>ENA-OQNI01000297-OQNI01000297.1-human-gut-metagenome-genome-assembly--contig:-NODE-297-length-75033-cov-11.482925_pt1 | contig 75033 bp, 63 predicted proteins | sample MGYA00242627_ERZ504876 | MGnify/ENA primary metagenome ERZ504876 (study PRJEB26092, sample SAMD00036386) | human gut metagenome | host: Homo sapiens | study: EMG produced TPA metagenomics assembly of... | reverse complement strand
TGAAAATGGTGTGGTTACTCCCTCCAATGATGTGTTATTGACTATTGCTCAGAAATTTCATGTCTCACTGGACTGGTTATTTGGATTATCTGAAAATAAAGTACAGATTTCTACTCTCAGCGATATTCTTTGGGTTTTACTGCAGATGAATGAATCCAATGAACTCCGGTATGAACTGGATATAAATAATAAACTTCCCGGTGATATAGAAACAGAAACACAGAAATGGTATGCCGGACTTCGCTTTTATGGAAATGATCCTGAACATTCTTTAAACGCAGATATGTGTAATTTTCTTGCTGATCTGCAGGAGAACAGAGAAAGCCTGGAATCTTATTTCACAGGCAAAGATATGTTTGATATGTGGAAAAAGCAGACGTTGGAATACTACACTTCCAAACCTGTCACCCATAAAGAAATTGAAGAACTGGATTTTGAGACACGAATCCGTAAACGAGATGAACTTTTAACACAGAAATTTTCCAATAACGAACAGAAATAGTATCATAACAGTATCACAGGCAGATATGCGAAGATTTTCATTTTCTTCCCATACCTGCCTGTTTTTAATTTATTCGCTATTCTTTACAGCCTTATTTTAAACTTTTTACTCAACAGAAAAACCCCGGAAACCTTGCGGTTCCGGGGTATCTTACGTTTGGACACATGTACCTTGCGGTACTCAATATATATTAATCAGTGATTACTCGATGATTGTAGCAACACGTCCTGATCCTACAGTACGTCCACCCTCACGGATAGCGAAACGAAGTCCCTGCTCCATAGCAACTGGGTGAATCAGTTCGATTGTCATTTCTACGTTGTCACCAGGCATGCACATTTCAACACCTTCTGGAAGTTCGCAAACACCTGTAACGTCTGTTGTTCTGAAGTAGAACTGTGGACGATAGTTGTTGAAGAATGGAGTATGACGTCCACCTTCATCTTTTGTCAGAACGTAAACCTGAGCTGTGAATTTGTGATGGCATGTTACTGAACCTGGTTTACAAAGAACCTGTCCTCTTTCGATTTCTGTTCTCTGGATACCACGAAGAAGAGCACCGATGTTGTCACCAGCCTGAGCTTCATCAAGAAGTTTACGGAACATTTCAACACCTGTTACAACTGTCTTCTTAGTCTCTTCGTGAATACCAACGATTTCTACTTCGTCAGATACATGAAGAACACCACGCTCTACTCTACCTGTAGCAACTGTACCACGTCCTGTGATAGAGAATACGTCCTCTACTGGCATAAGGAATGGCTTATCTGTATCACGCTCTGGATCTGGGATATAAGAATCTACAGCATCCATGAGTTCCATGATCTTGTCTCCCCACTCTGAGTTAGGATCTTCAAGAGCTTTAAGAGCTGATCCCTGGATGATTGGAGTATCATCTCCTGGGAATTCATACTCGTCAAGGAGTTCACGGATTTCCATTTCTACTAATTCAAGAAGTTCGTCATCGTCAACCATATCACATTTGTTCATGAATACAACGATGTAAGGAACACCTACCTGACGAGAAAGCAGGATGTGCTCTCTTGTCTGAGCCATAACACCATCAGTAGCAGCTACAACAAGGATAGCTCCGTCCATCTGAGCAGCTCCTGTGATCATGTTCTTTACGTAGTCAGCATGTCCTGGGCAGTCAACGTGTGCATAGTGACGTTTCTCTGTCTGGTACTCAACGTGAGCTGTAGAAATTGTGATACCACGTTCTCTCTCTTCTGGAGCTTTATCGATATCTTCAAAGTTCTCTGCTGTGTTTCCTGGTACTCTTGCTGCAAGTGTCTTTGTGATAGCAGCTGTAAGAGTTGTTTTACCGTGGTCAACGTGACCGATAGTACCGATATTACAATGCGGTTTTGTTCTTTCAAATTTAGCTTTAGCCATTTTGAATATCCTCCTTAATTTAGTGCCATATGGCATATTAACAAATTGTTCGTTTGCTCGGCTACATTTGATTATATTTCAAATGTAGCACTTTTTCAAGCATTTTATAAATAATTAGTCATTTTTGCTGGATAAAATCTTCTCCTGTACAGACTTCGGTACTGGCTCGTATTTCTCGAAGAACATTGAGTAGTTACCACGTCCCTGTGTTCTGGAACGTAAGTCTGTAGAGTATCCAAACATTTCTGACAATGGAACGAATCCACGAACGATCTTTCCACCACCGAGGTCATCCATACCTTCGATACGTCCACGACGTGAGTTAATGTCTCCAATAACATCACCCATGTACTCTTCCGGCATAGTAACTTCAACTCTCATGATAGGCTCAAGAAGAACCGGAGATGCCTTCTTCATAGCGTCCTTAAATGCAAGAGAACCTGCAATATGGAAAGCCATTTCACTTGAATCGACTTCATGGTAAGAACCGTCATATACGTTAGCCTTAAGACCAACAACCGGGAATCCTCCAAGGATACCAGACTGCATAGCCTCTTCGATACCTTCACCTACAGCCGGGATATATTCCTTCGGAATAGCTCCACCAACTACAGAAGATTCGAATTTGAATGTTTCCTCACCGTTAACATCCATTGGCTCGAATTTAACTTTACAGTGTCCGTACTGTCCACGTCCACCTGACTGTTTTGCATATTTGCTGTCGACATCAACTGGTTTTGTAAATGCTTCTTTGTAAGCAACCTGAGGAGCACCTACATTAGCTTCTACCTTGAACTCACGAAGAAGTCTGTCTACGATAATTTCAAGATGAAGTTCTCCCATTCCGGCGATGATTGTCTGTCCAGTCTCCTGATCAGTATGAGCACGGAATGTAGGGTCTTCTTCAGCCAGTTTTGCAAGAGATTCACCAAGTTTACCCTGGGAAGCTTTTGTCTTAGGCTCGATAGCAAGCTCGATAACTGGTTCTGGGAATTCCATTGATTCCAGAATTACAGGATGCTGCTCGTCACAGATTGTATCACCTGTTGTAGTGAATTTAAATCCGATAGCGGCTGCGATATCACCTGAATATACTTTATCAAGCTCTTCACGTTTGTTGGCATGCATCTGAAGGATACGTCCAACACGCTCTTTTTTATTCTTTGTAGCATTCAGTACATAAGAACCTGAGTTCATTGTACCAGAGTAAACTCTGAAGTATGCCAGTTTACCTACGAATGGGTCTGTCATAATCTTGAATGCAAGTGCTGAGAACGGCTCTTCATCTGAAGAATGTCTTACAACCTCATTACCATCCTCATCCACACCATCGATTGGCGGGATATCTGTTGGTGCAGGCATGTACTCAAGGATTGCATCAAGAAGTTTCTGTACACCTTTGTTTCTGTAAGCTGAACCACAGCAAACAGGAACTGCTGTACACTCGCATGTTGCTTTTCTGAGTGCTTTCTTCATATCTTCAACAGATGGTTCTTCACCTTCCAGATACTGCATCATCAGATCATCATCAAGATCGCAGATCTTCTCTACCATTTCTGTATGGTAAAGTTCTGCATCATCTGCCATATCTTCCGGGATATCTGTAACAGAAATGTCATCTCCCTTATCATCGTTGTAGATGTAAGCTTTCATTTCCATCAGGTCAATGATTCCCTTGAAGTCATCTTCTTTACCGATTGGTAACTGAAGACAAATAGCGTTCTTTCCAAGTCTGGTCTTAATCTGGTCTACTGCATTGTAGAAATCAGCACCCAGGATATCCATCTTATTGATGAATGCCATTCTTGGTACATTGTATGTGTCAGCCTGACGCCATACGTTTTCTGACTGAGGCTCAACACCACCCTTAGCACAGAAGACGCCGACAGCGCCGTCCAGTACACGGAGTGAACGCTCAACCTCTACAGTAAAGTCAACGTGTCCCGGAGTATCAATGATATTGATACGGTGCTCAAGAGCTCCCTTTTTAGGTTTTGTGAACTCTTCGAGTGTCCAGTGGCATGTTGTAGCCGCAGAAGTGATTGTGATACCTCTTTCCTGCTCCTGTTCCATCCAGTCCATGGTAGCAGTACCTTCGTGAGTATCTCCAATCTTATAGTTAACACCGGTATAGTACAGGATACGCTCGGTAAGAGTTGTCTTACCAGCATCGATATGCGCCATAATACCGATATTTCTTGTTCTCTCTAATGGATATTCTCTTCCAGCCAAGATTTTTTCCTCCTATAATTAGAAACGATAATGAGCAAATGCTTTGTTTGCTTCTGCCATCTTGTGCATGTCTTCTTTCTTCTTTACAGATGCGCCTGTATTGTTTGCTGCATCCAGGATTTCGTTAGCCAGTCTTTCTTCCATTGTTTTCTCTCCTCTAGCACGAGAGTATACTGTCAGCCAACGAAGTGCAAGAGTCTGTCTTCTCTCAGGTCTAACCTCGATCGGTACCTGGTAGTTAGCTCCTCCGATACGTCTAGCCTTTACCTCAAGTACTGGCATGATGTTATTCATAGCCTCTTCAAATACTTCGATAGCTGGCTTTTCGGCTTTTGCTTCAACTCTTTCAAACGCTCCGTATACGATTTTCTGTGCAACACCCTTCTTACCATCAAGCATAATGTTGTTGACAAGCTTGGTTACCACTTTATTGTTGTATACTGGATCCGCTAATACGTCTCTTTTCTGAGTATGTCCTTTACGTGGCACGGTCCTTCCCTCCTTAAACATCTTAATTTAATTCATCGGTACTCACATGTGTCTCTCTAATGATACTGTGTAGTGCATAGGGCATACATATATATACCTTGCAACTTACATAATCATAGTTCTGTTTGTGATTACATTTTTAATTGGTTTGAAATCTTATCTGTTGCCTATGCAATAGATTTATTTCTTAGCATCTTTTGGTCTCTTAGCACCGTATTTAGAACGAGCCTGTCTTCTCTTAGCAACACCTGCTGTATCAAGTGTTCCTCTTACGATATGATATCTTGTACCTGGAAGGTCTTTTACTCTTCCTCCACGGATCAGAACAACACTATGCTCCTGAAGGTTGTGTCCTTCTCCCGGGATATAGCTTGTTACTTCGATTCCGTTAGACAGACGTACTCTGGCGATCTTTCTAAGAGCTGAGTTAGGTTTCTTAGGTGTAGCAGTCTTAACAGCTGTACAAACACCTCTCTTCTGTGGTGCAGAAGTATTCGTACTTCTCTTCTTTAAAGAGTTGTATCCTTTCTGAAGTGCTGGTGCTGTAGACTTCTTTACAGATGTCTGACGTCCTTTTTTTACTAACTGGTTAAATGTTGGCATTTCTTTCACCTCCTACGATTATAATAAGTTGCTTATTCATCTTGTGAATAGTCGCACATCAAAACAAAACGTTCCTATGCACGCTTGTTTAGTTTATTACGAATCATGATTCTTGTCAAGGGATTTCCCTTGATTTTTCACGTTTTTTACCACTTTTTTCTTTTCATTATATTTCGCGATCTGATGCTTTATCAGGCTAAACAGCACGATACCTGTCAGTATGCCCGCGCTGTCAATACAGACATCCCTGAACTGACAGCTGCGCCCAGGCACGAATAGTTGATGGAATTCATCTGTTGCTGCGTATGCCGTACCTGCACACCAGCATAATAATCTGTTCTTTTTTCCCTGATCTTCCGCAAAAGAGTACGCAGTCCCCAGCATCAACACACCAAGGACTGCGTATTCCGACGCATGCGCACATTTGCGTACCGGAAAATCTATCTTTTCCGCAAACTGTTCCTGCTTATCTTTCGGCCAGGATCTGTACTCCGGAATCACGATATTTCCAATCAACTTTCCGACAGAGTGGCTCATTACCGTCGATTCATCTGCCTTTTTTGCTGAAAATGAAAAAATCACCGTCAGCCATATCAGCATAAGAAACAGCCAGATAATTCCTGCCTTATTTCTCTTTCTCCTGTTTTCCGTCATATTCTTTCCTGTCTTTTTTCTTCCTGTTCAATCACATGCTTTCGATATCATACCTGCGGTTATATCCCGGATATTACGCCTTAAGATCTGCAAACAGATCTTTCTGATATACACCGTCTGCAATCAGTTTTGCAAATGACTCTACTACAACCGGTTTGTCTTCTTTATAAGTTACGCCAAACCATTTGTCCTGTGTCTCCAGAAGTCTGACACTTACTTTTCCCTTTTTCAGAAGTTCATCAATATAGATCGGGAGCAGATATTCACCTTTCAGTTCTTTTGCTTCATCCCCTTTGATATTCTCAAAGAATTCTACAAATCCTTCCTCCAGAAGTCCTACAAACTCCGGTGTCAGTCCCCACATGTTCATCGATACATGTGCATTTACATCAATTCTATTTCCCTGAGATTCTGCTCCGTCTGATGTCTTTTTGATTTCATAAGTTTCTACGACATCTGTCAGATAATCATTCTCATCTACTGCACAAATTCCTCTTGTAACAGTTCCATTATCACTTAAAGTATTGCCGAGAATGAATCCGGCCATGCAAAGTTCTTTTGATTTTTCCGGTGTATAATTTTCCACAAGGAACTCATGAATCTTTACAAATGCTTCTTTTCCATAATAGTCATCTGCATTAATAACTACAAACGGCTCTTTGATAATATCTTTACATACCAGTACCGCCTGTCCTGTTCCCCACGGCTTGCTTCTCTTGGCCGGCTTTTCAATTCCTTTCGGGAGATCATCCAACTCCTGATATGCATAAGCAAATTCTATGTTCAGTTCATTACAGATTCCTTCAATTCTTTTCCCGATCGCATCATGGAATGCATCTCTGATATCCTTACGAATGATAAATACTACTTTATTAAATCCGGCCTCTATTGCATCATGAATGGAATAATCCATAATGATCTCCCCATTTGGGCCTACCGGTTCCAGTTGCTTAATTCCGCCGCCAAAACGCGAACCCATTCCTGCAGCCATGATGACTAATGCTGTTTTCATAATTCTCTTTCTCCTTTGTTTATTTGTCTTTTTTACAGTTAAAATCAGTATAGCACAAAAAAGCGGGATATACCATGACTGTTTATCATGCCATATCCCACCCTGTTCATTTCTATTCTACTGTTACACTCTTTGCAAGGTTTCTCGGTTTATCTACATCCAGACCTTTTGCTACTGATACATAATATCCAAGTAACTGAAGCGGAATAACTGCAAGTGATGTTGCAAAATGAGGGTCTGTCTTTGGAATGTATACAGAAAAATCTGCGTTTTCTTCAATATTATAATGTCCAAATGTTGTAAGTCCCATCAGATATGCGCCACGGCTCTTACACTCTACCATGTTGCTCAGTGTCTTTTCATATAATTCCGGCTGTGTCAGTACTCCGATAACCAGTGTACCCTCTTCAATCAGGGAAATCGTTCCGTGCTTCAATTCTCCTGCTGCATATGCCTCCGAATGAATATAGCTGATTTCTTTCATCTTAAGGCTTCCCTCAAGGGAAATCGCATAATCAATTCCACGACCGATAAAGAAAATGTCTTTCGCATTTACCTGTTTGGACGCAAACCACTGAAGTCTCTCTTTATCCTCGATAATTCTTTGAATTTTCTCCGGAATGCTCTGAAGTTCTTCAATATATCCGGCATACTGTTCTTCTGTAATCTGTCCTCTGATCTTTGCGAACTGAATTGCAAGTGTATAAGCTGCGATCAACTGTGTGCTGTATGCTTTTGTTGTCGCAACTGCAATCTCCGGTCCTGCCAGTGTATAGTATACATTGTCTGCCTCTCTGGCAATAGAAGAACCGATTACATTCACGATACCAAGTGTCTTTACTCCCTGTTTCTTTGATTCTCTGAGTGCTGCCAGACTGTCTGCGGTCTCTCCTGACTGGCTGATAATGACTACCAGTCCTTTCGGATCAAGAATCGGATTACGATAGCGGAATTCTGATGCAAGTTCTACACGTACCGGAATTCTTGCCAGATCTTCCATGACATACTGTGCTGCCACTCCGACATGATATGCCGATCCACATGCCACGATATAAATCTGGCTGATCTCTTTGATCTCTTCTTCCGAAAGTCCGACCTCTGAAAGATCAATCATTCCGTCTTTTATAACAGAATTCAGTGTATCTGAAACTGCCTTTGGCTGCTCATGTATTTCCTTGATCATGAAATGCTCATATCCTGATTTTTCTGCTGCCTCTGCGTCCCATTCAACCGTCTTTAATTCTTTTTCAATCTCTTCTCCATCCAGGTTATAGAATGTAATCTCACCTTTACGGACACGTGCCATCTCCTGGTTACCGATATAGTATACATCTCTCGTATATTTCAGAATTGCAGGAACATCGGAACCAATATAGGATTCTCCGTTCGCAACTCCAAGGATCATCGGACTGTCCTTTCTTGCTACGTAGATTTCTTCCGGATAATCCCTGAACATAATTGCCAATGCGTAGGAGCCTCTGATCCGTACCAGCGCATGATTAATCGCATCTACCGGAGTCCCCTCATATTTTTTATAATAATAATCGATCAGTTTTACTGCTACTTCCGTGTCTGTCTCAGAATAGAATGTATACCCTTTACGGACAAGTTTATCCTTTAATTCCTGATAGTTTTCAATAATACCATTATGAACAGCCACAACATTTCCATCATCACTTGCATGAGGATGTGCATTATTCTCAGATGGTTCTCCATGTGTTGCCCATCTTGTATGACCGATACCGCAGGTTCCTTTTACGGATTCACCATCATTCGTCTTCTCAGCAAGAACTTTCAGTCTGCCTTTTGCCTTAATGATCTCTGCATCTGCACTGCCGTCACGTACAGCAATTCCTGCCGAGTCGTAACCACGATATTCCAGTTTTGACAAACCATCCAACAGGATCGGTGCTGCCTGGTGTTCACCTGTAAATCCTACAATTCCACACATAATTCGATTTTTCTCCCTGTATTATTCTTAATATAATCTATTCCATTTCTGGTATTTATGTATCTTATCTCTGCCTCAGGTCCGCTGCTTTAGCCGATCACATATCCTTTTTTCTTAACTACATCTACAACCTGATCTACATATTTTTTACAGATCTCTTCTGTCTCTGCTTCTACCATAACTCTGAGAAGTGGTTCTGTTCCGGATTCCCGCACGAGGATGCGTCCGGTATCTCCAAGGGCTTCTGTTACTGCCCGTACCGCGCTCTGTACATCCGCATCGTCCTGCGCTGCTTTCTTATCTGTCACACGTACATTCTCCAGAACCTGTGGATAAATATGAAGCCCTTCCATGAGTTCACTCATTTTCTTCTTTCTTGCCATCATAACTTCCATCATCTTAAGACTGGTAAGGATACCGTCTCCTGTGGAAGCATATTTTGAGAAAATAATATGACCGGACTGTTCCCCTCCGAGAATGCATCCATTGTTTGTCATATATTCGTATACATATTTGTCTCCGACTGCAGTCTTTGCATAATCAATCCCTGCCTCATCGAATGCTTTGTATAATCCAAAATTAGACATAACTGTTGTAACAACCGTATTGTTTTCCAGTTTGCCACGTTCTTTCATATATTTTCCATAAATATAAAGAATCGCATCTCCATCTATCAGATTCCCTTTTTCATCTACACAGAGACATCTGTCAGCATCTCCGTCATATGCAAATCCAACATCCAGACCATTCTCGGCAACAAATTTCTGCAGGCCGCCGATGTGCGTAGATCCTGCATTGTTATTGATATTCGTTCCGTCCGGCTCTGCATTGATTACATATGTCTTGGCTCCAAGTGCATCAAATACAGACTTTGCCAGATTCCATGAACTTCCGTTCGCACAATCCAGTCCGACTTTCACACCCTTGAAAGAATAAAGTCCAAGTGAAATCAGATATCCGATGTAACGGTTTCTTCCTGATACATAGTCTACCGTACGTCCGATCTTAGATGTATGTGCAAATGGAATCTCCTCATACTTTTCCCCAAATACTTCCAGTTTGTCATCCAGATAGTCTTCTACCAGTGCGATCGTTCCCTCATCCATCTTCTCGCCATTACCGTTGATCAGTTTGATTCCGTTGTCATAATACGGATTATGACTTGCAGAGATCATGATCCCGCAATCAAATTCATCCGTTCTTGCCACATAAGCAACAGATGGTGTTGTTGTAACATGAAGCAGGTAAGCATCTGCTCCCGATGCAACAAGTCCACCTACCAATGTATATTCGAACATGTAGCTGGAACGTCTCGTATCCTTTCCAATTACAATACGTGCCGGTGTATCATCACCATTCTGACGTTTTATTTCTCCATAGTACCATCCGAGAAATCTTCCGATTTTATATGCATGATCTGCTGTTAAGTTATTATTGGCTTCGCCACGGAAACCATCTGTTCCGAAATATCTTCCCATATCTATTCTCCTAAAATAATATATCGTCTATCTTTCACAAAGCAACTGCCACCATTATAGTTGGTATTAGACTCAAGTTCAAGCAAAAATGGCAAAAAAGTATGCATATGTGCAAAGACAATTGCTTCTATGCATACTTTTTTCATTATTACCCGGTTATAATTCCAAGTTCCTTTTCACAGAGTTCTAACGCTGATGCTATGACAGCATCCATATCATAATATTTATATTCCCCGAGACGGCCTCCGAAGATCACGTTCACTTCTTTTTCCGCTAATTCTTTGTATTCTGCGTACAATGCTCCATTTTTTTCATCATTGACCGGATAATATGGTTCGTCACCCAATTTCCATTCAGAGCTGTATTCCCGGCTGATCACAGTCTTTGGAATATCATTTCCTTCTGAATCCTTTCCAAATTCGAACCACTTATGCTCGATGATACGTGTCCAAGGCGTCTCTCTGTCTGTGTAGTTTACAGCTGCATTCCCCTGGAAATTCGGCTTGTCTAAAAGTTCCGTCTCAAACCTTACAGAGCGGTACTCCAACGTTCCGAGTTTATATTCAAAATAAGCATCGATCGGTCCTGTATAAACTACTTTTTCTGCCAGCGCATCTAATTCCTCTTTATGCTCCAGATATTCTGTGTTCAGACGGATCTCTATGCCATCCAGAAGATTCTCTACCATCTTCGTGTACCCTCCCACAGGAATTCCCTGATACATTGCATTGAAATAATTATTGTCGAATGTCAGACGCACCGGAAGTCTCTTGATAATAAATGCCGGAAGTTCTGTGCAGTCACGTCCCCACTGCTTCTCTGTATAACCCTTGATCAATTTCTCATAGATATCTCTTCCAACCAGTGAAACTGCCTGTTCTTCCAGATTCTTTGGCTCTCCCGTAATTTCCTTTCTCTGCTCTTCTATCTTCGCCTCTGCTTCTTCCGGTGTCACCACTCCCCACATCTTGTTAAATGTATACATATTAAAAGGAAGTGAATATAACTCACCCTTATAATTCGCTACCGGTGAATTCGTAAATCTGTTAAACTCCGCAAACTGCGTAATATAATTCCATACTTTCTTATTATTTGTATGAAAAATATGTGCACCATACTTATGTACATGAATTTTTTCTACATCCTCTGTATATACATTTCCCGCAATATTCGGACGTTTATCAATTACCAGAACAGATTTTCCCGCTTTTTTTGCTTCACGGGCAAACACTGCCCCATATAATCCTGACCCGACTACTAAATAATCATATTTTTTCATCTTACATACCTCTTTTTATTTTCTGATACCTGTCACAATCTATCTGGTAGTGTTATTCTATCATATCCTTGTATTCCCGAAAAGACATTCTTCGTTTCCCTTGCTTTATTCCACTTTATCACGTTACCAAAAGATTGCATTTCTTTATCAGACATATTATACTATTTAAATAACGAATTCGTACAATTAGAGGTGATATGATTATGCATAAAGAATTTTTAATGGGAAATGCAGCAATTGCCCTCGGTGCAGTTGCTGCCGGAGTTAATGTCGTAGCCGGTTATCCCGGAACCCCTTCTACGGAAGTTCTGGAAACTATAGCAAAACACCGGCCGGATGATGTGTATGTGGAATGGTCCGTGAACGAAAAAGCGGCCATGGAACTGGCTGCCGGAGCTTCTTATGCCGGTGCAAGATCTATGGTAACCATGAAGCAGGTCGGATTAAATGTTGCTTCCGATCCGCTGATGAGTCTCGAGTACGTCGGGATCAAAGGCGGAATGGTCATTCTCGTAGCAGATGATCCGGGTCCGATTTCTTCTCAGACAGAGCAGGATACCAGACATTTTTCCAGATTTTCCAAGCTGCCTTGCTTTGACCCATCTTCTGCGCAGGAGGCTTATGAGATGATCCAGGAAGCTTTTGAATATTCAGAAAAATACGGTACTCCGGTATTCTTACGTCCAACCACACGTGTCTGTCATGGCTACGCGTCTATCATGGTAAAAGATGAGACAGAATATACCCACCACCAGCCGGAAGGTTTTATCAAAGATTCCAAACGCTGGGTTATCTTTCCTAGATTATCTTTCATGAATCACAAAAAAATCGAAGCACGTAACCAGGAATTATCCGATATCTTTTCTTCTTATGAGAAAAATACGATTCATCCATCCTGCGATGCTTTCAAGGATTCAAAAAAAGGAATCGCCACCGGAGGGATCAGCTATACCTACACGATGGAAACATTAAAAAAGACCGGTATGGTAAAGACTTTAAAAATTGCCACGCCTCATCCATTTCCGGAAAAATTAGCAGTAGATTTCCTTTCTGGACTTGATGAAGTTCTCTGCCTAGAAGAACTTGATCCGGTCATCGAACGTGAGCTGATCTATATATGCGGAAAATATCATCTTCCAACCAGAATTAACGGAAAACTCAGTGGTCATACTGCCTGTGCCGGAGAAAACACCCGTAACACTATAACTACCTATATTAATACATTCCTTGGTCTTACCTCCCCTGTCACCACTGATTTTCCGGAACCGCCGGCACTGCCGGTCCGCCCGCCGGTACTTTGCGCCGGATGTCCTCACAGAGCTTCTTTCTACGCCGTAAAAAAAGCTATGAGAGGAAAGAAAACCGTTTTCTGCGGGGATATCGGATGTTATACGCTCGGAAATGCCCTTCCTCTCGATATGGTTGATACCTGTCTGTGTATGGGTGCCGGATTGAATATTGCACAAGGTATCGAAAAAGTGGAACCTGACACCACATGCTTTGCGTTTGTCGGAGACTCGACCTTCTTCGCCTCTGCGATCACAGGTGTTGTCAATGCCGTGTACAATCAGGCGAATATGATACTGATCGTTCTGGACAACTCTACCACAGCCATGACCGGACATCAGCCACACCCTGGAACCGGCCGCACAGTGATGGGGGAGATCGTGCAAAAGATTAATATCGAACAAGTCCTCCGCGGAATCGGCGTTACAGATGTTAAGACTGTAAATCCGCTGGATCTGAACTCATCTGTAGCATGCGTCCGGGAAATGGCTGATAAGACAGGTGTAAAAGCTATTATATTCAAATCACCATGTATAGCCATCACCAAGCCGGAGTTTTCTCTTCATATAGATGCCGAAAAATGTATCGGATGTAAAAAATGTATCCGTGAACTTGGATGCCCTGCCATTGTACTTGACAACGGTAATGTCTGCATTGATGATACGATGTGTACCGGCTGCGGATTATGCAGTCAGGTATGCCCTGCAGCTGCTATTATAGGAGGTAAAAAACATGAATAATCAAAAAAACATTGTCCTGTGCGGCGTCGGCGGTCAGGGAACCGTCCTCGCTTCCAAACTTCTTGCCGCAGCAGCTATGAGTAAAGATATTCCTGTCATGAGTGCCGAGACCATCGGTATGGCTCAGCGTGGTGGTAGTGTATTCAGTCATCTTCGTATGGGTGATAATCTCTATTCGCCAATGATCGAAACAGGAACTGCCGACCTGATCATCGGCTTCGAACCAGGTGAGACAGTCCGTATGCTTCCCTATCTCAAAGACCACGGACATATTGTTGTCAGCACCCGAGCTGTTAAACCAGTTACTGCTACCTTAAGCGGATCAGATTATGATGCACCTCAGATGCTTGAATATCTAAAAGCGGCTGTTCCTAATCTGACTCTTGTAAATGCAGATCAGGCATGTGCAGACATTGGTTCTTCCAAAGTACTGAACATGGTGCTTCTTGGCGCAGCCATACGGACCGGAGTACTGGACTTTACAATCTCTGAAATTGAAGACATTATGAAATATACACTTCCCGAGAAATTCCATGAAATGAATCTCCGGGCATTAAACTATAACATATAACAAAGAAAGGCAGGAACACGACATATGCAGATTACAGAGACACAAATCGCACAGGTAAATAATCAGATACAGGCGCTCCTGAAAGCGGAAAGTTTCTATGGAAAGAAATTAGAAGAAGCCGGTGTTACCAGTATACAGTCAGCAGAAGATTTTCAAAAGCTTCCGTTTTCTGAGAAAAATGATTTAAGAAATGCTTATCCTCTTGGTCTGATGACCGCACCGGAAGAAAAGATTGTCCGAATCCACTCTTCTTCCGGTACCACCGGACTGCCGGTCATCATTCCATATACTCAGAAAGATGTAGACGACTGGGCAATCATGTTTCAACGCTGCTATGAATTGGCCGGCCTTACAAATCTGGACCGTATCCAGATCACACCCGGATACGGACTCTGGACTGCCGGAATCGGATTTCAGGCAGGTGCCGAAAGATTAGGAAGCATGGTTATTCCTATGGGACCCGGAAACACCGACAAACAGCTTCAGATGATGATGGATATGAAGACAACCGTTCTCGGTTCTACTTCCTCTTACGCCCTGCTTCTTGCAGAAGAAATCCAAAAAAGAGGAATCAAAGACAAGATCCATCTGAAGAAAGGAATCATTGGTTCTGAACGCTGGGGTGAAAAAATGCGCCGGCGTATCACGGAAGAACTTGGAATTGAACTCTATGATATCTATGGCCTGACGGAAATCTATGGACCGGGAATCGGAATCAGCTGTTCCCATGACTGTGGTATGCACTACTGGGATGATTATATTTACATTGAGATCATCGACCCTGTAACCGGTGAAGTACTTCCAGACGGAGAACTCGGAGAAATCGTCATTACCACCCTGGTCAAAGAAGGAGCACCTCTTATCCGCTACCGCACACATGATCTTTCCCGCATCATTCCGGGAGAATGTCCTTGCGGAAGCAGATTCCCACGGCTCGATACTATTATGGGACGTACCGATGATATGATGAAGATCAAGGGTGTAAATGTGTTCCCAGCTCAGATTGAGGAAATCTTAAAAGGATTTTCTGAAGTATCCAGTGAATATCAGATCCGCATTTCTCATCTTGACGGAAAAGACACCATGCGAATCTATGTTGAAACAAATGGAACGGTTGACTTCCTTGATCTTGCCAAACGAATCGCAGCTACCGTCAAAAGCCGCATAGGCTTTACACCGTTAGTTAAAGTTGTTGAAATCGGATTATTACCTCGAAGCGAAAAGAAGACAAAACGTGTCATCGATGAGCGTTATGAATAATTAATGATATATTATAAATGGTGTTGTAAGATCTACATTTCTTACAACACCATTTTTATACTTTGTTATAATCCTAATTCATCAGAGATCGCACACATTTCTTCCAATCCGATATCAATCAGGTCCTCCAGCATCAGCCCTGTAAATTCAATACTTTCCATGTAATCACGATTGGCACCTTTCGCAAATCGTGCTTCATTAAAACGTTTTATAACAGACTTTCTTTTTACACTTGCAATCTTTTTATCCGGGTAAATCTGCGCAACTGCTTTTAAGAAACCACTCATTGGATCTGCCGCCAGAAGTGCATATTGGATTTTTGTTTTCGCTTTCACGCCACTTTTCGGATTATGTGCACAGATCGCTCCAAATAATACAGGATCATCAATCCCTTCTTTTTTTAAGATTTCTACCGATGTCGGTCCGTGTACACTTAAGTCATGCTCCCAGTCACATTGCTCTTCATCCAGATCATGCAGCAATCCTGCAATTCCCCAATATTCCACCTCGTCCGGCGCAAGACGTTTGGCCAATCCCTTCATAATAGCCTCAACTGCCAGAGAATGTGTAATATAATTCTCACCTTTCATGTATTTTGTTAAGATTTCATACGCCTGATCTCTTGTCATCTGCATTTTCTCCATTTCTGTACGAAATATGTATTCTGATATTTTACTCTTCCGGTACAACGATCAGGTCTTTTGTAAAGTCATTCAGAACTTCACATCCATCTTCTGTGATGATTACAAGGTCTTCGATACGAACACCGATGTTCTCATCCGGGAGATAGATTCCCGGCTCTACTGAGAAGCACTGTCCAACCTTGATGATGTCAGTATTAACAGATGATACATCACCAAATTCGTGATCTTCCAGTCCGATAGAATGTCCTGTTCTGTGTGTGAAATACTCGCCAAATCCTTTTTCCTCGATGTAATTTCTTGCAGCAAGGTCAACATCGCACATTCTATTTCCCGGTTTGGCAGCTTCGATACCTCTTCTGTTTGCTTCAACTACGATATCATAAATTTCTTTTGCACGGTCAGATACTTCACCGATGAATACAGTTCTTGTCATATCCGATGCATAGTTATCTTTAAATCCACCGATATCAAGAATTACACAATCTCCGCGTTTTCCTTTGGAATCATCTGTTACATGATGTGGATCTGCAGCGCCATGTCCGTATGCTGTAATTGGATCGAACGATACATCTTCACATCCGATTTCTTTGTAAATTTCACGCATTTTTGCATTTAATTCTTTCTCAGTTAATCCTTTTGCTACCCATGGAATGATCTTTTCCATAGCAATATCATTTAACTTAGAAGATTTTCTCATAAGATCTTTTTCTTTCTCATCTTTTACCATACGGATATAATCGATGATCGGAGATCCATTTACAAATTTACTTCCTCCGCCTAACTCCTGCAGACGAATAAGGAATTTTGACGGCCATGTTTTATCAATTCCCATTGTCTTATCTTTATCTACATACTTGCTTAAGATCTCTACTCCGTCTTCAATGTCATCATAATAGATAATATCTACGCCAAGATCTGATTCCTGTGGAAATAATTTGTTGATTACCATTTTATGATTTCCGTTCACATTCAGATACAATGCCAGAAGTCTTTCTCCCGGGAAAATCCACTTGCCTGTCAGATAGAAGATCGCAACCGGGTCAGAAACGATCATCTGCGGAACCTCATGCTCCTCCATTGATTTTAATATTCTTGTAAGTTTACCTTGATCCATAATAGAACCCCAACCTTTCTTAAAATGTTGACAGAATCTGTTACTATTTTCGCTGATTCTCACTGACAATTATTATAAACTTTTTGAATATAAAAGTCAATTTATATATACAAATAACAGTAAACGTTAGTGATATTAACTTATTCTTCATTAAAAAAAGAAAATGTCCACACTTTTCAGTGTGAACACTTTCTTTTTATTTGACTTATATTTTATTCTTCATCTTCAGATACAGCAACTGTTTCTTCTGCAATATCTTCTACTGCATCTTCTGTTCCTTCATCAAGAGTAATCTCCTGATTCATCTCATCTGCATCTTTGAATTCAAAATCAAAATCGTCCTCAAAATCCAGTTCGTCTTCCATTTCCATCTCTGTGTTCAACTTGATGTCACGATACTTTCTCATACCTGTTCCGGCAGGAATATGTTTACCAATGATAACATTCTCTTTCAGACCTACCAGCGGATCAACCTTACCCTTAATAGCAGCTTCGGTCAGGACTTTTGTTGTCTCCTGGAAGGAAGCGGCAGACAGGAATGAATTCGTAGCAAGGGAAGCTTTTGTAATACCCATGATGATCTGCTCACCTGTTGCAGGTTCTTTACCTTCTGCTTCCAAAGCTTCATTTACATCCTCAAACTCAAGTCTGTCAACATTTGTTCCCGGAAGGAATTCTGTGTCTCCGGACTCTTCGATACGTATCTTCTTCAGCATCTGACGAACGATAACCTCGATATGCTTATCGTTGATTTCTACACCCTGCAGACGATATACTCTCTGAACTTCCTGGATCATGTAATCCTGTACAGCACGAAGTCCTTTGATTCTCAGAATATCGTGTGGATTTACACTACCTTCTGTCAGTTCATCACCGGCTTCCAGTTCTGCGCCGTCAGCCACCTTGATACGTGATCCATAAGGGATCAGATATGCTTTGGATTCACCTGTTTCTTTATTTGTCACAATGATCTCACGTTTCTTCTTCGTGTCATTTAAGTTAGCAGTTCCTGCGATTTCTGTGATAATTGCAAGTCCCTTAGGCTTTCTTGCCTCGAAAAGCTCCTCGACACGAGGAAGACCCTGTGTGATATCTCCACCGGCTACACCACCACTATGGAATGTTCTCATAGTAAGCTGTGTACCAGGTTCTCCGATTGACTGTGCGGCGATGATTCCGACAGCTTCTCCAACCTGTACCGGCTCACCTGTTGCCATGTTGGATCCGTAACATTTTGCACATACACCATTATGTGAACGGCATGTAAGGATTGTACGGATCTTAATCTGTGTCAGCGGCTCGCCCTTCTCGTCAACACCCTTTTTACAGATCAGCTCTGCACGTTTCGGTGTTACCATGTGATTTGCCTTTACAAGGATGTTACCATCTTTATCTACGATGTTCTCACAGATATAACGTCCTGTGATACGATCCTGCAGACTTTCGATCACTTCGTTTCCATCCATGAATGCTTTTACATACATTCCAGGAATCGGTGCTCCCGGTTTTGCACAGTCTACTTCGTGAATGATCAGTTCCTGTGATACGTCTACCAGACGTCTTGTCAGATATCCTGAATCGGCTGTACGAAGAGCTGTATCGGACATACCTTTTCGAGCTCCATGTGCAGACATGAAGTATTCCAGTACATCAAGACCTTCACGGAAGTTTGATTTAATTGGCAGCTCGATCGTATGACCTGTTGTATCGGCCATCAGACCACGCATACCTGCAAGCTGTTTGATCTGTTTATCAGATCCACGGGCTCCGGAATCTGCCATCATGAAAATGTTGTTATATTTATCAAGACCGTCAAGCAGCGCCTTTGTAAGGGCATCGTCAGTTGCTTTCCATGTCTCTACAACTTCTTTATATCTTTCTTCTTCTGTAATGAGACCACGTTTGAAGTTCTTTGTAATCTTATCTACAGTATCCTGTGCATTTTTGATCATCTCCGGTTTCTGCGGAGGTACCGTCATGTCAGAAATGGATACGGTCATGGCAGCTCTTGTTGAAAGCTTGTAACCCATAGCCTTTACATGGTCGAGTACTTCTGCTGTAGCAGTAGCTCCATGTGTATTGATAACTTTTTCAAGAATCTGTTTCAGCTGTTTCTTTCCTACATGGAAATCAACTTCCAGAAGCAATTCATTTCCTTCTACGTCACGGTCTACAAATCCCAGATCCTGTGGAATGATCTCATTAAACATGAAACGTCCGACTGTAGATTCTACCGTTCCTGTCTTCACTGTTCCATCTGCCATCTTCTTGGATACACGTACTTTTACACGTGAATGAAGTGTTACGGCAGCATTTTCATAAGCAAGAAGTGCTTCGTTGAAGCTCTTGAAGATCATGCCTTCTCCCTTGGCACCAGGACGCTCCTGAGTCAGATAATAGATACCAAGTACCATATCCTGTGAAGGAACGGCTACCGGACCACCATCAGACGGCTTCAGTAAGTTGTTCGGTGACAGAAGTAAGAAACGGCACTCTGCCTGTGCTTCTACGGAAAGTGGAAGATGGACAGCCATCTGGTCTCCATCGAAGTCGGCGTTGAACGCTGTACAAACCAGTGGATGAAGCTTGATAGCCTTACCTTCTACAAGAATCGGTTCAAATGCCTGAATACCAAGTCTGTGCAGTGTAGGGGCACGGTTCAGCATAACCGGATGCTCTTTGATTACTTCTTCCAGAACATCCCATACTTCCGGCTGAAGTCTTTCTACCATCTTCTTAGCATTTTTAATATTGTGTGCTGTTCCGTTCTGAACCAGTTCTTTCATAACAAATGGTTTGAACAGCTCGATTGCCATTTCTTTCGGCAGACCACACTGGTAGATCTTAAGTTCCGGTCCTACAACGATAACGGAACGTCCGGAATAGTCAACACGCTTACCAAGCAAGTTCTGACGGAAACGTCCGGACTTACCTTTCAGCATATCGGAAAGAGATTTCAGTGCACGGTTACCAGGTCCTGTTACCGGACGTCCGCGGCGACCATTGTCAATCAGGGCATCTACAGCTTCCTGAAGCATTCTCTTTTCATTTCTAACAATAATGTCCGGTGCGCCTAATTCAAGAAGACGTCTCAGACGGTTATTTCTGTTGATGATTCTTCTGTACAGATCATTCAGGTCAGATGTCGCAAAACGTCCGCCATCCAGCTGTACCATTGGACGAAGATCCGGTGGGATAACCGGGATATTTGTCATGATCATCCATTCTGGCTTGTTTCCAGACTCACGGAAAGCTTCTACTACTTCCAGACGTTTTACGATTCTTGCTCGTTTCTGTCCGGTTGCACCTTTCAAGCCTTCTGTCAATTCTGTATATTCTTTCTCAAGATCAATGTTCTCAAGAAGTTCTTTGATGGATTCTGCACCCATTCCTACACGGAATGTGCTTCCCCATTTTTCTCTTGCTTCCTGATATTCAGCCTCTGATAATACCTGTTTGTACATCAGATCTGACTCACCTTTATCCAGTACGATATAAGAAGCGAAATACAGTACTTTTTCCAATGTTCTCGGGGACAGATCAAGAATCAGTCCCATACGGCTTGGAATTCCCTTGAAGTACCAGATGTGCGATACCGGAGCAGCAAGGGCGATATGGCCCATGCGCTCACGACGTACACTTGCTTTTGTTACTTCAACACCACAACGGTCGCAGACCACACCTTTATAGCGGATCTTTTTGTACTTTCCACAATGGCATTCCCAGTCCTTGCTTGGTCCGAAAATCTTTTCGCAGAACAGTCCGTCTTTTTCAGGTTTTAAAGTTCTATAGTTGATGGTCTCTGGTTTGGTAACTTCTCCTTTTGACCATTCCAGAATCTTTTCAGGTGATGCCAAACCGATCTTGATCGCATCAAAAGTCATTGGCTGATAAGTTTGTTCCTTATTATTTTCTGGCATACTTTGGACCCCTTCCTATTCATCATCAGATGAATCGCCGAAATCATAGTCATCATTTTCTTCAAAATTCATATCGAAATCATCGTCTGATTCTGGTTCTTCTTCTACATCAACCAGCTCTTCACCCTGGAATTCCTGTTTGCTGTATCCGTGTTTACCAAAGTCTTCGTCATCATCATTACGATATCTTCTGTCTCCCTCGATCAGAGAACGGAAATCTGTCTCTCCCATATCGGAAGTTTCCATAATCTCCACTTCTGTATTGTCATCACGTAAGACACGTACGTCCAGTCCGAGTGACTGTAACTCTTTGAGCAATACCTTGAAGGATTCCGGAATTCCCGGTTCAGGAATATTCTCACCCTTGATGATTGCTTCGTAAGTCTTCACACGTCCGATGACATCATCTGACTTCACAGTCAGGATTTCCTGCAGTGTGTATGATGCACCATAAGCCTCCAGTGCCCATACCTCCATTTCTCCGAAACGCTGTCCACCGAACTGAGCCTTTCCTCCTAATGGCTGCTGTGTAACCAGTGAGTAAGGACCTGTAGAACGTGCATGGATCTTGTCGTCTACCAGGTGGTGCAGTTTCAGGTAATGCATGTGTCCGATGGTTACCGGGCTGTCGAAGTACTCACCCGTACGTCCGTCACGCAGGCGGACCTTACCATCTCTTGAAAGCGGAACACCTTTCCAGAGTTTTCTGTGTTCTCTGTTGTCTGACAGATACTGCAGTACTTCCGGAAGAAGTTCTTCTTTATGTTTTGCTTCAAACTCTTCCCAGCTTAAGTTGACATAATCATTTGCCAGATCAAGAGTATCCATAATATCAATCTCGTTCGCTCCGTCAAATACAGGAGTTGCGATGTTGAATCCAAGTGCTTTTGCAGCCAGGGACAGGTGAATCTCCAGGACCTGACCGATATTCATACGTGACGGTACACCCAGTGGATTCAGCACAATATCCAGTGGACGTCCATTCGGCAGGAATGGCATGTCTTCAACCGGAAGTACACGGGAAACAACACCCTTGTTACCATGACGTCCGGCCATCTTGTCACCGACAGAGATTTTTCTCTTCTGTGCAATATAGATACGGACTGACTGGTTTACTCCAGGTGACATCTCATCACCATTCTCTCTTGTAAATACCTTTGCATCCACTACAATACCATATTCTCCATGAGGTACTTTAAGAGAAGTATCTCTTACTTCACGGGCTTTCTCACCGAAGATCGCACGAAGCAGTCTTTCTTCAGCTGTAAGCTCTGTCTCTCCCTTAGGAGTAACCTTACCTACCAGGATATCTCCGGCACGGACTTCTGCTCCGACACGGATGATTCCTCTTTCATCCAGATTCTTCAGTGCATCATCACCAACACCTGGAATGTCGCGTGTGATCTCTTCTGGTCCAAGCTTTGTATCACGTGCTTCTGCTTCATATTCTTCAATATGAATAGAAGTATATACATCATCCTGCACCAGTCTTTCACTAAGCAGAACAGCATCCTCGTAGTTGTAACCTTCCCATGTCATGAATCCGATCAGCGGGTTCTTTCCAAGTCCAAGTTCACCATTAGATGTAGATGGTCCATCTGCAATAACCTCGCCTTTTTCGACTCTGTCTCCTTTGAAGACGATTGGTCTCTGGTTATAACAGTTGCTCTGGTTACTTCTCTGGAATTTTGTTAATTTATATTTTTTCAGTTTTCCGTCATCCTGACGAACTGTAATCTCTGTAGAAGTAGAACGTTCTACTGTACCGCCTTCTTCAGCGACCACACATACACCGGAGTCAACGGCAGCTTTTTCTTCCATACCTGTTCCTACTGCCGGAGCCTCGGTAAACAGGAGCGGTACTGCCTGACGCTGCATGTTTGATCCCATCAGGGCACGGTTCGCATCATCATTCTGAAGGAATGGGATTAAAGCTGTAGCCACAGAGAATACCATCTTAGGAGATACGTCCATATAATCGAACATTCTTCTTTCATATTCCTGTGTCTCTTCACGGTAACGACCAGATACATTTTTACGTACAAAATGTCCTTCTTCATCTAACTGCTCGTTCGCCTGTGCTACATGATAATTATCTTCTTCATCCGCTGTCATGTATACAACTTCATCTGTAACTACCGGGTTAGTCGGATCATCATGGTTGATCTTACGGTATGGAGCCTCGATAAATCCATACTCATTAATTCTTGCATAACTTGCAAGAGAGTTGATCAGACCGATGTTAGGTCCTTCAGGTGTCTCTACCGGACACATTCTTCCGTAGTGAGAATAGTGTACATCTCGTACCTCGAATCCTGCACGGTCTCTTGACAGACCACCAGGTCCCAACGCTGAAAGACGTCTCTTATGAGTCAGCTCACCAAGCGGATTGTTCTGATCCATGAACTGTGACAGCTGGGAAGATCCGAAGAATTCTTTCACTGCTGCTGTTACAGGTTTGATATTGATCAGGGATTGTGGAGAAATGCCCTCCATATCCTGTGTTGTCATTCTTTCACGAACCACTCTTTCCAGACGGGAAAGACCGATTCTGTACTGATTCTGAAGCAATTCTCCTACAGAACGGATACGTCTGTTGCCCAGGTGGTCGATATCATCATCTGTTCCGATGCCATATTCCAGATGCATATTATAGTTAATAGAAGCTAAGATATCTTCTTTTGTGATATGCTTTGGAATCAGATCGTGAATATCTCTCTTGATCGCATCCTTTAATTCATCAATGTCTCCGGCTGTCTCTTCCAGAATTCCAGCAAGCACAGGATAATATACCTGCTCTGTAACCCCTACTTCTTCCGGATCCACATCAACAACAGCATCAAGGTCAACCATCATATTTGAAAGTACCTTGATCGGTCGTTCTGTCTCTTCTACGCTGATCCATACATATGGAACTGCATTGTTCTGGATTGCGGAAGCCAGTTCTCTTGTGATCTTGGTTCCTGCTTCTGCCAGAACTTCCCCTGTCATTGGGCTTGCAACATCTTCTGCCAGCACCTGACCACTGATACGGTTCTTTAACGCAAGCTTCTTATTGAACTTGTAACGTCCTACTTTTGCAAGATCATAACGTCTCGGATCAAAGAACATACTTGTGATCAGACTTTCAGCACTGTCTACTGCCAGAGGTTCACCCGGACGGATCTTCTTATATAATTCCAGAAGTCCTTCCTGATAATTCGTTGCAGCATCTTTCTCAAAACTTGCCAGGATCTTCGGCTCTTCTCCAAAGAGTTCGATGATCTCTGGATTTGTACCGATTCCCAATGCACGAATCAACACAGTGATCGGTACCTTTCTTGTTCTATCTACACGTACATAGAAAACGTCATTAGAATCCGTCTCATACTCCAGCCATGCACCACGGTTCGGGATTACGGTAGCTGAATACAGTTTTTTACCTAATTTGTCATGTGCAATGGCATAATAGATACCAGGAGAACGAACTAACTGGCTGACAATTACACGTTCCGCACCATTGATCACAAAGGTACCTGTTCTTGTCATCAGTGGAAGATCTCCCATAAAGATCTCATGCTCATTGATCTCATCTGTCTCTTTATTGTGAAGTCTTACTTTGACTTTCAGAGGTGCAGCATATGTTGCATCACGTTCTTTACACTCATCAATCGTGTATTTTACTTCATTCTCACACAAAGTAAAATCCACGAAATCCAAGCTTAATTTTCCACTGTAATCTGTAATTGGGGAAATGTCATCGAACACTTCATTTAACCCTTCATCCAGAAACCACTTGTAAGAATCTGTCTGAACTTCGATCAAGTTAGGCATCTGAACGACTTCTTTCTGTCGGGCATAACTCATTCGTGAACTTTTTCCACTTTTAATAGGACGAATTCTGTTTTTCTCCATATTGACGTTTCACTCCTCATTTATTTTTCTGGCTGGGCTTTTCACTGCCCATATAACTTGCAGAGTCTCAAAAAACAACACAATTTATTGTTTTTTTTACGAAATCATGGCATAACTATCCACAATAGCGCATTTTTTACTATAGCACAGGCCTGTCAAGTATGTCAAGCAAATCCGCACTATTTTTTCAGTTCTTTCTTATATTCAGCATCCCTTATAATACGAAAGGGCATCCCGTCACCGGAATGCCCTGATAATTCAATCAAACTCGAATTATTTAAGGTTAACTTCAGCACCTTCTGCTTCAAGTTTAGTCTTGATTTCTTCAGCCTCAGCTTTAGAAGCGCCTTCTTTGATTACCTTTGGAGCTTCGTCAACTAATGCTTTAGCTTCTTTCAGTCCAAGTCCTGTTACTTCACGAACAACTTTGATAACTTTAACCTTAGCTGCTCCTGCAGAAACTAATTCTACATCAAACTCATCTTTCTCTTCTGCTGCTGCTCCACCTTCTGCTCCAGCTGCTGCAACTACAACACCTGCTGCTGCGGATACACCAAATTCTTCTTCACAAGCTTTTACAAGATCATTTAACTCTAATACAGATAACTCTTTGATAGCTTCAATAAATTCTTCTGTTGTTAACTTTGCCATTTTATTTTCCTCCATTTTTCTTATTTTCTTTTTTGAAATAAATTATTACGCTGCCATCAGCCTATTCAGCTGCTGGTGCTTCTGCAGCTTCTTCTGCTGCCGGAGCTGCTTCACAAGCATCTGCTCCACCTTTTTCTGCGATCTGATTGAGAACGCGAGCCAGGTTTGTGATAGGTGACTGTAAGCTTCCAAGTAATTTGGAAAGAAGCTCTTCTCTTGAAGGAATCTTAGCAAGTTCATTTAATGCGTCTACATCATATAATGTTCCTTCAACCACACCTGCTTTTAATTCAAGGGCTTTTGCATTCTTTGCAAATTTGCAAAGGATTCTTGCCGGAGCTGTTGCATCATCTTTAGAAATAGCGATAGCACTTGGTCCTTCTAAGTGCTCATCTAATGCTGCGAAATCAGTTCCTTCAAAAGCTCTCTTCATCATTGTGTTCTTACAAACTTTGTAGACAACGCCTGCTTCTCTTAACTGTTTACGCATCTCTGTATCTTCTGCAACAGTCAGTCCACGGTAGTCAACAAGGACAACGCTTGTTGCGTCTTTCACGTCCTCTGCAATAGCCTGTACAACTGGTTGTTTTAATTCAACTTTTGCCACGAATGGTGCACCTCCTTGTAGATTTGTAAGTTTACACCGCCGACAGATATAAATGTAAAAAAACCTCTATATCCAAAGACATAGAGGTTGATAAGTCATACTTTAGTATCGATCTTTCCTCGGTAGGCGTCCGCATAAAATGTGTTCTTACGCTCTTTCAAGCACCTACTGTCTTCGGCAGTCCTGTAGTATATTATCATATGCGTGTGTTATTGTCAAGAGATTTTTCATTTTCTTTTACAAAAAACTTTGGTATAAAAAAACTCCGTATACAGCATCACATCTGTATACGGAGTTTTTATTCATTATTATCTTGCGGATTAAACAAGCTTCATTGGGTTGATTTTTACACCAGGTCCCATTGTTGAAGTAAGTGTTACGCTCTTAAGGTACTGTCCCTTAACTGCTGCAGGTCTTACTTTGTTAATCGCATCAATAAGCGTCTGGAAGTTGTCTGTAAGCTGTTCTTCAGTAAAGCTTGCTTTACCTACTGGCACATGGATAATGTTTGTCTTATCAAGTCTGTACTCGATCTTACCAGCTTTGATTTCCTGGATAGCTTTTGTAACGTCCATTGTTACTGTACCAGCCTTCGGGTTTGGCATTAATCCCTTAGGTCCAAGTACACGTCCGAGACGTCCAACAACACCCATCATGTCTGGTGTAGCTACTACTACATCGAATTCAAACCAGTTTTCATTCTGGATCTTAGGAATAAGTTCTTCTCCACCTACGAAATCTGCTCCGGCTGCTTTAGCTTCTTCAGCTTTGGCATCTTTCGCAAATACAAGAATACGAACCTTTTTACCAGTTCCGTGTGGCAGAACAACTGCTCCACGAATCTGCTGGTCAGCGTGACGTCCGTCACATCCAGTTCTGATATGAGCTTCAATTGTCTCATCGAATTTTGCTGTTGCAGTCTTTTTAACTAATGATACTGCGTCTGCTACATCGTAGAGTGTTCCTCTGTCGATTGTTTTCGCAGCTTCAACGTATTTCTTTCCTCTTTTCATTCTATAAACCTCCTAGTGGTATTGTCGGGATAACCCTCCCACATTAATCTTCATCAATTATTCTGTTACAGTTACACCCATAGAACGGCATGTACCTTCTACCATGCTCATAGCGCTCTCGATTGTAGCAGCATTCAGGTCTGGCATCTTTGTCTTAGCGATTTCCTCAACCTGAGCTTTTGTGATTGTAGCAACTTTTGTTTTGTTAGGTACACCTGAACCAGATTTGATGTTGCAGGCCTTTTTGATCAGAACTGCTGCCGGTGGTGTCTTTGTGATGAAGCTGAAACTTCTGTCATTGTAAACTGTGATAACTACAGGGATGATCATATCTCCCTGATCTGCAGTCTTAGCGTTGAACTGTTTTGTAAATTCAACGATGTTTACACCGTGCTGACCAAGAGCAGGTCCAACCGGTGGTGCCGGAGTAGCTTTGCCGGCTGGGATCTGTAATTTAATATAACCTTCTACTTTTTTTGCCATTTCAATTACCTCCTTGTGGTGATGGCGGGGAACATACAACGCCCCTCCCACTTACTGTTACATTTTCTTAACTTCTGCGAAACCAATTTCAACCGGGGTCTCGCGGCCGAAGAGCTCAACATTAATAGTAAGGCTCTGCTTCTGCATGTTGATAGACTGGATTACACCAACCGTATCTGCCCATGCTCCAGCGATTACCTGGACTGTGTCGCCCTCCTCGTAGTCCATGACTACTTCCTCTCTCTGGATTCCCAGAGGAGCCATCTCCGCATCTGTAAGCGGCACCGGCTTAGATCCAGGTCCGACAAATCCTGTCACACCTCTTGTATTACGAACAACGTACCATGTATCATCGTTCATAATCATGTGTATCAACACATAGCCTGGAAACATCTTTTTCTGAGATACTTTCTGGACACCGTTCTTCATCTCAACAACGTCTTCCAGCGGTACTCTTACTTCAAGGATCTGATCCTCAAGATGTCTGTTCTCGATTGTCTTATCAATGTTGGCTTTTACTTTGTTCTCGTACCCTGAATAGGTATGAACTACGTACCATTTTGCCTCTGACATAATCTCACCTTTCTTGTCCGTTTTGAGTTATTTAATTAATAAATCTACTCCGTACTGGGCGAAAAAATCTACAACTGCGATAATCGCTCCCAGGACCACGGATACAGAAACAACCGCTGCCGTCTCTTTTGCAACTGTCATCTTGTCTGGCCATACGATCTTCTTGAACTCTCTGTTCAGACCTTTGAACCAGCTTTCTTTCTGAGTTTTCTTACCACTCATCGACATTCACTCCTTCTTGCGGCGATTATTTTGTCTCTTTGTGCAATGTGTGTTTCTTACAGAATCTGCAGTACTTCTTGGTTTCCATACGTTCCGGATGAGATTTCTTATCCTTTGTCATGTTGTAGTTACGCTGCTTGCATTCTGTACACTCCAATGTGATTCTTGTACGCACAACTTCCACCTCGCTTTATATTCTTAGTTAACGTGTTTCGTGGCAGCTTGCGATGCTGCCCGATTTTAGGCATAAAAAAAAAAGCCTACTTCCATTCGCCCGAATATCGTATCATATCCAGGCTTAAAAAGCAAGCTTTTTCCTATATTATTTGCATTTTTTTGAAAGAACTTTTTGGGAATAAATCTACTGCAGCTGCTTATACCAGATATTTCCAGGATTGACAGAACGCAGCTGATAACTTCCATTCTGATACACAAATTCGGCGCTCATCTGCGAACTTCCGTCTGCATCTTCTACGCCATCACCTGTTTCTGACACAGACCGGCTCTCATTTTTATTTTCTTCTTTAAAAGTAACTTTATAATCATAGGACAACGTTCCCCTGACCACTCCTGTTACACCGCTGATCACATATTTTCCTTCATAATTATCAAGTTTTACTTCTTTCATTATATAACCGTCTCCGGAACCGAGCTGCTTCTTCAGGTCATTATAGAATTCTTTGTTCTCTTTTTTGCAGGAAGAATCCTTCTCAAACAATCCTGCTACTTCAGAGAAAGATTTGCCTGCCTTCGCAGCTTTCACATATGCGTTCAGGATGTCCTGCATCTTTCTGTTAAATTTCTTTTTCCCATTTTCTGATATTTTCATCTTGGAAATCGTCGCATTTCCTTTATCTGACGCCCGGAACCCGGACCGGTACATCCGGAAGCACGGAACTTTTACCTTGATCTTATGTTCCCCTTCAATCAATGACACTTTGTATTGTTCCAGATTGTCAAAGTCATCTTTCAGCTTAGAATCCTCCGTCAGTTTTATATCATCGATCCAGGCTTTTGAACCTGCCGGAAGATAGAGATTAAAGTCATTTGCTACTATCTCGTCTGATGATACTTTCCAATCAGTAAAAAAAAGAAAGTTTCGTCTTTTCTGTTTTTGAACAATAAGCATCTTCGTCTTTTCTTTGTTATCTTCTGTCTTATATGCAACGGTAAATGCACGCTGCTTTCCGCCGGATTCTACCTCTGTCTGACGATTTTCCTTTGTCTCTTTTATTTCATAACCGGAAATCCCTGTAACCGCATTTTTCTTCATATAACTTACATATTCATCCTGCGTTACATATCCGTTTTCCGGAAGATCTGACAAGCGCCCTGCCTTCTTCCAGTTTTCCTGCATGTACGCCTTACAATAGCGCTCTGCCACCGCCTCCGGACGACCGTGATATACTTCTATAATACAGAATGCAGCAACTATAAGGATCCCTGCTGCAATTCTTTTTATTGCTTTCTTCTGTCCGGTTGTCATATCTGACCAAGAACGTTTATCCCGGATAAATTGCGGCACACGGCTCGGATCTTTCCCTTCTTTTTCCCGCTTTATCTTCTTTTCTTTCCGCTTTCTCTCCCAGGACTGAAGAATTTCTTCATATGCATCTTCTTCCGGAACATCTTCATAGTCCTTTTTCTTCTTGATGAAATCTCCGATATCTCCTGTGAACATACGTGTCGGCTCATCTGTCTCTTCTTTGCTGTCCTCTCCGATCATTCTGGTCGGTTCTTCAACCGGTTCTTCTTCCGGAGTTTCATTCTCTTTCAGATCCTGTTCTCTCAGCTTGATCTTCCTGTGAAGTTCCTGTTCCAATTCTTCCCGCGTCACTTCTTCGATCATATGGCTCAGATTCTCCGGAATTGTGAGCTGCTTTTTCAGACCATCATTTTCTTCCGGTTCTTCGCTCCACTCTGGTTCGAATAATTTCTTCGCTTCATCAATTACTTTCTCCGATTCCTCTGCTATCTCCTGATCGGAAAATTCTACCTTCCGGGCTTTTTCCAGTCCTTCCAGATCATTATATAATGTTTCCTCTTTTGATTCGGGAAGACGCATTCCACAATAATTGCAGAAACGAGCATCATCTGGATTGTCAGACTTGCAATTCGGGCATTGACGCATAAGCATTCCTCCTTTTCAAATCACAGCCGGGCAGCCATGCCTGCTTGCCGTTTTTTACTTCTTGCATTATAACACTAACTTGAAATTCTAGCACTTATTCTCCTTCTGTTTTTCAAAATCCTGTAAATCTTATGTCAAAAAATGTCAAAAAATCCGGCAGGCCTCACAAAAGCCGCCGGATTTTACTGTTAACTTTATCTACACTTAGAATAATCCTGTGATCCTTCCTTCATCATCCACGTCAATTCTTTCTGCTGCCGGAACCTTCGGAAGACCAGGCATCGTCATGATGTCTCCTGTCAGGGCTACAATGAATCCTGCCCCCGCAGAGACTTTCAGGTTGCGGACTGTAATGTCAAAGTCTTTCGGTGCTCCAAGTTTCTTCGGATCATCGGTCAGACTGTACTGTGTCTTCGCCATACAGATCGGTGCGTTGCCGAATCCAAGATCCGTCAGCTGTTTTACCTGCTTCTGGACTGCTGCCGTAAGTACTGCTTTATTACCGCCATAGATTTTCTGCACAATCTGATCCAATTTATCTTCGATCGTTCCTTCAAGTTCATATGCATAATGGAAATCACCTGGTTCCTCACACAGACGTACCACTTCTTCTGCAAGCTTCAGACCGCCTTCGCCGCCCTTTGCCCATACTTCGGAAAGTGCCACGTTTACTCCGACCTCTTTACATTTCTCCTCTACAAGATCCAGTTCCGCTTTGGTATCTGTCGGGAACGCATTGATCGCAACAACACATGGAAGTCCATATACGTTCTTAATATTATCCACATGTTTCATTAAGTTCGGAATTCCATTTTCTAATGCTTCCAGATTTTCTTCATTCAGATCCGGTTTTGCAACGCCGCCGTTATACTTGAGAGCTCTTACAGTTGCTACGATCACGACTGCATCCGGTTTGATTCCTGCCATACGGCATTTGATATCCAGAAATTTTTCTGCCCCTAAGTCTTCTCCGAATCCTGCTTCTGTGATCGCATAATCTGCAAGCTTCATTGCCATTCTGGTCGCCGTCAGTGAGTTGCATCCGTGCGCGATATTGGCAAATGGTCCGCCATGCACGATTGCAGGTGTATGCTCCAGTGTCTGTACCAGGTTCGGTTTCAAAGCATCTTTCAGAAGTGCGCACATCGCACCTTCTGCATGCAGGTCATGTGCTGTTACCGGTTTTTGGTCTGCGATCTTGCCATAAGTATAACCAACAATAATCTTTCCGAGTCTTTCTTTCAGATCTGCAATATCCTTCGAGAGGCAGAGGATTGCCATGATTTCAGAAGCAACAGTGATATCATAGCCGTCTTCTCTCGGCACACCATTTACCCTTCCGCCAAGTCCGTCTGTGATGAAACGGAGCTGACGGTCATTCATATCCACACATCTCTTCCATACAATTTTTCTTGGATCAATATTCAGGTCATTTCCCTGATAGATATGGTTATCGATCATTGCTGCCAGTAAGTTATTCGCAGCTCCGATCGCATGAAAATCTCCCGTAAAATGAAGGTTGATATCTTCCATCGGAACAACCTGCGCGTATCCTCCGCCCGCAGCTCCTCCCTTCATACCGAATACAGGTCCAAGAGATGGCTCACGAAGTGCCACCATAGGCTTTTTCCCCATTCTCTGCAGGGCATCTGCAAGACCTACCGTGGTAGTTGTCTTCCCCTCTCCTGCCGGTGTCGGATTGATTGCGGTCACAAGAATCAGCTTCCCGTCTTCTTTATCTGATTTCTTTAAAAAATTATAATCAATCTTTGCTTTATACTTTCCATACTGTTCCAGATATTCTTCTGGAATTCCTGCTTTTTCTGCCACCTTTGTGATAGGCTCCATCATACATTCCTGTGCGATCTCAATATCTGTTTTCATCATTCATTTCCTCCTGATCGTATGTTGTCTTTCTGAATTCCCGGTCCTTTTCATACAACACTACCGGTTCTTCTGTATCCGGTGTTGTAAAAAAAGGACAACACTCATCCTATTTAGGATAAATGCTGCCCAGACGGTCGGCTTCTACCAAGTATCTGATTTCCCTGTGGTACTCCACATTATCCGTCAGTCATCAGATCTTCTCTTTGTCTTTTACTATATTATAAGGATGGAAAATTGTCAATCCGGAAAATTCACCTGCATCATCCGGATGCTCGTAACACAGTCTTTATTTTTCATCTTTTTTAATAACTGTAGACTTTTTCCCCATGTGATATTCTTTTCCCTGCGCCCGCATGATACTTCTTGAAATCACATCTACAATAATAAATCCAAATGCAATACCAAGACACGTTTCGAGCAATACCCGTGCATGTTCTGCTGCCATTGAAAAATTTCTGCTGACTACACCATCCATCAGATAATACAGCCTTGCTCCCGGCATCAACGGAAAGACCGATGCGGTCAGGAAGACCGTGGACGGCGCATGATCGATTCTCGACATAATAAATGCATATCCTGCAACAAAACAGGACGCAGCTACTATTGCGGAAAAATTATTCGGATACCATGCATACACCAGTAAATATATCCCCCATGTCAGAAATGCCCCGACACCGGAATACAGGATTTTCTTTCCCCGTATTTTGAACCAGCTTGCATAACCGATACAGCCTATCGTACAGGAAATCAGCTGAATCACGGTATTTTTATTCACATCAAATCCTTCTGCCGATATATTTCCCATCAACAGCATTGCAAGTGCGATCCCGGAAGCAATGCCAAACGCACCAAGCATTGAATTCATTACTTCCAGTGCTCCGGATATAAAGTTTCTCTGCATCACATCACGTATCCCATTGATCACACCAAGTGCACTGACTAACAGCATGATAATTCCTATCATGATACGGTCCGGATGATCTCCCAATCCGATCCTGGCAGCACTGATGATCACAACCTCCGATAAGAATGCAAGAATCAGATTGTAGATCATCGGGTTGCCCTCCCGCTTACCAAGCCATCTGCCTGCCAGAACGATCATCAGGCAGACAATCAATGCAACAACTACATCCTGCATATCTCCACCGAAGAATACGGTAAACGCCGTTCCACCTGTAATCTGTGCGATTCCTGTGATCAGTTCACTCTGATCCGGCCGTGCCATTACTTTTTTATAGCGCCTGACCAGCTCTTTATCATCCGGATTATATGCACAGACATACCGTGACAGGGCATTCAGATAATTCAGCCTGTCGTAATCCGCCCCTGTAGACTCTATATGCCTGATCTGTGTGAGAATCTCACCTTCCGGCGACTCCACCGTCACCTGTATATTACTTGGAATCACATATACATCATATTTTACGAAACCATAGCTCTTATACATACGGTACAGGCTGTCTTCTACCCGGAAAATTTCCGCCCCGCACTGTAACATTGCTTCTCCTATATTTAGGATTCCCTGTACTAACTTTTTATAATTCATAGATTTCAATTATTATTTCTTTCCACCGATCAGCGGAAGATTCAATGCGCTTTTACCGATATGATATTCTCTCTTCATTGCATGCATGATACTTCTGGATGCCACATCTACGATGATAAATCCGAATGCAATTGCAAGGCAGGTCGCCAGAAGAATAATCGTCTCATCAAAAACCATCTGCGGATCCTGGCTGACACACCCGTACATTACATAGTACAGATTCGGTCCTGGGATCAGCGGGAATACCGATGCAGTCAAAAAGATTGTTGAAGGTGCTTTATTTACTCTGGACATGATAAATGCATAAAATCCAACAAATCCTGCTGCAATCATGGTTGCCAGGAAGTTACTCGGTTTTACTGCGTATACTGCAACATAGATTGCCCATGTAAAAAATGCTCCGATACTGTTATACCATACCTGTTTTCCACGGATCTTGAACCATAATGCAAATCCCGTACATGCAACCGTGCAGGAGAGCAGCTGGATCGGTACACTGTGATTCAGGATAAAATGATCAGAATATCCCTCGTGGAATAATATGATCGCCAGACCAATTCCAAATGCAATTCCCGCTGCTCCAAGGAAAGAATTCATAATATTAATGAATCCGGAAATGAAGTCTCTCTGAAGAAGATCCCTGATTCCATTCGTTGTACTCAATCCGCTGATCAGAAGCATGACGATACCGATCATAATACGGTCCGGATGCTCTGCAATTCCCATCTTCAAAGCTCCGATAATAATCACTTCCGATATAAACGCAAGAATACCATTGTAAACCAGTAAGTTGCTTTCACGCTTTGCAAGCCAGTCACCGACTGCAACGATCATCACCGATACTATAAATGCAATGACCGCATCCCAGAGGTTACACCCGAAAAATACAGCAAATCCTGTTCCACCCATGATTCCTGCCGCATATCTTGTGATACGCTTCTGTGGTTCACGATTGATAACTTCCAGATACTTCTCACGCATCTCATTTTCATCCGGTGTATGCTGACAGACATATCTGCACAGATTATTCAGATAATCCAGCTGGTCAAAATTCGGCTCCGACGACTCGATATGACGTATCTGTGTAATAATCTCGCCTTCCGGTGTCTCCACCGTCACCTGTATATTACTCGGAATGACAAATACATCCGATCTCTTAAATCCATAGCTTCTGCACATGCGGTAAAAGCTGTCTTCCAAACGGAAATTCTCTGCACCACTTTGAAGCATCGCTTCTCCGATGTCCAGGATCCCCTGTACAATCTTGTTATAATTCATCTTTTTTACCCCTTGTTTTCCTTCATAAAATTACCATTTCCTAAATCTAACATTTGAATCATATCATGGATTTTCTATAAGTCAACATAATTATTGTAAAATGTAATAACAGTTTGTAATACCAGTCTTAGAAGCTCTTATATTTGCAGCTTTTAATATTTCCTTTGAAATGCGAATCCCCTGACTATTCCCCCACGTTTTTACTTGTGCCTGCATAAAGTAACCTCCTTCGTTTTTTCTAGAGTATCCACCGGTAAAACCAACGAACAGATTCGGAAAACTTTTGATTCCAGAAAAGCTGAATTATTAAATCGATTTTGTGTTTAATCCCGGTTCTTATTATACACAAACATCCAAAGCGCCATCGCACATATGATCACATATCCCAGCACGCTATACCTATCCGGTACCTGTCCGAACAGAAAGAAGCCCAGAATCGTCGAAAAGATGATCTGCGAATAATCATAAATGGATATCTCTTTCGCCGGTGCATGATAATAAGCCGCCGTGATTCCGAACTGGCCGCCTGCAGCCGCAAGTCCCGCACCCAGAAGCGTTAAGATCTGCAGGCCGCTCATCGGATGAAAATCCAAAAGCAGATATGGCAGTGTAACCACACACGAGAATCCTGAAAAGAAGATTACAACCGAAGAACCTTTCTGTCCTCTCTTCCCCAGGATTCGCACCATCGCATAAGCAATACCTGCGCAGATTCCACCGCACAGTCCGATCAGTGACGGTACCAGTGCCATATTCGTAAATGTCGGTTTGATTACAAATAAGCTTCCGATGAATGCACCCGCAACCGCCAGTGCCTGTGCCGGACTCATCTTTTCTTTCAGCAATAAAAATGAAAAGATAATTACAAAGAACGGCGACATCTTATTCAACATCGATGCATCCGACAGCACCAGATGATCCACCGCATAGAAATTACACAAGATTCCCACCGTACCGAATGTCGCACGCAGAATCATATATTTCAGATTTCCCTTTTCGATTTTGAATCCATCCTTACTTCTTATGATCATGATCAGCGCAATAAAAAAAGCTACCAGATTTCTGAAAAAGCTCTTCTGTACCGAAGGCAGATCACCGGATAACCTTACGAAAGCATTCATGAATGCAAATGATAACGCCGATAATGTAATGAAAAATATTCCTTTGTATCTGGAATTCATAAACTTACACTTCCTTATGATTTATTTCTTTATATCTTACGTTATATCATTTATCTTACCACGAAAAATTTTAACTGTGAATATATCCGACAATTGGACTTGATTTTGTACAACTTGCTACAATTCTTTTACATTGTCGCATTCTCCCATAAACGCACCTATCTGTTGATAGAATTTCAACTACAAATATGCTAAAATATTTTTGGATAATGAAAGGAGAAATGCAACATGAGACCCCTTGAGACATTTATCGAACAACGCAAAGAACGCTTCGTCAGAAACAGTCTGATGTCTGACGAATTTCTGGATTTTGTTAATAAAAATATGAAACCAATAGAGAAACAGATGTCCTATTATCAATGTGCCATCATGGAAGTAGAGACGAAATTCAAAGTATTAAACGAACAGTATTCCCTGGAATATGACCGCAATCCGATTGAGGATATCAAGTCCCGCGTCAAATCCATGGAAAGCCTGATCAAAAAGATCCGTAAAAAAGACATACCTCTCACCCTTTCTTCTATTGAAGAAAATATCCATGATATTGCCGGCGTCCGTGTCATCTGCTCTTTTCCGGATGATATCTACATGCTTGCGGACTGTTTGCTTTCTCAGGATGACATCACACTTCTTGAGAAGAAAGACTATATCAAAAATCCAAAACCGGGCGGATACCGCAGCCTTCATCTGATTGTCAGTGTACCAATCTTTTTACAGGACGGAAAACGTAACATGACTGTAGAAGTACAGCTTCGTACGATCGCTATGGATTTCTGGGCAAGTCTGGAACATAAACTTCGTTACAAGAAAGATATCCCGGCTGACAAAGCAAAATATCTGGAGGATGAGATGCTTGCCTGTGCACAGATCAGTGCCGACCTGGATATGCGTATGCAGAACGTCCGTGATGTAATTGCTGAGAATGCTAAACCAGACGAACAGTCTTTATTATTAAAAGATTTGTCATAAAAAGACATATTGAAAAATGCGCCAAAAAAGCACTGCGAAATTTGGTAATATTTCACAGTGCTTTGCCATTACGATATTCTGAAATGACCGACAATATCCGTTCTCTCCTGTAGGATATCTTCTTCATAATTCTTCTGATACGGATCATTATGATGAATCACATATGGTACACCTTCCACATTCCGTCTGTCAGAAATTACCCCGATATGATTCTTGAACACTACAATGTCGCCGCCCTGCCATTGTTCAATGTCATTTACATCCGTGGTTAGACTGGTCGCTGTATGTTCAAAATATATTCTCAGGTTCTTTACTCTTCGGAAATCAATATTTTTATCCGGCTCATCGATATCATAATCCTTCGGATTCGTTCTGATATCTTCGTCTACCAGTTCCCGCAGATCATATCCGCTTTTCTTAAGCGCATATCCGACAACATCTGTACAGACACCATATCTGTCATCCGGATAACCGGTCTGATAATATCTGCTCTTGTAAACCGGCCGCTTCTTCACATAAACCAATGCATTCTTCAAAATATCGGTCTGATCATCCGTACCGTCACCATCTTTATCCACACTGCTATGATACGGTGTGATCTCTGTGCCGTTGTATTCATTCTTTGGCCGGTCTGTCTTCGTCAGTCCTACCACATCACGTTCTGCCAAAAATCCGCCAAGGGTCAGCCAGATGATAATAGCGATTGGAACTAAGATTCGGAATTTCATCTTTCTTGTCTTATGATGAAATACAATCATTCCTGCAAACGCACCAAATGCACCGCCGACAAACGCAATCCCTATCAGCACTGCCTCTTTGATCCTCCACTGATGATGCATTGCTTTCGCTTTATCCGTTCCATATAAAATGAATGCAATAATATTTACTGCAACGAGATAATAGGATATCGGTGTCGCCGCTGTAAGTAATTCTGCCATCTTCTGCTCCCCTCCTTCATATCTCCATTGTATCTTACCTTTGGTTCGCTTTCAATCAGAAAACAGATAATTTTCTTCATCAACTATATACAAATACACGCCTTTCATCTATACTCTCTTCTACATCACAGTCTGATACAAGAGCACCATGAGCGGCATTGTCACAATGGATAATAATGTCGTCATAACATTGATCGCACTGGCATATTTCGAATCATTTCCATACACCTGACACATCTGTGTGATCGTTGAAGCAGACGGTGTGATCACCGCAAGAAATACGATAAGCAGTAATTTCTTTCCATACGAATGTATGTTCACAAGCCCGCTTATCTTTAAAATCATCAATGATATCACAGGTATCACGACCAGTCTCAGAAATGAAATAAAATACACTTTCACATTTTCAAATATACTCTTCAGATTCATCTCTGCGATCAGCATCCCCGTTACGATCATACTTGCCGGACCGATCATACTGCCCACAGAACTTAAGGTCTGATTTACAATTTCCGGAAGCCTGATCCTGGTAAAAAACAGCACAACTCCGGCAAATACCGAGATCATATTGATATTGAATACAATCTTTTTCCAGTCCCACTTTCCTTCCCGGCTGATCGTATTCTTGCCATGCGTCCACAGAAATACCAATTGGACACTCATGAACACACAACCGTATAATACCCATTCTTTTCCCAGAATAAAAGTCACCAGCGGTACGATCAAATTGCCCGAATTCGAATAATAGATGGATGTCATCTCTACTTCATTTAGTTTCAATACCTTTCCAACACCCCACACTGCTGCCAGTAATATAACCTGTAATAATACCGACGCTGCAAATACCAGCAAAAGTTCCTTCACTTTTTCACTCGTATAATCCACCTGAAATGCATTGATGATCACACACGGGATAACAAGATATAATACAATTTTAGAAATAACTTTGCTGTCATCTCCCTTTAACAATCCTGTCTTTACAATAATATATCCCATCAGGATCATAAGAAACAGTTCTGCGATCTGTTCCATTAAAAGTATACTGATTTCCATAATAATCTCTCTTTCCTTTTACAGTCCTACCGAAAATCATATACACTTTCCTGATGATTGTCAATCTCACAAAAACCTGACATCCTTCTATTAATCATACTTATATTGACATGTTATTTATCATTCGTATATTGATTCCTTCTATCTATAAGGCTATAATAATGTTTATAAAAATATAAAACAGGCAGTATAAAATACAGGGAGGAACTTAAGATGAGATACAAGAATATTATTTTTGACTTTGGAAATGTAATCGGAAAATTTAAAGGAGACTATATCCTGGGGAAATTTGCTTCTACACCGGAAGATTATAATATTCTTGCTGATGCCATTTTTAAAAACTGGGTAGCTTTAGATGCCGGAACTATCGACTATGACCAGAATGCCGAAGATACGATTGCAGAACTTCCGGACCGTCTGAAAGATACTGCCCGCGATTTTTTCGAGAACTGGTTCCAGTATGTCGATCCGCTTCCTGAAACATGGGAATTCATCAAAGAGTTAAAAGCCCGGGGAGTTCCGATCTATCTGCTTTCCAACGCTTCTACCAGGTTTGCGGAACGTGCACCGGAAGATTATCCGATCCTGAAAGAATTCGATGGCATCGTCTTCTCTGCACCTCTAAAGATGGCAAAGCCGGGACACGATATTTATTACCATCTGTTCAATAAATATGACCTTCTACCAAGTGAATGCTTCTTCATCGATGATACGGTGGAAAATGTCATTGCAAGTAAAGAACTTGGAATGGAGAGCATCTTGTTTACGGGAGATATTGAGGCCGTTAAAAGGGCAATTGAGTTTTAATCAATTGCCCTTTTTTTAATAAATGCTTGATTTTTAGCTTTTCGTTCGGTATAATTCATATTCGGACAAAAAAATAAGATAATTTTGGTTTAATTGGAAACGACACAAGTGTATGCTTGATTAACGAACAACACAAGTGTCTTTTTTGTACCCATTTTTAAATATTTCATAAAAAGGAGAACAAAAATTATGCCAAAAACTTTATTTCAAAATGTTATTTTTACACTGATGATGTCTTTTCTGATGGTATACGTCATGATCTGCTACAATATTTGCCTGAATGTGGGAGGAATGAGCAACGAAGTATTCCTGATGGCTTTCGGCGAACTGAAAATCATGTGGCCGGCTGCTTTCGTGCTGGAATTTGCATTCGTTGACAAGCTTGCACATATGCTTGCATTCCGTATCGTTACACCACAGGACAGACCAATCTTCATCACTCTTGCAATCTCTTCTATGATCGTATGTATCATGTGCCCTTGCATGAGTCTTGTTGCAACGATTCTGTTCAAGAACGCAGGAAGTAATGTGATTGCTACCTGGTGTCAGACAACATTCATGAACTTCCCAGTTGCTTTCTTCTGGCAGATCTTCTACTGCGGACCATTCATCCGTCTGATCTTCAGAAAGATGTTTCCTGAGAAAGAAAACGTTGCCGCTTCCGCTGTAACCGAATAATTGATACAAAAAAACCGAGCCTGTTTCTATACAGTGTCCGGTTTTTCTTTCTTCTTATTCTGTTCTTCCTGTCTATACAAAAAGCAATGCTATATTCAGCCCTGTTACAATCACAGCAATCACCAGAAGCAAAAAATTCAAACGTCTGCTGTTCACATATTTTCCCATTACTTTTTCAGATGAGGTCAGATATATCTGTGTAAATATTGTAATCGGAAGCTGAATCGCAAGCAGCATCTGGGAATATATCAGACCTTTAAACGGCTGGCTGATAAACAGGATGACAACCGCTGCCAGAATCATCGTCAATAAAATGCCAGCTTTCGTCTCTTTTGTCTTCATGTCATATGGCTGATTAAAGATCCCGGAAAAAATTGTTCCACCTGCCATTCCAGCAGTGATACTCGATGAGATACCGGCCAATAACAGTGCCAGTGCAAAGACTACCGTCGCCGCATTTCCCATCAAAGGCGACAACATCTTTCCTGCAACTGTCAAATCATCAATCTGCCTCCCATTTCCGCCCTGATAAAGCGTAGCTGCTGCCATCAGAATCATGGCACTGTTGATCGCCCATCCTATGATCATGGAAAATAATGTATCTTTAAATTCATATTTCAGCTGCTGTTTGATCACGGAATCATCTTCCAGGTTCCACTGTCTGCTCTGGATGATCTCCGAATGTAAGAACAGATTGTGCGGCATTACCACCGCTCCTAATACACTTAAGATCACCGGCATACTTCCCGCTGGAAACGAAGGTTTCACCCATCCGACTGCGGCTGCTCCCCAGTCGATCTTCGCAATTCCTATTTCAAATAAGAAAGAAAATCCAATCAGCGATACAAATATGATGATCAGTTTCTCAATCCTTTTATAAGCATTCGTAAATGCACATAAAAGGGAAACTGCAAGAATCAACATACTTCCTATTTTTATTGGTATCCGAAACAGCATCTGCAATGCGATTGCACCACCCAGCATCTCTGCCATCGCAGTTGCTACTGCCGCAAGCATTGCCGACAGAAGAATAATATTCTTTAACAGCCTTTGGATATATCTGCTTGCCGCCTCCGAAAGGCAAAGTCCCGTTGCAATTCCTAAATGTGCTGCATTGTGCTGCAATATGATCAGCATGATGGTCGATAACGTCACCATCCACAATAGCTCATATCCGAATCCGGAGCCCGCCGCAATATTCGAAGCCCAGTTTCCAGGGTCTATAAATCCTACTGTTACCAAAAGGCCCGGTCCCAGATAACGTAAAAAATCAAATGTCTTATTCTTTGATTGATTTCGGAATTTTTTCTTCATAATATAAAGAACTCCTTTACTAAAAAGAATCTAGGTTAGTTGCAGCTAACCTAGATTCTACTTAGTATTTATTTCTTTGTCAATTCATTATATGAATATCATTTCTCATTTAGAAGCAGAGATTCAAAACTTCCGTTCAATCTCGCTGCTTAGACAGCTCTTGTATATTTCTTCAGCCACTCCTGCTCTTCCTCGTTCAGGTAAGGAGCAATCACTTCGTATACTTTTGCATGATAATCATTCAGCAGTTTCTTGTCTTCCTGTGTCATAATATCCGGATTGATCGCATCCAGATCCATTGGAATCAGGGTGATTGCTTCGAAGTACATGAACTGACCATATTCATTCAATGTTCCTTTGCAGGTCAACAGTTCGTTCTCCAGACGGATTCCGTGAGATCCTTCAATATAGATTCCAGGCTCATCTGTGATGACCATGCCTTCCTGTAATACTTCTGTCTCACCCTTACGATATTTCCAGCGGAAACCTGCAGGTCCTTCGTGGATGTTCAGAAGGTATCCGACTCCGTGTCCTGTACCATGGTTGAAGTTTAAGTCTCTGTCCCAAAATGGTTTTCTTGCAAGGATGTCAAGAATCATACCGGTAGAACCTTCCAGGAATTTTGCACTGCCAAGCTGTAAGTTACTAATCGCAACCAATGTGAAGTGATCTTTCATGATCTGCGGAACTTCGCCGAGTGCGTAAGTTCTGGTTACATCTGTGGAACCTTCATAGAATCCAGCTCCTGTATCCGTTAAGAATAACTGTCCTTCTTTTAACTCTACATCTGTCTCCGGTGAAGATGTGTAGTGTACGATCGCACCATGCTCTCCAAATGAAGAGATTGGCTCGAAGCTTGGACGGATGAAGTTTCCCATCTCAGCACGGAACTCATCCAGTTTGTCAGAGGCACTCATCTCTGTGATCTTCATCTTGCCGACATTTTCTTTCAGCCATTTCATGAATCTTACATGCGCAACACTGTCTTTGATCTGTGCTTTGCGGATGTTCTCGATCTCAACTGGGTTCTTAATTGCTTTCATAAGAATCGCCGGATTTCTCTTTTCTATTGTCTTTACATTTTCCGGAATATTATTGAATAATGCATAATTCAGTTTTCCAGGATCGATCATTGCAACCACATCACTGCCAAATTTCTTCACGTCTTCGTAAATGTCGTTGTATGGGTGTAAGTTTACGCCATCTTTTGCAAGTTTGGCCTTTAACTCGTCATCTAACTTTCTCTCATCAATGTACAATTCGAAACTGTCCATGGTAATGATTCCGTAAGATAATACCAGTGGGAAGAAGTCGATATCATTTCCACGGATATTTAATGTCCAGCAGATGTCATCGATTGTAGATACAACGTGCACATTGGTTCCTGCTTGTTTCATTTCTTCACGGATTCTTGCAAGTTTGCTTGCAACAGTCTCTCCAGCATACTTTACATCCAGGTCAAATGCAGGCTCTTCAGATAATACCGGACGGTCTTCCCAGATCTCATCAATTAAGTCTACCTGGTAATTTACTTTCGCATTCTTCTTCCGGGCGATGGCTGCATAGCCTTCTCCTTCGCCAACGGATACGACTCTTCCGTCGAATCCGAGAGTCTCTCCTTCTTTTAATACCTCTTCAATGTATGCATTCATCTCCGGCACACCAGGCTCACCCATTTTCATGAGTTCTACAGTTGTCCCCTCCAACTGTGCTGATGCCTGGATGAAGTAACGTCCGTCTGTCCAGAGTCTTGCTTCTGTCTTTGTGATCACAGCGGTTCCTGCTGATCCGGAGAACCCTGTAATGAACTTTCTCGCTTTGAAATGTTCCCCAACATATTCACTCTGATGAAAGTCGGCAGTCGGTACTACATACACATCAATGTTCTTTTCTTCCATGCACTTTCGAAGTGCGGAAAGTCTTTCTGGTACTGTCATGTTTTTGTTCCTCCTTGATATATACAATGTATGAATATTATACCGCATTTTTCCCGATTAATCTTCGGGTAATGTAGATAATTTTTCTTATCTTTCATAAGTAATACTTCTTACATTTCAAAGCCTTTTTTGTTATTTATTGTATTGATTCTTTACATCCGTCCGGCTTTTCCAAGCTCCATCAGCACCGGTGTAAGCCCTGCAACATCCCAGCCTTCAAAACTAATCATACGTAACGCACGGAATAATAATTTCACTGTCTCAGATTCTTCTGTCTGATCTGTATGATATAATTGTGCTGCAACCTGACAGATCACCATCAGGATTGCATTCTTGAAAGCTCCGATTTCTTCGGATTCTTTCCATAGATTCTCCATATCATAATCATCTGTATTCCCGCATGGTGCGACACAGGTCACACATCCCGGTGAGACTGTGTACTTTTCATTTCTGACTTTTTCTAACATCTCACTCATGTCAAAGATACTTGCCGACCAGTCTCCGGCCATTGTCAGCGCTTCTAAGAATACCCGGTTGGTGCTCTCTGTCTTTTCGTTATTCTCACAGGTTCTTGCAAGCCCTATGACTGCACCTGTCAGTTTCTGTCTGATCTCTTCTGTCATGATTTACCTCTCCTTCTTAGACGGTATCAAAAATATAAATATCATAGAACTCACAAACAACAAAAATGGATAAAAGAGCTTCGGCATGATCTGAAATGCCGACACACGATATCCCAGTTCACTTGCCGCCGAAATCGCTACCAACATCTGCGCTCCGTAAGGAATAATCCCCTGAAAAATACAGGAAAATGTATCCAGTATCGAAGCTGTCTTTTTCGGTGTGATCCCGTATTCTTTTGCCATATCCTTTGCAATCGGATTCGCCATGACAATCGCTACGGTGTTGTTCGCAGTCGCAATGTCCATCGCTCCGACCAGGAGTCCCATGCCAAGCTGACCGCCTTTGCGGCCTTTGAATACTTTGTGGATTCCTGCCAGCAATGCATCAAAACCTCCATATTCACGGATCAGTGCACACATCGCTGCTACCAGAATTGCGACCATACTTGTCTCAAACATTCCGGAAGCCCCGGAACCCATATTGGCAAGCAGATCTGTCGCCGCAATGTGACCGCCGGCCAGCATAATAATAGAACCAGATACAATCCCGATCAGAAGTACCACGAATACATTGATCCCGATAATTCCTCCTATGAGAACCAGTACATATGGAATAATCTGCACTAAGTTATAACTCTTACTTACCCGTCCTGCAATATCCGTCTGAAATGAAAGAACCAGGATCAATACCAGCGTTGCAATAGCTGCCGGAAGTGCAATTCCAAAGTTCTCCCGGAATTTATCCTTCATCTGACATCCCTGTCCGTTACATGCTGCGATCGTTGTATCTGAAATAAAAGAAAGGTTATCTCCGAACATTGATCCTCCCATAACCGAACCGATGCAAAGTGCCATGTCAAATCCCGAAGCCTTGGATACGGACACTGCGATCGGCGTGATCAATGTAATTGTCCCAACCGACGTTCCCATGGCAACCGACACAAAACAGGCTACCACAAATAATACCGCAACTGAAAATCTTGCCGGAATCAGTGACAACATGAAATATGCCACACTTTCTGCACTGCTTCTTCCTACCACTCCGACAAACGCCCCAGCCGTCAGGAAGATCAGAAGCATTGTAATAATATTCTTATCAGCAAGCCCCTGCGCCATGATTTCCAGCTTTCCGTCAAAACTTATCTTGCGGTTCTGCAGGCATGCCACCAGAATCGCTGCAAGAAATGCGATTATGATCGGAACATTATAGAATCCCATCGGAATCTTCATTACATATTCAAATGCGATTCCAAGCCCCAGATAGATACACAAAAATACGCCTATCGGCAGTAATGCTGCCACATTTCCTTTTTTCATTCTTCTTTATCCTCTCATTCCTTTTTTCTTCTAACCGATTCCTCCGAGAACAATTCCAAGGATCAGCACAATAAAACATACCGGTACATAAAAATATTTACATATTGCATAATAATGTTTCGTAAATGGTGTCTCTCTTCCTGTATTAACCTGCTTTTCCACGAATGCCTTACCGCATACCCAGAAGAACATGATTCCTGCAAGCCCGGCTCCAAGCGGACAGATATAGATAGACAGCACATCCATCCAGTCTGACACGATGCCCTGGATCAGCAGGGACACGATCACTCCCACAATTCCCGTAAATGCACATGCCGGCACTCTTCCAAGCTTGAATTTTTCCTGCACCGTAGCGATCGGAGCCTCATACAAGTTGATCAACGATGTCATACCCGCAAGTAATACCGCAACAAAGAAGATGATTGCGATCAGCCATCCTCCCGGCATTCCTTTGATCAGATTCGGGAGAAAGATGAACAATAGTCCGGGACCTCCCTGATCCAACTGCGCTCCCGTTGTTGCCATCGCCGGAATGATAACGAGTGCGGCAAGAATTGCTGCAATCGTATCAAATAATGCAACTCTTCCTGCAGAAGCCGGAATGTCCTCTTCATCCGAAAGATAAGATCCATAGATTAATGTTCCATTTCCTGCTACCGACAGGGAAAAGAATGCCTGACCAAGTGCAAAGATCCACGTTGCCGGATCTTTGAATGCCTCTGGATCTACTCTGAAAATATAACGGTATCCTTCACTTGCTCCCGGCTGGAATCCGACATAGATTCCCAGAATCACGAACAATGCGAAAAATATCGGCATCATGATCTTATTTGCTTTTTCAATGCCGCTTCCGACACCTAACATCAGAATCAGCATACAGGCCACAAGCGCAAGTATCTGCCATATATTATTACCAAATGCTGACGCCATCTTACCAAATGCCGCCCCGAATTCATCCACATTTTCAGGCGAAAGTGTTGCTCCTGTAAATGTTCCAACGGCATATCTTAGGATCCACCCCATTACAACCGTATATCCGATCGCCATGGCAAGTGATCCGAATACAGGGATCATCCCCAGTGCTTCTCCGACTTTTCTCTTTCCTTTTTTCTCACAGGCAATTCCAAATGCATCGATTGGACCGGCCTTTGCCGCACGCCCAAAACTCATCTCCCCGATCACTCCCGTCGAACCGATCAGTATTACAAATATAAAATATGGTATCAGAAATGAACCGCCTCCATACAATGATACTCTTGTTGGGAACATCCAGATATTTCCCATACCGACCGCTGAACCGATACAGGCACAGATAAATCCCCATCTGCTGCTAAATGATTCTCTTTTATTCATAATTTTCCCTCTCCAGCCATTGGGGACGGGGTTTTTGGTCTTTTTACTGTCCCTGCCGGCTCAAAATATTCCATACACATGGTAGATTTCTCTATTTTAGCATGATTGCTATAAAAACGTCAAAAAAAAGGGGATATAAACTTATCCCCTTAATGTCGCCACCATCCTTTTCGGCATTGCAAGCACATCCAGTGCTTCCTCTATCGATCTGGTACAGATATCAACGTTTGCAATCAGTCTTCCATACGCACCTTCCGCCTCTATAATTCCAACACTGAGTTCTGCTATCCTGCACATAGGCAGGTCATTCCGTCCGTTTCCTACTGCAATACACCGTTTCCCACCCAGTTGCTCTATGATTTTTCTTTTTTCTTCTGCTGCCGCATTACCAGCAAATGTCTGTATCTTTAACGGTAGTCCTTCACATATCTTTCTCGCAGTTCCATGTGTATCTGCTGTCAGAACATAAATCTCATATATTCCACTCAGCTTTTTCAGCCGTTCCTTTACACTTTCGGGTATTATGCCATCTTTCGCAATAGTTCCGTTATAATCCAGAATCAGATATTTCAGATCCATCGTTTTATATCCGGGAATTTCTATTCTCATACGTTCTCCTTTACTCTTACATATACTGTATCTGCTCTCTTGCAGGTTCGGATGACGGATGCTCAAAGAATGTCTTTGTGTCTGTCACTTCCAGTACTCTTCCCTGATCCATAAAGATAATCTGATCTGCAATTCTTTTTGCCTGTGCCAGATTATGTGTTACGATCACAAATGTATATTTTCCCTTTAATTCCAGAAGTGTCTCTTCTATCGCAATGGTATTCTTCATATCAAGCGCAGAACACGGCTCATCCAACAGCAGAATTTCCGGATTCACACACAAACTTCTTGCTATGGCAAGACGCTGTTTCTGTCCACCGGATAATTTTTTTGCAGACTTCTTCAGTTGGTCTTTTATTTCATCATATAGTCTTGCTTTCTGCAGACACTCTCTGGTGATCCGCTCTATTTCTCCGGCTTCTCTAATTCCATGATATTTCAGGACGTATGACAGATTCTTCTCTATACTGTACGGAAATGCGATCGGCTGTTGAAATACCATTCCGATTCTGGTTCTTAATACTTCCGTTGAAAGTCCTTTAATGTCTTCGCCGTCAAGAATGATCTTTCCTTTATAAAAGCCGCCCTCCTCTTCTATCATTCGGTTTAATGTCTTTAAAAATGTTGTTTTTCCACAACCGGATTGTCCTACGATTGCCGTAATCTTTCCTTCCGGTATCGTAAGACTGATATCATGCAATATCTCCTGTCTGCCAAATCCACAACTTATCTGTTCTATCGTTAACATATCAGTAATCCTTTCGTATATAAGTAATACATTTACATATGATCTGTATGAGCAGTAAGAATAACATCAGTACGAACGCCGTTCCATATGCATAATCCAGAGAAAATCCATTATTTACCAGCATATACAGATGATACGGCAATGACATAAATGGATCCGTAAGTTTTCCCGGAACATCTGCGACCATAACCGCACCCGTATACAAAATCGGTGCAACCGCTCCCATTCCGTATGCCATTCCAAGCGCCACCGTTCCAAGCAATTCCACTGCACAGACCGGAAGAATTAATCGTATGACCGCATATTCTCTGGACATTCCAAGTGCCAGTGAATTCTTCATGTATTCTGTTCCCTTTTCTTTCAGTATCTTTTCTGCACGGATTGCAATAAACGGCACGATCATAACAGCCACACAAATAGCTGAACACAAGAGACTTCTTCCCAGACCAAACTGATAGATCAGCAACGTATAGCCGACCAGTCCGAACAAAATAGAAGGAATTCCGGACAGTCCTGTAATGCAGGCACTGATTACATGGTAAAATATACTTTTCCTTGTATAAAACACAAGATAAACAGCCACACCGATTCCGATGATTCCCCCCATGAGTGCCGAAAGTGCTCCAAGATAGATCGATCCCATCAGTGCAGGATAGATTCCACCTGCTGTTCCAAGCGGTACCCCCGCCGGCTTATCCAGAATAAACGAAAGACTCATCACATTCTTTCCCTTCCAGAAGATATACAGGAATAAGAACAACGTCACTGCAATTGTAAGAATTCCAAGGAGCCCTGCCAGGATGCGTATCACATACTTTGTCAGTTTATTTTTCATGTTCTGCAAACCTCCTCTTCAACAACTGCCCTGCCAGGATCACTACAACAAGTATCACAAGCAGCACAAGATTTGCCACATAAAGCACCGACAGATGTATACTTCCGTATTCAATGCTTCCCATCTCAAGAGCTGTCAGCGCCGGAAGCGTCTGCCCGCGTCCCAACAGCTTCGGGAAAATTGCAGAATTACCGATCACCATCATTACTGCCATCGTCTCCCCAAGCGCACGTCCGAATGCCATCATCGCACTTGCTACAATTCCCGGCCGGATTGCCGGAAGTATCACTTTGATCAACACATATTCTCTTGATAAGCCAAGTGCCAGTCCGGATTTTTCATATGTCCGTTTTGCATTTACTAGTGATTCCTGACATGTCGATACAACATACGGCAGAAGCATGATTCCCAGTACAATACCTGCCACCAGTACACACTGCCCCGCTGCCATCTTCAAATATTTTGTAAATGCTTTTACCAGTACAGTTAATCCGATAAACCCGAAGATTACCGATGGAATCCCTGCCACCAGATCTATGAAAGCCAGGCAGACCGATGCCAGTTTCCTGGGCATAAAAAAAGTAAGAAAGCAGGCACATGCCACTCCCAAAATCATCGCAAACAGTACCGCCAATCCGGACACATACAAAGTACCTGTAATAGCCGGCAGGAGACCATACTGTGGAGTCGCACTTACCGGACGCCATTCTGATGATGGCAGAAACATTTTGATTCCCACTTCCCTTAAGGCCGGAATACTTTCCTTCAAAATATGTATCAACATAATCCCCATCAGTGCCGCTACCACAAAAGTAATCACATATACCAAGACTTTACAAAATGTATTCGCTATTTTTCTGTACATAACAAAGTCCTTTCTTACATACTTTGGTATACCGAGAACCTGCCACCTGCAACTTCTCTTGCATACATTAGTAAAAAAAGGATGTATCTATGCGACACACCCTTTTTCCTATTTTTCTATTTCATTGGAATGAATCCCATATCTTCTACAGTCTTCTGTCCTGTCTCTCCAAGGATAACATCCAGAAATGCCTGCTGAACATCTGTCGGATTGCCAGATCCTACAATAAGAAGTGGTCTCTGAATAATGTAAGAACCATTCAGAATATTTTCTTTTGTCGGCTCTACACCATTAACTTTCATGGTAACTACCTTGCCTGCATTCTGATTTGCAACACCAAATGATGCATATCCGATTGCATACTGGTTATCAATAATATCCTGTACCAGTTCTCCCATAGAAGAAGCCTGGATTGCATCACTGGACACTTCTGTATCTCCCATGATATTCTTCTGGAATACTTCATGTGCTCCACCGTTGATATCACGTGTGATCACTACAACCTTCTCATCTGGAAGTGAAGGATCAAGATCTTTCCATGTAGCATATTTGCCTGAGAATAAAGAAACAATCTGATCAGTAGAAAGATCATCCAATACACCTGTTACAGGGTTCTTTGGATTAACAGCAATTGTTAATGCATCGATACCTACCTGATACTCTTTTTCGTTTTTAATTGCCTTTTTCTCTTCATCTTTTACACTTCTTGCGACCATACCAAATGTTGTGGTTCCATCGATAACCGCTTTGGTTCCCTGTCCGGATCCTCCTGCTGATACATAGATTGCAATGTCTTCTTTTGGAAGTGATGAATCATATGCATCCCACGTTCCATATGTGTCAAAGAAATCCGTTGCAATCGATGTGATAACCGGTGCTAATGTAGACGATCCATTAAATAAAATCTGGTTACTTTCTTTTTTCTTCTCTGTGCTCTCTGTCTTCTTTGTATCCCCAGAGTCAGAAGATGTCTTTTTGTCTGACCCACATCCTACTGCCATTGATGCAACCATGGCTACTGCAAGAAGGACAGACATCAATTTCTTTTTCATAGTTTTTGTTCCTCCCATAAATAAATTTTATCTATAATTTATATTATAGACTTGAATAAATTTTTTTCAAATCAATAATACCTATAAGCGCGTTTGTTTATAGGTATTATCAATATGTTTATATGAATTTTTTATTATTCTGGAATTTTGTCTTACTCTTTCACTCCTGCCTTAAATCGCATCCAACGCATTAGAGATATCCGCGATCAGATCCTCTTTATCTTCCAGGCCAAGACTGATACGGATCAGTTCAGCCGGTACTCCTGCCTCTTTTAACTGTTCATCCGTCATCTGTCTGTGTGTAGACGTTGCCGGATTCAGGCAACAGGTTCTTGCATCTGCTACATGCGTCTCGATCGCACCAAGCTTTAATGTCTTCATGAATGTAGACGCAGCTTCCCTTCCACCTTTTAATCCGAACGATACAACACCGCATCCTCCGTTTGGAAGATATTTCTGTGCTCTTTCATAATATTTATCAGACGGAAGTCCGGAATAGTTCACATATGCTACCTTTGGATGTGCTTCCAGGAATTCCGCAACTGCCTGCCCATTCTCTACGTGCTTCGGCATACGCACATGCAGTGACTCCAGGCCAAGATTCAGGATAAATGCATTCTGCGGTGACTGGATCGATCCGAAGTCACGCATCAGCTGTGCTGTACATTTGGTAATGAATGCACCTTCTTTGCCGAATTTCTCTGCATATGTAATTCCATGATAGCTTTCATCCGGTGTGCAAAGTCCCGGATATTTATCTGCGTGTGCCATCCAGTCAAACTTTCCGCTGTCTACGATTGCTCCGCCAAGTGCCGCTCCGTGTCCGTCCATATATTTTGTAGTCGAATGAGTTACGATATCTGCTCCCCATTCAAACGGCCTGCAGTTGACCGGTGTCGGGAATGTGTTATCTACGATAAGCGGCACACCATGTGCATGTGCCACTTTGGCAAATAATTCGATATCCAGTACGGTCAGTGCCGGATTCGCAATCGTCTCTCCGAACATTACTTTCGTATTTGGCTTAAATGCTGCATTTAACTCTTCTTCTGTTGCATCCGGTGAAACAAATGTTACATCAATTCCCATCTTTCTCATCGTTACATCGATCAGGTTAAATGTTCCACCGTAAATGGATGAAGATGCTACAATGTGATCTCCACATTCACAGATATTGAACAGTGCGAAGAAGTTGGCTGCCTGTCCGGATGAAGTCAGCATCGCTGCCGTTCCGCCTTCCATCTCTGCGATCTTGGCTGCTACTGTATCATTTGTCGGGTTCTGAAGTCTGGAATAAAAATATCCTGACGCTTCCAGGTCAAATAATTTTCCCATATCTTCACTGGTTGCATATTTGAATGTTGTTGACTGCACGATCGGGATCTGTCTTGGTTCTCCGTTCCCCGGAGTATATCCGCCCTGTACACATTTGGTTCCTATCTTGTATTCACTCATGAATTTTCCTCCTTCATGCATGTTTTTCATGCACTCGCTAAAGCATACTTTTTTAGTATACTTTAGCACTATGAGGAGGGTTTTTCAATAAAGGATTGTAAGATTCTAATTTATCGTCTTCTCAAATTTATCATCCTCCGGTTGTCGCAGTAATTGTCACTTCTTTTTCTGATTTATTATCTGCTTTTTCTGCTGATACTTTTTTCCCGCACCCTGCCGCCGATACTCCGATCACTGTTGCCAATTCGATTGCGATAATTCCAAAATTAAGGCAAAAAAATAACAGCTACTGCATCCAACAGCACCTGTCTACCCATCCGGTCGTCATTGTTCTTTCCTGGTGATCAGTCTCAGTTCTGAGCGTTTTTATCTATTCTTTCAGGAGTATCTGTTGCATACGAAAAATAAGCTCTATTCTTTTTGTCAGACATACAGCAACAACAACACATCATCATATTTTTGTCCTTTCTTGTTATTGTTAAATTTCTCATCTCAATTCCTCATTTTCTATATTTCATGTATGTTTAATAGGTTTTATGAATCAGATTATATTCCAAGTTGTTCGGTATGTTAAGTATGTTTTATATATATTTGCAAAGCGAGTGATGATATTGTTTTCTTGCTTCTAAAGTCTCATCACCAATCTCTCTCAGATATATAAAAAGTCTGGCTTCTCTTTCAAAAACTCAACTGGATAACCTGTTTTCCTATATAGACAATTCAAGGCTTTCCAAAAGAAACCGCCTGATTTTTTCTATAACGCTTGAAAATTTTTCCAAGGGACAGGAAGATCTGTGTCGTTCTTATCTTGAAAACAGGCTAAGTTGTCTTACCTTACGGCTTCCTCCTTTACGTGAACGCATCAATGATCTTTCAAGCATTACAGCTCTTTATATTCATCGGATGAATATCACTATTGGAAAACAGATTATTGGGTTTGAAGCAGAAGCCATGGATCTTATGCATTCTTTTCCGTGGCCCGGAAACCTGGATCAGCTTCATCATGTTATTAAAGAACTGGTTGTGATCACCCAGACACCTTATATCACTTACACTGACACAAAGGCTATTCTTGATGCCGAACCGGCAATATCCGGCAATGCCCCACAGACCACACTGAATCTGTCAACCACGCTGGATGAAATAAACCATCAAATCATACATACAATGGCTCCTTGCCGAAGAACATGGAAATAAAGAAAAAACCGCCAAACGTCTTGTAGAGTAGGTTAGAGGGCATCCGCCCTCTTTCCCCTCATCAAACCGTGCATGAGGTTCTCCCTCACACGGCTTTCCGACATTCTTCTTTCTACAGCATTACGTCATGCTCTAGCCATTTTCTTTAATCCTTTTTCGTAAATGCTATCTATCACATATACATAGCCATCATTTACATTCTTTTGGCATTGTCTGAGGGCATCATGCGCTCCTCGCCTTGGTCTGAAACCAAAACTGTTTTCTGAGAATTGCTCCTCGTAGATTAGCGATATTTCCTGCGATATTTCCTGTTGAATTACTCTATCGACAACAGTAGGTACTCCGAGTTTTCGAAACTCGCCTTTTGTTTCCTTGGGTATTTCTACCCTTCGAACCAGGTTTGGTTTATATTTTCCTTCCCTTATCTCTTGGATTAAGGATTCTTGGTTTTCTTTAAGGAAGGGAAGAAGTTCATCCACCTGCATACCATCAATTCCACCCTTTCCTTTGTTTTTCTTGACTTGTTTATAGGCATTATTAAGATTGTCTTTGCGCAAAATCAATTCCAAAAGATTGTTCGTCCAATAGTCTGTGATGACACCGCTCTTTTCAGTAATCTTAGAGTAGTCGAACACTTCTGCATACTCTTTCTGTTCCGCAGATACCATTTGCAGATAGTCCTCTATATGAAGTTGTCTGTTCTTAAATCTACTTTCAGTTACATTCATTGCTTGTGCCTCCTAAAGTTCAGCCCTTCGCCAGTGTTTGCAACCACTGGTTTACTATGGCTTCTGCTGACTTCTCGCCATTCGTTGTTACTGACGGATTTCATACTCTGTTTCCATCCGCTGACGAGACCTCCCTTGGTACCACACGTCACTTTCTCTCCATATATCTGCCACATTTACTACAATTAATTTCGAGTAGTTATTGGACTTTGATTTGTTGCGCAATCTTATCCTTAACTATAGCCTCATGTGATTTCTGTTCGTCAAACTAGAGATTTGCCTCCACCTTCCTTCAGATTCCCCTCACCTTAATCATAGACATTGTCATGAATAGGACACCCTTGGTCTTGGCTATATCCTTCCCACTACTAGGGCGGATTTGGAACTTTCATCCATTAGTGACGTGCGCCGCAAGGCGCACGCAAAAAAATCGTCAGTACCGACTTTAGCGATACTGACGATTCTCTCTCTAAAATTAAATCAATATTTTATTTAGAATGTTTATCTGTGTACATCTTTTTCGCAAGTGCTATAAATGCCGACAATGCAAAAATTAATAATAACGCTGTGACTACCATTTTTACACTTCCTGTCAACATCCCGCCAACATAAGAATATACAATTGTTGCCGGAAGTTGTCCAATTCCTGTTGCTATCAAAAATGCCGCCAGACTCATGGAAGTCAACCCTGCTGCATAACTGACAAAGTCAAATGAAACAAACGGTAATAGTCTGCATATTAAAATTGTATGTTTTCCATATCTTTCAAAATATTGTTCCACACTATCCATTGCAAACTTTGTCGTCAATTTTTCTACCACATCACGTCCTGCAATCCTTGCAATCATAAAGCAAAGGATTGCGCCTGCCATTGCACTGCTCCAGGATAAAATCGCACCTCGCCACCATCCCCAAATTGCAGCATTGGCAAATGTAATTAGAAATGCCGGAAGTGGCGCTGCAACAGACTGAAATACCATTAACAAAAATGATACTGCTACCGCATATGGGCCAAATGATCTTATGTATCCGATAATACTCTCTACACTCATCGAACTAAATAGCATAAATATATAATTAATTCTCGAATTTACTTTTGGATTAAGAAAATATAATCCGATTATAATCACTATCGTGAGTCCCAGAATGATCTTCGCTATTGTTTTTTTATTCATCTACTTCTCTACATCCTCGACTGCACACCAACGATAATAAGACTCATCATAATTCTGTGTATTTTTAAAGCCACACATTTCCAGAATCAACTGCATATAACCAGATCTGATTCCGGCTGTGCAGTATGTTACAACCTTGTCATCTTTTGTAATACCTGCATCTTCAAACATCTTTGTAATCTCTGCATTACTCTTTAACATACCAGATTTCTGGAAGAGATCTGTGTAACGAATATGAATCGCTCCTGGTAAATGACCACCTTTAGCCTCTCCATATAATGTCTCACCATCATATTCTTCATCTGCACGTACATCAACAACCTTGTAATCATCATAATTTGCTTTTAATTCATCTGTGTTGATCACATGCGTTGTATCGATAGAATCAATCTTCACATCAACTGCTTTTGGCTCACTTCCACCTTTTGCAGTCTCAATTCCGGCTTCTTTCAGTGCATCAAAACCACCATCAACCATTTTTACATCTTTATAACCTGCCGCGATTAATTCCCATGCAATACGTCCATCGTCTCCCCAGCCATTCTGAGCTGCTGCAAATAATACTATTTCTTTATTAGGATCAAGACCCTTTTCTCCTAAACGCTCACTTAAGCGCTCTGTATCAAGGATGCATCCCCAATTCGCATCTCCTGATTTTCCGTCCTCACATGTAGCCAGATACTGCCATGCAATCGGAATTGCTCCTTTGATTGTCTCTTTATTAGCTGCATCCTCACCTCTGGCATCAACAAGAATAATATCATCCATATTCTCTTTTACATAATCTGCATTGACAATATACTCTCCTTCAAATGCTTCTTCTGTTGTTGCCTCTTCCTTTGTGTCACTTTTTGACTCTGTCTTTGACTGTGTACCGGAATTTCCACATCCGACTAATCCTACAGTCATAACAAGTGCTAATAATACTGCTAGTCTTTTCATCTTTTTCCTCCTTTTATTTACATATCTACATATGTGAATATGTCTATAAAAAAGAATAAAGATTTTATTATACAAAGTCAAGTTATCGGATGTAATTTTACATTATTTATTTCTATAATTTTATTTATATATTTATTATTTCTATATATGTATAATTTCTTCCAGCACATCTATTATATCAGCAACCAGTTGAGGGCAAAAAGTAATCATTTTTTGTTCTTCTTTTATTTTCTGTGCTCCTTCTTTTGTCGCAAAATCTGCACCCATAAGTTCTCTGCACATAGTAGAATTATATTTTTGTAAAAATTTTTCTCTAAATTCAACATCTTTTATGATAGATTCTACTCTTTGTTCATCACCTTCCGGACTTGGCAATGTACTACCATATTTTAAACCCAATGCCATATATGCCCCAATAACTGCACCACATGTCTCTCCCTGGAACATACCTGCTCCAAATCCTGATGACACCTTATAAGCCAGCTCCGTATCCATATTCAACTTCTCCGCCCAGTAACGAAACACAACCTGGCAGCAATCATATCCTTTATCGAATTCTTCCAACACCTGTTCTTTTGTCATTTTAGTTTCTCCTTCTGTCACTATAACCGTTTATCTTCGTAAGAGCATCTATGATATTGATGATATGATTCCGCCCTTCTTCACTTATAGAATAATAAACACATTTTCCGCTTTTTTTCATCTGAACAATCCCTGAATCACATAAAATACGCATATGGTGAGACAGGGTAGATTGCCCAATATTCAATTTTTCGATCAATTCGCTGGCTCCCATTTCTCCGTTCTGTAACTCCGTTAAAATGTCCAGCCTGTGCTCATCCCCAAATGCTTTTAATATTCTTGCATTTTCAAAATTATTCATTTTACATCCTATTCCTTTGTAATTTGAAATCTTTGTTCTAAATTATAGCTATTCTATGACTAATTTTAACGGATTTATAATCATAATTCAAGCAACGCAACAGCCAAAAACCTTCCTTATACCAAAATATAGATAACTGTTTTCCAGCTAATTGGTAGATTTCCGGTATTTTGTGAGCATCACTAAATCTGTAAGTGCAATGTCTGAGCCGTTTTTGGGCGAGTTTTGCACGCACAGATTTTAATAGATAGCGCAACAAAATCCGTGAAATCTATCACATCTGTGAAACAGTTATCTATATTATTATTCGTATCAAGAAATTTCTGCTTTACATTCCAAGCTTCTCCGCAATCTCAATTCCTCTTGGGCTTACTGCCACTCCTCCAAGGCTTGTCTCGCGAAGGCTTACATCCATCTTGATTCCGACTTCTCCCATAGCGTCAATCACCTGATCTACCGGAATCTGACTGATGATTCCTGCCAGTGCCATGTCTGCTGCAGCCAATGCGTTCACTGCACCGCCTACATTTCTCTTTACGCATGGAACTTCGACAAGTCCGGCTACCGGATCACACACAAGACCCATAAGGTTTTTCAGTGCCATGGCACAGGCATATCCCATCTGAGCTTCGCTGCCACCGCGCACCGAACATATTGCCGCTGCAGCCATTCCCGATGCAGATCCGATCTCTGCCTGACATCCACCCGATGCCCCAGCCAGAGATGCTCAGTTTGCAATGACTTGTCCGATTCCTGCTGCCACATACATAGCTTCGATCATACGGTCTTCCTCTACGCCATACTCCCTGAAATAAGGGACAAGAACTGCAGGCATAACACCGCATGCACCTGCCGTTGGTGCTGCAACGATACGTTTCATGCAGGCATTATTGTATCCCATTTTTAACGCATTTGCAATCACCTTTGACACAAAATCACCACAAAGTGGCTTTTCATTCTGACGATACTCATCCATGAGACCGCCTTCTTCCATCAGCATTTTCCATAATCACTCTGGCTGTATTCGGATGTGCATTTTTTAATTCCTTATTTGCAATGGTAAATTCCATTCCAGCTTTTTTGGCTTCCTCAAATGCCACTGGAATTCTCAGATCATCTGGTTTCATTCCAAGAAGCCCTGCAATAATCGCATGGTCTGTACCATGCCCTTTCCCCGTAGCGGCAAATGACCCGTGAAGATATACTTCTGCTTTTTTCACAGATTCGCCAAAAAGCTGCCGGGCCGTATAACCGACCCTGGCAGCTCCCGCTATATGGGAACTGGATGGACCGACCATGACCGGTCCTAAAATATCAAAAATACTTCCCATATATGTTCCTCTTCTTCAAAGTTATAGAAAATTATTTTTTTCTTCGGCATTACATGAATTGCTCCGCCTTCCAGCTCTTCAAGCGCTTCTCCGATTCCTTCATTGTAAGTCGGATGTGCCCGCATACCTTTCAGAAGCTGTGATACTGTCATATTATTGGCAACTGCTGTTACGAATTCACCAATCATATCTGTCGCTCTTGCACACATCATCTGTGCTCCGACAATCACGCCGCTCTCTTCTTCTGCAACGACTTTAATAAATCCTCGCTCCTCTTTTGTTATGGGAGATTTTCCATTTGCACTCATAATGAACTTACCAACTTTAACGGCAATACCTTTTTCTTTTGCCTCATCTTCCGTGATACCGACAGATGCAATTTCAGGATCTGTGTATACACAGCCTGGAACTACATTTACATCGACAGACACTTCTTTTCCGGCAAGCTGCTCTGCAACCTGGATTCCCTGTGCACTTGCTGTATGCGCAAGCTGTGCTCCAAAGATCAGATCTCCGATTGCATAGACACCCGGAATGCTTGTCTCAAATTTCTCATTGACAACGACACGTCCACGGTTCATCTCTGGTGTAGCATCTTCTGAGAAAAGACCATCTGTATTCGGACATCTTCCAACTGCACAAAGTACATACTGAGAAGTTGCACTCTGTTCTTTTTCTTTCTCAATATATTTGCAGACATACTGGTCACCTTCAGCCTCTACACCCTGTACAGCAGCAGCTGTGTGAATATCAATGCCGCGTTTTTTCAAAATCAATTTCAGATTCTGAGAAATCTCCTTATCCATATTCGGAAGAATTCTCGGAAGTGCCTCAAGAATTTTTTTGATTTCTGTTTTCATCTTCTTCATGGCTTTCCTGCTCGGGTACTGATAAGTTTCTTTATACAATTGTCCTTTGCTTGTTTCCGTTGTCATTCTTCTGTGGTGCATTCCAAGAAAGTCAAATCCCTCTTTTCCGTCCCACATGCTGACAATCTTTGTTTTTACTGGGTGTAGCTTTAAATCCAGTTTTGCCATGATGTACTGCAATAAGTTCAGTGCGTGATTTGCGCTTTTCTTATTCTTGCAAATGATTACCGTATCATCTGCGTACCTTACAAGAATTCCGTGAGTAAGTCCATGCTTTTCCCACAGTCTGTCCAGTGTATTTAAGTAGATGTTTGCCAATAACGGAGATATAACTGAACCTTGGTTTGTTCCCAGTTCAGAAATTGTCAGTACATTTCCGTATAATACTCCTGATACTAACCATTGTCTTATCAGCTTCAATATCCTACGGTCTGATATTCTCTGCTCTACCAGTTTCATCAGCTTATCTTGGTTTACGTTATCAAAGAACTTCTCAATATCCGCGTCTACTACATAATAGCCCTTGTTGTTACACGCTTTCCTTACCACTTCCAGTGCTTGCTTGGCACTTCTTTTCGGTCGGAATCCATAGGAACAATCTCTAAAGTCAGCTTCGAATACTGGCTCTATTGCTATCTTGGTAGCCATCTGCACAATTCTGTCCTTGACTGTTGGTATTCCAAGAGGTCTTTCACTTCCGTCTGGTTTTGGTATCATAACTCGCTTTACTGGAGATGGTTTGTACTTTCCATCCATCAGTTCCAATTTGATTTCTGACAGGTATTTTTCAATTCCCATCTCTTCAATATCTTCGATTCTGATACCATCTACACCACTGGAACCTTTGTTAGTTTTTACTCGTTTCCATGCTTCAAAAAGTACATCATCCCGATATACCTTATCGTAAAGTGCATGAAATCGTCGGCTATCACATTTCTTGGCTGTCAGATATAGTTTGTTTTGAAGTTGTCGAACTTTTTCTTTGGAGTTGTTAGTCTGCATGACATTCCCTCACTCTTACCCTCTCTACAAACGTGAATGAAGCAAGGAACCTTCCCATAGACTGTGTTTTCTTGCACAGTCATTATCGGTACTATCTTCCTCTCCGACTCCCTCCCATCAGAAATACGATTTCGCCAAGCTTATACGCTTTCTTTTTACCTTTCGGTGATGGGTAGGGTCTCTCCAGTTCCGAACCACACTTTTCATATATACCGCTTCCTATATACCGAGGGGTTCTTCTGTGCTGCTTTCCAGTTTCTTCGCACATTCCATGGTTTTCGCCCATATGCCCAAGGCTCAACTCCCCTTTGTTCTCTTTTCAGAGACCTTTTTAACGATACGGCAGAATTCACTTAATGTTACGGTCTGTATGATTGCTTGCACCTTTTATCAAGGTTACTTTATCCACTCGCTTAGCACCCTGTATTACTACAGCGCACCAAGTTTAGCTACACGGCTCACTGGCGATTACCGTGACCGGACTTACACCGGCAAGTATGGTCCAGCTTCGCTGGACACACGGCATAAGCAGAAGCACTCTCTGGAGAATGTTGAAAAAATAAAAAAAGAATCACAAACGGAAGAGGATGAAGTAATACGCCCCTCGTCTAATTAACAGGGAACATATTACTTCATCCTCTTCCACCTGTGATTCTTTTTATTTCATATTCATATTATTTACTCGATCGCATCCGTCTCAATCACAAATTTTACATTGCCATCCATTGCTTTATCCTTACCACTGAATGTATTGTATTTGCAATCTTCTGATGTCAGCACATCGATTCTGTCGATTACATCACCAAGTTCATCTTCTACTGTGCTCTTTAACTTGCTGGTTCCTTCTTTGTCAAATTTTGCCATGCCTTCTGCAAGCTCTTTTGCACCTGACTGAAGTTCGGAAGCTCCGCTTCTAAGTGCGCTGCTGTTGGCCGCAAGTGTTGCAGATCCGGAAGACATCTGGCTTCCCAGTGTATTCAGTCCGCTTGCTAACTGGTTCGTACCGCTCTGGAGTGTATTGACACCGGCTACTAATGTCGGACTGTTGGATTTCAGTTTATTTGCACCACTTACCAGGGAATCATTGTATCCGCTTAACTGAGCGAATCCTTTGTTCAGTGCCGTGATTCCCTGAATTGCTGTCGGGAATTGAGCGGATGTCGCATGATTCAATGCAGCCAGATTGCTGTGCAGTGTTCCGATTGCACTGTTCAGTCCCTGCATACCTGCATTTAACTGGTCTACACTTCCTGTTAATGTACTTAACTGCCCTGCCTGTGCAAGAACACCTTCCGCATCTTCGATACTCTTCAACTGCTTCTGTAATTCCGGAAGTGCTGCTGCCAGCTCTCCCGAAGACTTCTTCAAAGTATCTGCATTCGTCATGATCGTTGCTGCACCTGCTTTTAAGGAATCTACATCTATTGTCGGCATCTTTGACGTATCAATGCCTGATAACTCCTTGAGATTCTGTACGGAATCTGTGGAAGCTTTTGCGTTCTTCAGTGCACTTATAGAACTCTGTAATTGCTTTGCTTCCTCGGAATTCTTATCTGAGATTCCTGCATACTTCGCTTCCAGTGCACTTATAGATGCAGCGATCGCATCAGAACTATTCTTTGCTGTTGTCTTAGCTGTTGCAATTGTCTGATTGTCAGATGCAACTACATCATTGATATTCTTACATGCATTCTCTAATGCTGTCTGCGCTGCATTAATATTTGCCAGAGCTTCCTGCATACCATTTAATGTCTGGGCAATTGTTGTAAGCGGTGCCTCGATGCCATTTGCCAGTGTTCCGCTTAATGTCTTAGTCTCTGCCATCAATGTATTGCCGGTTGTTACCATAGCATTTACCTGAGACATCAGACCCTCTACTTCTTTCGTTCCGAGTGCTGCTTTCATCTGTGCTGTTCCTGCTGCCAGAGCCTGGGATGCTGCCTGAAGGTCTTCTGTCGTTGCACCCTTACCATCTGTTGCAGCTTCAAGCTGTGAGATAGCGCTTTGTACCTGCTTCAGTCCTGTACTTAACTGTGTCAGCTGTGAAGCTCCGGCTGCCAGCTGCTTCTCGCCGTCTACATAACTGCTCACACCGTCTGCAAGTGTATTCACACCACTTGTATAATCCTGTACACCTTTGACAACTTTGTTTACACCATTCACATACTCTGTGACGCTGCCATTCAGCTCTCCGTTAGAACCAAGGTATTTCTGGATGCCGGCGTTCAATGTATCAACGCCTTCTGTATAGCTGTTCACACCATCTGCAAGTGTTCCTGCTCCATCTGCAAGTGTATCGGAACCACTTACTAACTGAAGTGCCGCATCCTCCAGATCATCCAGAGCGTTCTGAAGATCATCTACATTTACGATACTGTCCATATCCACATCATCTAACAGATCAGATAATGCAACAGTATAAGTAGAAGACATTGTAAAATCTGTTACATCTGCTTCAATACTTAAGCTTTCCGGAATCGTAACTTTGTCACTTTCTTCACTGCTTAAGTTCAGGCTGTCTTTTAATCCCGGCATTCCGAATCCGACTACGATATTCTTATTACCATCAGAAATGATCTTGCCGTTATCAATTGTTACATTACTGAATGTCTCATTCGGAAGTATCATTCCCGTCATCATCACGAACGGTGTATATACTTCTGTATCTTTTCCATCCAACGATACATTCTGCTTTTCATTATTCTTATAATCAACAGTAATTTTCAAATGTCCGCTCTTACCCTTTAACTCAGACGGCTTCATCTGTTTTCCGTCCAGATAATAGTTCAGTTTTACTGATACCGGAAGTTTCTTATCTGTCGTTCCCTGATAATAGATGTCCTCACCGTCTGTAGCCCAGGTCAGTTTATCTCCATCTGACGTATATTTTTCATCACCTTTTACATTCTTGATATCGCTCAGTGTGCTTTCATCTTCCAGATTTCCGGATACGCTTCCGGAATTCTTAAGCCAGTTAGATACGGTTACCTTATCCGTCTTACCACTTGCCTTGGCATTCACGTATACTGTTTCTTCTTTATATACATCACTGTCTGAAGTTCCACTTGCCGCGAAAGCTGGTGTCACACCCATCATCACTGACATTCCGACTGCTACAGATGCTGCAACTTTTCGTTTCGTTTTTCTGTTCTTATTCATAATTCCTGCTTCCTTTCTTAATTATCATTATCATGGATTGTTAATAACAGGTTACTTTGCTTCATTTGTCTGTGGTTTTGTCTTTTTCCCAAGAAATCCGATGGACGTCTTGCAGATTAATTTGTCAAATATCATGAACATTGCCGGTAATACCAGAAGCACAACTACCATACTAATAATGGCTCCTCTTGCAAGCAATGTACAAATCGAACCGATCATCTCAACCTGTGAATAGCAGGCAACTCCGAATGTTGCGGCGAAGAAGCTTAATCCACTACTGATGATAGACGGCATACTCGTTTTGTGTGCAATGCTGATCGCTTCCATCTTATCTTTACCAAGACTTCGTTCTTTCTGATATCTCGTCGTCATCAGAATTGCATAATCGACAGTTGCTCCCAACTGAATCGCACCAATAACGATACTTGCCACGAATGGAAGGCTGACTCCCTGATAGTACGGAATCGCCATATTGATCATGATCGCAAATTCGATAACCGCTACCAGGATCACCGGCAATGAGATCGATTTGAAAATGATCAGTATGATTACAAATATAGCTGCGATCGAGATAATATTTACATTAACCAGATCGACGTCTGTAACATCCTGCAGGTCTTTCATCAGAGGTGCCTCTCCGATGACCATTCCTGTCTTATCATAGGATTTTACGATCTTATCTATCTTTTTGATCTGTGCATTTACCGGATCTGTTGCGGATTCATATTTCGTACTGACAAATGCCAGTTCATAATCCTTACTCTGCATCATCTTCCGGACATCCTTCGGAATCATGGAATCCGGAACGCTCGGTCCGATCAGTGAACTCATGCTGATGGTCCATTTTACACCTTTTACTTTATCGATCTTCTTGAACATCTGCTGCTTATCTTTGGCACTCATATTCTTATCCATCATGACGATGTGCATGTTACTTGTACCAAAGTCATCTTTTACTTTTTTGATCGATACATTACTGTTCAGTGTTGCAGGAAGTGAATCTGCAATGTTGTAGTAAATCTTTGTATGGTTATTTCCATAAATTGCCGGAAGTAAAAGTATAAGGAATGCCGCAATCCATACTTTATAGTGTTTTGTGATAAAAGCTGATGGACGATCCATATTACTTAACAGTAATTTGTGTCTTGTCTTCTCGATTGGTTTATCAAATACAAGGATCAGTGCCGGCAGGATCGTTACACAACAGATCACGCCGATCACAACTCCTTTTGCCATTACAATACCAAGGTCACGTCCGAGTGCAAATGTCATAACACAAAGTGCAATGAAACCGGCCACAGTAGTTACGGAACTTCCGACAACCGACTTAAATGTATTGGCGATCGCATGCCCCATGGCTCTGTCCTTCTCACCCGGGAATCTCTTCTTATTCTCTTCATAGCTATTCAGAAGGAAGATGGAATAATCCATCGTTACACCAAGCTGTAATACCGCTGTCAGTGCCTGCGTAATATATGAAGTTTCACCGAGTATAATATTACTTCCCAGGTTGTATAAAATTGCAAGCCCTATACTAAGCAGGAATAAAAACGGAACTACAAATGATCCCGATGTAATCTCCAGTACGACCAGGCTTAACAGTGCCGCGATCACTACATAGATCGGAAGCTCTTTCATTGCGATATTCTTAATATCTGTAACGATACCCGTCATACCACTGATAAAGCACTGCTTATTTGCGATCTTACGAAGCTGTGTCAGTGCCTCCATGGAATTATCAGATGATGTCGTATCATCAAATAGTACAAGCATCATCGTTGCATCTCCATTGATAAATGCTTTTCTTATATCTTTTGGAATCATCTCTGTCGGAAGACTGATATCTGCCACATCGTCATACCAGAGTACATCCTGGACGTGCGGCACTTTTTCAAATTCCTTTTCCAGCTTCTGTACATCCTTCATATCCATATTCTCGACTGCGACCATGGAGAATGCACCCATTCCAAATTCATCTACCAGGATATCCTGTCCTTTTACCGTCTCCAGGTGATCCGGCAGGTAACTCAGCAGGTCATAATTTACTTTTGTCTTTGCGATGCCGATTACTGACGGAATAATTAATAAGGCTCCTATAAGCAGCATCAGTATTCTGTGTCGGGCAATCCATTTGCCAACTTTGACCATTCTTTCCATCTCCTCTTATTTTCTTTATGCATTTATTATTATAATCAAAAATGACTAGTAGTCAATATTTTATTTAAATTATTTTTTATTTCGTTGATAATCTTTATCCATATTAGCACCACTAAAAAAAGAAACAGCACATCCCGTGTTGTTTCTTTTTTTGTTTCTATTCTATAATTTATTGCTTCATACATTCCGAGAGCAGCTTAATGCGCTGCTGCCTCTGCATTTCCGGCAACTTTTTCTTTTCGTTTGTCATGCATTGCAAATAATCCGGCTAACAGAGTTCCTGAGATGGAATGCCATGTACAGGATACCGCACAGATAATCGCAGACTCCGGTGTCGATGCGAACTGGGCAGTTGTTGTTGCAAGATTCGTTGCAAGTCCGGCATTCTGCATACCTACTTCGATAGAAATCGTTCTCTTCTTTGACGTATTCATGCCAACCAGTTTTCCTGCTCCATATCCAAGCAGATATCCAAGCCCGTTGTGCAGTAATACTGCTACGAAGATCACAACACCTGACTGGAAGAACTTGGCTCCCTGTGAAGATACCACCCCACCGACAACACATGCAAGTCCGAGAACAGCAACTCCCGGCATAACTTTCTGAAGTCCCCGGAATGTTTTATTCTTTCCCAACAGATAATTTAATAAAAATCCAACACCAACCGGAAGGATAACAGTCTCAATGATTGATACGAACATCGGAAGTCCCTTGATCGTGATCTGTGTACCGCTTGCCAGTAAAGATACCATAAGTGGTGTCATAACCGGTGAGACCAGTGTGGATACTGTTGTCATTCCTACGGAAAAGGCCACATCTCCGCCGCACAGGTAAGACATGATATTGGAAGATACACCTCCCGGACAGCAGCCTACAAGAATCAGTCCAAGTGCGATTCCATCCGGCAGATTCAATACCTTTGAAAGCGCAAATGCAAGGAATGGCATGATCAGATACTGCGCAACTGCACCAACACAAATGTCAAACGGACGCTGTGCAAGAATCTTAAAGTCTTCCGTTGTAAGTGTCAGTCCCATACTGAACATGATAATACCAATGATAATCGACTGACATGTGAACTTGTTCGATACCATGTCTGTGAACAGTGCCAGATTTACCCAGCCCATCATAGACGGAAGGAAAAATGTAACCACTGCGATTGCGATTACAACAATTGACGTGTAGTCTGATAAAAATTTGCTTGCTTTCTGTAATGCTTTCATTACTCTTCTCCTCCTTTAAACAATCCCTGTCCACCAAAAAAAATCCCTTTCCAGAATATACTCTGAAAAGGGACGAAATCTATCCGCGTTACCACCCTAATTCTGTAGAATCTTTCTACAGCTCTCATACACGTACTATCATACATGCTCCCTGTAACGGGGGATACCGGCGAGGTTTACTTTGATATTGCTTTCAACCCGCTTCTTAGAGAGGATATCCTTATCTGCTTATTACCTGCTTCCACCAACCGCAGGCTCTCTGTGAAATAACGATAGATACGGCATTGTTCTCATCAACGAATTTCGGTGAACTATATATATTTTACAAGTCCTTATTATAAACCTGTCATTTCAAATGTCAAGCATAAATTTTCATGCTTTTGCATATTTTTTCATCACATTCTACAAAATGCTCCTTGCCTTCCCGGATTTCTACTCTCCGATCCTTGGAAGATTCCATCTGTAATGAGCCGCAAGAAAACGTATCAGCATAACGATCAGTGATGACACCACCATCGCCGGAAGTTCTCCGTAACTTCTGTATATGATCACACATATCCACGCCCCCGCAATGGATGCGCATGCATAAATATGTTTCACAAATATATACGGCGCAACTCCTGCCATCGTATCACGCAAGAGTCCTCCTCCGACTCCCGTCATTGTACCAAGGAAGACCAGCAGAAATGTATTATCGATATAGCCGCAGCTGATACCTTTTGTCACTCCCATCGCCGAAAAGATTCCAAGTCCTACAGAATCCATTGCCAACATAAGTTTATCATAGACCTCACCAAAACCATCCTGCAGATATTTCCTGCGGAAATATATAATACAAAACACAAGCACCGCAGCAAGTACGGCATAGATCACATATACCGGATGCAGAAGTGCCGATGGCACCTTCCCAAGTATAACATCACGAACCATACCTCCGCCAACTGCCGTTGACACACCAAGCACGATCACTCCGAATATATCCATGCTGCACTCAATTCCAACCATTGCCCCCGATGCTGAGAACGCTACTGTTCCGATCAGTTCGATTGCAAATATAATCCACTCCTGAATATCCATCTTGTTTTCCCCATCTTGTCTTTTATTTTTTGTAAATTTACTGTCCTGTTCATGCTCTGTCATTCTATTTCCGAAGGTCTTCCAGCATCTCTCTGACCGTCTTCCCATACACCGGATGACGTTTATAAGGTGCAATCTCATGCAAAGGCTCCAGTACAAACGCTCTCTTATGCATCTCCACATGTGGAATACATAAAGTATCCGTCTCTGCAACCAGATCATCATAAAATATAATATCCAGATCCAGCGTTCTCGGTCCCCAATGTATGATTCGTTCTCTTCCTGCCTCTTTTTCAATTCGGTTCAGCTCTTTTAATAACTCTTCCGGATATAATAATGTCGAAAGCTTCAGACAACCGTTTAAGAAATCCGGCTGATCCGTCACTCCGTACGGAGGTGTCGTGATAAATGTCGATACCTTCTCCACCTTTGTATTCTTTATCTCATCCAGCGCCTGTACCGCGGCTTCCAAAATGCTTCTGCTATCCCCCATATTCGATCCGAGCGCAATATATGCCGTATGCCATTCACGCTCAATCTCTACACTGACCGTCTTAAGCGGCAGTCCGACCGGTGCCCACGGTTTCTTGATCTCAATCTGCACCTTCTGCAGACCTGCTATACGCACCAGCATCTCCTCTGCCAGTCCTTCCGCAACCTTCTCCAGAAGCTTAAACGTATGACTTTTCAAATACTCTGTGATAAATGCACTTGCTTCTCCATAATGGATAGATGCAGTCAGCTCATCTGTCAGTCCTGCCCGTCTGGTATCCGTATACATAACCGCAGACACCACAAATTTCTGCCCCAGTACATTTTCCTCCGGAAACACACCATGATTGGCAAATACTTCCAGATCTTCTATCTTTATCTTGTCCGGTTTCATCTCATTCCTCACTCTTTCTATACTTCGTGTCCCCGCATGATTGCTTTCGTCATCTGAATGGCTCTCTTATTTTTCTCTACATCATGGACGCGTACGAATGCACATCCCTTCTGTACCCCATATACGGTCGTAACCATCGTACCTTCTTCCCGCTGCGTCACCGGAAGATCCAGCGTCAGTCCGATTACGGATTTTCGTGATGTTCCGAGCAATACCGGATATCCAAGTTCATTTAATATCTCCATCTTATCGATAATCTCCAGGTTCATCTCATAAGTCTTTCCAAATCCGACACCGGGGTCAAGGATGATCTTGTCATCCTCAATGCCTGCTGCTTTTGCAAGTCTTACACATTCTTTCATATCATCCATGAAATCTTTCAGAAAGTCCTGATATTCCGCCTTTTCCCGATTATGCATCAGACAGCATGCAGCCTGATACTTTGCGATCACACTTGCTATCTTCTTGTCATATTTTAATCCCCAGATGTCATTGACAAGATCTGCACCTGCCTGAAGTGCAGCCTCTGCGACATGGCTTTTGTAGGTATCGATTGACACCGGTACATCAAATTCTTTCTTAAGCACTTCAATAATTGGCGTCACTCTTGCAATCTCTTCTTCATCCGTGATCTGGATATGTCCCGGACGCGTAGATTCCCCGCCTACGTCAATGATATCTACACCTTCTTCAACCATCTGGTGTGCATGTGCAATTGCCGCATCCATTCCGTTAAACTTTCCTCCATCGGAAAAGGAATCCGGCGTCACATTCAGGATTCCCATAATATATGTATGATTTGCTGTATCAAAATTCTTTCCACCTATGATCATATTATTATCTCCATATTTTTCTCTTCTTCATTCCAGTTACACTTCTTCTCTGCCATGCAGGAAAGACACATTCTGGAACGTTTATCACTTTCATAGAACAGTTCCTCTATCGGCTTCATATGCTCATGCCGTCTGCGGTGTCCCCTGACTGCCAGACAGATCAGTGCTTTTTCTTCATCCGTAAATGTAAAACCAGTCGGAAGAGAATCCAATATCCGCCTTGCTATTCTCTCTCCTGCGATCTCATGCGGAATCTGCTGTCTGTACTGAAAAGATTTGCCAATATCATGCAGCACCGCCGCTACGTAGATCAATTCCTTATCGAACCCAAGTCCTTCTTCCAGATTCTTAATGTAAGCAATTCTTGCCACATCCAGAAGATGGTTCATCTGATGACAACAGAATACCCTATCCGTCTCACATTCACAGATACGCTTATAGTATGTCTGATACACTTCATGATTCACCACCGCATTCAGACGGGGCATCCCTTTTTGTCTTTCTGTTACTCTTTTCATCTACATCTGTATCTCTTTCTTTTTATCGTCCAAGCATCCGGAAAAATCTCTCTTCCAGTACCGGATCTGTCTCAAATACACCGCGTCTTGCAATTGTCACAGTCTGGCTTCCCGGCTTCTTGATCCCACGCATTGTCATACACATATGCTCTGCTTCGATCATAACGATAGCCCCTTTCGGCTGCATATACTCCATCAAAGCATCAGCAATCTGTCCGGTAAGCTGTTCCTGAAGCTGCAGTCTTCTTGCGAATACCTCCACGGTACGGGCAAGTTTGCTTAATCCTACAACTTTCCCATCCGGAATATAAGCAATATGTGCTTTCCCATAAAATGGCAGGAGGTGATGCTCACATGTCGAATAGAATGTAATATCTTTCTCTATTACCATCTCATGACTGTCAACGGTAAATGTCTTAGAAAGATGTTTTCCGGCATCCTCATCCATACCTCCATATATCTCTTCATACATTCTTGCGATCCGGTCCGGTGTATCAATCAGTCCTTCCCGGTTCACATCTTCTCCCATTCCTTCCAGGAGCAGCCGCACTGCTTGTTCTATCTTCTCATGATCTATCATATTCTTTCCTTTCTCTACGGATTCTGTACGTATCCTTCCATACACCGGATTACTTCACTTAGATATGACAATGAACCACATGCGATCACCGCACGTTTCCCACTGTCTTCTGTTGCATAAGTATACGCTTTTGCAACAGCATCTCCAATACTCTTTTCTGCGTACACGCTCATCTGTTCTGTCATACAGTCTCTTACACATTCTGCAAGCTTCTCTGCCGGCAGTGTACGTTCCTTATTCGGCAGATCTACCGTATACACCCGCTTTGCTGACGGACACAGAATCTGTACGATCTTCTCATATTCTTTATCTTTAAATACACCCATGATCAGGATAAGTTCCTCTCCCGTAAAATACCGTTCAATGGATGTCTTAAGCTTCTTCGCCGCATCTTCATTATGCGCACCATCTACGATCACAACCGGATCTTCAGACAGACAAGTAAAACGTCCCGCCCATCTTGTTGCATCAAGACCGTCCCTCACTGCTCCTTCCTCAATCTGATATCCCAGCTTCCTGAGGCTTTCAATTACTTCCAGTGCCACAGAAAGATTTTCTCTCTGGCACTCTCCTGCAATGTGGTTCTGCATATGCGCATATTTTTTATATGAAAATGTAAGTCCTTTATAATCTTCTTTTTCGATACTCATCTGTTCCGGCTCTGCTTCTGTGTATATACAGTTCAGACTCTCTGCTTTCTTTCGCAGGATCAGTCTGACATTCTCCTGCTGTCTTGCTGACACTACCGTACATCCCGGTTTGATGATCCCGGATTTCGTCTGTGCGATCTCTTCCAGGGTATCTCCGATCACCCCCAGATGATCAACACTGATCGTTGCAAATACTGCGCAAACTGTATTCTTAATTACATTCGTCGCATCTGTCTCTCCGCCGAGACCGGTTTCCAATACAACCAGATCACATTTTTGTTTCTTAAAATACAAAAAAGCCATCGCCGTCTCTACTTCAAACACTGTCGGAACAGGTTCTCCTTTACATACAAGCCGGTCAATTGCTTCTTTTATCTCTTCCATGATCTCTGCAAATTCTGATTCAGAGATCCATTTCCCATCTATCTGTATCTTCTCCAGATAAGAAATGACTGTCGGTGAAACATATCGCCCGGTTTTGTATCCTGCCTTACTTAATATCATTGAAGTGTATGCAAGCACAGATCCTTTTCCATTCGTTCCTGCAATATGTATGAACTTCAGATCATCCTGGGGGTTCCCAAGTTCACGCAACAGACCTCGAATCGTATCTAAGCCAAGTACACTTCCGTATTTCGACATCTCGTCCAAATATACCCTCGCTTCTTTATAGGTCACGTCTTTATTTTCCTTTCATCAAAAAAATAGTGCTGTCAAACAGACATTTCTGCCTAACAGCACTATCATACCACTATTCAATCACACTAACAAGTGATTGCTTCTTTAATTTATTAGATATTCAGCAGATCACTGAACACCTTCAGTGCACCATCTGTCTCGTGTGCAAGTACACGTTTTGCAAGTACTTTACCAAGCTGTACACCTTCCTGGTCAAAGCTGTTCACATTCCATACAAATCCCTGGAACATAACTTTATTCTCAAAGTGTGCAAGAAGTGCACCGAGAGATCCCGGATTTACCTGCTCTCCGATAATGATGCTTGATGGACGTCCGCCTTCGAAATTCTTATTACGGTTCTCATCGGATTTACCACATGCAAATGCAACGATCTGGGCAGCTACATTTGCACAAAGTTTCTGCTGGCTTGTGCTGTCCTGGATCACAACATCTGTTTCCATCTGGCTGTTCTTGTATCCAACGAACTGTAACGGCACGATATCCGTTCCCTGATGCAGTAACTGATAGAATGAGTGCTGTCCGTTTGTTCCAGGTTCTCCGAAGATGACCGGTCCTGTAGGATAGTTAACCGGCTCACCGAAACGGTTGACAAATTTACCGTTAGATTCCATATCCAACTGCTGTAAATGTGCAGGGAAACGGCTCAGTGCCTGGGAATATGGAAGTACGGCCGTACTTGGATATCCTAATACATTTCTCTCATATACACCAATCAGTGCATCCAGCATTGCAGGGTTCTTGAATACATCTTTGTTCTTAGAAAGTGCATCTTCTGCTGCAGCACCATCAAGGAACTGTGCAAATACTTCCGGTCCGAATGCCAGAGATAATACAGCGCCTCCAACTGCAGATGTAGAAGAATAACGTCCTCCGATATAGTCATCCATGAAGAATGCTGCAAGATAATCGTCACTCTTAGCCAGCGGAGATGTCTCACTTGTAACAGCAATCATGTGCTTAGAAGCATCCAGTCCCGCATTCTTCAGTGCATCTTTTACAAATGATTCATTGGTTAATGTCTCAAGTGTTGTTCCTGATTTTGATACCAGTACGAAGATAGAATGTGCAACATCGATAGAATTAAGTACAGCTGCCGCATCATCAGGGTCTACGTTACTGATGAATTTGGCTTCCATCTTGAATGTGTCATTCTTCTTAGCCCAGTTCTCAAGTGCAAGATACATTGCACGAGGTCCGAGGTCGCTTCCACCGATACCAATCTGTACAACCGTTGTGAACTTCTCTCCTGCGCCGTTTGTGATCTCTCCTGCATGTACTTTGTTTGCAAAGTCTGCGATCTTAGCCTGCTGTTCTGTATAGAATGCACGCTTGTCCACTCCATCGGCCTCTACAGCTTCTCCAAGCTGTCCACGTGTCATGTGATGAAGTACCAGACGTTTCTCGCCTGTGTTGATCACTTCTCCGTTGTAAAGTGCTTCAAATTTCTCTGCCAGCTGTGCTTCATCTGCTAATTTTGCAAGTGCTGCCAGTACTTTATCGTCAACCTGCTTTGCAGCATAGTTATAAGTAAGTCCTTCTGCCATCGGAACGCTGTAATTCTTTACTCGTTCTGCTCCGCTTTCTCCTGTCATTGCTTCTACAAGATTTACTCGCTCAACTTTTTCAAGTTCTTTGAATGATGCAAGGGTATCTAAGTTGTTCCAGGTAATCATAATATTAGATTCCTCCTTCAAAAAAATAAATATGATCTTTACGGTCATGAGTCAGGCCGTATTTCTCGTTAATTTTAGCACATTTTCAGTATAATAACAATTAAAAAGCAACCAACATATGTTGATTGCTTTTTACCTTATATATATACCTTCAAAACTGCATACAAGAAATATTTTCTTTCATCCTACCTATCACCTTGCTTGGTCATGCCCTCGACCGATTAGTATCAGTCAGCTCCATACATTACTGTACTTCCACCTCTGACCTATCTACCTCGTCGTCTTCAAGGGGTCTTACTAC
>ENA-OQNI01000283-OQNI01000283.1-human-gut-metagenome-genome-assembly--contig:-NODE-283-length-77762-cov-9.560173_pt1 | contig 77762 bp, 92 predicted proteins | sample MGYA00242627_ERZ504876 | MGnify/ENA primary metagenome ERZ504876 (study PRJEB26092, sample SAMD00036386) | human gut metagenome | host: Homo sapiens | study: EMG produced TPA metagenomics assembly of... | reverse complement strand
CAGAGATTTGACAGTTTTTCTGAACAAGGGAGGTCTCAGAAACCGTCACTTTATGGCAGTCTTTGCATTGAAATCCTCTCTTCTTCAAACGAATAAGACTAGGGATTCCACCAATTTCAATAAAAGGAATCTTAGAAGGCTTTTGAAAGTCGTATTTGATTTGTTTTCCTTGACAATGGCAACACTTAGGAGGAGTGTAATCAAACGTAGCTTGCACCTCAATATATGTCTCATGTTGAAAAACTTTAGTTAAAGTGATATTTTGTCTTTAATTCCGATTGATTCTGTAGGATGATGGAGTTGCCTCATATGATTCTTTCTATTTATTGTTTCGTTGCTTTAAATTTTAAGTCATATGGGACTTTTTGTATACTCAAAAGCTCCATAACTTCTTAGCAGGATTTTACCCACTACAGAAATTATAGAGCCATTATTTTTCTTTGTAGTAAGTATCATTCCATTTGATACAAGTGTATTGGTCGAAGTCAAAGGTTTCAATGATGGTAACACTACCGTTGTCCAAGCCACCATTAGAGCGTAGAACCGCAGGCTCATAACCGAGCAAACTTCTGATTGACGCTGTGAAATTTGCGCCGTGTCCAACCAGAAGAACATGCTGGTAAGGTTGGTCTTTCATTGAACGGATAAAGCCTTCAACACGTTTTATAGTTTGATAAAGTGATTCAGCATTGAAAATATCGTTATCAAATTTCGCCAAATTGTGACGGAAGGCATCCATTTGTGTCGGATAGATATCAGTCATTGTTGAGATTTTACTACCTTCAAGTCTTCCAAGATGCCATTCGCGCAGCGCTGGTTGAAAACTGATAGCCTTTGGATAATTGTTGCGTGACATGATGATTTTACAAGTATCACTGGCACGTTTTAAATCGCTGGAAAAGACAGCATCGAATTTGATATCTTTTAGGTAGTCTCCTAATTTTTCAAGATCTCGAATAGATTCTTCTAATAGTGGGGAGTCGCCATTTGCTCCTTGAAAACGCCCTTCGAGATTCCATTGTGTTTTACCATGGCGTACAAAATAAAATTTCATTCTTGTACCTTCTAATCTAAACCATTATTGGTGTGAGTCGTCGCGTAAGTCAGCAAAGCTTGCACCGACAAAATCTGCCAAGGTTTGGCTATTGATGCGGATTGAGCGCCCAACTTCACCGGCAGAGACAATCATTGTTCCCATTTCTAGAGCACGGTTATCAATAAAAATTGGGAAATTGTGTTTTTGACGAATGCCGACAGGATTATTTGCCCCGTGAATGTAACCTGTTGTTTTTTGAAGATTCTTTTGTGGAATCATACTGACTTTTTTATTGCCAGAAACTTTAGCTAGTTTTTTCTCAGAAAGGTGCTCAGTAATTTGAATAATTCCGATAAGTGGTCCAGTTTTGTCACCAGTCAAGGCTAGGGTTTTGAAAATATCTGATTTTTCAATGCCTTCAGGTAGCTCGTCTTTCAATGCGTTGATGGCTAAGCTATCGTGTTCAATTTTGGCTTTATCTAAAATTTGGTCGACCAAGGTCTTTTTAAGTTTTACTTTTTTTGCCATTTTCCCTCTCAATCTTTCTATTTCATTCTATTCACCTACTATTGTACTAAAAATAAAAAAAGGTACAAGTTTGCACATTTTATAGTGTGTTGTAATATGCTTGGACTAGTTCGACAAAATCTTCAACGTCATAATCACTACCAAAATAATCATTAGCACTTTCTGACCAATAATCAGTTGGGTCAACGTGGTCAGTTCCACCAAGGTAGTTGCTAACCATTTCGTGTATCCAAATAGTACCGTCGCTATTTTCTTGACCAAGTGTTACGGGAAGGTCATATTTTTTTAGCATGTACGCTGTGTAATAAGCAGCATTGGCTAATTGTTTTGCAAAGCTGTCTTGTGAGGTTCCATGTGTTAATTCAAATTGAATGTAGTAAGGATTGGCTTTGGCACCAGCGCCTTGAGCTTCGTAATTTTCATCAGCAATACGAAGAATGGTAGCGTCGTCGATGAAAGAATGGACAAAAATACCTTTTTCATCATAATTTTGAACCATATAGTTCACTTCACTTTGGATAGTTGAATCATCAACGCCAGTATCGTGAATAATGATTCCACGAGGTTTACTATCAGAGGTTTTATAAGCGCTTTGTTCAAAGCTCTTTTCAATACTATCTGTAATCTCGCTGTGTGAATAAGCTAGAGTTTCAGCGATGTATTGGTTGATGGCGTTTGTTTGTTGTAGTGAAATATCTTTGGTGTCGATATAGTAAGTTTCACCATTCATGTCAAATTCTGCAAGGGTAACTTCTTTTTGATTGATTTTAGCCTTGTAATAATAAGCATCGATAGCCAGTTCAGTGTCTTTGAAAAGACTGGTACTTGAACCATTCTTGGTGTAAATATTGGCTTTGGTGCTAGAGACAGTGTCCGTTTGAGATGTAGTGTGTAGTGTAGTTACTAGCTGATGACAAATCTAAGTCGTTATCTAGCGCGTGGGTAATAATTCCCGAAAAGAATAGTTTAGAAAAAATGATTATAAGTGCAGCAAAGGAAATGACTAAAACAGAAATGTTTAGGTAAATTGATTTTTGATATCGTTTCCTCCGAGAGAGATGTTTCTTTATTGACATGCCTAAATTATAGTTTGATTGGCTTAAAGAAAAATAAAAGGCTAGCAAATGCTAGTCCTTTATTTGTTATCAGCTTTTCCGAAAAGTTTTTCGTACGTTTCTTTTCGATCTTTGGTAACGGCGATTTGGTTCAAATCAAGAGCAGAATCAAATCCGCCGAGGTAACCTTGTGATGTATATTGATGAAGATCGTAATCCAAGTCTGTTTGTGGAGCGGCATCATAGTAACCAGAATCAGAACCATAAGCAGGAATCCATACGGCATCAAAACCGTCAACAGAGATTTCTTGCTCAGTCATGAAGTAAGTACCAATGTAGATACCAACTTTTTCAGCTCCAAGTCGTTTTAATTCACTTAAGAATGCCTGTACACCTTTATTCATATCTGACATAGTTGCTTCCTCAACGTCAATCCAGTAGAAAGTAGGTTTGTAGGGTGAAGCATTTTCGTAGAAGGTTCTTGCTTCATTTTTCATTTCCTTGACGCTTTTTCCGAGGGCGTAACTGTAGACGGCTACAGGAACATTTCGTTTTTGAAATTCTTTAATATGTTTCTTAAACGATTTATCGATACCAGTTGTATAGGCAGCGTTGCTATCTTTACTGATTTGTGACCCTCCATAGACACGTACGATAGCACCGGAAATATTTTGAGATAAAGTGTCATAATCAATTTCATTTGGTAGTTGCCAACCTGAAACGTCGATAATCGGATTAAGAACGAATTCTTCATCAGTTTCTGAAGTTGATGTAGTAGTCGGTGTCGTGCTTGAGCTACTCATAGTTGGGATAGAAGCCTTAGCCGAAGCCAGTTGTTGCTTTCGTAAGCCGTCAGAGTGATTTTTACCAATCACGAGAAGCAGCCCAAACAGGGCAAAGAAAACTACAACAACAATTGGTTTTAATCGTCTTCTCATTAGTCATATTTTAGCGTAAAAAGAATCAAAAATCAAAACAATGATCATTTTGTAATCAATTTGTCATATTTTTTAACAAATTATCTATGGACATTAGGAGAGCTAGCAATGCCAGTAAAGCCTACGTAAAAAGCTTTTTTAGGGACATTGTTTGAAAAGGCTTTCTAGTTCTGTAACCATTGTTTCAGGTTCTGTTTTAGAAGAAAAACGTTTGACGACATTTCCGTTTTGGTCAATGAGAAATTTGGCGAAATTCCATTCAATATGTTTGCCAAGAGGACCTTTTGCCTGACTTTTTAGCCAGTCATAAAGTGGATCGGCTTCTTTACCATTGATTTTGATTTTAGCAAAACGTGGGAATGTAGTCTGATAATTTAGCGTGCAGAAAGTGTTGATTTCATCAGCAGTTCCAGGCGCCTGATTCATAAACTGGTTGCAAGGAAAATCTAAAATTTCAAAGCCTTTGTCATGATAAGTATCGTAAAGTTTTTGCAAGCCTTCGTATTGAGGTGTTAAGCCACATCCAGTTGCTGTATTAACTACCAAAAGAACTTTGCCTTGGTATTTTGAAAGAGAAATATCAGTGCCGTCTTGAGCTTTGACGGTAAAGTCGTAGAGATTAGTCATGGTTGAGCTCCTCTGTGTAAGCGATGATTTGGTCGACAGTATCACTTAAGAATTGGATAGTGTCGCGCAGTGGTTGAGCTGTTGAGATATCAGCACCGATTAATTTTGCGGTATCAAGCGGTGTGCGTGAGCCGCCAGATTTTAAGAAATTAAGCCAATCTTTGTGGCCATTTGGATTGTTTTTCAGGTTAAGGTAACCAGTAGTTGAAATCACCATACCAGCTGAGTAAGTGTAGCTGTAAAGTCCCATGTAGTAGTGACTTTGACGCATCCAAGTAAGCGCAGCGTCGTCATCGATTTCAACAGCATCACCCCAGAATTGATTTAGGACATCTTTCATAATGCTGTTAAGCTGTTCAGCGCCAAATGTTTTTCCTTCTTCAATTAAGCTGTAAACACGACGTTGGAAAGCAGCTTCCAATAAGTGTGTGATGAAGTTGTGGAAGTAAGTGTCTGTCAAACGATGCGCTAGAGCAAAGCGTTTTTGACGAGGATTATCAAATTTTTTTTCAAGATAATCACTTAAAAGCAGTTCATTGAAAGTTGATGGGGCTTCAACATAATAAGTTGACATGTGAGTGTTGAAGTAGCTTTGGTTATTGTCTGAGAAGATAAATTGACCAGAGTGCCCGATTTCATGAATAAGTGTGTAAACGTCAGACATACGACCTGTCCAACTCATGAGAATATAGGGGTGAACTTTGTAAGGGTCAGCAGCATAGCCGCCAGAATCTTTGTTAGCATTAGCAGCAAAATCGACCCAGCGTTCTTTTCTAAAACGAGAGACTTCGTTTGCATATTCTTGACCAAGAGGTACCACAGATTTCATAACTAAATCATAAGCGTCATCAATAGTAACTTCAGGATTAAGTTCAGCATCCAAATCAAGTTTCCAGTCAGCAAACGTCATTTTATCAAGACCATTGACTTTGGCAACGTGTTTGAGATATTTTTGAGCTACTGGAGCAAATTCAGTCATGATAAGGTCGATTTGTCGATCAAACATGGCATGGTCAACTTCTTGTTCAGCTAAAAGATAATCAAAGACTGAGTCATAGCCACGCATATCGGCGATAAGTTTTTCAAATTTGACTTGGGCAAGATAAGCGCTAGCAGCTGCATTTTGGTGCTTACGAAGACCAGATGAGAAAGAGCGAAAGGCTTTTTCACGAACGTCAGCATTTTCGTGGTTTTGATAGAAGTTTTCATAAGTGACAAAAGAGTTTTTATAGATTTTGCCGTCAACTTCAAAATCGTCCATTTCAAAGTCACCTGCACGCATCTTAGTGTAAATATCTTGCGGTGCCCTGAAAACTTCGCCAAGATTAGTCAATGTTTTTTCAACTTCTGGTGAGATAAAGTGACTTTTCTTGATTTTGGCTTGACGAATGGCTGCACTAAAATGTGGATTCGCTTCAAGAGCATCAAGAATATCAGAATCAGCAGTAGCAAGAGCAGTGTCGAAGAAGCTGAGCTCTACGTTAGCTTTTGTAAAGAAATCAGCTCCAGCTTTGGCAATTTGAGCAAATTCTTCATTGCTGAAATCTGTCGTTTGTGGCATAAAAGCGTAATTGTCAATATGACTCATCTCGATGTAGATTTGCTCGATTTCATAGAGCGCACGAGTAAAGTCATCGACAGTTGAAAGTTTATCTTGGTAGTTTTTCGTGAAAAGATTAATATCTTCTAGTGTCTTTTCAATGTGACGTAGAAAATCTTCGCGGTCTTGGTAAAGAGCGCTTAAATCCCACAGTTCGTTTTCAGAAAATTCAGAACGTTGTTTTAATTCCATGGTTTTACCTCTTCTTATAACATTATTATGGAACAGTATATCAGAAAAAAGCGGTTAACTGAAAGGAGAGTCACTATTTTTCTAAAAAAATTTTTTAGCCAATCTTATTTTTTAGTAAAGCGGTGAGATTACTTATCTAACAAGCTTTGTCAGGAATTCTTGCTAACAAGTTTCTTTAAAAAAGTCAGAAAATTATATAAAATAATGTGCAATTTATAGAAATTGGGTTACATTTTCCCTAAAAAGTGGTATGATTAAGTAGTACGCTTGTAATAAAGGATTAAAATCCGAACAAAAAAGGAGTGAAGAGTGTGACAATCCAAAAACTGGAGAACAATGATACCCAGTCGATCATTACCGAGGAAGTCAAAGTACTAAAAAGCTTACTCGATGAAACAACCCATCAAATGGTTGGTGATGAGGTATTCACTAAAATTCAAAACATTGTTGAATTGTCAGTAAGTGATGAATACGGCAAACTTGAAGAACTAGTAGCTCAGTTAACCAACGAAGAGATGGTTGTTGTGTCTCGTTATTTTTCAATTTTGCCACTGTTAATCAACATTTCTGAAGACGTTGACTTTGCTTATGAAATCAACTACCAAAATAATACAAATCAGGATTATCTTGGCAAACTCTCTATGACTGTTGACATGGTTTCAAAAAGCGAAAACTCTAAAGAAATCCTTGAAAACGTAAATGTTGTACCTGTCTTGACTGCTCACCCAACACAAGTTCAACGTAAAACGGTTCTTGAATTAACAAACCATATTCACGACCTTTTGCGTAAATATCGTGATGTGAAAGCAGGAGTAGTTAATCGCGATAAATGGTACACTGACTTACGCCGTTACATTGAAATCATCATGCAAACGGACATCATTCGTGAGAAAAAACTTAAGGTAAAAAATGAAATTACCAATGTAATGGAATATTACAATGGATCCTTAATTCAAGCGATTACTAAGTTGACGTCAGAGTACAAACGTTTGGCTGCTGAAAAAGGTATCGACCTAACAAATCCAAAACCTATCAAAATGGGTATGTGGATTGGTGGTGACCGTGATGGTAACCCATACGTAACTGCTGAAACTCTTCGTTTGTCAGCTACTGTTCAAAGTGAAGTGATCATCAATTACTACATTGAAAAATTGACAGGTCTTTATCGCACATTCTCACTTTCAACAACGTTGACTAAAATCAGCCCTGAAGTTGAACGTTTGGCAGAATTATCAAGCGATAAATCAATTTATCGTGAAAACGAACCATACCGTAAAGCTTTCAACTACATCCAATCAAAATTGATTCAAACATTGATTGAATTGAAAGCTGGTCAAACTATTTCACGTCGTGCACTTGAAAATAGTAAACTTGGTTCAGACATTTACGCAAGCACTAACAACGCAAGTGTTATTGCTAAATATTTGCAAAACAAAGTTAATAAAGTTTCATCAGAACTTCAAGATGAAATTTCAAGTTATAAAACTGCTAAAGAATTTAAAGACGACTTGCTCACCATCAAACAATCATTGCTTGATAATGGAGATGATGCTCTCTTGACAGGTGACTTTAGCGAGTTGCTTCAAGCTGTTGATGTCTTTGGTTTCTACCTTGCAACAATCGATATGCGCCAAGATTCAAGCGTCAATGAAGCTTGTGTCGCAGAATTGTTGAAATCAGCAAATATCGTTGATGATTACAGCGCTCTTTCTGAAGAAGAAAAAGTTAAAGTCCTTCTTAAAGAATTGCAAGAAGACCCACGTACATTGTCATCAACAAATGCTAAAAAATCAGAACAACTTCAAAAAGAATTGGCTATCTTCCAAACAGCTCGTTACCTTAAAGATAAATTAGGTGATGAAGTTATCAAACAACACATTATTTCACACACCGAAAGTGTTTCTGATATGTTTGAATTAGCTATCATGCTTAAAGAAGTTGGACTTCTTGATAATCAAAAAGCGCGTGTTCAAATCGTGCCACTTTTTGAAACTATCGAAGACCTTGAAAACTCACGTGGTATCATGGAAGAATTCCTTGATTATGATATCGTTCGTCGTTGGGTTACAGCTAACAAAGGTTACCAAGAAATCATGCTTGGTTACTCAGATAGTAACAAAGATGGTGGTTACTTATCATCTGTATGGACACTTTACAAAGCTCAAAATGAATTGACTCACATCGGTTCAGAACGTGGTATTAAAGTGATATTTATCCATGGTCGTGGTGGTACTGTCGGTCGTGGTGGTGGTCCATCATATGAAGCAATCACATCACAACCATTTGGTTCTATTAAAGACCGCATTCGTTTGACAGAACAAGGTGAAATCATCGAAAACAAATACGGTAATAAAGACGTTGCTTACTACAACCTTGAAATGTTGCTTTCAGCGACAGTTGACCGTATCGTTACTCGTATGATTACAAATCCAGATGAAATCGATACTTTCCGTGAAACAATGGATGGCATTGTGACATACTCAAATGGCGTTTACCGTGACTTGGTATTTGGTAATCCACATTTCTACGATTACTTCTTCGAAGCTACTCCAATTAAAGAAGTATCAAGCTTGAACATTGGTTCACGTCCAGCTGCTCGTAAGACAATCACAGAAATCTCTGGTCTTCGTGCAATTCCTTGGGTATTCTCATGGTCACAAAGTCGCATCATGTTCCCGGGATGGTATGGTGTTGGTTCAGCCTTCAAACATTTCATCGATGCTAAAGAAGGAAACCTTGAAAAACTTCAACACATGTATGAAAAATGGCCATTCTTCCATTCACTTCTTTCAAATGTAGACATGGTATTGTCTAAATCAAATATGAATATTGCTTTCCAATATTCTAAATTGGCAGAAAGTGAAGAAGTTCGTAATGTCTTCAATATTATTCTTGACGAATGGCAATTGACAAAAGATGTTATCTTGGCAATTGAAAAACACGATAACTTGTTGGAAGAAAATCCATCACTTCGCGCAAGTTTGGATTACCGTATCCCATACTTTAACGTTTTGAACTACATTCAAATTGAATTAATTAAACGTTTGCGCCATGATGAGTTGGACGAAGATTACGAAAAAATCATTCACACTACAATTAACGGTATTGCCACAGGATTACGTAATTCTGGTTGATATGTTTAACCAAGGTCAGGGTCTGGGATTAAGTTCTCAGACTTTGACTTTTTTTTAGTCCAGAAAGATGATATAATGTCATATGATAAATTCGAAGATATTATAGGTGACTCTATGAAAATTGATAAAAGGCATCTCCTAAATTATTCCATCCTAGTGCCTTATTTAATCCTCTCAGTAATTGGACTGATTGTTGTTTACTCAACCACTAGTGCGACGTTGGTGCAGTATGGAGTGAACCCATTTGCGTCAGTGCTGAACCAAGGTTTTTTTTGGATAATTAGTCTGTTTGCAATTGGTTTTATATATAAGTTAAAATTAAACTTTTTGAAAAACTCTCGTGTTTTGACAATGACCATGATGATAGAAGTAGTGCTCTTGTTGATTGCACGTTTCTTTACCAAGACCGTCAATGGTGCCCATGGTTGGATTGTTATTGGTCCTATTAGTTTCCAGCCTGCTGAGTATTTGAAAATCATCATTGTTTGGTTCTTAGCATTTACTTTTGCAAGGCGTCAAGAATTGATTTCGACATATGACTATCAGGCTTTGACTAAGCGTAAATGGTGGCCAACCAAGCTTAGTGATTTGAAAGACTGGCGCGTGTATTCATTAGTTATGGTTCTTTTGGTTGCAGCGCAGCCTGACCTTGGAAATGCAGCTATTGTCGTTTTGACTGGTTTGATTATGTATTCAATTAGTGGTGTTGGTTATCGCTGGTTTTCAGCCATTCTGGCTACCATTACAGCTTTCTCAACAGTCTTTCTTGGGATAATTGCTATTGTCGGGGTTGATAAGATGGGTAAAGTTCCAGTCTTTGGTTATGTTGCTAAGCGCTTCAGCGCTTTTTATAACCCATTTAAAGATTTGTCTGACTCAGGACACCAATTGGCGCATTCATACTATGCGATGAGTAATGGTGGCTGGTTTGGACGTGGTCTTGGAAATTCCATTGAAAAAGGTGGCTATCTTCCAGAAGCAACTACAGACTTTGTTTTCCCAGTTGTGATGGAAGAACTTGGTATGATTGGAGCAAGCCTCATCCTAGCTCTGCTATTTTTCCTAATCTTGCGAATCATGCATGTCGGAATCAAGGCTAAGAATCCATTTAACTCAATGATTGCTCTTGGGACTGGAGGAATGATTCTAATGCAAACCTTCGTTAATATTGGTGGTATTTCAGGATTGATTCCATCTACAGGGGTTACTTTTCCGTTCCTATCACAGGGAGGAAATAGTGTATTAGTCTTGTCGGTAGCAATTGGTTTTGTTTTGAATATTGATGCTAATGAAAAACGTGAAGAAATTTACCGCGAAGCAGAAGCAGAATTACAAGCCAAGCAATGACTTACCCAAATTCAAGAAGATAACGTTATTGATTTAGATAGTTTTTATTAATAATAGAAATCTCCTAAGAAATTAGGAGATTTTTTGTTAGAAAAGAAGGAAAAAAGTTTGAAAATGGAAATTTCTTTCATGTAAATATAAGCAAAAATAGTTATATTTTGCCTATTCACACTCTTACGAAATGAAGAAATCTTAAATTAAGCAGTAAAATACTTGCAATTCTTGCATAATTTGTTAAAATAGTAAGGTAAAGTTAGACTGTATTGCCTACTGTCTATCTATAAAATATATTTTATTGGAGGCTTTTACCCAAATGGCAAAAGAAAAATACGATCGTAGTAAACCACACGTTAACATTGGTACAATTGGACACGTTGACCACGGTAAAACTACTTTGACAGCTGCAATTACAACAGTTCTTGCTCGTCGTCTTCCAAGCGCAGTTAACACACCAAAAGACTACGCTTCTATCGATGCTGCTCCTGAAGAACGCGAACGCGGTATCACAATCAACACTGCACACGTTGAATACGAAACTGCTAAACGTCACTACGCTCACATCGACGCTCCAGGACACGCGGACTACGTTAAAAACATGATCACTGGTGCTGCCCAAATGGATGGTGCTATCCTTGTAGTAGCTTCAACAGATGGTCCAATGCCACAAACTCGTGAACACATCCTTCTTTCACGTCAAGTTGGTGTTAAACACCTTATCGTCTTCATGAACAAAATTGACCTTGTTGATGACGAAGAATTGCTTGAATTGGTTGAAATGGAAATCCGTGACCTTCTTTCAGAATACGATTTCCCAGGTGATGAACTTCCAGTTATCCAAGGTTCAGCACTTAAAGCCCTTGAAGGGGACACTCACTACGAAGACATCATCATGGAATTGATGGACACTGTAGATGAATACATTCCAGAACCAGAACGCGATACTGACAAACCATTGCTTCTTCCAGTCGAAGACGTATTCTCAATCACTGGTCGTGGTACTGTAGCATCAGGACGTATCGACCGTGGTACTGTTAAAGTCAACGACGAAGTTGAAATCGTTGGTATCCGTGAGGACATCCAAAAAGCTGTTGTTACTGGTGTTGAAATGTTCCGTAAACAACTTGATGAAGGTCTTGCAGGGGATAACGTTGGTGTTCTTCTTCGTGGTATCCAACGTGATGAAATCGAACGTGGTCAAGTTCTTGCTAAACCAGGTTCAATCCACCCACACACTAAATTCAAAGGTGAAGTTTACATTCTTACTAAAGAAGAAGGTGGACGTCACACTCCATTCTTCAACAACTACCGTCCTCAATTCTACTTCCGTACAACTGACGTTACTGGTTCAATCGAACTTCCAGCAGGTACTGAAATGGTAATGCCTGGTGATAACGTTACTATTGACGTTGAATTGATTCACCCAATCGCCGTCGAACAAGGTACTACATTCTCAATCCGTGAAGGTGGACGTACTGTTGGTTCAGGTATCGTTTCAGAAATCGAAGCTTAATTTTAGTTAATTAATTAAGTTCCCAGATAACAATTATTAGTCAGATAGTAATTGTGGAAAGAGTCCCGAAAAGGGCTCTTTTTTGCAATTTCTTTCATGATTATGTGTAAAAATCCCCTCGAACCTTTAAAAGATGCTGAAAATATGATAAAATAAGGGGGTAAATAAAAATAGAAGAGGTATGTGAAATGTCACGTAAACCATTTATCGCTGGTAACTGGAAAATGAACAAAAATCCAGAAGAAGCTAAAGCATTCGTTGAAGCAGTAGCTTCTAAATTGCCTTCATCAGAACTTGTTGAAGCTGGTATCGCAGCCCCTGCACTTGTCCTTTCAACAGTTCTTGCTGCAGCTAAAGATTCAAATCTTAAAGTCGCTGCTGAAAACTGCTACTTTGAAAACGCTGGTGCTTTCACTGGTGAAAACAGCCCTAAAGTATTGTCTGAAATGGGAACTGACTACGTTGTAATCGGTCACTCAGAACGTCGTGAATACTTCCACGAAACTGACGAAGATATCAACAAAAAAGCAAAAGCTATCTTTGCTAACGGTATGCTTCCAATCATCTGCTGTGGTGAAACTCTTGAAACTTATGAAGCTGGTAAAGCTGCTGAATTCGTAGGTGGACAAGTTTCTGCTGCACTTGCTGGATTGTCAGAAGAACAAGTTTCTTCACTTGTTATCGCATACGAACCAATCTGGGCTATCGGTACTGGTAAATCAGCTAGCCAAGACGACGCACAAAAAATGTGTAAAGTAGTTCGTGACACAGTTGCAGCTGACTTCGGTCAAGCAGTAGCTGACAAAGTTCGCGTTCAATACGGTGGTTCAGTTAAACCTGAAAACGTTGCAGCTTACATGGCTTGCCCAGACGTTGATGGTGCTCTTGTTGGTGGTGCATCACTTCAACCAGAAAGCTTCCTTGCTCTTCTTGATTTTGTAAAATAAGCAAGAATCATTGAAGCCATATTAAAAACTACTTGTCTTAGGACAAGTAGTTTTTTTGTACTAAAAAAGACTTGGATTTTATTTCCAAGCCTTTTATTTAGTAACGTCTAAGTAATTTTTTGAGATTATGAATAAGTTTGTATTTGAGAGGATGTGGGTAATAACGGAATGTTCCCATCTTACGAGTAATATAGCCGTTATAGTTTTGTTTAAAGCGTAGAACTCCGTCAGAACCGTCGAATTCTCCTGTAATACCTAAGAGGTTATAAGTGGTAATACCGCGTTTAATAGCTTCTAACATGACGTATTCTTGAAGAAGAGCTGGTGCGTAGAATTTATTGAACTCAGGGTATGAACCAGAAAAGAGATAGACAGCTTCTTGTTTGGTATAAACGAAGAGGCTACCCGCTAAGATAACGTTTTGTGAGCCATATTTTTCAATGAATGTTTTGGCTTCTGTAATACGTGTATCAAAGGTTGCTGATTGGCTTGATAATTCACGCAACTGATTTTGTTTCTTTTCAGAAGCATTATTATTTTCAATAGCTGTGCGAAGTTTCTCGATTCGTTTTTCGAGTTTAGCTTGGTCACTTTCAAGATGTTTGAGGTAATCTTGAAAATTAAGGCTTGCTACCATAAATTCACAAGCATCTCCAAAGCAATCATAGAAATCTTGATAGTAGTCTAGTGACTTATCGACATAGTCTCTTCGGTTAGATGTTGCAGAAGTGATTTCTTTGAAGAGTGGAAGTTCGCTACGATCAAGTCTTCGTAAGGTAATTCCAAATGTTTTAGCTTTCTTAACAAGTGGACGACCTTTTTTGCTGAATGATTTTAGTAAGGATTTTTCATCCAAATCAGTCAAATCTTTGACGTAATGCCAATCAGGCTCACCACCAGGGTAACCTGTCATAAGGCCATCGTGTTGGTAGCCTAGTGATGTGAAATCTTCAATTAAATTAATTCTTTCATCATCAGTTGGTTCACCGTTGGTGTCAAAGTGTTGATAGGTATCAAATGGTTTGACCAGCAATTCGATGGCACCATTTTCTTTAGCATAGCTTTGAAGGCTTTGGTAAAAGTTTTTTAGGTAAGATTGATTGCGAGAAGCAGGTCCAGAGTTGATCTCCATATGAAGGCCGCCAGCCACTGGTATACTGTAAAGGACACCAGCAACTTGGAGTTCATCAGCTTCTTTTAATCCAAGAAAAGTGACTTGATAGCCTCGTTTTTCAAGCAAATTTGCCATTTCGACAGATTGCATGAAAGATTTGTAGTTGACGGTATTACAAAAAGTCTCAAAAACTTTTTTATCGATAATCTCAAGAGACATTAATGGCTATTTCTCCTTTGTTTGCGAATGTTATAAGCCAAGTTTGATAGTTTGTAAAGCAAACCATTTACTGGAATGTTAAATTCACCGATGAATTCTTCAATTGTTGGATTGAAGTTTGATTTGAATTTAGTCAAACCGTCATCAAGTGTTCCTTCAACACCACCCATATTTGCCCAGATGATGCCATCAGCATAAGCATCTTCAAATACTTTTGGATAAAGTGAGTATTGAGGATAGAATTTCTTGAACTCGTCGTTCATACCAGCATAAAGCATTTCCATAACGTTACCGAATGAAACTGATAAGATACCTGCGATGATTAATTCATCAGGGTATTTTTCAACAAATTCTTCAAACTCAGTAATGTATTTTGTAACAGAATTTTTTTGTTGTGTTAATTTAGTCAAACGTTTTTTCTGATGTTCAGCAGTTTCAGCCAAGTCTTTTTCGATTTGAGCTAATTGTTCTTTGTATTCAGCCAAACGTTTTGGTAGGTTAACCTTTGCCAAGTGTAGGTAAGCATCATCACCGTAAATTTCCATCATTTTACGGAAATAATCTTCGTTACGAAGAGCAACACCTTTGCGGTTTTCTGTAAGAGCAACGACATCAGCAAAAACTTTCACGTCATCGATTGTACCACGCGTAGTGATAACACCACGGTGAACAGCGTCTTTCATCAAACGTTTTGTGTGTTTAGGGAAAGTTGATGTCATGTCTTCTTGTGTGTAGACATTAGCTTGGAAACGCGGTTGGATGCTTTCAGCAATAGTTGTTGTGCGTCCAGTCCATTCGCAACCAGCAGCTTTTAAGTTGTCGATAGCAAGAAGTGTGTCTTTATTTTCATCAACTTCTTCACCAATTTTGTATTGTTTAAGCAACAAAGCTGGGTCTATTTTGATGAAAAGGGCATGTTTTGTTTTACCGTATTTTTTAAGTGATTTGATGACAAATGCAACGAGTTCTTTGTCACTGTAATCCATAATTGGTCCACGTGGGATGTAAAGCATAGTGAAGCCAAGTGGCAATGCTTTGATTAGGATAGAAGCAGAAGCAACTAATTGGTCATCTTTGTAAAAACCAATACGTTCGTTGTCCCAATTATCTTTAACTTTTTCCCAATTTGATGATTGTAAAAGGTTTGTTTGATTGCTTGATTTTGCAAAATTATCGTGTTCTTCAGCTGAGATACCGATTTTATAGCTATACATTATTTTAAGACCCACTCTCTAAGGGCGTGTGCAACGCCACTTTCTTCGTTTGATTTTGTGATATATTTAGCGATTTCCTTAAGTTCTGGTGTACCATTTTCCATAACAACTGGGTTACCAACCGCTTCTAACATGGCACGATCATTTTCGGCATCACCGATAGCCATGGTTTGTTCAGCAGTAAGCCCCATTTTTTCAGCAAGGTGCTTGATGGCATTCCCTTTGCTGGCTTTTTTGTTCATGAATTCTAGGTAAAATGGTGTTGATTTAACAATCGTGTATTTATCAAAGAATTCTTGTGGAATTTTTTCGATGGCAGCATCAAGAACTTCAGGTTCATCGATATACATCATTTTAATAATTTCTTTATCGCCCATTTCTTCTGGAGTGCGGTAAAAAATTGGCATATTAACCAAACTTGATTCGTGAACCGTGTATTTTCCAATATTACGGTTAGCCGTGTAAATACCTTGTTTCGTGATAGCATGCATGTGAACATCTAATTTACGGCTAAGGAATTCAATATCAAGATAGTCTTCGTAAGTCATGGTTTCCGTGATGATGTTTTCACCGGTTGACGTATCTTGGACTAGTCCACCATTGAAGGTAATAACATAATCGCCTTCTTCTTTTAGATTTAATTCGTTAAGAAGTGGCTGAACACCTGGAATAGGTCGTCCAGTTGCGATAATGACCTTAACACCTTGTTTTTTAGCTTCTTGAACAGCCTCGAAAACTTCAGGTGTGACTTTACGGTCGTTGGTTAAGAGTGTGCCGTCGATATCGACAGCGACTAATTTAATAGACATAAGGTTAATTTACCCCTCCTAAAGAATCTCTACCTATATATCTTACTAAAAAGTGGCTTATTTGTCATGGGGAACACAAGGAATTCTAAGAGGTACCGTTTTCATTTTTAAAAAAGAAAAAGAAGCTAGGTGAAACCTAGATAATTTGTCATCAGTTTCATCTCTAACTTCTTAGTTGGGTGAGATAAAATGATCATTTGAGATATAGCTCATAAATTCATTTTTTGTCTGTGTGAATAAGTCATCATCTCTGAGCATTTCTTTTGGAAAGTAGAAGCGTCTATCGCCATAAATTGTTCCTGTCAAGGTTTTTACAATCGGTGAGATGGTTGATAGCTCAACAACTGAGCCGTCTTTTTGAATCATGTTAATTTCAGTGCGAGGTTCTTTCTTTTCGGGGCGGTAAATATCGTAAGGAAGGTCAAAGTTAACATGAATTCCAGTGTAGTAATCTGGGTCAAAACCAACAGATTTTACCAATTCAACTAAATGACTGAGATCTTTACGTGATTCTTCTTCGAAAGTTACTGATTTGAAAACTTTTCGGTTAACAAAACGGCTTGCTAAGTCTGCTAAAATATCATCTTCAGCAGATATCCAAGCTTGAAAATAAGTGTTCATCACACCGTCATCTAGTGATAAATAATCAGCTAGACTAGCTTGATTGGCTAAAAATGGGATGAGATTTGGTGACGTTTTTTCAAAGAAGTGGCTGTCTATGTGATAAAGGTATTTAGCACGTTTTAAGAGATTTTGCAGCAAGACTTCCATAGCTCGGCTAGCGGGGTGAAAATAGACTTGCATGTACATTTGAAAACGGCTGACGATATAGTCTTCAACAGCATGCATGCCATTATATTCAAAGACAATGCTGTCTTTTGTCGGACGAATAACACGCAAGATGCGTGTCAAATCAAATTGACCGTAGTTTGCTCCGCTGTAGTATGAGTCACGTAAAAGGTAATCCATTCGGTCGCAGTCAATTTGACTAGAGATAAGTTGCACCACTTGTTTGTTGTGGTAAGTGTGGTTAATGACACTAGCCACTTTTTCAGGAAAATCTGGCGATACCTGACGTAAAATGGCATTCACTTCGGTATCAGGACTAGTAATGATTTCTTGAGTAATGGCTTCATGGTCTGTGTCAAAAAGCTTTTCAAAAGTGTGTGAATAAGCGCCATGTCCAACATCATGCAAAAGCGCAGCTACCATAGTTAAAAGATCTTCATTAGTGTCCCAGATCTCAGGAAATTTGGTATCAAAAATCTCAGTCACTCGTCTAGCGATTTCATAAACACCTAAACAATGTGAAAAACGACTATGCTCAGCACCATGGAAGGTAAAAACAGTTGTCGAGACTTGTTTGACACGGCGTAGTCGTTGAAATTCTTTACTATTGATGAGGTCGTAAATGACCGGATGATTGACCGTTATATAATTGTGAACAGGGTCACGAAATACTTTTTCATTCATAATTTCATTATAACAAAAAAGCTAAAAATGCTAAGTGTTTAACTCTTGAAATAATCTTGTTTACGAATGTTAAAAAATTGCTTATAATGGAATTTATGACAAATGAACTGATTTTACGTTTGATTCAATTTTTTTGGTATTTTTGATTGTATGGATTTTTGTAAGTATTCTTTATCAAGCCAAGAAAAATAGAGTTAATTTAAAAGAAAAATTTTGGACTGGTCTTTGGATAGGTTACGTGACAGATTTGCTTGATACTCTTGGAATTGGAACATTTGCGACCAGTACCGCACTTTTTAAAGCGACTAAGCTTGTGAAGGATGATAAGAAAATTCCAGCGACTCTAGCAACAGCTCATGGAATTCCTGTGATGATTGAGGCGCTTTGCTTTATCACAATTGTCAAAGTTGAATTGCCAACTCTTCTGGCAATGGCTACAGCTTCTTTTACAGGCGCCTGTATTGGAACACGTGTTACCAAAAATTGGGAAACGCGCCGAGTTCAAAGAGTTCTAGGAACTTTATTGATTGTAGCTGCAATGATTATGATTTATCGCATGTTTGCAAGTCCTGGCAGTGGGGCTAACGAAGGTGTCAGAGGTCTACATGGCATCCTTTTACTTGTTGGGGTGTGTTTTAATTTTGTGATTGGAATGTTAACAACGATGGGGCTTGGAAATTACGCACCTGAGTTGATTTTCTTTTCTATGGTCGGTATTAATCCATCAGTAGCTCTTCCTGTCATGATGCTTGATGCAGCAGTTATTTTATCTGGAAGTACGAGAGAATTTATCAAATCCGAACGTGTCAATTGGTCAGGAGTTCTAGGTATTATTATTGGGGGATCTTTTGGTGTTTTGACAGCAGCATTTTTCCTCAGTCAGCTAGATATTAATAACTTTAAAATCCTGATTATTCTTATTGCTATTTTTACAGGAATTACCTTACTTCGTTCATCAGTAATTAAGCGTTAAAACAGCGTTATTATTGGCTTTACGAGCAAAGAATTGGTATAATTTTAAAGAAAGGAAGAAGCTTACATTAAATGAAACTTCATATTAAAAATAAAATTGATTTAGATGGACAAGTTGAGTTAGTTGAGCAATCATATCCAGTTAAATTAACAGAAAAAAATGGTCATATCTATCTCACTTATACCAATGAAGAAAAAGAAACGGTTATGCTGAAGTGTAATGACCAAGAATTGATTATGACACGTTTTTCAACGCCAAAATCAATCATGCGATTTCATCGTGAAACGCCAGCTTTAGTTACTATTCCGACACCTGTTGGTTTGCAACATTTGCAAACACAAACAAGTGTTTATGAGTTGGATACGAAAGAGCAAAATCTTAAAATCCATTATCAGTTAAAACAGCTCGAAGGGGATAGTGTTTTTGCTAATTATCAGCTAGAAATCAAGTGGCTGTAATCCTAACCAAAGCTTGATATATCAAGCTTCAATGGTTGTAAGATTAGTTGACAAACGTTTTAAAAATTGATATGATTACTCTGTATTCAAGGGAGTAGCAGACGGGTAAAACCCGTGACATGGTCGTCATTACGAAAGAAATTTCCGGCCCTGTCTTAAACAGCGAGACTTGTTTTAAAAAACAGGTCTCTTTTTCTATAGAGGAGACCATAGGAGGAAACTATTTTGTCTAAAGAACAAAGTAAAGCTCTGTTTTATACACAGAGCAAAGATGAAACATTGGAAACTCTAGAGTCATCACGTGATGGTTTGTCTACAGCTGAAGCTCAAAAACGCTTAGACGAGTACGGTCACAATGAACTTGATGAAGGTGAAAAACGTGGTTTGTTTGCGAAATTCATCGATCAGTTCAAAGATTTGATGATTATCATTTTGTTGGTCGCTGCGGCTCTTTCTGTTGTTACAGAAGGAATGCACGGATTGACAGATGCCTTAATTATTCTTGCTGTTATCATCTTGAACGCAGCCTTTGGTGTTTACCAAGAAGGTCAAGCAGAAGCAGCGATTGAAGCACTAAAAGACATGTCTAGTCAGATTGCGCGTGTTCGTCGTGATGATCATGTGGTGGAAATTGATTCACGCGAATTAGTGCCTGGTGATATTGTTATGCTTGAAGCTGGGGATGTTGTTCCAGCAGATATGCGTCTTTTAGAAGCTGCGTCATTGAAAATTGAAGAAGCAGCTTTGACTGGTGAATCAGTTCCAGTTGAGAAAGATTTGTCTGTTGAGGTTCCAGCTGATGCAGGTATTGGTGACCGTGTGAATATGGCTTACCAAAATTCGAACGTCACTTACGGACGAGGTGTTGGTGTAGTTGTTAACACTGGTATGTTTACTGAAGTTGGTAAGATTGCTGATATGCTTGCCAATGCCGATGAAACAGATACACCACTTAAACAAAGTCTTAATCAATTGTCTAAAGTATTGACTTACTTGATTGTTGGAATTGCTGCTGTTACTTTCCTTATCGGTGTCTTTGTCCGTGGTGAAGCTCCACTTAACGGACTAATGGTTGCGGTAGCTCTTGCGGTAGCTGCTATTCCTGAAGGTTTGCCAGCTATTGTAACAATCGTTTTGTCAATGGGGACAACAACATTGGCTAAACGTAATTCTATCGTTCGTAAATTGCCAGCTGTAGAAACACTTGGTTCTACGGAAATCATTGCCTCAGATAAAACTGGGACATTGACAATGAACCAAATGACAGTTGAAAAAGTGTATACAAATGGTCAATTGCAAAATGCTACTAGCGAAATTGCAGCTGATAATAATACACTTCGTATCATGAACTTTGCTAATGATACTAAAATCGATCCAAATGGGAAATTAATTGGAGACCCAACTGAAACAGCACTAGTTCAATTTGGTCTTGATCATAGTTTTGATATTCGTGAAGTTCTTAAAAAAGAACCACGTGTGGCAGAATTGCCATTTGATTCTGAACGTAAATTAATGTCAACGATTCACGAAGAAGCTGATGGTAAATACCTTGTTGCTGTTAAAGGTGCACCAGATCAATTGCTTAAACGTGTGACTCGCATCGAAGAAAATGGTCAAGTTCGTGATATTACAGCTGATGAGAAGCAAGCTATTTTGCAAGTCAATAAAGATCTTGCAAAACAAGCTCTTCGTGTTTTGATGATGGCTTATAAATATGTTTCTGAAGTGCCAACGCTTGAATCAGAAATTGTTGAGTCTGATTTGATTTTCTCAGGTCTTGTCGGAATGATTGACCCAGAACGTCCAGAAGCAGCGAAAGCTGTTGCTGTTGCTAAGGAAGCTGGTATTCGTCCAATTATGATTACTGGTGACCACCAAGATACAGCAGAAGCTATTGCTAAACGTCTTGGTATCATTGAAGATGACGGTCAAGACCACGTCTTCACAGGTGCTGAACTTAATGAATTGTCAGATGAAGAATTCCAAAAAGTTTTCAAACAATATTCAGTTTATGCACGTGTGTCTCCTGAACACAAAGTCCGTATCGTTAAAGCTTGGCAAAATGAAGGTAAAGTTGTTGCCATGACTGGTGACGGTGTTAATGATGCACCATCACTTAAGACAGCTGATATCGGTATCGGCATGGGGATTACTGGTACAGAAGTTTCTAAAGGGGCTTCTGACATGGTCCTTGCTGATGATAACTTTGCAACGATTATCGTCGCTGTTGAAGAAGGACGTAAGGTCTTCTCTAATATCCAAAAATCAATTCAATACCTTCTTTCAGCTAATATGGCAGAAGTCTTCACAATCTTCTTTGCCACACTATTTGGTTGGGATGTTCTTCAACCTGTACACCTTCTTTGGATTAACTTGGTAACAGATACGCTACCAGCGATTGCGCTTGGTGTTGAACCAGCTGAACCAGATGTGATGACTCACAAACCTCGTGGACGTAAATCAAACTTCTTTGATGGTGGGGTTATGGGCGCAATTATCTATCAAGGTATTTTCCAAACTTTACTTGTTTTAGGTGTTTACGGATGGGCATTGATGTTCCCAGAACATACTTCAAACCGTATGATGCACGAAGATGCTTTGACAATGGCGTTTGCAACCCTTGGTTTGATTCAATTGCTCCATGCCTTTAACGTTAAGTCTGTTTACCAATCAATCTTTACAGTTGGAGCTTTCAGAAATAGAACCTTTAACTGGGCAATTCCAGTAGCCTTCTTACTATTGATGGTTACTATTGTAGTGCCCGGATTTAACCAATTATTCCACGTTTCACACTTGAGTGTGACACAATGGTTAGCGGTCATCATCGGAAGCTTGCTCATGACTGTTTTGACAGAAATTGTTAAGGCTGTTCAACGAGCTCTTGGTCAAGATGAAAAAGCTATTTAAGTTAGACTAATTATTAGCTAGGACAAATTGTCCTAGCTTTTTTGCTTTCTGAAAACTTTGAAAAATTTATGGTAGAATATTCTGGGGAGGCTTTCATGATTAAAGCAATTATATTTGATATGGATGGTGTTTTATTTAACACTGAGAATTTTTATTTTGACCGTCGTGAGGCATTTTTAGGGAGTAAAGGTATTTCTATCAAACATTTGCCACCTAAATTTTTTGTTGGTGGGCGTATGGATCAGTTCTGGGAAAAGATCTTAGGTGACAAGATTTCAGACTATGATACAAAGGCATTAGAAGCAGAATACACTGCTTATAAGAATGTTCATCGACCAGATTATAATCAATTAGTTTTTCCAGATGCTAAAAAAGTTTTAGCTGATTTAAAGGCAAAAGGATTTGTCTTAGCATTGGCTTCAAACACTGTGCGAAAAGATGTTGAACGAGCTTTGACAAAATGTGGTTTGATTGAATATTTTACTTACATTTTGACAGGTGATGATTTTAAAGAAGGTAAACCAAATCCTGCAATTTACAACGCTGCTTGTGTTAAATTAGGATTCGATAAAGGTAATATTGTTATCATTGAAGATAGTCAAAAAGGAATTCAAGCTGGAGTAGCAGCTGGTGTTCGTGTGATTGCCATCCGTGATAAAGTATTTGGCATTGACCAATCACAAGCTAGCCTTTTGGTTGATAGCTTAACCGAAGCTATGCAAGTAATTGAAAAAGAAGCCTAAGTTGTTATATTAAAACTAATTATTTTAAGTAAAATTAGTCAAGAAAAGAAAGTACCTGTTAGTGGTAGCCAATAGCAATTTTATAGGCTTTATGATAAAATAAAAAAGCAGTAGAGAAATCTATTGAGGCTTAAAAGTACAAAGTTTAGCCGATTTTAGATTGAACTAATTAGGTTTTAAAGGCAGAGTTTAAATTCCTGTTTTTATCTTGCTTTCTTAACGAACTTAATATCTTAATAAAAGGAGTTATCTCATGGAAGTGGCTGAAATTCGCCAAAAAATAGTAGAAAATCAAGAGAAGTTGACTAGCTTCAGGAGGTCTCTTTGACTTAGATCGTTTGGAAGAAGACATTGCGCTTCTTGAAAACAAAATGACTGAGCCAGATTTTTGGAACGACAACATTGCAGCACAGAAAACATCTCAAGAATTGAATGGTTTGAAACAAACCTATGAAACATTTAACGAGATGCAAGAATTGTCTGATGAAACAGAACTTTATTTAGAAATGTTAGATGAAGATGATTCTATTCAAGCTGAGTTAGAAGAAACTCTTGAAAAACTTGATAAAATCATGACAAGTTATGAAATGACACTTCTTCTATCAGAACCATATGACCGTAATAATGCTATCTTGGAAATTCACCCAGGATCAGGTGGTACGGAAGCTCAAGACTGGGCTGATATGCTTTTCCGTATGTATACACGTTATGGAAATGCCAAAGGCTTTAAAGTTGAAACCCTTGACTACCAAGCTGGTGATGAAGCTGGTATCAAATCAGTGACTCTTTCTTTTGAAGGTCCAAATGCATATGGTCTTTTGAAATCAGAAATGGGTGTTCACCGTTTGGTTCGTATCTCACCATTTGATTCAGCTAAACGTCGTCACACATCATTCTCTTCTGTCGAAGTAATGCCAGAATTGGATGATACGATTGAAGTTGAAATTCGTGATGATGATATCAAGATGGATACTTTCCGTTCAGGTGGTGCTGGTGGACAAAACGTCAACAAGGTTTCTACTGGTGTCCGTTTGACCCACATTCCAACAGGAATCGTTGTTGCGTCAACTGTTGACCGTACTCAATACGGTAACCGTGACCGCGCCATGAAAATGTTGCAAGCAAAACTTTATCAATTAGAACAAGAGAAAAAAGCGCAAGAAGTGGATACTCTTAAAGGTGATAAAAAAGAAATCACTTGGGGAAGTCAAATCCGTTCATACGTCTTCACTCCATATACAATGGTTAAAGACCACCGTACAGGCTATGAAGTTGCTCAAGTTGATAAAGTCATGGATGGTGACATTGATGGCTTCATCGACGCTTTCTTGAAATGGCGAATTGATTAATTTAAAAGTAAAATTTTAGGATAACAAAATCGTAAAGGAAAATACAAATGGCATTAATTGAAATGAAAGGTGTAGCTAAAAAGTATCACCGCTCAACAACTGCTTTGAGAGATATTAATGTATCTATCAACCCAGGTGAATTTGTTTATATTGTTGGTCCTTCTGGTGCTGGTAAATCAAGTTTCATTAAATTGCTTTACCGCGAAGAAAAAGTCTCTGCTGGGACACTTAAAGTTGGGGAATTTAACCTTACAAAAATGAAAAAACGTCAAATCCCGATTTTACGTCGTAGCATTGGCGTTGTCTTCCAAGATTACAAACTTCTTCCTAAGAAGACTGTTTTTGAAAACGTTGCTTATGCCATGCAAGTAATTGGTGAAAAGCCACGTGAAATCAAAAAACGTGTGCCTGAAGTGCTTGAACTTGTCGGGCTTAAACACAAAATGCGTTCATTCCCTGATCAACTCTCTGGTGGTGAACAACAACGTGTGGCAATTGCGCGTGCCATCGTTAACAATCCAAAAGTTTTGATTGCTGACGAACCAACTGGTAACCTTGACCCAGAAATTTCTTGGGAAATCATGCAATTGTTAGAACGTATCAACCTTCAAGGAACAACCGTTCTAATGGCAACACACAACAAACAAATCGTTGATAACCTTCGCCATCGCGTTATCGCAATTGAAGAAGGACGTATTGTACGTGATGAAGAGGAAGGAGAATACGGATATAATGATTAGACACTTTTTCCGCCACTTATGGGAATCTATTAAAAGTTTAAAACGAAACATCTGGATGACCATTGCATCAGTCAGCTCAGTTGCGATTACATTGACACTTGTTGGTATTTTTGCAGCTGTGCTTTTGAACGTTGAAAAAATTGCTCAAGGTATTGAAAATAATATTCAAATTAGTGTTTATTTGAATGTCAACTCTGCTGATAATTCAGAAACAAAAACAAATGAAGTTGGTGAAACTGTTCAAAATGATTCTTATCACCAAGTTTATGACCAAATCAATGCACTTTCTGGTGTAAAATCAGTTACTTTCTCAAGTAAAGATGACCAATTAGCTAAATTGAAAGAAACATATGGTGATGACTGGACAATGTTCGATGGAGATTCAAATCCATTGCAAGATGTTTACGTTGTAGAAGCGACATCAGCATCAAAAGTTAAGAAAGTAGCTAATAAAATTTCTAAAATTGAAGGTGTTGAATCAGTTAACTATGGTGGTTCAAACTCAGATCAACTCTTCAAGATTTCTAAATTTATCCGAACATGGGGAGCTGCTGGTACTGTTCTTCTTGTTGTTGTAGCTATTTTCTTGATTTCAAATACAATTCGTATGACTATCATGTCTCGTCACCGCGATATTGAAATCATGCGTTTAGTTGGTGCGAAAAACTCTTATATCCGTGGCCCATTCTTCTTTGAAGGTGCTTGGGTTGGTTTGTTTGGAGCGATTGTTCCATCAATCATCATTTACTTCGGCTATAAAGCTGTTTACGCATCAGTAAATCCACAATTTGAAGTACAAGGATTGACTCTTTACCCAGCTGACACATTTCTTCCAATGATTATTGGTGGTATGTTCGTTGTAGGTATCCTTATCGGATCACTTGGTTCAGTTATCTCAATGAGACGTTATCTTAAAATTTAATAGAAAAAAAACAACTTCTGAAAATCAGAAGTTGTTTTAATTTATAAAGTTTGTAATAGCTGTAGCAATTTCTTTTTCTTGTTCTTTTTGAGAAATGCTTGCTTTTCCGTCTTTTGCTTGGTGACCATAATCTCCAAATTTGCTGTGGTTACCTCCAGAGATATTGACGTATTTTGTATCTTGTGGAAGTCTCTTTTTAGCTTTGTTATACTGGTCCCGTTTAAGGATTTTATCTTTGCTAGCTGTGATTGAGAGAACTTTTAGCTTGTCTTTTGATAAGTCTGTTTTCTCACTTGGATAGCTTGCAAGAAGAATTAAACCAGTAACGTCTGTTTTGGCTGCATCAGCGTTCATGCAGGCAACAACGCCACCTAGTGAGTGTCCAGCGAGGTAGACATTTTTTAAGTTCTTTTCTTTGATGACGGTTAAAGCTTTTTTACTCGATAGCACAGGAAGATTTAGGGGTGTTTTCAAAATGTAAACATTACATCCTGACTTGGTTAAATCATTAGCTAAGCCAGCGTAGGCTTTTTCCTCAACGACAGCACCTTGATAAAAGATAATAGTTGCTTTTGTGCTTTCTTTACTTTCAAACAGTAGATAGTCTTTGGTGATTTTAGCGGATTTAGCAGTTGCCATAGAACTTTGATGTGCTTGGTAGGTTTTATAACGAATAAAACCAAGGCCTAGAACAAGCAGAGTTGTTAAACAAACTAAAAAATAGAGCAGATATTTTTTGAGTTTGTTCATAGTGTGTTAAAATACGGGTTAAAATTCTTTTCATGTGCAATAGTCGTTTCACGACCATGGCCAGGGTATACGGTGAAGTGATTTGGAAGGCTAAAGAGTTCAGTTTCGATACTATTTAGTAATTGTACTGCGTTACCAGTTGGCAAATCAGTACGCCCAATGGTTTCACGAAAGAGCGCATCACCGGTGATAACAAGCTCATCATCAGGGAAAACTAGCGAAACACTTCCCCACGAATGTCCTGGTGTTTGACGTGCTTGAAAACGAAAACCAGCTAATACATAATCTTCTTGATATTGGAAGTGGTGTTCAGCAGGTTTTAAAATCACATCATCCATATCAGTATGACGGTCTAAGCCTGAAAAGTTATCTTTTGGGGAATAAAGCCAAGACGCTTCTTTTTCAGAGATATAAACAGGTGGCTGCCCAAAAGTATCACGAATCACATCAAGCCCCATGATATGGTCGTAATGAGCGTGGGTGATTAAAATAGCAGCTACAGGCTTATCAATAGCCGTAATTTTTTCTTTAATTTTATCTGTATTGCTACCAGGGTCAACAACAATGATAGCTTGGTCATTGACCAATAAGTAGGTATTTTCACGTGCAACGTGGTTTAATAATCTAAAAATCTTCATAAAAAAAGTGTATCAAAAAAGTCTTTAAAAGTCATACAATCTCTTTTGCTAAAAGCCATTTTTTCACTATCTTATTTTTTGGATTAGGTGAATGTGGGCTTTAAAAATGGTATAATTTAAATGTTATGATGCAAGTTAATTCTCAAAAATATGCTGTTGTGGATTTGGAGGCAACAGGTGCCCATGCAATGGCAGAAATTATTCAGGTTGGCATTGTCATTATTGAAAATAATCAGATTGTGAAGACCTATCAAACGGATGTTAATCCGCACGAGGCCTTAACTGAACACATTATTCATTTAACGGGGATAACAGATGAGCAATTGGCAAAAGCGCCAGATTTTTCACAAGTTGCTCAAGAAATTTATCACTTGATTTCGGATTGTGTTTTTGTAGCTCACAATGTGAAATTTGATGCCAATCTTTTAGCAGAAAAATTATTCTTAGAAGGGTACGAATTACGTACGCCACTTGTTGATACGGTTGAGCTATCACAAGTTTTTTATCCAACTCTTGAAAAATATACACTAGGACATTTAGCAGATGTTTTACAACTAGATTTGACAGATGCGCACACGGCTATTTCTGATGCTTATGCGACTGCTCAGCTATTGTTAAAACTAAAAGAAAAAATGGAAAGTCTGCCAAAAGAACTGCTAGAACAACTCTTGCCTTTTTCTGATAATCTCTTATTTGAAACGGGGATGTTGGTTGAGGAGAGCTTTAAAAAAGCAAAAGTCATGTCAAAAAAAGACTACCAAGAAGTTAGTGGTTTGATTTTACGACGTGCTAAAACCATTGGCAGTGAGCGTAAGCTGTCTGATGATTTTGAGTTAAATATGGCGCTTTTAGGCTTGGATGCGCGTGAGAAGCAAACTCGCTTTGCTCAGATGGTTAAAGATGATTTTCAAAGTTCAAAAATCTCATTCTTAGAAGCTCAGGCTGGTCTCGGAAAGACTTATGGATATCTTTTGCCACTTTTGCAGTTAGCACAAGATGAACAAATTATTGTTTCAGTGCCAACAAAAATTTTGCAAGACCAAATCATGGCCAATGAAGCTAAAAAGATTCAAGAAGTCTTTCACATTTCTTGCCAATCCATCAAAGGACCTGGCAACTATATTAAGTTAGATTCTTTTGCTGAAACCTTGCACCGAGAAGGGGATAATCACTTAGTTAATCGCTACAAGATGCAATTGCTTGTCTGGTTGACTGAGACCTTAACGGGTGATTTGGACGAAATCAGACAAAAATACTCCTTTGAAACTTATTTTGAACAGATTAAGCATGATGGGAATCTGAGTGAAAAATCCTTGTATAAGGATGTCGATTTTTGGAATCGCACTTATGAAAATGCTAAGCACAGTAAGCTTTTAATTATTAATCATGCGTATTTCTTAGAACGTGTTCAAGATGATAAGGCTTTTGCGGCTAAGAAAATTTTGGTATTTGATGAAGCGCAAAAATTGATTTTGAATCTAGAACAATTTTCACGTCGCCGTGTTAATGTAACGCAGTTGGTTCAAAAACTTGAAAAGCATTTGGATGCTGCTCTTCCGACGCTTGAAAAACGTTTGATTGAAAGCTTATCATTCCAACTAAGTCATTTAGAAACTCGTTTTTATCAAAATCAAGAAATTTATGTGACGACAGAAGATGCTCACCGAGTAGAACAAGCTGCTAAAGAGTTGCTTGCTCTTAATCCTGAATGGCGTTATCTGTGCTTGGAAGATTTGTTAGCTTTGTTTGCACAGCCATTTACGGATTTTTGGTTTGAGACAAGTTTTGAAAATGAAAAACGTCAGACCTATTTGAATGCAAGTAGTGGTGAACTCTTGAATTTCCAAGACTTCTTGCCAGAAACACGCAAGACTTACATGGTTTCTGCGACTCTGCACATTAGTCCGCAAGTTAGTCTAGCAGATTTGCTTGGCTTTGAGCAGTATCATTACATGAGCATTGAGCGCGAGAAGCAAACGTCACAACGCATTTGGATTGATGAAGAAATGCCAAATGTTGCTGAAATCTCTGATGAAGCATACGCTGATGCGATTGCTGAGCGAATTTATCAGATTAGACAATTAGATGAGCAGATGCTAGTGCTATTTAACTCTAAGAAAGCCATGTTTGATGTTTCTGAACGTTTGGATGAGATGGAACTTCATCATCTGACACAAGAGAAAAACGGGACAGCTTACAATGTTAAGCGTCGTTTTGAACGCGGTGAAAGTCATATTTTACTTGGGACTGGTGCTTTCTGGGAAGGTGTGGACTTTGTGCAATCTGATAAAATGATTGAGGTTATTACACGTTTACCGTTTGAAAATCCTAAGGATTTATTTGTTCAGAAAATCAGTAATCATTTGCTAGCGCAAGCTAAATCGCCTTTCAATGATTATTCTTTGCCGTTAGCTATTTTAAAACTAAAACAAGCTATCGGAAGAACTATGCGACGTGAGAAGCAACGCTCGGCGGTGCTTTTGCTTGACCCACGAATTTTGACAAAATCGTACGGAAGAATCATCAATGATGCTTTATCTGAAGAATTTTACATTTCTCATCAAAAATTTTCAAAGAGTCTCACTGAAATAAAGAATTTTCTGCTATAATAAAAGAGATAAACAAAAGGGGAGAAGTAAATGAAAAAATTAACACCAGTAAAACAGTATTTACTTGGTTTTAGCTTGATTTTATTAGTTCTCTTGCTTTCTGCTGCAACTGTTTTGGATTTAGCGATTCAGCCAAAACGTCGCGCAGAAAAACTAGCGACCCAAGTAGCCATTGAAAAAGCTGATTTGGTTCAAACATCTTCTGTTGACCTTTACAATGGTTCTAAGACCTATTACAGTGTTTTTGGAACGACAGCCTCAGGTGATCAGAAGATTGTTGCTGTAGGTGAAGACAATGGTAAGGTATTTGTCTATTCTGTCACTGATGGGATTAATCGTAAGCAAGCTGAGCAAGTAGCAGCTGCTAATGGTGCAACTGGCATTTCAAAAGTTGTTTACGGAATTGATGGCAAGACTCCAATTTGGGAAGTCACAGCTACTGATGGTTATTATCTTGTGAATTTTGAAACAAGTGAGCTCGTGAAGAAGGAGGGCATATGACAAACTTATCAAATCGCGTGTGGAACATGGAAGAAAGTGTGACTTTAGCAGCGAGTGCGCGTGCCAAAGCCTTGAAAGCGCAAGGACGTGATATTTTATCACTAACTTTAGGAGAACCAGATTTTGTAACTCCTAAGAATATCCAAGATGCAGCAGTTGAAGCTATTCAAAATGGTAAAGCAAGCTTCTACACTGTCGCTTCTGGTCTTCCAGAATTGAAGGATGCAATCAACAATTACATGGAAAATTTCTACGGTTATTCAGTTAATCGTAATCAAGTGGTTGTTGCAACAGGCGCTAAATACATTCTTTATACTTTCTTTACAACTGTTCTTAATCCAGGCGATGAGGTTATTATTCCAACACCATGTTGGGTGTCTTATGTCGATCAAGTTAAAATGGTTGATGGTGTTCCCGTAACAGTTGCGACAACTGAAGCAAATAACTTCAAAGCTACTGTTGAACAACTTGAAGCTGCTCGTACAGATAAAACAAAGGTTTTATTATTGAATTCACCATCTAATCCAACTGGTATGATTTACAGCCGTGATGAATTAGAAGTAATTGGTAATTGGGCTGTTGAACACAACATCTTAATCTTGGCAGACGATATTTATGGTCGTTTGGTATATAATGGAAATGAATTTACACCAATTTCAACAATTTCTGAAGCTATCAGAAATCAAACAGTTGTTGTAAATGGTACTTCAAAAACTTATGCCATGACTGGTTGGCGTGTTGGTTTTGCGGTTGGTAATGAAGAAATCATTTCAGGTATGGCAAGAGTTATCAGCCAAACAACATCAAACTTAACGGCAGTTTCACAATACGCAGCAATCGAAGCATTTACTGGTTCACAAGATTCTATTGAAGTTATGCGTAAGGCTTTTGAAGAACGTCTTAATACCATTTATCCATTGCTTTGCGAAGTTCCTGGTTTTGAAGTGATTAAACCTCAAGGTGCTTTCTATCTTTTTCCAAACGTGAAAAAAGCGATGGAAATGAAAGGCTTCACTGATGTGACTGCTTTTACAACAGCTATTCTTGAAGAGGCAGAAGTAGCTCTTGTTACTGGTGCTGGTTTCGGTGCTCCTGAAAATGTTCGTTTGAGCTATGCGACTGATATGGATACTTTGAAAGAAGCTGTAAGACGTTTGAAAGCATTCATGGAAAAATAAGATGTCCAAAAAACGAAAACTTATTATTGCATTAGTTGCTTTTTCAGGAATTGTTGCAGTTGGACTTGGCATTCATTTTAAACCAACTTCCCCAGAATTAACCAGACTGGGAGATTACTCGGTTACTTCCAAGGGCATGCGTTTTGAAATTGATCTGGCTAGCAACAGCACAACTGGTTATACTTGGACTGCCAGTGATGTGGATAAGGAAAATTGCATCTTAGATGATATTGTTTATCAAGCTTATCCTAGTAAAGACAATCGAGTAGGGTCTGATGGCTACAGTCGTGTGACCGGAAAAGTCAAAGAAGCTGGTCAGACGCAATTTCATTTAACCTATTGCCAAGATTGGGAAGGCGGTAAAAAAGAATTGACTTACCGCGTTACTATCAGTAGTTCAAAAACTAAAATTAATAAGATTAGACTGACAAAAGTGTCAGAGTAATATTTGAAAAGAGGAATTATGTCTAAAGATTACGTATCAATTATTGATGTTAAAAATCATGTTGGTGAAGAAGTCACAATCGGGGCTTGGGTAGCTAACAAATCAGGAAAAGGAAAAATTGCTTTCTTACAACTTCGTGACGGGACAGCATTCTTCCAAGCAGTTGCTTTCAAACCAAACTTTATTGAAAAATATGGTGAAGAAGAAGGAACTGAAAAATTCAACACAGTTAAACACCTCAGCCAAGAAACTTCTATCCTTATCACAGGTATCGTTAAAGAAGATTCACGTTCAAAATTTGGTTACGAACTTGATGTGACTGACCTTAAAATCGTTGGTCATTCAGAAGATTACCCAATCACTCCAAAAGAACATGGTACTGATTTCTTGATGGATCACCGTCACTTGTGGTTGCGTTCACGTAAACAAATGGCTATCATGCAAATCCGTAACGCTATCATCTACGCTACATATGATTTCTTTGATAAAAATGGTTTCATCAAATTTGATAGCCCAATCTTGTCAGGAAACGCTGCTGAAGATTCAACAGAATTGTTTGAAACTGACTACTTTGGTACACCTGCTTACTTGAGCCAATCAGGTCAATTGTACCTTGAAGCTGGTGCTATGGCACTTGGTCGTGTCTTTGACTTTGGTCCTGTATTCCGTGCTGAAAAATCAAAAACTCGTCGTCACTTGACTGAGTTCTGGATGATGGATGCTGAATATTCATTCCTATCACACGAAGAATCTCTTGATCTTCAAGAAGCTTACGTTAAAGCCCTTATCCAAGGTGTTCTTGACCGTGCTCCACAAGCTCTTGAAATTTTGGAACGTGATATTGATTTGCTTAAAAAATATATTGCAGAACCATTCAAACGTGTATCTTACGATGATGCTATCGATCTTCTTCAAGAACACGAAAATGATGAAGATGCTGATTACGAACACCTAGAACACGGAGACGACTTTGGTTCACCACACGAAACTTGGATTTCAAACTACTTTGGTGTACCAACATTTGTTATCAACTATCCAGCAAGCTTCAAAGCCTTCTACATGAAACCAGTTCCTGGTAACCCAGAACGCGTCTTGTGTGCTGACCTTCTTGCACCAGAAGGATACGGAGAAATCATCGGTGGTTCAGTTCGTGAAGATGACTACGATACACTTGTTGCTAAAATGGATGCTCTTGGTATGGATAAATCAGAATATGAATTCTACCTTGACCTTCGTAAATATGGTTCAGTGCCACACGCTGGATTCGGTATCGGTATCGAACGTATGGTAACATTCGTAGCTGGAACTAAACACATTCGTGAAGCTATTCCATTCCCACGTATGCTACACCGTATTAAACCTTAGAAAGTTGACCACGACGCTTTTAGAATGGGAACGAAACTTCTTCATTCTAGAAGCTAGTCAGTCCTTTAGCTAAGTGCCAATAGGACTTAGCGTGTCAAATTAGCGGAGCGAAGTGAGGCGAGATTTGACTAAGGAATGATATTAAACCTTAATAAATAAAGATTATTAAATCCTGAACTTTTGAGTTCAGGCTTTTTAAGTTTGTTTAAGGAATATTTGCTAAAATCTTCGTAAGAGGTGATTGACATGATAACTTATATCGCGAAAATTACCTTTTTTGATAAGACATTTTGTATTGCACTAGACCTAAGAAGGGTTTCACACCCGCTTTTAGAACAGATTAAACGACAAGTAGGTTTAGTTGAGCATGATTTACAAATCTGGCAAGAAGCTCTTTCAGATAGCTTTAAAAGCTTAATAAGTGATACTTTCTTTAGTAAAACGTTTTTTATCAGAGCTTTGCAGGAACACTTTTCTGATTTAGGAAAGCACGAGGCAATTGCTTCGATTACTTGCCAGACCTTGACATAAGTTAAAATCCCAGCCAAATTGGTTGGGATTTTTTTTAGTTTTTAGCAGTCATAAGGTTTGGCGCAAAAGTTTTGAGTGATTTGATGATAGCAAGTACTAAAGCAAGGCTAATGAGACGGTCAGCATAGTCAGTAATGGCTTGAACCAAAACTAAACTTGCTGTCATGTCAATGCCTAAGCCGTGAAGAATTTGTGCCAAGATGCCAGAACCACTTGAAGTAATACCATGGAAAAGAATGACTGTGATACTTGATGAAACAACTGTTCCAGGAAGTGAGACAAGTAAGCTTTTCCAGATTAAGTCTTTTGATTTGCTTGTTTCTTTAACTAAGAAACCTGTAATAAAAGCAGCTACGATAGCTACAGGTGCAAAGTAAATAGCAAAGATATCAGTCGTCATCCAGCTAATCAAGGCACTGACAATAGCAGTACCAGCACCAAGCCATGGTCCAAAGACAACAGCGACCAACAATGTTCCAATCATATCAAGATAAATTGGCAGACGTAAGAATAAAGCGATATTTGCGCCAATATAGTTAATTGCAATGGCAATTGCCATAAAAGAAATGATACGAATTGATGAATTTTTCATAATTTAACTTTCTAACTTCAGATTTTTGAGATCATCTTGAATGATGTCTTTTTGTGCATCTAAAAGTACGGTTAGAAAATCTTCCCAGAATAGGCTTGGGTTAACCTGAGTCAAAATAGTACTGTTCTTAGGTTTGTGGTAAAAATCGTATTGATCGACGACAGTTTGCCCAATAGCGATGCCGTCAGTAACAACATCAGTGTAAGCCTCAAAACCTGAGCAGACCTCGCTGTTGACAAAATATGCCAATGCAAGAGGGTCATTAATCACACAGCCAATGATATGTTCGTATTCCCAGTGAAAATCAAAGTAAAAACGGGTAATTTTTGTAATGAATGCTGTCATTTCAGCGTTAATACGACTCATATATTCTAAATGATTTGGTGTTAAGACAATATGGCGAGTGGTATCAAGTCCAACCATTTCAACTTTGCGACCTAAACGTTCAAAAGTGATTTGTGCCGCATGAGGGTCGCACCAGTAGTTGTATTCAGCAACAGGTGAACAATTGCCATGTGATTTGAAATTTCCTCCCATGCTGACAAAACGGTGACAGTTTTCGCCGAGCTTAGGATTTATTTCAAGAGCTTTTGCGATATTGGTTAAAGGACCTAGGGCAATGATAGAAGTATCTTTAGGGGCTTTAAAGTAATCGGCTAAAAATTGCTCTGCTGATTTTTCTTGAACATGAGGAGTGTGTTTGAGTGGGAAATTATTTTCGCCAAGACCGTCCATACCATGAGTATCTTGGGCAGAAACGTAATCTCGTGTCAGCGGTGTACTAGCTCCTTGGTAGACAGGAACATCTAGTCGATCAAGCAGTTCTAGGCTTGTAAAAGTATTTTTAACGCCGAGATCTGTTGGACAATTTCCAGCGACGATGGTGATTGCAACCACTTCTAAATTTGGATGTTTGAGGGCATAAAGTAGTGCTAGTGTATCGTCGATACCAGGATCACAATCGATAATAATTTTTTGCTTAGTCATCCTTTCCTCCTTTCCTCCTTTCTTAAAAATATTTATAAAAAATAAAAAGGACCTTGTTTTCTAAAAAACAAAGCCACTCAAAAAAGATGCTCAACAAAGAGCAGGTCTCAATTTGTAGATAGCTAGTTTTTTATTCTGGGAGTTTTCGAACCAGTCCAAAAGTAGTACTTTTGATTATGCACGCCTTCTATTATATAAATAATTTGCTTTTTTGTAAATATTTGAAAATAAATGTATTTTTACTTATTAATATGTTTCAATTTTCAGAATATTTTGTTATAATAATCCTAATCTATTTGAGAGAAGGTGAAAATTTATGGTGAAAACAATTCACACGGACAAAGCGCCAGCAGCAATTGGTCCTTACGTTCAAGGAAAAGTTGTTGGTAACTTCCTTTTTGCTTCAGGTCAAGTTCCTTTGTCACCTGAAACTGGTGAAGTTATTGGGACAAGCATTCAAGAACAAACCAAACAAGTTCTTAAAAATATTTCTGCGATTTTAGCAGAAGCAGGTACTGATTTTGACCATGTGGTTAAAACGACATGTTTCTTAAGTGACATGGATGACTTTGTTCCATTTAATGAAGTTTACGCTACGGCTTTTAAAGCTGATTTTCCAGCGCGCTCTGCTGTTGAAGTTGCTCGTTTGCCAAAAGACGTCAAGGTAGAAATTGAAGTCATCGCTTATCTCGACTAGATGTTCTCTTAATATTATTTGACACGAAAAAAGTTCGCTATTCTCTCGGCGAACTTTTTTCTATTGCGTTAGATTGATTAATTTGCTTTTTGCATTTTTTTAGCGGTTGTCATCATCAAGCGAATACGGTTCAATTGGTTAACTTCTGATGAACCTGGGTCGTAATCGATTGGTGAGATATTGGCACCTTTGAATTGTCGGCGGAGTTCTTTTAGCATTCCTTTTCCGACGATGTGGTTTGGAAGACAACCAAATGGTTGAAGACAAACGATATTTTTAACACCATTGTTGAGTAATTCAATCATTTCACCAGTCAAGAACCAACCTTCACCAGTGTGGTTACCGATTGAAACGACTTTTTCGGCACCTTTAGCGATATCATAGATTGATTCGATACCTTCGAAACGCTCAGATTTTTCAAGAGCTTTGTTTATTGGTTTTTCAAGAAGATTGATGGCATCGATACCAAGTTTTGCTAGGCGTTTTGATTTTTGGCTCATATTGAGCTCATCGGCTTTCCAAATTTGGTTGAAGAGTGAGTAATTCATAAAGCCAATCAAGTCTGGCACAACGGCTTCACCACCTTCATTTTCAATGATAGCAACAATGTCGTTGTTAGCTGTAGGGGCATATTTGACCAAGATTTCTCCAACCACACCAACACGTGGTTTTTGACCAAAGTCGATGGTTTCAAGATTATCAAAGTCTTTAATGATTCGTTTCATGTTGTGGTTGAATTCGAAGTAAGAGCCTGATTTGACATTCTTACGAGCGATTTCAAGCCATTTTTCGTATAAGGCATTGGCAGAACCTGGAACGGCTTCATAAGGACGAACGCGGTAGAGCACTCGTTCAAAAAGGTCACCGTAAAGTACGCTGATAAGCAGACGTTTGACAAATGGTAAGGTTAAACTCCAACCAGGTGTTTCTTCTGTACCTTGATTTCCCATGGAGACGGAAACCACAGGAATTTGAGGATAGCCAGCATCATTTAAGGCTTTTCGCAAGAGCGGAATGTAGTTGGTTGCACGGCAACCTCCACCAGTTTGAGTCATCATGACGCTGGTATTGTCGAGGTCGTACTTACCACTTTGAAGTGCTTCGAGCAATTGGCCGATAGTGATGATAGCTGGGTAGCAAGCATCGTTATGAACAAATTTTAGACCAACATCAACAGCTTTTCTGTCCATAGCTGGGAGAATCACAATATTATAGCCAGCTTGTTTGAAGGCTTCTTCAATTAGACCATTTTGGTGAATTGGTGAAAGCATTGGCATGAGAAGGGTGTGTTTCTTCTTCATATCTTTTGTGAAGATAGGTTCTCTGCTTTCTTCATCAGCTTTGCTGGTAAATTGTGGAACTTGATTGAAAATATGATTGAGATTAGCTTTTTTAGCTTTCTTGTCACGTTCTTCAACAGCAGCTTTAAGAGAACGAAGACGAATACGGATGGCACCAAGGTTGCTTCCTTCGTCGATTTTTAGGACAGTGTAAAGCTTGTTGTGAGCTCGCATGATTTCTTCAACTTGATCAGTTGTGACGGCATCAAGCCCGCAACCAAAGCTGTTTAATTGGACTAATTCAAGGTTAGGATTTTTAGAAACGACTTTAGCAGCAGCGTAAAGACGTGAGTGGTAAACCCATTGGTTAACCACGCGTAAACCTGAAACTTCTTCAAGTCCAGCTACCATATCTTCTGTTAAAACGTGGAAACCTTCTTGGGTGATGATGTTAGCAATCCCATGGTTAATTTCTGGGTCGAGGTGATATGGGCGTCCAGAAAGCACAATTGCTTTTTCGTCGTTGAGAGCTAGTTTACTAAGGAGCTCATCAGCCTTATCTTGTAAATCTTTCTTGAAGTCAGTTAAGACTTGATAGCCATGTTCAACGGCTTCGCGAATATCAGCTTCTGTAATGTCATTATAATCAGCAAAGCTTTTGACAAGTGATTTGACAACAGATTTATGGTCGGCCAAGTTAACAAATGGATGGAAGTATTTGACCTCACCATTGCGGATAGGGTCCATGTTTTTTTCGATGACTTCTGGATAACTTTGAACGATTGGGCAGTTGTAGTGGTTAGGCGCTTTGCTATTTTCAATTTGTTCGTAAATGACACTAGGGTAGAAAATGGCATCCACTTTGCGCTCGATTAAACTTTGAATGTGACCGTGCACCATTTTGGCAGGGTAACAAACGGTATCACTTGGGATAGTTTCAATTCCCTTTTCAAATAATCGTTTGTCTGATTTTGGTGAGATTTGAACACGGAACTTCAAGTCAGTAAGAACAGTGTGCCAAAGTGGGTAATTTTCATACATGTTAAGTACACGTGGAACCCCAACGACACCGTGGACAGCGTCACGTTTTGACAGTGCTTTAAATTTAAAGATTTTTTTATATTTGTAATCAACCAGATTTTCTTTTTGGTTGCTACGGTCAAATTTAATTTTAGTAACTTTTTCAGCACCGCGTTCGCAGCGGTTACCAGTAACGAATTTTGAACCGTCGTTAAAGATGGTAACAGTTAAGGCACAGTTATTTTCACACATGCCGCAACGGGTAAATTCTTTTTGAGTGGTAAAGTGATCAAGTTCTTCAAGTCCCATCAAACTTGATTTTGTGCGATTGGCTGTAAGTGATATTTCAGTCATACAATCCCTCCTTTACTGTGCCGTGCTGACTTCAAGAGCAGCTTCTTGGTTGGCTAATTCATCTTCGTATTTTTCCTTAGCGATAATAGCACAGCCATAAGCTCCCATAAGTCCAGCAATGCTTGGTCGAACGACTTCGCGTTCGCTGACGAGTTCAAAGGCACGAAGAACGGCTTCATTGTAGAAAGTTCCACCTTGAACGACGATTTTCTCACCCAAATCTTCGGGGCGTTTTAATTTGATAACTTTGTAAAGGGCGTTTTTGATGACAGAGTATGAAAGTCCTGCGGAAATATCAGCAACAGTTGCCCCTTCTTTTTGAACTTGTTTTACCTTAGAGTTCATAAAGACTGTGCAGCGTGAACCGAGGTCAACGGGGTGCTTAGCAAGAAGAGCGACTTTGGCAAAATCTTTGACATCGTATTTAAGAGATTTGGCAAAGGTTTCAATAAATGAGCCGCAACCTGAAGAGCAAGCTTCGTTTAGTTGGATACTCGATAAAGCGCCATCACGCACACTCATGGCTTTCATATCTTGACCACCAATATCAAGGATAAAGTCAACCCCTGGGTTGAAGTAATTAGCTGCTTTGAAGTGAGCTACGGTTTCAACCTCACCGTAATCAACGTGAAGAGCTGCTTTAATCAAATTTTCACCATATCCAGTCACGCAAGAACGAGCAATGAAAGCATCTTCTGGCAATTGATGGTAAAGTTCTTTTAGGATAGCAATGACATTTTCAAGAGGTTGTCCTTGGTTATTGCCGTAGTGTTGGAATAAAATAGCTCCTTTAGGATCTGTGAGGACAACTTTTGAAGTAGTTGAGCCTGCATCGATACCAAGGAAAAGAGGCCCAGAAGCAGTGGTAATGTCTTTGTATTCAACGCTAGCTTTATCGTGACGGGCGTGCCAAGCATCCAGTTCAGCTTGATCTTTGAAAAGAACATCAAGAGTATTTTTAGGAACTAGAGATTGTGAGCTATTATTTTCTAAGTTATGAATGATTCCAGATAAGCTGATTTGAGTTTGGTTCTCATCAAGAGCAGCTCCTATGGCAACGAAAAGTTGTGGATTTTCAGGGAAAATCACATGTTCTGGTTTGATATCAAGGGTTTCAATGAAACGCTTACGAAGTTCACTCATAAAAAAGAGCGGTCCACCAAGAAAGGCGATATTTCCAGTGATTTTACGCCCAGAAGCTAATCCAGCAATGGTTTGATTGACAACAGCTTGGAAAATCGAAGCGGCAATGTCTTCTTTTCTGGCCCCTTCATTAATTAAAGGTTGGACGTCAGTTTTAGCAAATACCCCACAACGACTGGCAATTGGGTAAATGGTTTCGTAACCTTTGGCAAGCTCATTGACCCCGTTGGCATCTGTTTTTAAAAGTCCAGCCATCTGATCGATGAAAGCTCCTGTACCGCCGGCACATGTTCCGTTCATGCGTTGTTCAAGGGTATCGCCAAAGAAAGTCATTTTGGCATCTTCACCACCAAGCTCGATTACCACATCAGTTTGTGGAATGAATTTTTCAACGGTAGTAGTCGCAGCAATAACTTCTTGGACGAAAGGAATTTCAGCCACATCAGATAAGCCTATACCCCCAGAACCAGTAATGGCAATACTGACAGTTTGATCGCCGATTTCAGAAATGGCTTCATTTAAAACCTTGATAGTTGCTGTTTTGACGTCTGAAAAGTGACGCTCGTAACTTGAAAATAGTAACTGATAATTATCGTCAAAAATGACAACTTTAACAGTGGTCGATCCGACATCTATACCTGCTTTATACATTAATAAAAAACCTAAAAGTGTTAGAAGGTAGTAGATAAATATCATTCCTAAAAATGACTCATTATCTAGCAACGAATAATGTAGTTACATCGACTGTTCTTTAACACTATTTCAATCCTTTCTTACTTATCTCACACGCTGTTAATGTCACAACAGAATGTTGCTTATTCAACAGAGTGTTTGTTATAATAGTATTATAAAACACTCATTGTCAATTGCAATCGCTAATTTTTTAACTTGTGTTGTTTAAGCAACACATCCCCGACAATCTGTTGTTTATCTCGGAGGAATAGCTCATGAAACTTACTGATATTCGTTATTTGAGAACAGAAAAATTGATTTTTGATGCCTTTGCCAAACTTCTCAGCGAGAAACCTTATGAGAAAATTACGGTACAAGATATTGCTGATGAAGCCATGATTAATCGTGCCACTTTTTATGCACATTATGCGGACAAAGATGACCTTCAAAAAGGGATTCAGCAACAAGTTCTAGAGCAAATGTCTGACATGATTGATGCAGCACAGATTACAAATGGTGAACGCGTAAAAGTTAAGCGAGCTGAGAAACTTTTAACGGAGTTTTATCATGGATTGGAGAAAAATGCTGCGATTGCTAAAATTGTTCTAAAAAGCATTTCTCAGGAAGTCATGCAAGAAGAATTTGGAAGTTTGGTACATGAAAAATATGATCATTTGCTTGCGAAACTAAATGTCACTGAATCTGGCGAGCAAGTCCCGACTGATTTTGTTGTGGCTTACTTAACGAGTATTTTTACAGGGACTTTACTTTGGTGGATTAAGTCAAATTTTTCAATACCAGCAAAAGAACTAGCCCGCTTGGTTTTGACCTTGGTTAGTAACGGCCACCTTACTGTTATAGGCGTCATCATCGATCGAGAAGATTAGTAGAAAAGAGCTGAGAAGTCAGCTTTTTTGTTTTATTTCTGGTATAATGGAAGAGACAGAAAGAAGGATCTTATGAGTCAAAAACAACTAATACAAGATAGCATTGATCATCACGATTATCCAATTGAAGAGGGCGTTATCATCGATTCTCTGGATATTAGATTACAAGAGATTATCAAAAAGAAGCATCCTGATATTGCTAGTGGTGCCTTTATTAGCTATAAGAATCTGACTTATTACCGTCTTCTTTTTTTAGAGGAGATTATCGATAAAGCTAATCGCAAAAATGACTACGTCCGTGAAGCTGTTTACGACACGACTAAGCACCAAGGTTATACAGCTTTAGATGTCCAAGACCAATTGGACAGAAAGATCACCTTTGGACAAAAAATTGCGGATGATGTGGCTCGTTTTGGTGGGTCTTGGACCTTTATTATTACCTTCATCTGCTTTATGGGAGTTTGGATGGCTTTGAATGTTTTGAAGCCCTTTGGCATTGTATTTGACAAATATCCATTTATTTTGTTAAACCTTGCCTTGTCAACACTAGCTGCGCTTCAAGCTCCTTTGATTATGATGAGCCAGAACCGTGCTTCTGACTATGATCGCTTGCAAGCTAAGAATGATTACAATGTTAATAAGGTATCAGAAGAAGGTATTCGATTGTTACATACAAAATTGGATCACTTAGTTCAGCAAGATCAGTCGGATTTACTAGAAATTCAGAAATTACAAACGGAAATGTTAGCTTCTTTGACAAAACAATTAGTGAGTATGCAGGAAGAACAGGTGCGTTTAGTAGGTCAAATTGAAAAAATGAGAAGGAGCGAAGAAAATGTCTGATAAAGAGATTAACTTAGTTATTGTAACTGGGATGAGCGGTGCTGGTAAGACAGTTGCCATTCAATCCTTTGAAGATTTAGGGTATTTTACCATCGATAACATGCCACCAACTTTGGTGCCAAAATTTATTGAATTAGTTGAAAAAACAAGTGACAATAATCGTGTTGCTCTTGTGGTGGACATGCGTAGTCGTCTCTTCTTCAACGAAATTACTTCTGTTTTAGATAAAATTGATTCAAATCCAAAAATCGACTTCAAGATTCTTTTCTTAGATGCAACAGATGGCGAATTGGTAGCTCGTTATAAAGAGACACGTCGTAGTCACCCGTTGGCAGCTGACGGACGTATTTTAGATGGAATCAAGTTAGAACGTGAGTTGCTTGCCCCTTTGAAAAACTTGAGCCAAAATGTGGTTGATACAACAGAATTAACCCCTCGTCAATTGCGTAAGACAATTTCTGAACAATTTACAAGTGATGAAAATCAAGCTTCATTTCGTATTGAAGTCATGAGTTTTGGTTTCAAATATGGTTTACCACTCGATGCAGACTTGGTATTTGACGTACGCTTCTTGCCAAATCCATACTATAAGCCAGAACTTCGTAATCAAACTGGCCTTGAAAAAGACGTTTATGATTATGTCATGAATCATGAAGAATCAGAAGATTTCTACCAACATTTGATTGGTCTCATTAAACCTATTTTGCCGGGCTACAAAAAAGAAGGAAAATCTGTATTGACCATTGCTATTGGTTGTACAGGAGGTCAACACCGAAGTGTTGCCTTTGCTCATCGCTTAGCTGAAGAGTTAGAAGCGGACTGGGTAGTCAATGAAACCCACCGCGATAAAAATCGTCGCAAGGAGACTGTGAACCGTTCATGAGAAAACCTAAAATTACCGTTATCGGTGGAGGAACAGGGATTCCAGTTATTTTAAGTAGTTTAAGACACGAAGAGGTCGATATTACAGCCATCGTAACGGTCGCTGATGATGGCGGTAGTTCAGGAGCTTTGCGTTCGGTTATGCAACTGACACCACCTGGAGACCTTAGAAATGTCCTGGTGGCTATGAGTGATATGCCTAAGTTTTACGAAAAAGTCTTTCAATATCGCTTTGCTGAAGGGGATGGTCCGCTTGCTGGACACCCTCTTGGAAATCTTATCATTTCAGGAATCGCTGAAATGGAAGGTTCTACTTACAGCGCCATGCAGATTTTGACAAAATTCTTTCACGTTACAGGGAAAATTTATCCAGCAAGTGAAAACCCATTGACTTTGCATGCTGTTTTTAAAGATGGCTATGAAGTCGCTGGTGAGAGTCATATCGCTGGTTATCAAGGAATGATTGACCATGTTTATGTGACCAATACTTACAATGACGACGAACCAACTGCCAGTCGCAAAGTAGTTGATGCAATCATGGATAGTGACATGATTGTCCTTGGACCTGGTTCTTTGTTTACATCAATTTTGCCAAACTTGGTTATTCCTGAAATCAAGCAGGCACTTGTTGATACCAAAGCTGAAGTTGCTTATGTTTGTAACATCATGACGCAATATGGTGAAACCGAATATTTTACGGATGCTGACCACGTCGAAGTGCTCAATCGTCATCTTGGTAAAGATGTTATTGATACGGTTCTCGTCAATATTCAAAAAGTGCCGCAAGATTACATGGACCACAATAAATTTGATGAATACTTGGTTCAAGTTGAGCATGATTTTGCAGGGCTTCGTAAGCAAGTCAAACGAGTGATTTCATCTGATTTTCTTCGTTTGGAAAATGGCGGAGCTTTTCACAATGGTAACTATGTCGTTGAAGAATTAATGAACCTTGTGAGGATGAAGAAGCGATGAGTTTTACAGTAAAAGTTAAAGAAGAATTGTTGAATTTATCGCGATTTGATAAGAGTGAACTATCAGCTATTATCAAAATGTCAGGAAGCCTCGGCTTAACAGCTGCTGGACTAACTTTGTCAATCATAACAGAAAATGCTAAAGTAGCCCGCCATATCTATGAATTGATTGAAACGATTTACCAGGTTCAGCCTGAGATTAAATACCATCAAAGGACAAATTTACGTAAGAATCGTATTTATACAGTTTTTGTTGCTAAAAATGTCAGAGAAATTTTGAACGACTTGCAGCTGGCTGATTCTTTCTTTGGGATTGAAATGGGAATTACCCCAAGTATCCTAGAAGATGATGATAAGGGACGTGCTTATCTGCGTGGTGCTTTCTTGGCGACTGGGACCATTCGTGACCCAGAGTCAGGAAAATATCAACTGGAAATTTTTTCCGTTTATCAAGACCACGCCGAAGATTTAGCAAACTTGATGCGAAAATTTATCCTTGATGCAAAGGTTATCGAACATAAAAATGGAGCAGTGACTTATCTTCAAAAGGCTGAAGATATCATGGATTTCTTGATTGTCATCGGAGCGATGGAATGTAAAGAAAGCTTTGAAGAAGTTAAGATTATGCGTGAGACGCGCAATGACGTTAACCGTGCCAACAATGTGGAAACAGCTAACATTGCAAAAACCGTGACAGCCAGCATGAAGACCATCAATAACATCATTAAAATCATGGATACCGTTGGACTTGAGACCTTACCAATTGAATTGCAACAAGTGGCTAAGATTCGTGTAGAAAATCCTGATTACTCGATTCAGCAAATCGCAGACCACTTGGAGGGGACCTTGACCAAGAGCGGTGTCAATCATCGATTGCGTAAAATCAATAAAATTGCAAATGAATTATAGAAAAAGTTAAGGAGAAGCATATTATGGCATGTACAACTATATTAGTAGGTGCTCCTAAATACTGTAATTTTACAATTTAAAAATAACGTTGATTTCATCACGTTTAACTTCTACACGTTTAATTAATGTTTTAACTATTTTCTTTTGGTCGTCGTAGGACATTTTGAAAACATCGTCCATTTTGGCGACTTTCTCAAAAGCTGGTTTATTATTTATCTTTCTCTTATTGTTATTTATAAATGTTTCTAAGCTGGATTTCTCTTTGAGAAGTTCAGCGCTTTTTTGTTTTAACGCTTCCATAGAAATAAGTTCATTTATATACAGGTCGTTTAGCTTTGAAAGTTTATTTTCTAGTTTTTTTAATTGTTCTTGGTGCGCTGTTATGTTCTCTTCGGGTTTATCTTTGTACAATGATTCTATTGATTTAGGATTTAACTGTAATTCGCTTATCTCATTCAAGACATATCTTTCAACATCTTTGACATCGTAGCGCCCTGACTCTTTACATTGCTTACCATCGTTATAGATTGCCGTCTTTATCCGTTTTGGATTTTTATTGATACAAGTATAGGTGCGCTTTCTAGTGCCGTCTTTTCGTGGTTTGTAGGTGTCGATTTTTAAAGGTGTCCCACAGTATCCACACTTTGCAATGTGAGAAAGCATATAAAGACCTTGAAATGGTCTAGTATTATCTTTTTTGTTTGTTCTTTCTTCCAAGGCTTTTTGAGCTTTGTAAAATAATTCTTCAGGTAAAATAGGTGTGTGTTCCCCCTCGAAAATTTCATTGCGATACTTCACTTTGCCGATGTAGGTTATGTTTTCTAAAATTCGTTTTACTTTGACGTGAGTCCATTTTCCGTCGTAATTTTCACGCATGTATGTTGTTATTCCCATGATTGACCAACCAGAAATAATTTTGTTAAACATATCACGTACGATTTCAGCTTGATAGTGATTGATGGTCATTAATTGGGTGTTAGTGTCGTACTCGTAGCCAAAAGGTGGCGTGGTCCAAGAAGTTGTTTTCCCTGACTTTGCTCGTCCTTTAACACCTAGCTGCATACGTTCTTTGATTTGCTCCCGTTCAAATTCAGCGATAGCAGAAAGTAGCGTGATGAACAAGTTCCCCATAGCTGATTTTGTGTCTATGTTTTCCTGTAAGCTAACAAAATCAACGTTATTAGCGTTAAAAACGTCTTTGACTAGATAGAGTGTGTCTCTGACGTTTCGGCTTAAACGGTCAAGCTTATATACGACTACAGTGTCAAATTTGCCAGATTTAGCGTCTTGTATCATTTTTTGCATGGCTGGTCGTTCTAGCTTACCGCCAGAAAAGCCGCCATCAGAATAGTTGTCGTAAATAACCCAACCCATAGCTTGACAATATTTTGTTAAAGCTTCAATTTGTTGACCGATTGAATAGCCTTCCTCGGCTTGGTGTAGTGTAGAAACACGGCTATATATAGCTACTTTTCGTTTCGTGTTCATATTGTACCCTCTTTCAAATTTTGTAAAAAAATGTTAAAATGAGTACAAGAAAAAGGGCTTTTTAATGCCTGTTTTTCTTATACATACTTATTAGCTCACGCTCTCCTCGTCCAAAATTTGAGCGTGGGCTTTTTTGTTTATTTTAATCTTCGTCTTCTAAATGTTTAATAGCGTAGTTGGCTTCTGATTTTGTAAAACCTCCGCCATCCTCTTCGCTAAGCAATGTTTCTTTGATTTTCTCTTTAGACATGCCATAATCTTGAAAATTTTTAGCAGATGCCAAGGCATTCTTTTTCCAACTGATTTTCAGTTTTTTAACAGCATAATCTACCGCTTTTTTCTCAAAGCCACTTTCATCTTGCAACGCTTGATAGAAAGCTTTTTTAGACATGTTTGCGTCTTTCATCAGCTCAGCTGTTTCAAGAGCGTTTTTATACTCTTTTGATACGGCGTAAGCTGTATGAGCTTGAGGGAAAACAGTTGTCTCAATAGCAGGACTGGCGACAAACAAGAAAGCTGTAGCAATGATAATAACAGTTTTCTTCTTCATTATGTATTTTCTCCTATTCAGCTTTTAACGTGGTTCAGTTTTGCACGTAGTTTTATTTTTCTGAATAACTACCAACAACTTCGCCGATAATCCTAAAATCACTATCGGCATCAACTATTATATCATCATATTTAGGATTTAAACTGTGTAAATAAGCCTTATCACCTTCTATGAAAATTTGTTTGATATAAGCATCGCCATATAGTTCAAATACACCAATATCTCCGCTTGATAGGTTAACTGATAACTTTACAAACACATAGTCACCAGAATGGTAGTCTGGTTCCATTGAATCCCCATAAATAGGAACTACAAAATCAGCATCTATATCCACTGGCAGGGTGATTGTTTCAATGTTGACATCGTTTAAGTATTGCCCTGTTCCAGCAGATGCTGCTGTATCATAAAATTCGTAATCACATTCTTTTGTTTTGTAATCCGATAAAGTAACAACGTTATTAGATTGATTGTTTTCTTCTAATCTTTGTTCTTTCAACAAATCATTACCATAAGTTATCAACTTAGGTTTATTCTGTTTATTAAGTCCATCATATATAGCTTGAATTTCTGTTTTTTGTTTTTCGCTCTTAGTAAGATAACCGCCGAGAGATAAATCGCTTTCCATTAAATCGGAAAGTGTAACATTGAATATATTGGCGATGTCACTCAAAATTCCTGACTTCGGAGTATATCTCCCTTTTTCCCATTCACTAATAGAAGATGAACTTTTTCGCCCCAACATATGGGCTAGTTCTAGTTGTTCCATTCCTTGTCTCTGCCTCAAGAATTTTAAATTAGAAGCAAAAAAGTTATTTTTTACATCACCCATAAGTGACCTCCTGTGTTTTTTTATATTTACATAATACCATAAATTCGGGAAAAGTGAAACAGAAAACAAAAAATATTTCAGAAATTCCGAAAAAGGACTTGACTTCGGAAAAACCGAATTGTATAATTATCGTGTGAGGTTGATATAGAGCCTTGACAAACAATAAAAAGAAAGAGGTGGCAAGTTTGAAAAAGAAAGCTACATTAACACAGCTTCGAGAGCTTAGAAACATGACACAAGAAGAACTTGCTTTTAAAGCGGGTATCACTTCTCGTACACTTATCAGCTATGAAAATGACGTTATGAAGCTTCGCAAAGCGAGTTATGAACGCTTAAAAAGAATTGCTGATGCGTTGGATGTTTCAGTCGATGATATTTTTTTGGATGATATTTCGGTTTTTCTGAAATTACCTTATATCTCACGATTAAAACACCTTGCAACTTAGAAAGGGGCAGGTATGGAAGAAAAATTAAAATTAATCAACCAAAAAAGACAGCAATTGATTTCACAAATCGGCAAAGAGCGACTTAGCGAAACGCTAGCTGTCTTAGATGAGTTATTGACTACTCAAAAATTACTACCCAGCGAACTAGTTAGTGTTACGGAGTATCTTCGCATTTTAAAGTTACTTCCTGAGTAGTGAGGTGTAGTTGGAATAAATCTTCATTTCTTTCTTGGCTATATTTGATGAAATGAGAATTTAAGTCAGCCACTGTCAAAGCAGCGTTGTAGATTTTATCAATCATATCATCTTCGACTTTAGCGAGACAGAAGATGCATGAAATGCTATTAGGCTGCTTGTACATACTGATTGGAAAAGTTTTCCCGCAATGAAAACATTTTAGTTCAGCAGTAGTGATTAAAGCCATAATATTCCCTCCTTTCCGTGATGATATTTTCATTATAGCATGATAGGGAATAATAAATGTAATAAAGGAGCAAACATGAAACCAAAGCGTTATCCGTATAGTGGAAAGAAAAAAACTAACAAAAAGTTAGAACAAAAAACTATTTATATTGATTCTTCGAAAATAGCAGATTCGTATTATCCACCGCTATTAAAAAGCGAAAAGCTCAAGAGAGAGAGAAGAAAGATTTAGAAAAGAAACGACTATCAATCACTCAGACGGTCATATCAGCATTAACAAGACACCTAAAATTACAGGTAAAGGGCAATTGTATTTCGCTGATAAGCTGCTGAACAACAATGACATTGCTTAGTTAACCGTGCTCTTCAGGCTGGTTGATACGGCTCTAGTAGGTAATTACTCATAAATATCAATTTGATTATGTTTGATTTTCCTTACCAATATGATTTTTTATTCATTTACACGATAGTATCTCCTCTTTATTTTTTATCCGGCTGAAACGCCTACTAGGGCTATATCAGCTAGTCTGAGAGCATAAAAAAGCCCTTAGCTAACGGCAATTAGTTAAAGGGCAAACATAAACTTTTACAAAGGTATTTTAACATGAAACGAAAAAAAGAACAATGGAAACCTAAGGTTACCAGTTATCGTGAAGTAACTGAAAACGATGAAATAAAGCTGGTTGAACTTGACCCAGCGAGCTACACAATTCCGGCAGGTCACCCGGTGTACAGAACATTGGTAATGATTAACGAAAAACGTTTAGAGGAGCAAACAGCATGACATATTTAATTATCACAGTAGCAGTTTTAGCAATTACAGAAGTATTTACGTTAACGTTATTAAAACGACGTAATGAAGATGTGCGTTTTTATAAAAGCGAAGCTTATAAACAAGCTGTATTCACAGAAAAAGCACGTTTGAATAGTCAGAAGTGGAGCGCTAAGCATGAATAGATTGAAAGAATTACGACAAGAAAAGGATTTAACACTTCTGGAGTTAAGAGAGGAGTTAAAGGATAAACAAGGCATAACATTTTCTACCAGTCAATTATCTTCTTTCGAAAACGGCAAGCGTTCTCCGAGAAGAAAAGATGCATGGGAATTAATCGCTGATTATTTCAATGTTTCTGTTCCTTATCTTTTGGGGTATGACAACTATTTTGAAAAACAAATCAGAATTGATACTTTAAATAATCTTATTTACAAAATGCACACAACGTATGTTTCGTTGCTTGAAAAAACGGACAAAAAAGCTTTCTGGGCAGGATTTGAAGCGGCAGAGCTGATAGTGCAAACGCAGAAAATGATATTAGAATTCGAGGAGTTTGCAAATGGAAAATGAATACTTTGACACAGACGAAATCATGCTAATTGGCTTTGACACAGACGGCTGGCACGGATGCTGGGGCGAAAGAGAGGAAGAGAATTAATGCAATACATCTTTCAAAAATACAACATCAAGCTATACAGCTGTTAGCAATGAGTTCTTGGACGATGATGAGCTTTCTTTTAAAGCTAAGGGAATACTGATGGTCATTTTAAGAAATAAAGAAAATTGGCGAGTGTATCCAGAAGAAATAGCTAAGCGGTCAAAAGACAAAGTTTCAGCTGTTAGGACAGGTTTAAAAGAATTAGAAGAGCATCAATACATAAGGACTTACAAAAAAGGGTTAGGTGATAAAAGCGGGATATCTTACTTTAGGTTTTGTGCTGATAGGAAAATAACTGATGAAATCTTTGAGCAGTTAAAACAACAGCTAGATAACGAGCTAACTCAAATGTAGAAAACTCAAAGTTGAGTTTCTCAAAGTTGAGTTTCTCAAAGTTGAGAAATCACCAACTAATAAATACTAACAATAAATAACTACTAATAATAAATAATTACTAAAGATTAATAAGTGGGTGTTATGGAATTAAAGGAACTTATTAATAATTTTGAAGCTAATTTTGGTCGCATGCTTTCACCGTTCGAATTGGAAGATATTCAAAAGCTTGTTAAAGAGGACGGCTATTCTGTTGAATTAATCAACGAGGCTTTGAAGATAGCTGTACGAAATGGAAAGCTATTCTTAAACTACGTCGTTGGTATTCTGGTTCGCATGAAGTCTCAAGGTATTACAAATGTTGAGCAGTTGAGAGCTGCTGAACAGGTCAAAAAAGGGAGCAGTAAACCAGTTGAGGTTGATAACGACTTCCTGGAAATGCTGATAGCAGCCGCTGAGCTTTGGGACGATGACGAGGAAAGCAGAGAGCACCAAATTAGCTTGTACAGAGAATTTCAAAAATAGGAGAACACAATGGCAGATTTAAAACAAACAATTTTAGCAGAGCACAAAACTTTGAAACGTATCGAAGAACTACAAGAGTTTATGCACGGAACATCAACGATAGCAATTGGGTTACACGAAGCTGGCATTATTGAACAGCCAGAACATAAATTGATGTTCTTTGAAACAATGCACGTTTTCTCACATATTCTTGAAGATGTGTTGGATGGTAAAGATGCAGCAGAGGCAGTAGGTGATACATTGTTTCCAGATGAGGACGAAGAGTGATGAAAATTGAATTATTACATGTAATCAACGGTTATCGCAAGTTTCATCTTGGTTTTTTCGACGATATGCACCAAGCGATTAAAGCACTCAAAAATCATGTATATGCTTATTCAGCTATTTCAGAACCACGTTTTAGAAAGTCAATGAGTGGAAATAGCATTCGAATTGACTATGGTGCTAAGACTTGCTATTACTTGCTGCAAGCTAGAAAGGTCAGCTAATGCAATATGGATTATTCGGCGATTTTGATTACGATAATTGGCTAAGTACGTATGAGGATCACGAAGAAGTATTTCATGGTGATGAGGACGAGGCTTATGACAGATGGAAAGATGAACAGTTGGAGGATGATGAATGGAAAATTTAACATTTCCAGAATTGCAACAACGTATGCAATTAGCAAAAAAGAAAACACAAGATGTTAAATATGCTTTTCGTAATGCTGAAGACATATACACTGCTTTTAAAGAACTAAAAACTGATTGGTATGTCACTGTTAAATATGATTTAACAGAAGTTGCAGGACGGTTATTCGTCAAAGCAACAGCAAAAGCTGTTAAAGGCGAGGAACAGCATAAAACGACAGCGTATGCTGAACTAAGTTCAGTACCAGTTTTTAACACTAAAAAAGGTCAAATCAAGCAAATGCAAGACCCACAATGGACGGGTGCTGTTAGCTCATATGCTGGTAAGTATGCTTTGCAAGGTTTGTTTGCGATTGGTGAAAAAGATGTTGATGAGTATCCAGTGCAAGACGAACAAGGACAACAAACACAATACATCAATGATAATCAATTGCAACAAATCTACAACGGCATCAATCAGCTTGCACAGATGACTAACCAAAACCCAGATATTGTAGCAAGTGGTATTTTGGTTCGTTACAACATCAATGATTTTAGAGCTGTTCCGAGCAGATATTTTAATGAAGTGGTAAATTACATTAAATCACTGATGCCACAACAAAATCAAAATTCAAATCAAATTAATTTTAACGACTTATAAGAGGAGATAAACGATGAAAGACGCAACAAATAACACATTAACAGAAATCAATGTTGAATTTAAACCAGCGGAAATCAAAGTAGATTATGAAGCAGTAGAGCGTCAGCTAAGCGCAGTAGTAGCTCAATATGCTGACTATGAAGTGACAGCAGCAACTTACAAAGCTGACTACGAAGAGCGTACACGTTTGAACAAGCTAAAACAAGCGCTTGAAGCACGTCGTAAAGAAATTAATTCGGTTATCAGTGAGCCGTACAAAGAGTTTAAAAGATGGTATGACCAAACAATCAAACCGCTTGATGAAGTGATTGACAACATTACGGCAGGTCTTAATGCAATTGACGAACAAGAACGATTGCTACGTGTTGACGCAGTACGTGCTGCTTTCGAAGAGAAATGTGAGCTAGCTCAATTGGATAAGTCAACTTTCGAGGACAAATACGACTCATACAGCTTGAAGAAATACTTTAAACCAGGAAAATTCGAACTTAAAACAGCAACTCTTGAAGAAATTGATCAGATTGTTTTGGAAGAATGCAAAGCTGTACGTGAATTTGAAGAAAGTAAAGAGACAATCGTTGAGCAAGCTAAAGATTACGAATTGCTACCAGACGCTTACGTTCGCTATTTAGAGGACGGTAAACCACTTGTAGACGTGCTTAAAATCATGAAATCAGACAGAGATGCGATTGCTTTACGTAAGGAGCAGGCAGAAGCACGAGCTAAAGCTGAGGCAGAACGTAAAGCAGAGATTGAACGTTTAGCGCAAGAAAATGCAAATTCTCAAATCAAGGCATATAACGCTGAAACTGGAGAGATTTTGGAAGGTAATACAATTACACCCGAGACACAAAACATAGCTGAAAACGAGCCAAAATTTGAGTCTGACAAGGCGTTAACACTTGATTTGCGTTTAACGTTCCCTGGTGGTGTCAAACAAGCCAAAATGTTTAAAGATTTCTTGGAAATGAATGGCATTAAGTACGAACAACCAAACATGATCATGGAAATGGGGTTTGAAGGATGAAAAAGTATTATGTTAGCGGAAAAATTGCGGCATTGGATTTAGGGTCTGAAGTAGAGGCTTCTAATCCATATGTAGCAGCGATTAAATTTAATGAGAGATATGCACCACTTTTAAAATTTGGCGTGCACGAGTTGGAAGTTAGAGAAGTGGAGGAAGTTGAATGATTTGGTTAGCTTGGCTATTACATGATGTTGGTGCTTTGCTTGTATGTGCATTCATCGCTGTTTATTTCAAACAGCCGCTATGGATGTTCTTAGCGTTATTGTTTACAAGTAGTATTAAAAGAGAAAAGAAAGAAGGTAGCGACAATGGCGATGGAAGTAACGAATAAAGGTTATATTAATTTCAACAATGAATACAACAAGCACGATCAAAACTTTACGACCGCAAGCATGAGCTTTGCAAATGGTAAAGGCGAAGACGGCAATTATAAGCATGGCTACATCAAAGTAATTGCTTTCGGTGAGCTAGGAAATGTCCTGTATGACAATGTCGGAAATTTGGTAACTATCACAGGTCGCTATCGTCAAAATGAGCACGAAGGCAATAAATATCCACAAATTATCATCGATGCAATCAATGGATATGCACCAGCTCAAAACCAAAACAATGGCAACAATGGTAATTTTGGGCAAAATCAAGGCTATCAAAACCAAGGTAATTTCCAAAATAGCGGTAATTTTGGAAATCAACAGCCACAAAACGCAAGCAATGGCTATCAAAATCAAAATCAAGGTAATTTTGGACAGCCACAAGGACAACAGACAAGTTTCTTCCAAGGGCAAACAACACAGACCAATCCTGACTTTAGCAGAAACTTTGGGAATGCTAATCCAATGGACATTAATGAAGACGACTTACCATTTTAGAGGTGTTGCATGAAAGAAGAACGAGTTAAAGCAGAAATCATGTGTCCGTTTTGCGGAATGTATATGGTTCTAAAAATCAAGAAACACAGAAAGTCCGTTTCTTGCCCAGGATGTCGAGAACGACTATATCTTAAGAAAACAAATGATAAAGGTTTCTATTTTAGAGCGTCAGAAGCTTATGGAATGAGAAAGATCACACGAGAATTCGAGAAATTATTTGAGGAGAACAGCAAATGACACAAGAGCAGTTTATTGTAATCTTATTTGGAATTTTAGAATTTACGTATCTAGCACTATTTACTAGATGGGCGAACAAGAAAATCACAGAGGCTAAACAAGCTTATCAAGCAACTTTAAAATATTATCAAGATCCAGAAACACAACGACAAATTACAAGTCATGTTTTAGCTAACAATATGCTTCGAAATGGTGAGGAGGTTTTTAAATGATGGATGTACAAGTATTCAATAATGAAGAATTTGGTCAAGTGCGTACACTTGAAATTGATGGAGTACCTTATTTTGTAGGGAAAGACGTAGCAGAGGTTTTAGGTTATAGCGATACAAACCAAGCTATTAGAAGTCATGTTGATGAGGAAGATAAGCTGACCCGTCAATTCTACGGGTCAGGTCAAAAACGTAATATGGTCATCATCAACGAATCAGGAGTTTACAATTTAATTTTTGGCGCTGCTAAACAAAGCGCTAACACCGAAATTAAAGAAAAAGCTAAAGCATTCAAACGTTGGGTGACAAGTGAGGTACTTCCGACCATTAGAAAACACGGTAGCTATGTGGCGCCAACACAAACAGCGCTCAGCACAGAGGATGCGTTTATTCAACTGTTCCAAACGCAGAAAGAAATCAAGCAAGAGCAAGCTGTAATGCGTGATGACATTGTTTATTTGAAAGAAGAACAGCCTGTCAATCCGTCAATTAATCAAGATTTGACTAAAGAACGTAACAAAGCCGTCGTTAAATGTTTGGGTGGCTATGATGCACCAGCATATTCTGATAGCAAATTGAGACAGAAAGTGTTTTGTCAAGCTGCTAAAGATTTCAAAGAGCTGTTTAAAATCCCACGTTATGACTTGTTGAAAAAGAAAGACATTGAGCGTGCTTATGACTATTGGCAACAATGGCAGCCACAAACAAATTTACGTTTAGAGATTGAACAAGCTAATAAACAGCTATCTTTGAGTTTTTAGGAGGTTAAAGATGTTTGATGATATTAGAGGAGCGTTTAAAGGAATAAGTGCAGTATTCGTAATAGTGTTCGTGATTGGTACTCTGATAGTTTTAGGGTATTTGAACGGGGCGTATTACGAGCATCAAAAAAGCGAAGCAACTATTAGTCAACTAAAAAGTGATTTGCAAGATGCTAAAGAACAAATTAAGTTGCTTGAAGAGAACCAGACAATTATTTACCACGCTGATAATTGGGGAGGTAGCTATGACTATTGATATTTTAAAAGAAAAATGGGATGGAATTTACGGTTGGAGTATTAAAGAAGGCAAGGTAAAGCCGCCAAAACACACTTTTCCAAAAGCGGTTAAAGAGCGTGCGGACTATTTTGCTGAAATGTTCGAAGACGGAATGACACTCGTAGGTTGTTTAGATTGTATTTTTAGCAACGAAAAGCCAGATGATTATGATTGGGGAGCTTCTAAAGACTGGTTGCCTAAATCAAAAGAATTTAAAGAATGGGAAAGCCAAGGGTCTGGCTTAGCACAATGTGAAATAGCTATTTATTTACTATTTGACAATTGGGAGGATAAAGATGACGATACCAAAATTTAGAGTATATGATAAAGTTGAATGCATGATGATAACAACAAGTGATTATGAGGACTTGTCAGATTTGTTTTGTTTCTTAAAAGCTGATGCTGATACTGGATATTGTAGCGAACTCATGCAATCAACAGGTTTGATTGATAAGAATGGAAAAGAAGTATTTGAGAATGATGTTATTAGAGACAGCGATGGTTTTGAAGGCATTGTTCAATACGATAAAAGCTATGGCATGTATGGCATTGCTTATCTTCCTACTAAATCAAACGGTATTGATATGACGTTTGAAGAATTAAAAGATAAGTATTGGAACACGTTTGAAGTTGTAGGCAATATTTACGAAAATCCAGAGCTTGTGGAGGAAGCGAAATGAAAGAAATGTTTTTTGCGGTGGTTGTTACTGTGTTTGGTGTCGTGAACATTTGGTTAGTCAATGTTCAGGCTAAAAAGATTGACGAATTATTCGAGCGTACAAGAATGCTGAATAAGAACCTTGACATGTTTGGTGACGAAGTAAGAGACTTGAACTATAATCCAGCCGTTCAAAAAGGAAAACGAGAAGCGGAGATTCAAAGGCTTAAGGGTAAGTTAGATTTTCTTGAAAAAGAGAAAAACAGCGATTGTGACGGAGTAAATCATGGAATTTGAGTTCATGTTGCCTAGAAATACCAAGTTAAAAAAGCAAAACATGGTTATCAACAGCAATGACAGATTTCATCGTCAAGCGCAAGCGGTCATGACAAGACGTATTAAAGCGTTAGCGATGTATGAAGTTACAGCTAAGAAAGATAAGCAGATGAAACCTTTTAGTCCAGAGAGACCATGTCATTTAATTGTGACGGTGTATAAGCCAACAAATCGAAGATTAGACACGCCAAACCTTTATCCAACGGTTAAAGCGTTAGTCGATGGTATGACAGAAGCTAAAATTTGGACTGATGACAATGATAACGTGATTAAATCAACTAAATTTCAGTTGGGCGGTTTGAGTGGTAAGAAAGGCTATTACAGATTTGTATTGACAATTGAGGAGGTAAACAATGTGGAAAATAACAATACATTTAACTAATGACATCACTATTACAACGCACTCGAATAGTGAAGAAAAAGAAATCTTGATAAATGATATTGCACAAGGTATATTTACAGGAAAAGCTTTTTTATCAAGTAACGATGTTTTGATTAATCCGCGACATATTTTGTTTGTCGAGTCGGTAGAAAAAGAGGAAGTTTGAAGATGAGTGACGTTAAATGGATAAGTCAAATAACAGCGTATGATGTAGATAAACTTGAGGAATTCAAACTGATATTAAACGCAAATGAAATTATATCAATAGCGGAAGATACATTTGAAATCTTTGACGAAGAAACGGGTAATTTGGCGGAACACAAGGGTTGTGAAGTTAACGTGCGTGATTGTTGTTATAAAGTTTTGAATAGCTATGAAGAGTTTATTAAAGCGATGGAAACCTTGTAGGTGAAGTTATGGCAAAGACGAAGTTTGAAAGATTGTCTGTAATACATAGACGAGAAATCATATGGCTGAAGTGGTATTTTCTGAGAGATAAAACAAACCCAGAGAAAACAATCCTAGAGCAAAAGATACAAGACTGTTTTCTGGAAAATAACAATGAAGATGCAGCGTTTTACGTCAATTTGAACACAGTCACAAGTGAGGTTATCTCAAGAACAGATGAGTCACTTGTCAGAGTGCTCAAAGAGGTATATGTATACGAGACAATGAACGTGATAGGTGCTAGTCAAAGGATTTACTACAGGAGTCCAAACAGAACATACAAACATCTCAACAACTGGTTTGATAACTATTTCCGTGCTACATACAGACATTTGTTAGCTAACGCCTTGAAAGAACGGTAAAAAGCCACGTTAACTTGATATTACAATGAAATCATGAGTCTTAACTCATGATTTTTTGTGTGAAAGGAGAGGTAATGAATGAACGTCAGAAACGATTTGCAGATGAATTTATCAAGCTAGGAAATGCAACGAAAGCAGCAATTAACGCTGGATATTCTGAGAAATATGCAGGCGCTAACGCTGATAAGCTACTAAAAAATACTAAAATTCGAGCGTACATTGATGATCAACTTTCTGAATTACACAAGAAAAACATCATGGATGCTGAAGAGGCGTTGAGTATACTATCAGACATTGCCAGGGGAAATCGTGACGAAGAAGTTTTGATGATGAACCCAGTTACAGGCGAAGTCAAAAGGCTCAGGAAGAAAGCAGATAATGCAACAGTTATCAAAGCTATTCAAGAAATTTTGAAACGTTATCCAACTGCTAAACAAGCCGAAAAATTAGAGCTTGAATTGGCTAAGTTGCGTGAACAAGTCAATGCTAACGAGGCGCAAGACGAGCAGATTATTATCGTTGATGAATGGGCTGAGGAGGTAGACGATGGTCTTTAATGTTCAAAAGAACGTAAACCCACATTTTAAGCCTGTTTGGATATCAAGCGAACCTTATAACATTTTAAAAGGTGGACGTAACTCGTTTAAGTCGTCTGTAATCGCATTAAAGCTTGTATACATGATGATTAAATACATCAAGAAGGGTGACACAGCTAACGTTGTTATTATTCGTAAAGTAGCCAATACAATCCGTGACAGTGTCTTTAATAAAATACAGTGGGCGTTGCAATTATACGGCGTTTTTGGTGGTTTTAAAACGACTGTTAGCCCGTTCAAGATAATTCATAAGAAAACAGGGTCAACGTTCTATTTTTACGGTCAGGACGACTTTCAAAAGCTGAAATCAAACGATATTGGGAATATTATCGCTGTTTGGTATGAAGAAGCAGCCGAATTTGATAGCGAAGAAGATTTTGACCAGTCAAACGTTACTTTCATGCGCCAGAAACACGCTAAAGCTAAATGCGTGCAATTCTTTTGGTCCTATAACCCTCCACGTAATCCATACAGTTGGATTAACAAGTGGTTTGAGACTATGAAAATCCGTGATGAATATCTTTGCCACTCATCTAGCTATCTTGATGACGAGCTGGGCTTTGTCACTGAGCAAATGCTGAAAGACATCGAACGTATTAAAGCTAACGACTTTGACTATTACAGATATATTTATCTGGGCGAGCCAGTCGGACTTGGAAACAACGTATATAACATGAGCACGTTTCATCCGCTGGATAGTTTGCCAGCTAATGATAGGCTGATTGGTATTTCCTTTGCACTTGACGGTGGTCACCAGCAGTCAGCAACAGCTTGCGGAGCATTTGGAATTACAGCAAAAGGCAATGTCATTTTGCTTGATACTTACTACTATTCACCAGCGGGGAAAGTAGTCAAGAAAGCGCCTAGTCAATTATCACAAGACATACACAGTTTTACTCGTTCGGTTGTGGATAAGTACAGAGTGCAAGTGCTACAGTACACAATCGATAGTGCTGAGGGGGCATTGCGAAACCAGATGTATTTAGATTTTGCCATTCGTTGGCATCCAGTAGCCAAGCTAAAAAAAGTGACAATGATTGACAGCTTTCAGTCGTTGCTTGCTCAGGGACGTTTTTATTATTTAGACACGGAAGCCAATAAGATATTTATCGAAGAGCATCGTATGTATCGTTGGGATGAGAAGACAATCCAGTCAGATAATCCAAACGTTATCAAAGAAGATGACCACACATGCGACGTGTCACAATACTTTGCCTTGGATAATGCTAAAATTCTCGGCTTACGTATCGGAAACAGTTAGGAGGACAATATGGGTCTAATCCAAAAAGTAAAAGACTTTTTTAATCGTGGGAGGTATAACATGCAGACTTCAAATTTAAACAGTGTTCTTGATCATCCAAAAATCGCAGTTAGTCAAGAAGAGTACAGTCGTATTCAACACAATCTAACTTACTATCAATCTAAATTTGATGACGTCGAATATATCAACAGCGAGGGTGATGTGAAACGTCGTAAGTTTAATCATTTGCCGATTGCACGAACAGCATCGAAGAAGATTGCTAGCTTGGTTTACAACGAACAAGCAGAAATCACATCAGACAACAAATCAGTTGATGAGTTCATCAGCTACACGCTTGACAATGACCGCTTTAACAAGAATTTTGAGCGCTATTTGGAAAGTGGTTTGGCGTTGGGTGGTCTTGCCATGCGTCCATATGTTGACGGTGATAGAATTCGTGTAGCATTCGTTCAAGCACCAGTATTCTTACCGTTGCAATCAAATACGCAAGACGTGTCGAATGCTGCTATCTTGACTAAAGCAATCAAGTCAGAGGGCAGAAAGAACGTGTATTACACGCTCGTAGAGTTTCATGAATGGGTGACAGCTGACGGAAACGAGCAAGGAAGTACGAAAGATAAAAGCTATTATCGTATCACTAACGAGCTTTACAAGTCAGACATCAGCGACGCATTAGGTCAACGTGTGAACTTATCTGAATTATATCCAGACCTTGAGCAAGTCACAATGTTTAAAGACTTATCACGTCCATTGTTTACGTATCTCAAGACTCCAGGAATGAACAACAAAGACATCAACAGTCCGCTTGGTCTATCTATCTTTGATAATGCTAAAACGACAATTGACTTTATCAACAGAACTTACGATGAGTTCATGTGGGAAGTCAAAATGGGTCAACGTCGTGTCATTATCCCTGAACAATTAACTAAGCTAACAGCACAGAGAGAAGATGGTTCAATCACTTTTAAACGACGCTTTGAGACAGACCAAAACATCTATACACAGCTAGGCGGTGGTGATATGGACGCTAACAGCATTAAGGACATTACAACACCTATCCGCTCAAACGACTACATTACAGCCATTTCAGAAGGTCTGAAACTATTTGAGATGCAGATTGGCGTGTCTGCTGGCATGTTCTCGTTTGACGGCAAGAGTATGAAGACAGCTACCGAAGTAGTTAGCGAGAATAGCGACACATACCAAATGCGCAATAGTATTGCTGCTCTTGTTGAGCAATCGATTAAAGAGTTATGCGTATCTATTTGCGAACTCGGTAAAGCTACAGGTCTGTACAAGGGCGAAATACCAGAGCTAGAAGACATTTCAGTCAATCTTGACGATGGTGTCTTTACAGACCGAAACGCAGAGCTTGCTTATTGGATGCAAATGGTATCAGCAGGCTTTGCACCACAACGTTTAGGCATCCAAAAAACATTGAATGTGTCCGAAGAGGAAGCTAAAGACTATCTAGTTGAAATCAATGGGGAATTACCACCAGAAAATGATGCAGACTTAGCGCTTTATGGCAGGAAACAAGTAGAGGAAGACGATGAGTAAGAGACCAGTCTTAAATGACCAGCAATTCTCTTTGAAGATGCAAGGAGTTAGCGATATTTACGCTCAGATGCAGCAAGAACTCTTTGATAATATGATTAAGCGTTTAATCGTTCGTGGTAGTGCTGATTTACAAGAAAATCCATATATTTGGCAAATGCAAAAATTGAATGATATGCACATGCTAAACGAAGAGAATCTTAAAATTATCACGGAGCGCACAGGTATAGCAGAGGACTTGTTACGTGACGTTATAGCTAACGAAGGATTAAAGGTTTACAAAGACACTAAACAGCAACTTGCAGAGGATTTAGGCAGGAGAGATGGTGACTATATTGCCAACGGCGTGACAGATAGCCTTGAAGCTTACACATCGCAAGCGATTAGTGACTTAAACCTTATCAATACGACTTTGCCTAGGTCAATTCAAAAAACATACAAATCAATTGTTGAGAAGTCCGTAGCCGAAGTGGTTATCAGTTCAAAATCAGCTGATAAAGCTATTCGTGACACTATCATGAAATGGCAAAAGAAGAATTTTACAGGTTTTGTCGATAAAGGCGGCAGAGAGTGGCGAGCAGATGCGTACGCAAGAGCTATTATTAAAACGACAACGTTTAGAGTTTACAACGAAATGCGCACAGCACCAGCTAAGGAAATGGGTATTGACACTTACTACTACTCAAAGAAAGCCACAGCTAGAGAAATGTGTGCACCTTTGCAGGGTCATATAGTGACAATGGAAGGCATGACACATACAGAGCAAGGTGTTAAGGTACTTGCTTTGTCTGACTACGGATATGGTTATGCTGGTGGTTGTTTGGGTGTGCATTGTGGACATTATTTGACACCTTTTATTATTGGGGTCAATGAGCTACCAGAAGACCCAGACTATCTCAAAGACTTAACGCCCGAACAAGCAGAAGAGAATGCACGTATACAAGCCAAACAAAGAGCACTTGAACGTGCTATCAGAAACCAAAAAGAGCGCCTACACATCGCTAGTCAACTGGGAGATGATGAACTTATCACATCTGAACGCTTAAAACTTAGAAACTTACAAGGAAAGATGCGTGCTTATGTTGATCAGCATGATTTCTTGCATCGTGATTATTCAAGGGAAAGGTTATTTTCAACTCAAACTATCATTGATGCTTTAAAAAATCCTCTTGAAATAAAAGAGATTAAATATGATGAGTATGGTAGACCATCTCAAAAATTTATCGGTAAAGATACATCAGTTGTTATTAATCCATCTACAGGGAATATTGCAACAACTCATAAGACAGGAAAAAGAATTCGCAGAAAGTATGGTTTTGAAAAATGAAAATAGTTGAAATTCTAAACGAAAAGCAAATAGCTTTTGTTAAAGAGTGCTTACCTAATTTTGATTTAGATAAAATTTTGCAAAACGGTGAGTTGAATGATGACTTTGCAGAAGCTTTGGAAGATTATTACCAGCTCAAAGCCTTTGACAATGCATACAACATTACACAAAAAGGTAAAATAGCAGAAAGTATCATTGATAAATTTGTAGATCTGAATATTTGGTAAGTTATCTTACTTATTTGCACCTAGATTTTTTCTAGGTGCTTTTTTTGTGCGTTCAAAACGGTAAAAAGTCCGCTTTGTTCAAAGGTAAACTGAAGAAGTAAATAAGATTTTACCTTTGTGGTGGGGGTTAGCCACCTACAAAAAGGACTAGGAGGACAAAATGCCATTTACAAAAGATGACCTTATCAATCTTGGATTGACAGATGAACAAGCTAAAGAAGCTTTTACTTTGCATGGCAAAGATTTGAATGAAACTAAATCAGCTTTGGACACTATCACGCAAGAGCGAGACAGTCTTAAAAATCAATTGCAAAATGCTGAGACACAGATTGAAACATTGAAAGCTGATGCAAATACAAGTGCTGAACAAAAAGAAGCGCTTGATAAATTGCAAGCTGAATATGACAAATTCAAAGCTGATGCTGAAGCAGATCTTGCAATGACACAAAAGGTCAATGCTATCAACCTTGCATTGAAAGACACTAACGCACACAATCCATCAACCTTGATGAAATTTATTGATGTTGACACTATTGAGCTTGACGAAGACGGTAAGCCAAAACTAGATGACATCATCACAGGATTAAAGGAAAGTGACCCTTATCTTTTCAAAGCAGACGATGACACACCTAACCCAAGTATTTTTGCTACTGGAAATCCCGCAGCAAAAGACCCAACACCAGACGCCTTTGCACAGGCTTTGGGATTGACTGAATAAAAAGGAGGAAATCATGTCAATTAACTACATTACTAAACATGAGGGGCAATTTGAAAAACGCCTTATGCAAGGTTCTTTAACATCAATCCTTGAAACCCCTAGAGTAAATTGGCTTGGCGCACGTTCTTTTGAACTTCCAACCATTTCTGTAACAGGTTATAAAACTCACACACGCTCTAAAGGTTACAACGCTGGAACAGTATCGAACGACAAAAATGTTTACACATTGGGATTTGACCGTGATGTAGAGTTCTTTGTTGATACAGCAGATGTCGATGAAACAAACCAAGAACTTTCAGCGGCTAACATTTCAAATACTTTCATTTCAGAACATGCAACACCAGAGGTTGATGCTTATCGTTTTTCTAAAATTGCAACAGCAGCAATCACTGGCAGCCATTTCAAAGAAGAAGACAGCATCACACCAGAAAATGTTTACAGCATTTTAAAAGCTGCTATTTTGCCAATGCGTAAATTTGGCGCATCTAACCTTGTTATGTACGTGTCTAGTGAAGTGATGGATGCTTTGGAACGTTCTAAAGACTTTACACGTTCAATCGCAACTACATCTCCACAAGGTATTGATACCCGTGTCACTTCTCTTGACGGTGTGCAACTTATCGAAGTTTGGGATGATGCACGTTTCAAAACTAAATTTGATTTCACTACAGGTTTTGTTAAAGCTGAGGGCGGTAAAGATATTAATTTCTTGATTGTTGCTAAAACAGCTGTTATTGCCAAAGCCAAATTTAACTCTATCTATCTCTTTGCGCCAGGGCAACACACAGAAGGTGACGGCTACTTGTATCAAAACCGTCTATACCACGACTTGTTTGTTTTGAAATCACAAGAAGATGGTATTTATGTTTCACATAAATCAGCGTAGGAGGTAGCAGATGAAAAAGTATTTCAAAGAAAATCAAGTCTACACTGTTCAAGAAGGCAGCGAGCTTGAAGTACAACTTATCGCAGATGGTTTTGAAGTTCTAGAACTTAAACAAGAAGTTGTTGAAGAAGTTGAAGAACAAGAAGAGAAACCTAAGCGTACTAAAAAATCTAAAAACGAGGTGAATAATGGCTAAATATAAAGCTGCTAAAAACCTATTCTTTAAATCATTCAACAAAAGCGTGATGGTTGATGAAACTATTGAGCTTGATAAAGAATACGCTGACCATGTTAATGCTGATTTAGCTAAAGCTTTTCCAGACGTTGAAAAGGTGCTAGTACCGCTTGAGGAAGAACCCGAGTCAGTACCTGAAGAAGTATCTGAGGAAGAAACAACAGTAGAGCCTAAGAAAGCTAGACGTGGTAAGAAAGCCAAAACAGAAGAATGAGGGTGATAACACCCTTTTAGGGAGGTTACCATGACTTATTTAACTAAAGCAGAGTTTTCGGACCTTGGTTTTGATGATGTTGAGAACTTTGATAAGTTAGCAAAACGTGCTGAAATTGCCATTGATATGTATACACAAAACATCTACAAGCGTTTTATCAACTTTGAAGATGATTTTGATTATCGTAAGCAAGCAGTCAAGCTTGCTATGGCGTTTCAAATTGCTTATTTGGATGTTTCAGGCATCATGACAGCTGATGACAAGAAAACAATGACAAGCGTGTCTATTGGACGTACCTCAATCAATTACGGCTCATTTGTGGGCGGTTCAGACGGTCAGCAATATAACTTATCGCTTGATGCGGAGAACGTGCTTAAACAGGCAGGATTTAGCCTTGTGGTGGGGGTTGATTATGATAGATAAACGCTTATTGCAAGACACTATTAATGTTCAAAAAGTACAAAAGAAAGATGATTTTGGAGATTTAGCATATTCAGCACCGTTCGCCGTTAAATCAGTCAGATTTGACAGGTATGTTTCTGTCAAAGGTACGAATAACTCTAAAACTAAAGATAAGACAGGTACAGTTTTCATTTATCCAGCTGTTTCAAAAGTAGATGTGGATGATAGTTGGCTTGAAGCAACAATCAATGACGGAAATCGTGATTACATTGTTAAAAACATTCAACCGAACTATCTGAACGGGAAATTGTTCAGCTATGAGATTGGAGTGGTCTAATGAGTTTCTTTGTTCGGACTAAAACTGACATTAGCCGTGTTGAAAAGAAAGTGTCAAACGACAACATTCTAAAAGGGAAACGTGCATTAGCTAATCAAGTGCTTTTAGATGCTGACAAGTATATTCCTAAAAAAGACGGTGCTTTACGTGCTAGCGGTCAAATCGCTATTGATGGAAGCAATGTCTCATGGAATACAGTATATGCACGAGCACAATATTATGGCACTAACGGAATTGTTACATTTAACCATTATACAACGTCAGGTACTGGTAAATTATGGTATGACACAGCTCAAAAGGCTAATTCAGATAAGTGGAAACGTGTAGCCGCTAAAGGAATGGGGCTCTAATGCAAGATAACAAAAACTTTCAAGAAGTGCTTTTAAAACATATTAATAGTTTTGACAGATTACCGTTGAAAGCAAGACTAGATTATTTCAACGAGGATGAAGATGATTTGGTTATCAATGCTATTCCAGGTGGAACGATTGACAAGGAATTCATGGACGGTACGAGAGAAGTAAGTCTACCGTTTGAAATTGCGGTCAAAAGCAGAACCAACAAGAAAGCAAGTGATATTATCTGGTTTCTAAACGGCGAATTGTCAGCGTTTGACATTGATTTGCCAAGTACAGATAATTCATACACTTTTTTGTCCTTGTCGGTTGAAAAACCTGGTATCAACGGAAGAGATGAGCAAGGTTTCTTTGTCTACACCTTGCAACTAACAGCAAAATTGGAAATTTAAGGAGGAAATTATGGCACGTCAAAAAAATGCGAAGCGACAACATTTTATCGCACCGTTTAACCCAGAAACACCAAATACTGTACCAGGTGATGATGCGTTCTTACGATTAGCTAAATACATTGAGACTATCGATGATGATACAGACGAAGAAACAGATGAAACAGGTTATTACGATGGCGATGGTACGACGGAAGAAACCGTTACATCCGTTTCAGGTTCTTACTCTGTTTCTGGCTCGTACGATGCAGAAGATAAAGCACAAGCGCTTATCGCTTCTATTCGTTACGAAATTGGGGATGGTCGTCGTGTATGGCATCGTGTAGTTGAGTCAAACGGCAAGAAGTCATTTACTCAAATCGCTAATGTTTCTGGTATCAAAGCTGGTTCTGGTGATGCGACAAGTTACGAAGAATTCGAGTGCACACTCAAATGGATTAAAAAGCCAATTGAGAAAGCTATTACAGAATAGAAAGGTTTGAAATATGTCACGAGTTTATAATTTTGATGCGAAGCAAGATGCGATTGTGTTCAATATCGGAAATGTCAGTCTTGAGTTCTTGCCAAGCGATGAACAAAGTAAATACATTCAAGAGAAAGGTCTTGAAATTCAAAACAAAGCTAAAACTCTTACAGACGACTCATCAGAAAGCGACTTTGAAACAGCAATGAAAGTCAAAGCGCTGTTAGATGAATTGTTTGAAACAATGTTTGATGCTGAAACACCTCAAAAACTGTATAAAGCAGTTGGTGAGAACACATTGTCTTACTTGCGTGTATTTTATCAAATTAGCAATGCAATTCGAGAAGTCAACGCAGAACGTCAAAACGATGAATATTTCAAACAGTTTCTATCTGAGTGATGTTTGACATTTCCAAAAGAATGGATGATAGGCTGGTGCTCAATGGAAAAGAGTACCAGCTTTTTCTTTCGTTCGATAACGTCTTGAAAGTCTTTGATATGTGGTCAGATGACAGATTTCCAGTACAGATTAAGCCACAGTTAGCACTGGTTAAGCTCACTAATAGCTCTGATTTTAAAAATATGGAGTTTGAAACAGCTTTGAATATTTATTCAGAAGTGTTTGACAAGCATATTAAGAGCGTTAGAGCGATTGATGCAGTTGAGCGCTATGACTTAGAAGGGAATGTTATCCCCCAAAAACCACGAGAAGACTCAGACGACGGAAAACCTCTGTATTCAATCAAATATGACGGCGAGTTCATTTTTTCATCGTTTATGCAAGCTTACAACATTGATTTGATTGAAGAACAAGGAAAATTGCATTGGCAGAAATTCAATGCTTTATTGTCTGGTTTACCAGATGGAACAAAGCTAATTGAAGTTATGAAAATCCGAGCTTGGAAGCCACAGAAAGGCGATAGCTCAAAAGAAAAACAAAGAATGCGTGAATTACAAGAAGAATACGCATTGCCTGAAGAATAGACGAAAGGAGGGAAAACATGGCAGATGGAAAAGTTGTCATTCAGATAGATATGGATGGCAAAAGCGCACAATCCGAGGTTAAATCCTTAAAAAGTTCGTTGCTTGGATTGGGTGAGAGCGTTAATAGCATGGGAAGTACGTTTAAGTCCGTTCTTGGCGCTAACTTGATTAGCTCTGCTGTGATTTCTGGTGTCAACGCTTTAACTGGTGCAGTTAAAGGAGCATTCTCATCTACTATCGACGAGGGAGCTAAATTACAACAATCTATCGGTGGTATTGAAACGCTATTCAAGGACTCAGCGGGTACGGTTAAAAACTATGCTCAACAAGCTTTTGAAACAGCTGGGGTATCCGCAAACACGTACATGGAGAACGTCACCTCATTCTCTGCTAGTTTGATTAGCTCGCTCGGCGGTGACACAGCGGCAGCTGCTGAATTAGCAAATACGGCAATGGTAGACATGTCTGATAACGCCAACAAAATGGGTACAGACATGGAATACATCACACAAACTTATCAATCGTTAGCCCGTGGGAACTATGCAATGCTTGATAACCTCAAGCTTGGGTATGGTGGTACGAAATCCGAAATGGAACGCTTGATGAAAGATGCCGAAAAACTGACTGGTGAACACTACACAGTCGGTGACTTTGCGGATACGGTTAAAGCCATCCACGCAGTTCAAGAAAGCCTTGGGATTACAGGAACGACAGCAAGAGAAGCATCAACAACTTTGAGCGGTTCTTTTAGCTCCATGAAAGCGGCTTGGACTGATTTCAAAGGAAACTTAGCCGATGGTGAATTGGATATTACGCCATCTTTGCAAGGTTTGGCAAGAACGACATCAACATTTTTGTTCGGGAATTTTATTCCTATGGTTACAAACGTTTTATCTAAATTACCGCAAGCCTTTTCTACTCTTATGGATAGTATGGGAGAAGAAATCCAAAAAGGTTTGAAACAGATTGCTCCAAACCTTGATATTGACATTGTAGGAGCGTTCAAGAATATTAAAGCAGCTGCTCAAATGGCTTTTAATCCTTTGTTTATTTTCAATTTCAAAAGTGCTTTGAGCAATGTAGGAGCAGCTTTGCAGTCGATTTGGTCGACGTTTAATAATGTGGCTGGTGGTGGATTTTCATGGACATTAACAATCAGTAATGCTATTTCAGCATTGATGGTAACGATTAAAAATGGAGCTAAGATTGTTAAGCGATTCATGGATAGCTTTTCAGAAACTGGCGCTATGCAACAAATCAAATTTGCGATTGATAGTGTTATTACGGCGTACACGACATTGACTTATGCAGTTGGTGAAGCTTCTATTTGGTCGACGTTGGGAACAGTCATCGGTAATGTTGCTAAAGTCATTGCACAAGTCGTACAAGCTATTGCTGATTTTATTTCAAGGTTAGACCCAAGCATTGTCCAAGGATTTACCAATGTTCTAGTTGGTGGTATTGCTGGTTTGATGGCGTTTTCAGCAGGGACTAACTTAGTTTCAAAAGGCATGAAGGGACTTGAATTTATCAAGTCATTTAATCCGTTCAAAATGTTCAAGAAGAACGCTAAGGACGGAGCAGATGGTGCGACAGAAGCTGTAGGTCAAAGTAAATCTAAGATTGCTCAAATCTTACAAGGTCTTGCATCGGTCATTAAATCGGTGGGTACTAGTATTGCTGTTGCAGTAAAAGGGATTGGTACAGGCTTGGCAAATGCTTTTGTTGGATTAGGTACGGCTCTTAAAATGGCTGGACCAGCAAATATTATTGCATTAGGCACAGCAGTCGGTATTGCAGCCGTTGGTATTGGTGCAGGTGTAGGAATTATCGTGTCAGCGTTGACTTTGTTAGCAACGCAAAGCGCAGGTGTGTCCGTGATTATTCAAGCGCTTGGTACAGCCTTTGCAACAGTAGCAACGGCAATTATCGGTGCTTTCGCTCAGGCAATTGTAACAGTTTCTGGTGTATTGCCAGTTGTCACAAGTGCATTAGCTAACCTAGCGCCTTTAGTAGTAGCAGTCGGTGTGGCAATTGGTGCAACAGCACCAGCTATCACAGCTTTAGGTAACGCAATAAGCTCGGTTGTTGCATCCGTTGGTGTGGCTTTACCGCCTATTATTGTAGCTATTAGCAATGCGATAACACAAATCGGCTTAATGCTTGGTACGATTTTGCCACCAATCATTACATCTCTCGGCACAGCCATCTCTCAAATTGCTGTTGCTATTACACCAATCGTTGGAATTATTAGTAGTGCTTTCGTTCAAATTGTGACGGTAGTGTCTAACGCTATTGTTCAAATTATTCAAGCGCTATCACCGTTTATCCCAGCGATTACAGAGATGGTCGTAGCGGTAGCTCCAGTACTATCTCAAATCGTAGATGCGTTTAACAACCTAATCAGTCAAATCAGTCCGATTATTGACTCAATCACCAACCTGTTCAAGACGTTAGGTGAGCAAATCAGCAACATTCTGGACAGTGCTAAGGGTGTTATCACTGGTTTCGGCGACGCCGTTCGAAACGTTTTAGACGGTATTGCGGGCATTTTCGACTCAATGGGGAATGCCGCTCTTAATGCTGGTAATGGCGTTAAGCAGATGGCGCAAGGTGTCAAGATGCTAGTTGATTTAAAACTAGGCGATTTAGCAGCAACTTTAGCTACTACAGCTAGTGGTCTCGGTAAAATGGCTAGTCATTCAGCAGGGATGAGCCAGCTCGGCTCGGCAATGACACAAGTTGGAACTGGTATGACTCAGTTTGCGACCGGCGCAATGATTTCGTTAGCTGCTTTAAGTCAGTTTGATGCAGTGATTACAACACTCAAGACCAATTTGTCTCTTTTGCCAGCGATGATGACGGTGGCTGGTGCAGGTTTCCCAGTATTCGTTTCTCAAGCAGTCGCTGGTATTGCTGGATTATCAGCTGTTAATGCACCAATTGCAGCATTTAAAGCACAATTGATGAGTTTAACACCAACAATCTTATCTGCTACAGCGGGCTTTGCAATGTTTGGTGCTAGAGCGATGGTCATCAATGGCACGTTTACCGTCATCGGTGGATTTATTAGTGCATTTAACGCACGCATCTTGTCAATGGGCGCAGCAACAGCAATGGCAGGAGCGTCGTTTGGTGCGTTAGCTGGTAGAGTAGGTGCTTTAGGTGGAGCTCTATCGTCAGTTTCAGGCGGTTTTGCAAATATTGGTGCGAGTGCGGCAAGTTCAGCGTCTCAAATGCGTTCAATCATTTCAGCGACACAGTCTGTTATTTCAGCGTTTAGCTCAATGCGCGCCCAAGTGCAATCGTCAATGCAAGCAATGCTTAGTGCTGTTACATCTATTGGAAATCAGATGAAAAATCAAGGACGCATGATTGGTCAACAAACAGCTCAAAACATCGCACAAGGGATTGCTAGCGGTGCTGGTAATGCTAGAGGTGCAATGAGCTCTCTTATGGCATCTGTACGTGCAGCAGGAATGTCTGGAGTCGGTTCAATGCGTGCAATTGGTGCATATATCGGGCAAGGTTTGGCTAGTGGTATGATGTCAGCTCTTGGAAGTGTGACGGCAGCTGCTAATGCGTTAGTAGCACAAGCAGAGAGAGCGGCACGAGCAAAAGCCAAAATTCATTCACCATCACGCCTATTTCGTGACAATGTAGGTCGCTATATTGCACAAGGTGTTGCGGTTGGTATTGAAAAGGACAGCTACACAGTTAACGACGCTTTAGGTGCAATGTATGACAAAGTACAAGCATTTAGCTACAGAGCTGAAGACCTAATAGGCGCAGGCTCAGCCAATTTCTCTCATAGCATACAGGTTAAATCTGATCTAGACAAAGCAATCAAAGCAAAAGTTGAGATTGTACAAGAAAAATCAAACGAAGTAATGGAAAAAGCTATAGATGCAATGGGCAGACTCGCAGACCGTCCAATCGATATGCGATTGAATGACGACACGCTTATCGCATCTACTAGCGATAGATATCAAGATTATCAACAAACACAGATTACACGCAATAACAGAATGTGGGGTAGACCATGACAGAAATAATGACTTTTAACGGTGTTGGGATGTCTCAATACTTTAGAATTACTGACATTATTCGCCCGATTGGTAATAAAAGGACGGTGTCAACTGACACTTCTCCTTTTTTGGGGGTGAATATCCAAGAAATTAAAATCGGAGCTAAAGAACACAAAATCAAATTTGACATCAAAGGGAAATCAGAGATTGAAATTGAACAGCTTAAACATGATTTAGCTGGCGTATTCAACGTTGATAAACCAGTCAAAATTACATATGCAGATGAACCAGACAAGTATTATTTAGGTTTGCCTGTTGACGATATTTCTCACGATAACATAACACGTTGGTTTCAGCGTTCAGAAATCACTATTTTAATCCCTGACGGAGTGGCTCATTCGGTGACGGATGCACGTTTTGAAGAGCCTACCTGGAACGGCAATAAAATGACGTTTCAAATTAACAATGAAGGCAATGTAGATGCTTATCCGATTATCACGATTAAACATAATTCAGAAAACGGCTATGTCGGACTAGTTAGTCAAAATGGCGCTTTTGAGCTTGGAAGCAAGGAAGAAGCAGACTCTGAAGAATACAAGAAATCTGAAATCTTGTTTGATTACACGTCAAACACTGGACCAACAAGGATTTTAAATGGATTTGAAGAGGGTAAATTTAATGAGGCAATTAGTAACGTTCAAGAGGTTCTAGACGGACAACTTGAGATAGACAACGCTTGGGGAAGACCACACATCCACTTGAAAAACGGGACGTCTGCGTCTATCACTTGGGACATACCAGCAGACAGTGCAGGAGAGGCAGGAGCACTCTATGAGTACATCTGGTGGAGACAGATTTTTTGGGCTGGTCATCAGTCGCAATACGGTTTTATGAAAGTTGTTGTCTCAGATGAAAATGGTCAGTTTCTGTATGGAACAGAGACATTTAAACGCTCTAACAGTCTAACGACTGAATATAATTTCATGGTTTCAGACGGGAAAGGTGGCTATCGTTTTCTTGACCGCTATACATTTTGGTGTACGCATTTAGACAGTCAAAATCCATTTAATGAGCCACGAGGTTGGTCAGATATCTACAGGAAAGATGGCTGGATACAGTTTTTTTGGAACGGTCAATACAAAGAATACAACATCCCTGAGATAAAGGGTAAAAAGTCCGCTAAAGTCAGTGTTATATTTGGGAGCGTAGGGGGCAAACCTGGAGTGACACACGTTTATCTTGATGATATCGTTTATCGCAAAGATTTTGTGACAGGTACTAGAGACATCCCGAACCGCTATGCTATGGGCTCAACAGTTGTCATCGACAACGAAACAAACACAGTGACTAAAGACGGTCTTAACAAAAATTCGGACATCATCCAAGGTTCACATCATTTCTTGAGTGTTCCGCCTGGGGAGTCTGAGTTAGACATCTATTTCTCATCGTGGATTAAAAAAGCGCCTACAGTGAAAGTGGAGTTTGAGAATAGGAGTTTGTAAATGCTTCTAACAATACACGATGCACAACTGAGAAAAGTAGCATTCGTTGATAACGAGAAGCAAGGCACGTTAGATTTTTTTGATGACACCTGGACACGCAATTTGCAAACAGGATCATCAATATATGAATTTAGTATTTCAAAAAAATCGCTTGTTTCTGACACGGTCTTTGACAGAACCTACAGTTATTTGAATGAACGTGCTTTTGTGTCGTTTGAGTACAAAGGCGAGACGTTTCTCTTTAATGTGATGACTGTTGAAGAAGATGAAAAGAAAATCAAATGCTATTGTGAAAATTTAAACTTAGAACTTATTAACGAGTATTCGAATCCGTTTAAGGCTGATAGAGCTATGTCGTTTGTTGAGTACTGTAATGCTATGGATTTACTAAATATGACTAAATTATCCGTAGGTATTAACGAGGTTTCGGATTACAAGCGTACGCTGGAATGGGAAGGACAAGACACGAAACTTGCCAGACTTATTTCACTTGCGAACAAATTTGATGCTGAAATCGAATTTAAAACCTATCTCAACGATGACAGTACTATCAAGCAGTTTTTGGTCAATGTTTATCACGAAAATGACGGCGTGAATTATCACGGCGTTGGGCGTGACAGAAAAGACATCACGCTTGTTTACGGAAAAAACATCAAGTCAATTAGGCGCAAGATTGATAAGACGAACATCTTTAACATGATTGTGCCAACTGCTCAAAGTGAAGAGAACAGTGATCAGAAATTGACTATCGGAAGCTTGCCAAACTGGGAGCTCAAGAATGATAAAGGCATCGTTGAGTTTTACAAGCGTGGCGATGCTCTCTATGCGCCTATTTCAGCACAGCTTTATCCATCAACGTTTACGTCGGAAACTCAATCAGACCAATGGACTAGACGCGACATGGACTTTAACGTCAAAAGCATTCAACAGCTTGAGACAGAAGGTTTGAAACAGTTGAAAGCGTCAGCTTATCCAGAATTAACATATGAATTTGACGGCTATATTGATGCAGACATCGGGGACACGGTAGAGCTCTCAGACAGTGGATTTGCTAACACATTGCTGATTGAAGCACGTATTTTTGAACAAAAGCTAAGCTTTTCGACTAGAAAGAACTGGAAAACCACACTTGGAAACTTTAGAGCTTTGCAAAGCAAGCTATCTAACGACATCCAAAGCGAGCTTGAACGTTTAGTAGAAAACGCAAAACCGTACAATATTCGCATTTCGACGGATAATGGAACGATGTTCAAGAACAATGAGGGCGAAAGTCTAGTAAAAGCCACACTTTGGAAAGGTGGCAAAGTTGTTAGTCGGGACGTCTCATGGCGCTGGGCTTTGGACGGCGTGGTCACAGTCGGTATGCAATACCGTGTCCAAGCTAAAGACATCACTGACACAGCGGTTTTAACCGTCTCGGGCTATGTCGGAAATACTGAAGTAGCCACTACGGAAATCACGCTAGCTAATATGGTCGAGCAGATTGATTTAGTCATCCTGACGTCAAACGGCTATACGTTCAAAAACAACAACATAGCGAGCACACTGACAGCCACTCTATGGCGTGGGAATAAGGAAATCGACAAAGATGGCACTGAGTTCAGCTACGTTTGGAAGAAAGTCAATAGCGATGAGACGCCGGACGAACATTGGAACGCTGACCATTCGTACTCTCAAAAATCAATAAGAATCACAGAAGCTGACGTATTTAGACGAGCCACATTCTCGTGCGAAGTCCAATATGTCGGCAAACGAGTTTAAAAGGAGAAAAAATATTATGGGAATTATCGCGGCAGGGCAGATAACAGTCGTAGACTTGTCAGACGCGCCTGTACTGAATGCGTTTATCACAGCTAATAGACCTACAACGCAAGTTTATAGTCAAACGTCTGGAAGTTATAATCCATCTTATGCCTCAACACCTCAAACGTTAACACTTAACTTAACTAAAGCTGGCTCAACAGCAAGCATTGTCGGCGGTGTTAGTGGCTTACGCTGGTATGTTGTGGACGGTGCCACAAAAACAGAAATAACGTCAAAAGTTAATACTGATAACGAGTTTGTTTCAGGCACTAACAATGAGAACTTGACCACTAAGCTAAATATTGACACAGACAGAGGTTCGAAGCGCTATGAGGCAGCTGGAATTTGGAAAGACCCAATCACTGGTCTGGACGTTCAGTTCAGTGCTGACATTGACCTGTTTTTAACACAGGTTGGGAAAGAGGCACAGGTTTTGAACGTTTATGCTGGAAATGGTAATACGTTCCGAAACAACTTACCTGCCAGACTCACAGTCAACGCAGACCTTTATCGTGGGAATGTGTTAACGAATGATAAAAAAATATTCAAGTTCTTTTACCAAGACACGAGCATTACTGGCAGCACAGTAGCTGGTTATGATCCTGACGGCGGCATTGGATGGCATCTATGCAATAATGGCAGCAGCGCCACTGAAGGTCAAACGCCAAACGTGAAGCCGACTGAGCCAACGACTGGGCAAGGCGTCCTCACTGTATCGCCAAGCAAAGTAACTAACGCACAAAGTTTCAAAGTCGTATGCATTAACCGAATCGACAACACAAAAACAACAGGTCTATGCACTTTGTTAGATATGTCAGATCCATACAGCTTAATGCTTGATTCAAGTGCCGGAAACATTTTCAAAAACCGTCAAGGGTCAACTGCACTGAAGGCGCGTCTTTATCGAAACGGCGAAGAGCTTGACGCAAACGGCACAGGTAAGACTTACAAGTGGTCGAAATATGACAAAAACGGTGTTATGGATGTCAATTTTGGCGGTGGAGGCAATGCATACAAAACTGGCAAAACAATTAATGTTAACGCTACTGAAATTGTAGCTAAAGCTAGCTTCAAATGTGAAGTCTGGGAATAGGGGGTGTATAGGATATGATTAAAGCAGATATTAAAATTGCTGAACAGCGTCAAATTGTCGATGTGCCTGTTGAAACAAAGTCAGAAGCAATTCGTGTGCTTTGGAATACATATGGTCTAGGGATTGATATCAAACGCTGGATTGAGGAGGAAAAAGATGAGCAAACTGATAGCAACGAGCCAACTGACTCTGATGAATCTGACGGAAAAGGCGATTGAGCGAACTGAGGTAACGTTTTGGCACGGCTTATCCGCAACTAAGCACCCGCTGGGTGTTTATGATTGCGGTAGCCGTGACCATGCTTTTGCTAATGAGTTTGACGTTGTCAGCGGAAAGAAATATACAGTTAGGGTTATTGCTCAAAAAACAAAAGGGACTATTAATCTTAAAGGCGGTATCTGGTACACGGAAAGAACGTCTGGTTATCAATTTGATGGTCTAGCAGCCCTTACTCTGGTAGGGGAACTTAGTGAAGATGGGCTAGGAATTTGGGAAAGAACTTTAACAGTCCCAAATGGAAAAACCAAGGGTAGAGTTTATGTTCAGCTTGAACAGTCATCGACTAGTGGATTTTCAACTGCTTATCGTGTATACGACGCTCAGGTATTTGATGAAAACGGGCAACCCCTTGTGACTGACCAGAATAATTTTGGTGCTTTAACAAGTCCTATGGCAGCCCCTGATGGCACATACATCTGGAAGCGTACTATCACACACTACACTGACGGTACAAATGATACTGTCTGGGAATATAGCGGTGTTGGCGAGAAGGGTAATACAGGGGCGAACGGTCAAACCTCGCACGTACACTTTGCCTTCGCCGACAACGCAACTGGTGGCGGATTTAGCTTAACTACACCAAAAGCATACATGGGTTGGTACGCTGATTTTAACGAGGCGGCAAGTACAGACCCGACTAAGTATAGGTGGAGCAAGTGGAAAGGCGACCAAGGCTTGCCAGGAAAACCAGGTGCTGACGGGAAAACGTCCTATTTCCACATGGCCTATGCAGATTCGGCAGACGGCAGAACTGGTTTTAGTTTTAAAGAGTCTGGTCAACAATATCAAGGGTATTACACCGATTTCACACAAACGAGCAGTACAGACCCAACTAAATACACTTGGATGGATAGACGGGCTGGTGTTGAAGTTGGCTCAAAGAATTTGTTGCGTAAAACAGCAATAAACGCTGAAAATCTAAAACTTTTTGGCAAATCAGATACGACTGTTAGTGTTGTTGAGAAGGACGGGCACCAAGTATACAAATTAGTAGTTTCTGGGTCTAGCAATGCAGGCGCTTATTTCAACGGCAATAGCGATTATTATAATCTTGTCAAAGACCGTAGTTATACATTTAGTTTCTGGGTTTTAACTAACAAAGATAAGACCTACAGCAGTGGCAGTCTAGGTCATATCCAAGCTGTTAAC
>ENA-OQNI01000275-OQNI01000275.1-human-gut-metagenome-genome-assembly--contig:-NODE-275-length-79544-cov-6.807560_pt1 | contig 79544 bp, 102 predicted proteins | sample MGYA00242627_ERZ504876 | MGnify/ENA primary metagenome ERZ504876 (study PRJEB26092, sample SAMD00036386) | human gut metagenome | host: Homo sapiens | study: EMG produced TPA metagenomics assembly of... | reverse complement strand
TTTTCATAGTATTAGATTTAAGGTTAACAAGAAGATTGGCTGTCTGGGATAGATAGCCTTTTTTTATGCCTCTATATCACCTGTCTTTATGTTACTTCGTTTATAGACTCTCCTTGTAGTGTACACCGCCCACGCACCGTATATGATTACTTGTATCCACAGCGTCAGCATCTGAGGCCAGATGTCGGCAAGGCTGCCGCCCATTGAATTTAATTTTACGAAAGCGAGTACTGCGGGGGCCACAGGGAAGACGTAATGCGCCGCTTGCCAGTACCAGGGCATCAGTTCCAGCGGGTAAGACACGCCGGAAAGGAAGATGTAACCCACAGAAAAGAAGGCTATTATCAGCAGTGGGGCTTCGGAGTCGGTAAACCAGCGGGACACGGCAAGCGCAAAGAAACTCGTGGCAAGCAGGAAAGGAATCATCATAGTGACAATGTCCCAACCGCTTCCTATATTGGGAATGCTGAAAATATGCGGCAGCAGTCCCAACAGGAACATGGAGAACACAACATACAGCATTACATATACGAAGGTTCTTCCCGATACGATGCACAGCATATCTTTCAGGGAACGGGCTCTCATGCTGTGAATGCCTTCCCGCCGCTGTTCCGCTTCCTCGCCGGTAAGCATGGCAATCACCATCAGCATTGTCTGGAAGATGATGACAATCATTACGGCGGGAATCAGGTAGGAACCGTATCCTTCGGTGTAATTGTAAAGGGCCGTTCCCGATACGTTGACGGGAGCGGACGACGCAACGGCCAACAGACCTTGTGGCGGCAGGAATACTGTTCCGGCACGCCGGTGGGCATCGTTTACGGCAAGCATCACGCGCGAGCTTGCTTCTTGCAATCCCTTGAAGTTGAGGAATGCGTCCGTGGCGGCATACAGGGTGAATACGGAAGTCTCGCCGCGCGCTACACGCGTCTCGAAGTCGGAAGGAATGTAGAGTATACCGGTAACCTCGCCTTTTTTCATCCACTTGCGGGCTTCGAGGATATTGGGTGTTTGGGCATAGACCGAAGTCTGCGGGGCGGCATCCAGCCATCGTACGTACTCCCGGCTGAGTGCGGAGTGGGAGAGGTCTACTACGGCAACCGGTGCTTTGCGTACCAGGTTGGGAGCATACATATAGTTGTAGAGTAAGCCATAAAGGAAGATTCCTCCTGCCAGCACCAGCAGGATGGCGGGATTGGTGGCAATGACTTTCCATTCGTGGCGGATGACATTACTCAGGGATGCTTCCGTGCCGGGCGATGTACCGGATGATATACCGGACTGTATATCGGTCGCTGCAATGCCGGACAATGCTTTGTCTCCGATATGGAGAGTTTCTTCGCTTTCCTTCATCCTCAGTATCCACCACTTCAATAAAGGCAGAATCAGTATGGCCAGCAGCAGGAATACCAGTAGTACAGTCACCGATTGCCAGAAATAAGCAAATCCCGCATCGAAATAAATCATAGCCTGTGCCGCTTCGGTGAAGTGCCGTACCGGAAACAGGTAGGACGCCGCATGCACCGGTGCATACATTGCCGTTACCGGAAATGTCACTCCCGACAGTGTAGCTCCCAAAGAGCCTACCATTGACACCACGCTGATGATATAGGCTATCTTGGGAAAGATAGAGAATATCAGCACCGCCAATGCCTGCGTAGCCATGATAAACAGTACCGTTACGATGTTCATCAGCCACAAGCTGCCTTGAAACGGTATGTTCATCAGTCCGAACAACACGTAGTTTGCCAGTATGCCTATAACGGAGAACATAACGGTGTAGGGCAACAGCTTTCCTGCAACGGCAGTTAGCATATCGGCATTCCGCAGATTAGCCGGGTCTTTTCCTGCGGGTGTGGCAGCCCCCATCCATTCTTGCGTTGTCCCGAACTTGAATTCGCTGCCTATGGCATATACCGTTACAAGTAGAATCAGTATCTGGAATAGAACGAAGAAAAACGGCTGGCTCAGATAGATAGAGTAATCCATATCCGGATTATAAAGCGGATGCGTATTGGCTTCTACCGGAAGAAGGAACGTCTGTATCTGTTCCTGCCCCACACCCAATGCTTCAGCCTGTACAACGATGGGCGACAGTGCTACGGGGGCGAGTGTGGTTTCAAATGCTGCCATCAGTTCGCTTCCTACCGAAAGAAGGGCGTAATGGTAATAGTAAGTCAGCGTTGCACCCGTCCCGCTGACTGTTTTCTGCTCAAACTGCGGCGGGATGGACAAGTAGCCGTATATCTCCTTCCGTTGCAATGCCTGTCGTGCAGAGGCTTCGTCCGTAAAGTGCTCCGTAACCCGGAAAGTAGGTGTGGCGGCAATGCGCCGTGCTATGGTACGTGAGGCTGCCGTATTATCTTGGTCTACAATGCCGATAGGAATATTCTCCATCTGTCCGTTTCCGAAAATGGTAGCCATAAAGAACAGGCAGAACAAGGGCAGGAGGATGCACACGCCGAAATAGAGACGGCGTGAGGTGATACGGTGATATTCGCGGAAAAGGACATTATATAATAAATTCATAATAGGAAATTTGTATGGTGAGATGATTGGCGCTTCAACTCTGAACGGTATCTATTTGGGTAATGACAGACTTTTAGGGTGATGACGGATTTTTTAGACATAAGAACAAATAAGAAAACATTAGCATATGTTATAATCATGAATATGTTCTTTTGTTCTTATGTCTAAAAAAAGATTGTCCGGTTTCCCTTCTTTCCTTTTTATACTTTATTTACGATTGCCGACATTCCCGGTCTAAGCCCTTCCACCGCTTGTACAGGTCGTGCATGTATCTCGAACGTTTGCATATCGTAACTGCCTGTTTGCTTGGTCGATTTCCAAGTGGCGAAACTTCCCAGCGGACTGATGTAATAGATGCGGAACTCTATGTCTTTCTTGCCGAGGGCAGGAATGTCCGCTTTGAAAGTGCCGCCCATTTTGAACTGTGGCATCAGGTCTTCCCGGATGTTCAGGACTACGTGTGCATCGCTCATCACCACCAGGCTCATGATAGGCGTGCCCGGAGCCACCAGCTCGCCGCGCTTGGGAAAGATAGTGGCTATCTGTCCGTCTTCGGGAGCAGTGAGCCTGGAGTCTACAAGAAGGGCGGAAACTTCATCCACCGTGCTGCGTGCGGCATCTACAAGGCTACGTGCGGCTGCGCGGTCTTCGCTTTGCGCGCCGTCCACAGCCATTTGATATTGCTGGTATGCCGCGCGTTCGGCAGCTTGTGCGGCTTTGTACATGGCTTCTACTTCGTCCTTTCGTTGCGAAGTAACCACACTGTCTTTATAAAGGGTGAGGATGCGCTGATAGGTGGTTTGGGCAAGCGTCAGGTCGCTTTGCGTCTTATTCCAAAGCTGCAAGGCTGTAGCGATAATCTGCCTGCGCGTTCCGGCATCAATCTTTTTGTTCTGTTCCTGCGCCACCTGTTCCAAAGCATTTACCTGACGGTATTTGGCTTCGATAGTGGGACTGTTGATGACAACGAGCGTGTCACCCGCTTTTACCCAATCCCCCTCTTGTACGAGGAAAGAATCTACACGCCCCGGCAGTTTTCCGCTGATGCGTATCTCCGTGGCTTCTACCTGCCCTTGCAGCACCATTGGCTGCCGGCTCATAAGTGACATTCCGATAACCGATACTCCTACGGTAACGATTAATACGACGATGAATGCGATGCTGATGGTTTTGTTGCTGATATTCATTTAATTTAAGTATAAACTATAAAGTACGGTGTATCCAAATACACTTGATGTTTCTTTTTAGGCACGGATTATACGGAATAAGGAAAATCTGAGTTTTCCGTGTAATCCTCATTGCACAGCCTGTTTCTCAATTTTTAATTCTCAACTCTCAATTTACTAAGTTTTCCGAATTCTTCCGGTGTGCCGCAAAGCGCCAGCAGATTCATCAACGCCACGTCATACTCGTAATAGGCTGCCAGTCGGGCCACGCGTACGGTTGCCAGCATCGTTTCTGAATCTATTACTTCGGTGCTTGTTGCCATGCCTTCAGTGAACGATTTCTTGCGGATGCGCACTAACTCTTCGCTCAGTTCTATGGTTGTGTTCAGGGCACGAACGTTATCCTGTGCTTTCTGCATCTGCGTGTAGAGTTTGTCGATGCCCACACTTAAATCGTCTTTAGCTTTTTCCTGCCCTATGGAGAGGGTCTGTTGGGCTATCTTGGATTGGCGTATCCGTTTCTCCCGTGCCAGACCGTCAAAGAGATTCCAGGTGAATCCTACCCCTATCATGGTGCGGGGGACGAGGTTGCTTTGGATGCCGTGGGCATATAGCGTCTGCTTGCCGAATACGGCGATGTCCGGCAGGTAGCCGCTCTGTTCGATACGGAGCTGCTGCTTGGCTATGTGCGATTGCAACTGCAATTGGTTGACGGTATAGTTCTCGGTTTGCATGGTTTGCAGGAACTCCTCTTTTGCAGGTAGCACGGCGTTTATGAAAAGCGGGGAAACGGGTTGTATGCTGCAAGTATCCGTTATGTTGAGCAACGTACGCAAAGCGTTTTGCAGAACGGCTGCTTCCTTTTGTGAGGCTTCCAGCGAGCGTTGCGCTTCGTCCATGTTCACTTGCGCAAAGAGGCGTCCGGCCTTGTCTATCATTCCGGCGGCTTCCAGTTTCAAGGCATTTTCGTAATGACGTTTCAGGCTGTTGTAGGTGTCTTGGCGTACGCGCACCACTTCTTGTGCCAGGCGCAGTCCGAAATAGCTTTCCGCCAAGAGGACACGCTGCGTGGCGTCTGTCTGTTCGCGGTTCTCGCGGGCGATGTCAATCATTGCATTTCCTATCTTGCCGGCACGGATGCGCTTTCCGCCGGAAAACACGATCCATTCGGCGGTCAGGCCTACCGTGCTGAGGTTGCGGGGTGCGAGCGGAAAGGCGAGGGTGTGGCTGCCTATCTGGTCGAGGATACTGCTGATAAATTGGTCGTCCGGTACGAGGTTGTGGACAAAGTCTTTGGCAGGGTCGGTAAATTGCGAGAGCGGTTGCTTCACTTCTATCTTTTCGGACAGGTGTACGAATGTGCCCGCACCTTGCAGGCTTGGATACCAAAGGGCGTTCAGCTTGTCACGTTCCGTCCGTGCGGTCTCGATACCCTTGTCGGCTATCTTCAGGCTTCGGTTTCCCTGCTGCATCTGCCGAAGGGCATCATCGAAGCTCAGGGAGAGGGTTTGCGCCGTTGCGGAAACACTTGCTCCCAAGAAGATGATGAGTAAGATTTGTTTCATATATTAAGTTTTTCGTTTAGGTTGGAATAATAGTCTTTCAAACACTCTTTGCGAAAGATTGTTCGTTCGTATATTGCGTAAAAAACTAATAAAGCAGATTTATGAATGAAGTAGAAACAAAAGATGTGGGCACAACGGATTTGTCTGCCTACATGATGAAAGTGATTGAAGAACTAAGGCGTGACAGGAAGCCGCCGGCAGTACATATTTATACTTGTACGCTCCGCTCTTTCATCCGTTTTTCCGACAATGGAGAGGAGGGGTGCTCCATGCCGATGCAGGAAGTCTTCACACCCGGTCGCCTGAAAGAGTACGAACAGTGGATGTTGCTCCGTAAACTGACGCAGAACACCATATCCACCTACATGCGTACTTTGCGTGCCGTTTACAACCGTTGGATGCCGCCCGGCACGGCGGAGCACAATCCGCGACTCTTCGACGATGTCTATACCGGTGTGGTGTCGCAGACCAAGCGTGCGCTCACTGCCCGCCAGATGGAACAGTTGCTGGAAGCCGACCTTTCCGGTCTTTCTCCGCAGCAGCAGGCGGTACTTGCTTATTTTCTGCTGATGTTCTTGCTCCGCGGCATGCCTTTCATAGACCTTGCCCATTTGCGCAAGCGCGATATGCAGGATGGCAGGATAACCTACAGCCGTCATAAGACGGATAAGCCGATAACGGTACGCATTCCCCGTGAGGCTCTTGTGCTGATAGCGAAGTACGCCGACAGGCATTCCGCCTCGCCCTACCTTTTCCCCATACTCGATGCGAGGATACGGGACAGCTGGCAGTCGTACCGCAATTATCAGGATGCCCTTCGGCATTTCAATCGCAAGTTGGGGCAGGTGATGAGCCGCTTGCTGCCCGGTGTACGGGTCAGCTCATACACGGCCCGACACACATGGGCTACACTTGCTTTCCATAGCGGACAGCCGGTGGGGATTATCAGTCAGGCTTTGGGACATTCGTCCCTGCGGGTGACGGAAGCCTATCTCAAGCCTTTCGGCAATGAGCTGGTCGATAAGGCAAACAGGCAACTGATAGCTTCCGTTAGAAAATGTAAATGGAAAAATGAAACAGAATATAGGGCAGGATTATAAGCCGGAATTACTTATCAAGTAACGGTGTTGTTAACGTTGTAAATATATGCTAAATTTTACCAAATGCCAATTAATTGTTAGAAAAAGTTTAATTAAATCTTGTATTTAGTCCTGAAGCCCGCAAATCCCACCTTATATAATATATATTGCCCCGTTCGTATTCCGTATAAGATATACGAACCCCTTTCCCCGCTTCGGATGTAAAAGCGGAGCCGAAGCTTCGATGGTTGAAAGATAGGAATTATAGCGGTGGTAACGGTTGGTTTATGTGCAGGTTCCATAAACTGCACAGTCTTCTTTCCGGTGTCCGACCGTTACTTGATAAGTAATCTACAATCAATTCCCATATTTATTAATTAAAAAACAATCAACATGAAGAAGACTAAATTTTATGCACTGTTGTTCTTTCTGACAGTAGTAATGTCCGGATGTGATAACGAGTACGATGACACCGGTATCCGCACACAGATTGCCGAAGTCACAGACCAGGTGAAAGCCTTGCAGACCTTGACCGAAGCTTTGCAAAACCGTGATTACATTCTTTCGGTAGTACCCACTACCGTGGAAGGAGTACCCGGTTACCTCATCACTTTTGCCCAGGCAGAGCCGGTAACCATTCTTTGCGGAACTTCCGTAATTGCTGCGGTGGATACTTCACATGGTGATTACGTGGTCTTTACGCTTGCCGACGGAACAACGACCATTACACTGCCCCGAAGCAATGCCGTCACCATCGGACTCGACGGTTACGATGTATTATATTGTACCGCTTCCAGCTTGGATATCCCATTGCTGTTTCCCTCTACCTTGAAATCTGGTGATTATACATCCATTGCAGCTACCGTTACCAACGATAACGGTACGGGGACGGATATACAAACCCGTGCTTCTGCCGGTACGAACGGTGTTTGGAAGGTGGACATAACCCAACCGGCTTTTGGTGATGACGGAATGATTATTCCCAACAGCTCCAAAGTTACGCTTACTCCGCCAAAACATGTAAAGCTTTCCGATACCGCTATTCTGAAAGTGACGTTGGTAGATAAGAAAGGTATGGAGACAACCGTTACACGTCCCATTAAGTATTCCACTGTTGCTGCTGTAACCTCTACTGCCGGAAATCTGAGCAGTGTAGCTACCGACGTGGAGCTGGCTGTGCTTGTCATAAAAGGCAGTGTGGATGCTACCGACCTTGCCTATATTCGCAATACCCTTACCAAACTCGAGGTGCTTGACCTCTCCATGACGGATATGGTTACCCTTCCCGGTTGGGGATTGGGCTTTCATTCGGATGACGGATATCAGCCTAATACAACATTGAAAGAAGTGATGCTTCCCGCAAGCCTTGTTACCATTGGTAAATCTGCATTCCTCAATTGCCGGGCATTGGATTATGTCGATACCGGCAATGCTGAAACAATCACCGAATATGCCTTTGAAGGATGTAGTAACCTGCGTGAGGTCATCCTGTCCGAAAAACTAAAAACGGTAGGTAATTGTGCTTTTAGAAATTGTGTTTCCTTGTCGTTGATTGATATTCCGGGAAGTGTGGAAACACTGGGCCGTTGGGTATTCGAGAACTGCGGAAACCTGCAGAGTGTTGTCTTGCACGAAGGTGTACAATCCTTGTCTGAAAGCACTTTCTACGGATGCGGCATCCGTTCTGTCAGCATCCCCTCTACCGTGACTGCCATCCCCAATTGGACTTTTCAAGACTGCAAGTATCTGGAGCATGTGAACTGGCACGACGGCATTACCTCAATAGGTGAGGCGGCTTTTAACCGTTGCACTTCGCTCCGGAACATAAGGATTCCTGCCGGAGTGACCTCCATAGCGGATGATACATTCTATGGTTGCACTTCACTTCATTCCGTAGGCTTCCACGATAATATAACCCGTATAGGTGTCAATACGTTTGATAAATGTTACGCTTTGACCTTGGAAGAAACAAATCAGGATAACCCCTATAATCTGCCTGTCAGCCTGACTACGCTTGGAGAATGTGCTTTTCAGAATTGTACCGGCATTACACGTGTGTGTTTGCCGGAAGGTGTTACCGTCGTACCGAGATATGCCTTTAACGGATGTATCAAATTAAGTGGCGTTGTACTTTCCAAACAGACTGCAACGATAGAAGATTGGGCTTTTGCGGGTACGGCACTGACCGGAATCTCCCTCCCGGCAACGGTCACCTCTTTAGGAGACAATGTATTCCACAACTGTTCGGAACTGATAGGTGTGCAGAGCTATCCGACAACCGCACCGGCTATTACCGCCACTACTTTCAGCCATGATAAGGGCACTATCAAAGAGCAGTGCCGGTTGTTTGTTCTTCCCACTGCATCATCGGCATACGATAGCTGGAAAAATTACTTTAAAGCAGTAGTTGCTGACTTGACTGTACAATAATAATAATCGTCTTCCGGTTTGCCTTTCCCGGTCGGCATCATTCGGAGAAAAAGTGCTTTTTATTAATTCCATAAAACAAATCAAAATTATGGCAGAAAATATCAAATATCAGATCAATGGCCAATTGGCCGACAATACCGTTACGGTGGATAACAAGGAAGACATGATTCTTGTCCCCGTCAGCATCGGCAGTGCAAACGAGGCACGTATCATCGCCGAGATGAAAGCCGAGGACTCAGGTCTGCGCGAGGAGACCATCAAGCACGTATTCGAATTGGAGAAACGTGTTATCAAACGCCTGCTCATGAGCGGCTACAACGTGAATACGGGTCTTTACTACGCCAGCGTCAGCTTTCGCGGTGTCATAGAGAACTCGCAATGGAATCCCGCAAAGAACTCTATCGTGGTGAATTTCAATGTAGGAGCGGATTTGCGCCAGGCAATAAAGAATACTACCGTAGGCATCATTGGCGAGAAGGGTGCAGCCATGTTCGTTACAGGCGTACAGGATGCCGCCACCCGTGCACAGGATGCCAGCGCCACCGCAGGACGAGCTTTCACCCTCACAGGCGGTAAACTGAAAATAGCCGGTACGGACCCCTCGGTAGGCATCACTCTGACCGATTCTTCCGGTGCGGAAACAAAAATAACGGAAGACCTCTATGTCGTGAACGACCCGTCCCGACTGACGTTCATCATCCCCGCAGGCCTTGCCGACGGCACGTATGAACTGAAAGTGACGACGCAATTCTCCGGTTCCGGTTCTAAATTACTGAAAACCCCGCATAGCGCCGCCAAAACCATTTATATCGGCAAAGCGCCCGAAGGCGGAGGCGGTTCGTCCGGCGGTGAAGAAGAAAATCCTCTCGGATAAACAAGAGTTGGTATGCAGCCATGCTGCACAGTACTGTGCAGCATGACTGCATAGCCTTGTGCAGGGTAGCTGCATAGAACTGTTCGGGATGGCTGCATAATGCCATCTGTCATTACTCCCGATTATGGTGGGAAACATATAGAAAGTGCTGTTCATAGAATCTTATGGACGGCACTTTTTGTAACTCAATGAAAATACATAAGGAAAGATACTTTCGCTTTCTATCTCTATAAAAAGGATTTTGTATCTTTGTCATCCGAATTAAAACCATGCAGCGTACCTGAACTCTGCAAGTGGTTTTATGCTTTTACAAAAGAAGATGATTGACAAAGAAATAAGTAATCTGAAAGCTATTGATACCTTGATCCGGCAGGAACAGCCTTTTGCCGTTTATCGTATTCCAGGTGAGGACACTCCCCGTTTGCTGACACAAGCGTCGGGAAGCGTCCGTCTGTTGTATGACCTTAAAGACTTGGACGGGGCACGCGGTTTCGTCATTGCACCGTTCCGTGCAAGCGAGTCGTGTCCGATTGTGCTGATACAGCCGGAGCAGTGGGGACAGCCTTTGCCGCTTGGCGAGTACGCGGAAGAGGAGCTGGAAGCTTTCCGGTTGCGTCAAGGCAGGGAAACATTTTCAGAAGCTTGCACGGAAGAGTACGAAGCATGCTTCCGGACATTTATAGAAGCCTTGCGCAGCAAGCGGTTTGACAAATTGGTCCTTTCCCGCAAATCCGTCATCGGGCAGTGCCCGGGTTTCTCTCCCTCGGCAGTGTTCCGTGCGGCATGCAAGCATTATATTCATTCTTATATATACTTATGCTATACGCCCCGGACAGGTGTCTGGATGGGTAGTACCCCTGAGATTATCTTATCCGGGGAGAAAAACGAGTGGAGCACCGTGGCATTGGCGGGAACCCAACCTTTGCAGGATGGCAGACTGCCGCAGGAATGGGGCGAGAAGAACCGGCAGGAGCAGGACTATGTGGCGTCTTATATCCGTCGTCAGCTCCTGTCATTGGGCATTCATCCCACGGAGAGCGGTCCGTATCCCGCTTATGCCGGAGCACTGTCGCACCTGAAAACGAGTTTCCGTTTCACCTTGAAAGATAACAACCGTTTGGGAAGCCTTCTGGAGCTTCTGCATCCGACCCCTGCCGTGTGCGGTCTGCCGAAAGAGGAGGCATACCGTTTTATATTGGACAACGAAGGGTATGACCGTCGTTATTATTCCGGTTTCATCGGGTGGCTCGACCCTGACGGCAAGACGGATTTATACGTGAACCTGCGGTGCATGCACATCGAAAACGGGCAGTTGTCTTTCTATGCCGGCGGCGGACTGCTGGCTTCTTCGGAGCTGAATGACGAATGGCTGGAAACGGAAAAGAAGTTGCAGACCATGAAACGGTTGGTAAGCATGTCCCTATAATCCATAAATCGCTAATCTTTAATCACTGAACCATGTATACAGACAAAAAGAATATACTCCAACTGGCAGCGCTTCTCGAGGCGTACGGAATTACCAGGGTCGTGTTGTGCCCGGGCAGCCGCAATGCCCCCATCGTGCATACTTTGTCCAATCACCCGGGCTTTGTTTGCCATGCAATGACGGATGAGCGGAGTGCGGGGTATTTCGCCCTCGGCCTGGCTTTGAATAGCGGCAAGCCTGTTGCGGTGTGCTGTACTTCGGGAACCGCCTTGCTGAATCTCCACCCTGCCGTGGCGGAGGCCTTTTATCAGAAAGTTCCCTTGATAGTCATCTCCGCCGACCGCCCGGCTGCTTGGATAGGGCAGATGGACGGACAGACGCTTCCGCAGCCGGAGGTGTTCCGGTCGCTGGTCAAGAAATCCGTCAACCTTCCCGAAATTCATACGGACGAGGATGAGTGGTTCTGCAACCGACTGATAAACGAAGCCCTGCTGGAAACCAACCATCACGGAAAAGGACCGGTACATATCAATGTGCCCGTTTCCGAACCTTTGTTCAATTTCACGACGGAGGCATTGCCCCAAGTACGCGTCATCACCCGCTATCAGGGGCTGAACGTTTACGACCGCGATTATAACGAACTCATCGACCGCATGAACAAATACCGGAAGCGGATGATTGTGGTGGGGCAGATGAACCTTATCTACTTGTTTGAAAAGCGGTATACCAAACTGCTGTATAAACATTTTGCATGGCTGACGGAGCATATCGGCAACCGGACGGTTCCGGGCATTCCCGTAAAGAATTTCGATGCAGCACTCTATGCCATGCCCGAAGAGAAAATGGACCAGATGGCTCCCGAACTGCTGATTACTTACGGAGGGCATATCGTATCCAAACGGTTGAAAAAGTACCTTCGCCGGCATCCGCCCAAAGAGCATTGGCATGTGTCGCCGGATGGCGAGGTGACCGACCTTTACGGCTCCTTGACCACTGTTATAGAAATGGACCCGTTTGAGTTTCTGGAAAAGATAGCGGGCCTGCTCGAAACCCGGACGCCCGAATATCCCCGCATCTGGGAAGACTACTGCAAGGCTGTTCCCGAACCGGAGTTCGCTTATTCGGAGATGGCGGCAGTGGGGGCGTTGATAAAGTCCTTGCCGGAAGCATCGGTACTGCATCTGGCAAACAGTTCGGTGGTGCGTTATGCCCAGTTGTATGCCGTTTCGCCTACTGTAGAGGTTTGCTGCAACCGGGGAACCAGCGGCATCGAAGGTTCGCTTTCTACGGCTGTGGGGTATGCGGCGGCATCCGATAAGCTGAACTTCGTTGCTATCGGAGATTTGAGTTTCTTTTACGATATGAATGCGTTGTGGAATGCCAATATCGGTCCCAACCTGCGCATCCTTTTACTGAATAACGGCGGCGGAGAAATCTTTCATACATTGCCGGGGCTTGACATGTCGGAGTCTTCGCATAAGTTTATCACAGCGGTTCACAAGACTTCGGCCAAAGGCTGGGCGGAAGAGCGGGGATTCCTTTACCTGCGTGCGGAGAACGGCGGACAGTTGGCTGAGGCCATGAAGCCCTTCACCAGTCCGGAGGCGGCGGAGCGCCCCGTCTTGCTAGAAGTGTTTACCGACAAGGACGAAGACACCCATATGTTGAAGAATTATTATCATCAATTAAAATAGAATACAGATTATGCAGACAAAAAGAGAATGGACAACCATCCGGGAATATGAAGATATTCTTTTTGAATACTATAACGGAATTGCCCGTATCACCATCAATCGCGAACGCTACCGCAATGCGTTTACTCCGACCACTACCGCCGAAATGAGCGATGCCTTGCGCATCTGCCGTGAGGAAGCGGATATCGATGTGATTGTCATTACCGGAGCGGGCGACAAGGCTTTCTGCTCCGGAGGCGACCAGAATGTGAAAGGACGCGGCGGGTATATCGGTAAGGACGGCGTTCCCCGTTTGAGCGTATTGGACGTGCAGAAGCAAATCCGCAGCATCCCGAAACCCGTGATTGCCGCTGTAAACGGTTTTGCCATCGGTGGCGGACACGTGCTGCATGTGGTGTGCGACTTGTCCATCGCTTCCGAGAACGCTATCTTCGGCCAGACAGGTCCCCGTGTGGGAAGTTTCGATGCCGGATTCGGCGCATCTTACCTGGCTCGTGTGGTAGGTCAGAAGAAAGCGCGTGAAATCTGGTTCCTTTGCCGGAAATACAATGCGCAGGAAGCGTTGGAAATGGGTTTGGTCAACAAGGTAGTGCCTTTGGAGCAACTGGAAGACGAGTATGTGCAGTGGGCGGAAGAGATGATGCAGCTCAGTCCGCTGGCTTTGCGCATGATTAAGGCGGGGCTGAATGCGGAGCTGGACGGACAGTCGGGCATTCAGGAGCTGGCAGGCGACGCTACCTTGCTCTATTATCTGACGGATGAAGCTCAGGAAGGTAAGAACGCATTTCTGGAGAAACGCAAGCCTAACTTCAAGCAGTATCCCAAATTCCCCTGACACCCGTAATGGACTGCAAGATAGAGATTATCCCCCGGTTGCTGCATTTCAAGCAGCCGGCGGGGACTTCCCGCGGGGTGTATACGACCCGGAAAGTGTGGTATCTTCATCTGACCTCTCCCGACTATCCGGGCAGGACGGGAATAGGAGAGTGCGCCCCGCTGCCTGCATTGAGCTGTGACGACCTTCCCGATTACGAGGATATACTTGCCGGGGCTTGCCGGCGGCTGGAACAGTGCGGGGGAGAACTGGATGCGGATGCCTTGCGCGACTATCCGTCCATCCTGTTCGGATTGGAAACGGCGCTCCGTCATCTCCTGACGGGCAGTTGGGCATTGTACGATACGGACTTCTCGCAAGGAAAGGCGGGGATTCCGATAAACGGGCTTATCTGGATGGGCGACTTTGACACGATGCTCTCCCGGATAGAGGAGAAAATGGCAGCCGGTTTCCGTTGTATCAAACTGAAAATCGGCGCTATCGGCTTTGAGGATGAGTTGGCTCTGCTTCGCCATATCCGTGTACATTTCTCTTCCAGGGAGATAGAGTTGCGTGTGGATGCCAACGGCGCTTTCTCTCCGGCTGATGCGATGGAGAAACTGAAACGCCTGTCCGAACTGGAGCTGCACTCCATTGAACAGCCTATCCGTGCGGGGCAGTGGGAGGAAATGGCGCGTCTTGCTGCCGACTCTCCGCTGCCGATAGCCTTGGATGAAGAACTGATAGGCTGCAATACGCCGGAAGGGAAGCGGAAGCTGCTTTCGGCAATCAATCCGCAGTATATTGTTCTCAAACCTTCCCTGCACGGCGGGATATGTGGTGGCAACGAGTGGATTGCCGAAGCGGAAAAACGGCATATCGGCTGGTGGATTACTTCGGCTCTGGAGTCGAATATCGGCCTGAATGCAATAGCCCAATGGTGTGCCACCTTCGATAATCCGCTGCCTCAGGGACTGGGTACGGGACTGCTTTTTACGGACAACGTGGAAATGCCTCTTGAGGTGAGGAAAGATTGTTTATGGTTTTGTAATGATGATATTTAAAGGTATCCGATGATATTCGACCGACAACGACAGCGTTTGCTGCTGCAAGGAAAGGAGTATACGGCCGGGGATATATCCCGGTTGGTGGCGGAGGGAGCGGAAAACTGTCCGCCCGCCTTGTGGGATTTGTATCTTTTTCTGGAGAAGTGGTTCGATGCCTCTCCGGTTATCACCGTCCATACGTCGGGCTCCACAGGCACGCCGAAAGAGCTGGTGGTGCGCAAAGACCGGATGATGCAGAGCGCCCGCCTCACTTGCAAGTTTCTGAACTTGCAAGCGGGAGATACCGCTTTGCTGTGTATGAACCTTCGTTATATAGGGGCTATGATGGTGGTGGTGCGTTCTCTGGTTGCGGGGCTGAATCTGATAGTGCGTCCTGCTTCCGGCCATCCTCTTTCGGATATAGAAGAGCCGCTGAGATTTGCGGCGATGGTTCCTTTGCAGGTTTATAACACGCTCCGTGTTCCCGAAGAAAAGGAGCGGTTGGAGCAGACGGATATTCTGATTATCGGCGGCGGAGCGGTGGACGACAGTCTGGAGGCGGAAATAAGCGCTCTTCCCACGGCGGTCTATTCTACGTACGGCATGACGGAAACGTTGTCCCATATCGCATTGCGCCGTCTGAACGGAGATACCGCTTCCAAGCATTATTATCCTTTTCCCTCGGTCGAACTGTCCTTATCCGCTGAAAGTACGCTGGTTATTAAAGCTCCGCTGATTTGCGGGGAGGTCTTGCAGACTAATGACATTGCCTGCCTCTATCCCGATGGAAGTTTTACCATTGCAGGCCGGAAAGATAACGTTATCAATAGCGGCGGAATCAAGATACAGGCGGAGGAAATGGAGAAAAGACTACGGCCGTTTATCCCTGTACCGTTTGTAGTTACTTCTGTTCCCGATCCGCGTTTGGGGCAGGCGCTTACCTTGCTGATTGCCGGACAGGTGGATGTAAGAGAACTGGAGAGTAAGTTGCAGACGGTGCTGGATGCCTATCATCGCCCCAGACATATTTTTATGACAGAATCGATACCGCAAACGGAGAACGGTAAAACAGACCGTGCCGGATGCCGTATATTAGCTCGACAAATGAAAAAACTTCACCCTTTGATGTTTGCCGGAACCGGCAGCGATGTGGGCAAGAGCATTATAGCCGCTGCCTTTTGCCGCATTTTCAGGCAGGACGGATACCGGCCTGCTCCCTTCAAAGCGCAGAATATGGCGCTTAACTCGTATGCCACTCCCGAAGGACTGGAGATAGGACGTGCACAGGCCGTGCAGGCGGAAGCCGCCGGAGTGCCGTGCCATACGGACATGAATCCGTTACTGCTGAAACCCCAGTCGGACCGGACTTCGCAAGTGGTATTGAACGGTAAGCCTATCGGCAGTCGTGGTGCATACGACTATTTCCGCAAGGAAGGACGCGAGGAGTTGCGCAGGGAAGTATGTGCGGCGTATGACCGCCTTGCGCAGAAATATAATCCCATCGTATTGGAAGGTGCGGGCAGTATCTCCGAAATCAACCTGCGCGAGGTAGACCTCGTGAATCTGCCGATGGCAATGTATGCCGGTGCGGACGTGATTCTGGTAGCGGATATAGACCGTGGCGGGGTCTTTGCCAGTGTGTACGGTTCGGTAATGCTGCTTACTCCCGAAGAACGCAAGCATGTAAAAGGTATTCTTATCAATAAATTCCGGGGAGATATACGTCTCTTCGAGTCCGGCGTCAAAATGCTAGAAGAGCTTTGCGGAATTCCGGTGGTTGGGGTGGTTCCTTATTATAAGGATATCTATATCGAGGAAGAGGATTCGCTTGCCCTTGCCACCAAATCATTGCAGGCGGAGCAGGGTAAGGTGAATATAGCTGTGGCTCTGCTGCGCCACCTCAGCAACTTCACGGATTTCAATGTGCTGGAACGTGACCAGCGCGTGCATCTTTTCTATACCAACAACACCGACGAACTGGCGAAGGCGGATATTATCATCCTGCCCGGCAGCAAGAGTACCCTTGCCGACCTCTATGAATTGCGCCGCAACGGAGTGGCGCAAGCCGTCATCCGCGCCCATCGTGAGGGAACTGCCGTGTTGGGCATCTGCGGCGGCTATCAGTTGATGGGGCAGGAAGTGCTCGACCCCGACCACGTGGAAGGGGAGATAGAACGGTTGCCCGGTCTTGGACTGCTGCCTGTAAGTACACGAATGACGGGAGAAAAGGTGACGCGGCAGGTGAACTTCCAACTTCTTGAAAGCTGCCGTGCCGCTGTTCCGCAAGGTAACTTTTCCCCCTCAAATTTCAACAACCAACCTTCAGCGTCCCATTTTCAGCTAAAAGGCTACGAGATTCACATGGGTAGTACCGTACCGGTGGAGGGAGCGTCCGCTTCTCCGCTAAACCGGTTGGAAAGCGGGCAATGTGACGGGTATATCGTAGACCGTACGTGCATGGGGACTTACATTCACGGCATTCTCGACAATCCGGAGTTTATCGACTTCCTGCTCGAACCGTTTGCCGGTAAATTGTCGGAAGCAGCGGAAACGTTCAACTACCGGCAGTTTAAGGAAGAGCAGTACGACAAACTCGCCGACCATGTGCGGCAGCATGTCAATCTGCCGCTTATTTACAAGATATTGACGGACAACAATTAAAATCGGATAGAATATGATTGACGGACACGGAGACGATTCCTATAAATACAGCCGCCCGATAACGGCAAATTTCAGTTCCAACGTGTACAGCAAGGTGAATCTTTCCCGTTTGAAAGCTCATCTTTGCGAATGTATCGGGGAGATAGGCAATTACCCCGAACCCGAACCCTATACGTTGGAAGCCCGTATAGCTTCCTGCTGTCAGCTGCCGTCCGGAGCTGTTTGCGTAACGAATGGCGCAACGGAGGCCATATACCTTATTGCACAGACTTTCCGGGGTACGAATACAGCTATCCTGCAACCCACTTTCAGCGAATATGCGGATGCCTGCCGTATGCACGGACACCGGGTGAGTTCGCTTTATCAACTGCCGAAGGAGCAGGACGGGTATCGCCTGCCGGACGATGTGCGGATGCTGTGGCTCTGTAATCCCAACAATCCTACGGGAACGGTGGCCGATAAAGAATATATGCGCGGATTGATTGAACATAATCCGCAGGTTTGTTTTATTATAGATCAGTCTTATGAGTTCTTTACGCTGTGTCCGCTTTTCTCTCCGGCAGAGGCGGCGGAGTATCCGAATGTACTGCTGCTGCATTCCATGACGAAAAGGTATGCGATTCCCGGTTTGCGGCTTGGATATGTAACGGGCAGCTCCGGTTTACTGGAGCGGCTGCGCACCAACCGTATGCCGTGGTCGGTCAACCGGCTTGCCATTGAAGCAGGACTTTTTCTGTTGGAGAACGATGTGCCCGAACCGTTGGATGTGGCTGCTTATTTGCAGGAGACGGCGCGTCTGGGCAAGGCGCTCAAAGCCGTAGGCGGATTGGACGTTTGGGATACGCAGACGCATTTTATGCTGGTGCAGCTTCGCATGGGCAAGGCGTCTGCCTTGAAAGAGTATCTTGCCGGGGAGCATGGCATACTCATTCGGGATGCGTCCAACTTTGCGGGGCTGGACGAGCGCTTTTTCCGCATAGCCACACAGACACCGGAAGAGAATGACAGATTGGTGGCGGCGATAGAGGAATTTATGGCGGGATAGAGCCGGCGTAATAGTAGAACCTGAGTGATAAACATTTTATGGAAGATATAATCATATTTTTAGGCATTGCTTTCAATCTGAACCTGCCGCTGCTTACGGCATGGCTGCTCGACCATTGGTTGGGCGATCCTGTCTGGCTGCCGCATCCTGTGGTGGCTTTCGGAAAGGCCATCTCGTTCTGTGAGCATCGTCTGAATAGGGGGAATGCCCGTTTCCTGAAAGGGGCTGTCATGTCGTTGGTACTGGTGGCAGGCGTTTATCTGCTTACATTGTTCCTGCTGCGTTGGGCAGCGCATTATTCTCCCGGTCTGCTTTTGACTTTGCAGGTGCTGCTCATCTTTTATTGCCTTGCGGGTACTACGCTGGTGCGAGAAGTCTGCGGGGTGTTTAAGGCTGTAGACCGTTCGTTGGAAGAGGGAAGGAAGCAGGTAGCCCGTATTGTGGGGCGCGACACTTCCGGACTTTCGGCACAGGAAGTACGTACGGCGGCATTAGAGACGTTGGCAGAGAACCTGAGCGACGGCGTAATCGCTCCGCTGTTCTGGTATATGTTGCTGGGTGTGCCGGGGATGCTTGCCTATAAGATGATAAATACACTCGACTCCATGATAGGGTATAGGAATGAACGCTATCGTCGGTTCGGCTGTTTCGCGGCACGTCTGGACGATGTAGCCAACTATATCCCCGCCCGTCTGGCGGCTTTTCTCATGGTGGCGGTTTCCGGCAGATTCCCGTTGCTGCTTTTTGTGGGGAAATACGGCAGCAAACATGCCAGTCCCAATTCCGGCTATCCGGAAGCGGCACTTGCCGGAATATTGGACTGCCGCTTCGGTGGTCCTCACAACTATTTTGGCGAGGAAGTGTGGAAACCTTATATCGGCGACAATGAACGGCCTTTGATAACCGAAGACATGAGGATTGCTGTGCGTATCAACCGCAGTGTGGAATGGATAATGGTAATCATTGTTGTTGCTACCGCTACCTGCATGTACGTTATTCCCTCATTCTTCTGAGTGCTAAAGGGTAATCCTGACGATACCGCCATAGGGTGTCAGTGCGCTGAATGCCTCTTCGGGTTTGATGATGCCGGCATATATCTGTGCGCAAATCAGGGCGCCGCCGTGGGCAAAAACGGCCACCCGCTGGTAGGGCTTTCCTTTCAGCTCATCGAGAAAGTCGCTGACACGCCGGTACTGCATGGCGAACGACTCTCCGCCCGTGGCCGCTACATTCAAATAGTCGGCATACCACTCCTGTAGGCGCGGGTCGTCGTTGCGGTCGAAAGGTTTCATTTCCCAACTGCCGAAGTTTATTTCCATAATCCGTTTGTCACGTTCCGCATCCGGATAGCCGCAATAGGTGGCAAGGCGTACGCAACGCGTAAGCGGACTGGTATATACATGGTCGAAAGGCAAAAAGGCTTTCAGGTTCTCTTGGGTAACGGCCGCTTCCTGTTCGAATGTCGGTTTCAGGGGAACATCCGTTTGTCCGTAGCATACGCCGGGCGGTACATCGACGGATGTGTGACGAATAAGTATAACTTCCATAATTTTTCAGATTAAATGTTTAGTGAAAATAAAAGGGAACCGAGACAAAGTCCGTAAGGAAATCGATTCCAAAACCTGCATAGACATATACCAATACAAGGCTGCCTATGTAGAATGCCAGTTCGCAAAGCAGGAAAGCCGCTCCGCAGCAATCACCCGTATATCCTTGCAGGCGGCGTTTCATAAGGCGGCACAGCAGTACGAATGCGAGCAGTGGGAAGAGGGTGGCAGGCCACATCTTTACCGGCAGGAGCAAGACGAAAGGAAGCAATCCGCAGATGAAGGCGGATATCAATTCCTGGCGACTCATGCGGTTGTACACGACTTTAGCCTTGCTGTCTTCTTCTTTTCGGGCGTATGGCAGGCAGTTAATGAGTTGGGATGCGCAGAACTTGCACCAGCAGTCGCCGCAGAAGACAAGGATACAAAGGAAATTCAGAGGCAGATTGCGCATCTGTAACAGCAATAGGAAATAGAATATCAGTCCGATAACTCCGTAGCTTCCTATATGGGAATCTTTCATGATGGCAAGCATACGCTCGCGGGTGGTGCCGCCACCGAACCCGTCCAGAAAGTCCGCTAACCCGTCTTCGTGCAGGCATCCCGTAACAAGCAGGCGGGCGATGATGGCTATAATCCAGGCAAGGGATACGGGCAGTATCTGTCCGGTCAGCCAGAGAGTGCCTGCCATGATGCCGCCCGTCAGCCAGCCGGTTAGCGGCCAGTAAGGTACTACATGCTTGAAACATTCGGCGGGTACTTCCCTGATTTTCCAAAAGGGCAGTCGGGTGAAGAAGATAAATGCAGCCAGTATGTTCATTATATATAGGTATTGTCTATAAAATTAAAATATGGGTACTATCAACAAAGTTATATATGTTATCTATAAAATGGTTCTCTGCTTAGAGATGCCGTTTGAGGGGCTTCTCAAAAGTATTTGGTGATGGAAGCGTGTGCGAAGTTATCCATTTCATTAATCATGCGGACAGCCGATTCTATAATGGGATATGCACAGATAGCTCCCGTGCCTTCTCCGAGTCTTAATCCTAAATGCAGCAACGGTTTGGCATTTAATGAATCAAGCACAAGCTTATGCCCGTATTCATCTCCGCAATGTCCGAATACGGCATAATGCAGCACTTCGGGATACAGCTTGGCAGCGGCAAGGATACAGTTTGTCATGATGAAGCCGTCTACCAGAATAATCATTTTCAGCTCGGCGGCTTGCAGCATGGCGCCTACTGCCATAACCATTTCCAAGCCGCCGAAGTAGCGGATGATGTCACGCGGCGAACCGTCTCCTTTGTAGTTGTCCAACGACTGTTTCAACACTTCGTACTTATGGCGGATGCCTGCATCGTCCAGTCCGCTTCCCGCACCGACGCATTCTTTTAGCGGAATGCCGGTGAAGCAGCTCATCCATAGGGAAGAAGAGGATGTATTGCCTATCCCCATTTCCCCGAAACTGAGTATGTTACTGCCTTCTTCGCGGCAACGGCGCACCACTTCCGCACCCCGTTCCAGGCAAAGTTCCATTTCCGTTTCGGTCATTGCAGCTTCGTGCAGATAGTTGCGTGTGCCTTTGCGCACTTTCATATTGATGATGCCTTTTTCATAAGGCAGGTCATAATCTACTCCCGCATCCACTATCTTTAATGTAAATCCGTGCTGGCGGCACAGGAAATTGACGCCGGCACCCCCATGAAGGAAATTACTGATTTGTTGCCAGGTAATTTCTTTGGGTGAGAGGCTGACACCTTCCTCTACAATACCATGATCGGCAGCAAAGATGATATTCTGAGGGTGTTGCAGAATGGGAGTCAGGCTTTGCTGGATAAGCCCTACCTGAAGCGCAAGGCTTTCCAGCATTCCCAAAGACCCTTTCGGCTTGGTCAGGTTATTGATTTTCTCAACCAGTGCCGGTCGTATAGCTTCATCCGGTCCTATTATATCAAATGTCTTCATAATTTTATACCTTATACTTCATTCTTATATTCCGTACTTATTCACACTTAATTTTTGTTGCAATCCCCGACACCATTAAAATCACTTCATCTGCCCGTGAAGCCACATACTGGTTCATCCAGCCTTGCATATCCGTAAACTTCCGTTGTATTTCGTTTTCGGATGTGCCGCCCATACCTATCTCGTTGGTGACAAATATAAATGTGGCATCCTGTGCCGTAAAGCGGTCGAATTCGGCTTTGGCTGCGGCAAGGGAACGGTCTGTATCGGCATCCAGGTCGAAAAAGAAGTTGGTGCACCACAACGTTATGCAGTCTATCAGTACGGTGCGTCCGGATAGCGAGTGGCGGCTCAGCTCTTTATCTTCTTCTATGTTTGTCCATTCCGGTCCGCGCCTTTCCTGATGGTGTATCACCCGTTTGCGGAATTCTTCATCCCATATACGTGCCGTAGCGAGGTAGACGGGGTTGGGCGAGAGGCTGAGCGCCAACTTTTCCGCATAGGTACTTTTGCCCGAACGTGCTCCACCGGTAATAAGTATGATTCGTCTCATTGGTTTGCTTGAAGTTTTTATGAAAGCAAATGTACATGATTTCTGCGGCAGTGGCAAGAATAGAGTATTTTTTTAGCGGTTTCGTTTTTTCTTTTTTAAAAGATTTCATTACCTTTGCCGATGTTTTCAGAATAAAGGGAAACGAAACCTGCGGCAATAGCTCAGTTGGTAGAGCATCAGCTTCCCAAGCTGAGGGTCACGAGTTCGAGCCTCGCTTGCCGCTCTCTTGAAAATCAAGCAGTTACAAATAAAGTAGCTGCTTATTTTTTTATATATGCTGAATAACATTCCGCTTTTAGACCCTTTTAAACCCCTTTAATCTTATCTTTGTATGCAAATTCTATGCAAATTTTCAGATTTGCATAAACTAAAAACATAGATATATGGCAACGGTTAAATTCTACCTTGATAAAAGAAGACAAAAAAAAGATGGCACTTATCCGATAAAGTTGAATGTATTCCACAACAAACAAATAATGATAGCTACGCAGCTAAGTGCATCGGAAAAAGAATGGAATGGGAACGAATATTCTGTGCGTGCACAAAATTACAAGCCGAGAAATATAGTTGCCCGTGGAATAATAAACAAGGCGGAAACAGTAATATTTACTTTAGAGCAACAAGAAAAGTTGAAATCAACTACAGACAAAGCTTTGAAGAAGTTGATAGAGGACGCTATAAGTAGCAAGGTTGAAAATCAAAAGACGTTTCTCTATTATCTTGATGAATTCGTTTCCAAGAAAACCAATCAGGGGACTAAGTCTATATATACAACCACAAGAAACAAGATTGAGGAATACGATAGTTATTGTACTTTTGAGAGCATGGATAAGTCATGGCTGGAAAACTTTGAAACGTGGATGGCAAAGACGATGAAGGTTAATGCCTACGCTATTCATTTACGGAACATACGTAGTGTATTCAACTACGCCATTGATGAGGAGTACACAACATTGTATCCATTCAGAAGGTTTTCAATAAAGAAAGAGGAAACCCGAAAACGCAGCCTTACAGCAGAACAACTTAGGTTATTGAGAGATTATCCATGTGAGGAATACCAGATTAGATATAGGGATATGTTCATGCTCATGTTCTATCTCATAGGAGTAAATGCAGCCGATTTGTTTAACGCAAAACATTCTGCATTGGTAAATGGTCGTTTTGAATATAAAAGAGCTAAGACGGGGAAATTATACAGTATTAAAGTAGAACCGGAAGCGCAGGCTATAATTGAGAAATACAAAGGGAAGGATTATCTTCTTAATATAATGGATGAATACGGAAATTACAAGGATTTCCTACATCGTATGGGAATAGGGTTAAAACAGATTGGAGAGACAGAAAGGAAGGGATTGGGAGGGAAAAAGAGTAGAAATCCTTTATTCCCTGATTTGTCCTCATATTGGGCAAGACACACATGGGCCACGGTAGCGGCAGAACTCGATGTTCCCAAAGAGGTAATCGCCCACGCGCTTGGGCATAGTTGGGCGAACAGTACAACAACCGACATCTATATCCGTTTCGATATGAAAAAAGTGGATGAAGCGAATAGAAAGGTTATTGATTTCGTGAACAATATCAATATGTAAATATATCATTATAAATACAATAAAATGTTAATATAAAGATACACTTCTATATCTATAATATATTGATTATTAGATGGTAATGTGTATATCATTTTTATTATATCATCCTTTTAGGCGTTCTTGCTCCCTTTTAGCGACAGAATGAAAAGTAAATATTAAAGATTGTTCCTTTTCTCCGATTGTGCAAAAAAACATTCCTACTTTTACCCGTGTAACAAGTACGGGATGTTACCAGACATTGATTAAACATTCTCCTTATGGAGGTTATATATGATTGCCTCGTAGTAGCTCGTACCTATTACGGGGCTTTCTATTTAAAGCCAGTATACAATCGGTCATGACGCTGTGTGTGCACCTCTGACCGATGAAGGAATCTTGTAGAGGGCTGTGAAAACGGGGCGGGAAACCGCAGGAAGTACGATGCAAGGAAGCACTTAGAGGATGCTTGTACGGGTGTCACCCCACCTAAAACCTCGAAGCGGATGCAGGTTGATGTCATTCGCCCCTTGAAAGGCTCGGTCGTTATACGGGAGTTTGGAACCATTCAAGAGGAAAGTCCGTTGGCCGTTTGGCTCAATACGTTCAGGTGAAATCGGACTGCCAAATCGCCTAAAGGACACTCTATACCCACGTGGCTGGTGTTGCCGGGAATTTGGGTTGAGTGTATAACCAATAAGCCATGATTAAGAACATTAAAATATGCGCTATAATTGCAATATATTTTTATTATCTTTGCAAAAGCATGTCAAGTGGCATGCTTCCCATACTAACGAAAAGACATGAAAGGACTTACAATCAAACAAGAGAATTTTTGCAACTACTACATCGAAAGCGGTAATACTTCCGATGCCTATCGTCGTGCCTATTCGTGCGAGAAGATGAAAGATAAACAAGTGTGGGAAGAATCTTGCAAGTTGTTGTCCAACCCAAAGGTAGCCCAAAGGGTCAAAGAGTTGCAGGAGGAACAAAAAAACAAATCGGATATAACTAAAGAACGCATTCTACAAGAATTGTCCGGTATAGCTTTCTCATCCATTGCCAGCATGCACAACACATGGATAGAGCGTAAAGAATTTGATGAACTCTCTGACAAAGAGAAATCAGCAATAAAAAGTATATCTACCAAGATATTGAAAAAAAATATCGGAACAAGTGATGCTCCGGAAATTGTAGATGTTGAATATGTGAAGATAGAACTTTATGATAAGATAAAGGCTATTGAGCGTATATGTAAAATGCTTGGGTTTGATGAGCCTACCGAAATAGAGATGAATACCAGCAAACCCATAAGTGTCGAGGATGCAAAGAAACTGATAGAAAGGCTATGATGGACGGTGTACGGTATCTACAAGCATTTTGTATGTCGGGCGTTCTCAATTACACAAAATTTTTCTTTAAAAGTAAAACAGGGCGCAAATTTGTGGTGAGCAGACACCATGAACGCATATGTAATGCGTTGGATGATGTTATTTCCGGAAAAATTCAAAAACTGATAATCAATATTGCACCACGATATGGAAAGACCGAATTAGCCGTAAAGAACTTTATATCATACGGATTGGCACTCAACCCTTCCTCAAAGTTTGTCCATCTCTCATATTCTGACGATTTGGCTCACGATAATTCAGAAGAGATTAGAGACATAGTTAAATCAGAAGAGTATCAACAGCTGTTCCCGTATGTCCAGATAAAGAGAGGAACAGACAGCAAAAAGAAGTGGAGTACCACTGCTGGCGGTGGTGTATATGCGGTGTCAACAGGTGGACAGATAACGGGATTTGGCGCTGGAGAGGTGGACGATATAGATGATAAAGAAACAGAAAAAGAAATAGATAGCATATTAAAGGGGGCAAGGTTTTCCGGCGCCATTGTCATAGACGACCCTATTAAGCCGGAGGACGCTTTGTCTGACGTGAAAAGGGAAAAGGTTAACCAACGCTTTGAAACGACTATCCGTAACCGAGTGAACAGCCGAAATACCCCAATTGTAATAATCATGCAGCGCCTGCATGAGAATGATTTGTGCGGCTATCTTATGAAAACAGAGCCAGGGCAATGGACTGTTCTTTCATTGCCGGTCATAGAAAAAGAAGCGGACGGGAAAGAATTTCCTTTGTGGGAGTTTAAACACACATTGGATGAATTGCATAATCTTAATAGAATAAATCCATTCGTCTTTGAAACACAATATATGCAGAACCCTACACCTATAGAAGGTCTTATGTACGGTACATTCAAGACTTATAGGGAAATACCATATACCAACCGTGCCATTCGGAAAAATTATACCGATACCGCAGATACGGGCAGTGACAGATTATGTTCCATAGATTATGTGGATACAGAAATAGGCAACTTTATTTTAAGCATACTGTATACGGACGCTCCTATGGAGGTTACGGAACCGCAAGTTGCAGCTTTGCTTGCCAAAGATAGAGTAACCATAGCTAACATTGAAAGCAATAACGGTGGACGTGGTTTTGCCCGAAACGTAGAGCGGCAATCACGCATAATGGGCAATAATGAAACAGAAATAAAATGGTTTCATCAGTCGGGGAATAAGGAAGTTCGAATATTTACCCGCTCCGCTGAGGTTATGAATCTTACATATATGCCGGAAGGTTGGGAAGTGCTCTTTCCTGAATTTTATGCAGAGATAAAATCTTTTAGGAAGTTCGGAAAAAACGCACATGATGATGGGGCAGATGCTCTTACCGGAACCGTAGAAAAACGCGGAGATTTTGAATATGACAGCTATGAGGCTGCGACAGTCGCATTTTCCGGCATTCCAATTGCAGAAATACATCCACTGCTTAATGGGCGTTTTCTGTATGCGAAAGCGTATGTTGTACATGATACAATATATGTGGACGATGCGTATATAGGAGAATTGATTCCCATCAAAGAAATCGCCGCGCTGGTCGCTGGTGCCGATGTAAACATTGAGACTTCGCAGGCGATGCTTCATTATATACGCGATTATAGGGCTGAAATAGGTGATGTGTGGGCAAGGCAAGAAAATACAGGAAAACTTTCTTATATTGAAGCATTTAAGGGGCTAATTCGAGATTTTAAATTCAAGAGAGATAATAAAATGTCCTTATTTATGCGTAATCTAATGGACTATGACGGCAAAGATGTCTATGAAGCAATGTATGTATTGTGTTGTATAGCGGATAGAGTAAAAAGAAAATCAAAAAAATAATCATAAAAATGCTGTTTGTTATTTGGAATTAGTCTAAATAATATATATATTTGCACACGTAGGGTCACTACAAGCGTGTGAAGTTGCACGCAACCGTATTAATGGACTAAAACACTAAATATATGGGAGTGGCCGCATTTATTTGCTGTCACTCCTGCTTTGTATATGGGCATATTTACTAAATTTTGGAAGCCAGAGAATAAAAAGTCTATTCCGATGTATGATAATGTAAATCGGGTAGAAAGAGATGCAGCAGGAAACTACTGGTTTTTGTCCGATTTGTTTGGAAGGCGTTCCAAATGGAAAGTATATTATGACATGACTGACAATTTGGATAAAGCCGGAGCGCTTGTTTCCTGTACGCCTTTCTTCACTGTAGTTGATAAAATCGGTTCTATGATGTCCCGTGGTATTCCTTATGTGGTAGATAAGGATGGAAATGAAAAAAGGACATTTGCCGATATACGTAATATACTCAACGCTCCCAATCCGCTGCAAACATTCTCTTCATTTGTAAAGCAAATTGAAATATGTCTTAAGGTATTCGGCTATTGTCCAATTGTTCTTGTTAGAGCGACAAAAACAAGCACTCCTAAGGCAATGTGGATAATTCCACCTGAGATTTTCCATATGGAAGGAACCGGTAAGGTGTTTCGCCAATACGAACTGAAAAATATTATATCAAGTGTATATATAGACTGTAACGGAACTCGATTAGAGTTGGAGGACTATGAATATCTTGTAATATATGACAGCAATATAGTAATAAATAGCGGTGCGACTGCTGATGTCAAATTTGAGTCCGTTTCAGATAGCCTTTCCCAGCCTATATCAAACTGGGTAGCTTCTATGTCTGCAAGCCATACATTGCTTGTAAATGGTGGTCCTAAAGGCGTGCTCTATAATGATTATACTGACCAGATGGGAAATGTTGCCCTTTCCTCGGAAGATGAAAAGGATATAAAGGACAGATTTAAACGTGATTATGGCTTAGTAAACAAGGAATATCCCATTTTGGTGACACGTTACAAATTAGGATGGCTTCCTCTTGATTTTAATGCTGATGAATTAAAACTTCATGAAGAGGATAAGAGGTGTACAGATAAGATTGCCAATGCAATGGGCATAAATGCCAATCTTTTTACGGATGCCAAATACGACAACCTTGAAAGTGCCGGGAAAAAGGCTTATCAGGACGTAATCATTCCAGATAGCCGAAAGATAGCAGAATGTCTTTCAAAAGCCATATGTCCGGAAGGTGTTTTTATTAAGATTGATTTTACAGATGTTGAATGCCTTCAAACCAATAAGGAGACAGAAGCCAATACATTGGTTAAAGTTGCTGATGCCTTACAGAGATTGATAGATAAGTCTTTGATAACACATGATGAGGCACGTATAGAAGTTGCAAGATACATAGATATTGACCCGGATAATCCAAAAGGAGATTTTGATAGCAATGCAGCAAGCAGTGCATCTGTTGAAAATAACGTCAATAACAGTAAGGAAAATGGAAACAATGACAAATAAATACAAAGATAAGATGGGGATGCAGTATAAATTGTTCTCCATAAACTCAAAGGATGTCCAATACAGCCCCGAAAGCCGGACTATCAGCGGATACGCTGCTGTATTCGGAAACGTGGATAAGGCTCATGATATTCTATTGAAAGGTTGCTTTTCAAAAAGTATCAATGAAAGAGGGCCGCAAAGCCAGGCAAATGACAAAATTATACTCCTTTGGATGCACGACATGTCAGAGCCTTTGGGATTTATTACAGAATTGAAAGAAGATGATAGAGGGCTTTATTTTGAGGCGCGCATAGATGAGATTGAACTTGGAGATAGGGCCATAAAACAACTTGAGTCAGGCACGCTTAATCAATTCTCTATTGGCTATGAATATGTATGGGAGAATTGCGAATGGGATTACGAAAAACAAGCTCTGATTGTTAGAGAGGTTAAGCTGTATGAAATATCGGTAGTATCAATTGGCTGTAATGGAGAAACTGAGTATTTGGGGTTGAAGTCAATTGAAGACTACGAAAACGCTTATAAGGATTTAAGCGGTGAAATTTCCTTGTTATGTAAAAATATGAGTACAACCAAGCAACAGCGTTTGCAAAAAATTATAGCCAAAGCAATGTCACTTGCATCTTTTAGGCCGGACGGTGTTATACCTGCTCCACCCAAAGGGATGGAAGCCGGCAGTAATGGCAAAACGGAAGAAAAATCATTATGTAATTTATTAAAACTAAAATCGGTATGAAATTAGGATTTTTAGAACTTATGGACACATCCGGCTTGTCCGAAGAAAACAAGAAGTTTTTTGAATCTTTGGACGAAAAAATGGGAGAAGCCTTTGAAAAACAAGTGAAAGGCTATCTTGCGGATGAAGTGAAATTGGAAGATTTGCGTAAATCCATAAAGGATGCCGCTGATTCCATAAATGACATCAAGGAAAAGGATTTTGCCGGCATTGACAAAAAGACTTTTGAGGAGAAGGTTAATGAATTGGAGAATGCCATTTTACGTGTAAAGGCTTCTACCGAAGTAGGTAAAAACGGGGAGGTAAAGATTAAATCTGTTTATGAGCAGCTACACGAACAGCTCAAGGAGTATATTGCTGCGGACAAGAAGGGCGTTATGTCTCTTGATTTGAAATCGGCTTGTCAGTCGGCTCCCGGCAATAAGTTGGGATTAAATCTTGTGCTGGAAAAGAAAGACGCTGCAACTATTACTTCCGGGTCCCTTGCTCCGCATTACGGACTTGAGGTTGACCCAAATTTATCAGTCAATCCGAGAGCGCAAACCGTCATTAGAAAATATGCAAATGTATCAAGCACAAATAATAGGGCTTTGGTTTATGCGGAATATACAAGCAAGGACGGAGATGCTGCATGGGTTCCTGAAGGTGGGCTAAAGCCTTTGATGGATGCGACATTGACAGAAAAAACAATAACCGCTGCCAAAGTGGCTATTGCTGCTAAATTTACAGAGGAAACGCTGTCGGATTTTCCCAGCTTCGTCAATGAAGTTGAAACGGAAATGGTAAATAAACTTGGAATCAAAGAAGAGCAGGGAATTTTGTCAGGCAATGGCTCTAGTGGAGAAATAAAAGGCGTTGCATCGGATATGCCGGCATTCTCTCTCTCTACTTTCTATGTTGAGAAGCCAAATATGTTTGATGCTCTTGTGGCTGGATATTCGCAAATTGTATCCACCAGCGAAATGGCTTATCGTCCGAACCTTGTACTGATGAACCCATTGGATTACGCGTCCATGCAGTTGGCTAAGGATGCTAACGGTCAATATCTCCGCCCATTCCGATATGGAGATGAATTGATTCAGGGATTGCGCGTAGAAACTACTACAGCAGTAAAACAAGGAGATTTCATCATGGGTGATTTCTCATACTTGAACATTCGTGACTTGTGGGAATTGTCTATTACCTTAGGATGGGAGAATGACGATTTCCGCAAGAATATCGTGACTGTAATCGCAGAGAAGAGGCTGATGTGTTATATCAAGTCGCAATATAAGACCGCATTTGTAAAGGACACATTCTCTACTGTAATAGAAGGTATCACTCAAGGAGCATAAGGAGAATAATTATGGGAAAAGAATATAGAATAAATCTGACTAAACGTTATAACGTAACATTTGTCAAGGATGGTGTGAAGTATAAAACAGGCGATGAAGTTTCAGTCGGAATGGCTCTTGCGAGCAAGTTTTATGCTGAGGGTAAAATTGAAGCGACAAACGAACTGATTAATGATGCCAGAGCGTTGGGTTGCGAGGAGTTGTTCACTAAACGTAAATCTGCGAAAAAAGATACGGTATGATAATTGACTACGAATCTTTCACCGGGTTGCTGAGTGTCGGGATAAATCCTGACACTGGCGCTCCCTCTATAACAAGAGATGCGGAGTTGGGCAAAATAGAATCATATATTTCCGTATATGAACAGGAATATTTGATTCGTATACTTGGTGAGGATATGTGTAAGGCTTTTACCGATTATCTTAATTCAAAAGAAGATGGCGTTGATGATAAATGGGATAGGCTGCTTGCTATTTTATCAGAAAAATACAGCCCTATTGCTTGCTATATATTTTTCAAGTATATAGCAGACGGTAATTACAGCGTAACAAATGTGGGAACAGTAACTTCTGCCGATGGAGATGCTGTTTCTCCACAAATTTTGCAAATTAGGGCATGGAATGATATGGTAAATATGAACAAGCGTGTTTATAAACTTTTGCAAGGAAAGGAATATGCTGGTGTATGTTTCAATCCATGTATGTTACGTAAAATAAACTGTATGGGAATATGAAGCCAGTAAATGATATATTTGCGGACATTGTAAAAAAGGTATCGAAAAGATACGGAAGCAATGTGTCGTTTTTATTCGGAGACTGGGCCTACATAAGCAATCAATTAACTTTATGGGGTAAAAGCCCCAAGACAAGTAAATTGAAGTTTCCTATAATATGTCTTTATTCTCCGTTCACGGAAGATAGAAGTTCTGCCGAGACTGAGGTTAGCCTGGAGTTTATTATTATGGTAAACACTTTGAAAGGGTATTCGAATGAAGACCGGCAAAAGACTTCCTTTGAGCAGGTATTGCGACCTATATACAATCTTTTCTTGGATGAAATCAAGAAAGACATAAACATTGTCCGTAGTTACAATGATGTGGTTCCACATTCCTACATTGAAAACTACAGATATGGCAGGGTTGGAGTTATAGGAGAAGACGGGAAACCATTCAGTGATTTTATTGATGCTATCGAGATGAAAAATGTAAATTTAACCATTAAAGAAGTAAAATGTTATGGCAACAGATTATAGAAAATGTCCGGGCGTTGCAACTTTTAATACGGGCAGTTCCGTGTGTGTGCTTGACCCCGGTAAAATAAAAGCTATCATACTGACTATTCACGGTCATAAGATACCTACAGAGAAAACAGCGGAAGCCTTTGAAAAGGCTTGCCATGCAGACCGTCCGGGAAGAATATTCCCTATCAAAACGATTGTGGAATATGCACCTTCCGGTGGAGAGGCGCAAACTTCCGCTACGGGATATGGCCCTACTAAAATCACAAGCTATTCAGCTAAAAATGATGTATGGACTTTGCAGGACTACGATGCCAGCTTGAAAGCAAACATCATGGTGGCAAAGAATGTGGCATTTGATGCTTATTTTGTAGATGAGAACAACGTCATTTACGGAATGAATGACGGTACGAAAGATTTGGCAGGCATTCCACTGTCCGGCGTTTATCCGGGCGGTCAGGATTGGGATTCTTCCGGTACAGAAGCCAACTTGACTATCGCAACCATGTTCAAGGATTACGAGAAATATATCAAGAATGCGGATGTGAGAGCTTATGATTTTGATGTCGTTGACGCATTGAAAGGGTTGGTTTATGTCGATTTGGTATCAACGGAAGCAAACAAGTATAAATTGATTGAGCACTTCGGAAATTTGGATATTACGGAGTATTACGGTGAATTACTGGCAAAGAATGCAGAAAAAGCGTTGGACGGGGCGACAAGTGCTTCTTATGCTAACGGGGTCATTACTACCGTTGGCGAGGACCCCGTTACCCTTGCATCTCCCTCTGTATTGCAAGAAGCCGGAATTACAGGTATTGAGGCTTGGACATGATAGTAGAAGGTGTAACATTCAATGAAGAGAGGGTGAGAAATATGAAGAAGAGGGACTTCATAAACACACATAAGAATGTGTTTTTTCTTGACCGCCCGCCCGAAGAAAGGGAGAAAACCCTTTCGTCCATCTACGATGATATAGCATCTTCCGGTGCGGCAAGACAGAAAAAAGATGATTGTATATTATGATGGTGGTATCGTTTAATTAGGGGCGTTCATTCGCCCCTAAATTGTCTTGACTATGGCTAACATTATTGAAGCAGAAGAAAATTTCAGACGGTTTGCTACCGGATTTGAACCGATGATACGGGATATTATGGTAAAAAACAGAGAAGAAGTTTCCCAATATATTGTAGAACAACTATGGTCAGGTATTAACGGAAACGACAAACCGTTACGCCCTACTTACCTTAATGACCCGTACTTCAATACCAAAGAAGCAGGGTATTGGTATAAGAACGCCAAAGGCTATGCTGCTTTCAAGCAAAGGGTAGCCCCGCTTATGTATTCTTCGCTGATAAACGCTCCTGTAAGTTCAAAAGGGACGCCAAACCTGATAATTACGGGTGAATTTCACGATTCTATTACAGCCGTACCGATAGATAAGGGGCTAAGGATTGAAAGTGTGGGGATAAGCTTTAGCGGTGATATAGAAAAGAAATACGGACAGGCGATTTACAAGGTCGGTTCTTATGCGAGAAAGGCATTCATGGAAAGGCATATAAAGCAAGGCATTGCGGATTATTTTAGAAAATTCGGTTTATAATGGGATGTGCGTGTGAAAACAAAAAGAGAATGGCAGATATAGCTAAGATGCGTTCGCTTGCAAGAAAAGCCGCAAAGATGGAGGGGAAAGTATATATACTTTATGAGAAAGACGGGGTTTTCAATTTTTGCCCGAGAGGCGAAATGTTCAACGGGAAACTGATTGAATATGTTTGGTTCTAATTTAGAGAAAATATATCTTTGCTGAAAAATACTCTTATATGGCACAAGAAAGTAAATACGCATACGATGAGGATAGTGTAAAGGCTATCGTTCATTGGGCTTTAACAGCTCAATTGCCCGCTCAAATAGAGTTGAGCGAGTCGGAGAATATATTCGATGTTAAGAAGTACGTACAAGCGAATATACACGATATAAACCAGCATTTCCCCGACCCGTTCTACAATCCGGCTATTGATAGGCTGTATCGGTTGAAAGAGTTTATAGAGAAATGAATAAAGACCATAAGCGGAAAATATTATTCAAGAACTTTGCACAAGTCATTAGGATTGTGTACATTTGTGGTTCTGTTGGGGAGGCTTTGGTCGCCTTTTTTCTTTTCTTCCATATCTTAGCCCTCCATACAACATCTAATGTCTGACAATTTGTACCGAGATTTGTTCCCCCATTTTACTGGTACTAAATATCCCTGTTTTGCCCAACGCCATAACGTAGATTTATCAACATCTAACATTTTTGCTGTTTCATTAGGTGTTTTGTATTCCTCTTGTAGAATAGGAAAACTTTCTTCCTTTTGTTCTGCATTCCATTGTAAAAACGCTTCTTTAAGGTCAAGCGCATTGATTACTAATTATATATTTGCGCCACTCCTTAAAATTTCATTTATATTCATAATTTAAAATGTTGAGTGCGTCTGCTTTCGTAGGGTATCAGCCTTTAAAGCATCCACGAGTTAGATACATAGCTCGTGTTGTTTGACATTGCAAATTTCAGAAATGATAAACTGAATAAAGAAAAAGGGACTTTAAGAAATAAACAAAGCCGCTCATAAAGAACGGCTTATACTTTTTTAGGGGATTAACAGAGGGGACTTTCAGGGGACTTTAGGGAATTATAGGTAATTAAAACTCTTCTTGAATTCATCGCCTATATTTAAATTACTTGGCTTGATATGGTATAAAAAATGTGTAAGTGTACACAAGTGTTTGTACGCCTGCATACACCTATACTTTATTTTTTACCATAGTGATACCTCATAGAGAGCACATAAACCGTGATTATTTCATCATTAACTGAATAGATAATGCGATGTTCCGAATTTATACGCCGAGACCATTTGCCGGACAAATCATATTTCAGAGATTCCGGTTTGCCTATTCCGGTATAAGGGTGTTTGGCAATATCTTCAAGCAGTGACAATATTTTATTTATTATAGCCTTATTACCGCTTCGTACAAAATATTGGTATTCTTCTTTTGCTTGTGCGGAAAGTGTTATTTTGTACATACAACCCGATTTAAAAAGTCTGACATATTTTCTCCCTCATGTTGAGAAACGCAATTTCCATTCTTAATATCTTCTTCCCCTTTTCTGATAGCTTCCATCGTTGCCGGAGATTTCATTATATATTCAGTTTCTTTAATGGAGTTGTATTCATCTAAAGATATGACAACAACGCTTTCATTGCCGGCACGGTGCACCAGCAACGGCTCACTGTCATTTATCACACCATCGAGATAGTATTTAAGGTTATTTCTTAGTTCTGAATAGTTGGCTGTTCTCATAATTTACTTGTTTTTATTGTTTTGTACAAAAATAGGTACTTATTTTTGTACTTGCAAGAAATGGTGAATATATGAATTTAATTTAGACTAATTCTAAATAATTTTATATCTTTGCGTTATCATGTGATGTTGCATGACACCCAATATTAGGACTTATGGCAAACGAATTTATAATTACCGATTTAGTCGACAAAAAAGCCGTACAACAATTAAAGGAACTCCGTCTTGAATTTGATAGTACAAAAGGGTCTTATGTGGAGCTTGCTAAGGAGTTGGCGCAAGGAGTAAAAACTAATCCCAAAACATTTGATGAACTTTCCCAAAAAGCACGTAATTATACCTCGCTGTTGGAGAAATTGAATAAGACGCAAGAAAATATGGCATCTATTCAGGCGAAACAACTTACCGTGCTACGTCAAGTATCCCAGCAACTAAATTCAATGTCATCTTTGCAAAAGTTAAACCTTCTGTTTGAACAGTTCGCTAAAAATATCAAGAATGCAAGTGATATGCTTGCCGGATTATCTTCCGTATCCAACCAGGTGTCTTCGGCGCAGGATAATGCGGCTAAAAGCACCCAAACAGCAAGTAATATAATAAGCCAGGCATCCACCCAATTGCAGGCGGCAAATATGAACTATGCTGCCATAATCGACACCGTACAGGCATATGATGGCGAAGTTACTAAGTTAACGGCTGATACCATAGCCAATAAAGAGGCTATGAAAAAGATTGATGCGGATATTAAATCTCTTGCAAAATCTTATAAAGACGGAGAAATTACTTTGTCTGAATATATAAGGCAGTCTTCGCTATTAAAACAAAGGCATACGGAACTGATGGCGCAAAATCAGCAATATTCGGCTTTGATAAAAAATCATTCCACGGCAATTATTTCAGCTTCCGGCAGCTATTATGAAATGAATGCCGCCATGCTTGAATTGCAGAAAAGGTATAAGGCGTTGAGTGAAGCTGACCGGGAAAGTAGTGTCGGAAAGAATTTGATAGCGCAAGCCAATGCTTTGAATAATAAGTTGAAAGAAATTGACTCTCAATTTGGGAATTATCAAAGGAATGTAGGCAATTATGCGTCCTCTTGGAATGGGCTTAATGTTCAGACGCAGCAGTTATTGCGAGAGTTACCGTCTTTGACAATGAGTTTCAATCAATTCTTCCTTGCCATATCCAATAACTTGCCAATGTTTGTGGATGAATTAAAAAGAGCAAGTGAAGAGTTTAAGCGGATGAAATCCGAAGGACAAACTGCGGTTCCGGTATGGAAACAACTTCTTGGCAGTTTATTTTCTTGGCAATCAGCACTTGTAATAGGTATAACATTATTGTCTGCGTATAGTTCGGAGATTATAGATTGGGTTGCGAGTTTGTTTAGAGGAAAGAAGGCATTGGATGAAATAATTTCCGTTCAAGACAAATTAAGGACAGCTCAAAAAGGAGCTATTCGTGATACAATAGAAGAACGTATCAAATTAGAACTATTATATAAGGCTGCCACCGATAATAAAAAAGCTATGGAAGAGCGTATCGTAGCTGCAAATGAATTAAAAAGTACTTTCCCTAAATTATTTGATAATTATACAAAAGAACAAATAATGACGGGGAATGCAAAAGACGCATATAGATTATTAACAGCACAGATTATCGCTACTGCCAAAGCTAAACGGGTAATGAATGAAGTGACAAAAGCCTCAACAAATTACGAGGAAACCGAGTTTAAACGGCTTAATCAAGTTTATACTGTCGAAAAAGCACGTGCAGAATATCAAAAGTTTGTAGATACGGGATTATCGAGAACAGAAGCAGGTATAGATGCAAAAAAGAAGCTTGAAGCGGAAGAAGCAACTTTGAAAGCTTTAAAAGAGCAAAGTATTCAGTATAAGAACCAAATGAATGATTTGGAAAAATTAGTAGATGTAAAAGCATTGGTTAATGACCCGGGTAAAAATAATAAAGCTTATGACGATGAAAAAAAGAAAGCGGAAGAATACGCTGAATATATCAAGAAGATAACAGAGGATTTATCCAAATCTAAAATAGAATTGATAGCTGACGGTAGAGAAAGAGAAATAGCTGAAATCAGCAAGGAATACGATGATAGGATTAAAAAGATAAAGGGTAGGACAGAAGAAGAAATAGAGCTTCGGAAAAATCTTGAAACGCTGAAAGGAAAAGCCATTGCGGAAATAAACGATAAATACGATAAAGAACTGCTTGAAATAGAAAAAACAAATCTTGAAAACAGATTGGCTTCCATTGGAGAAAACTCGAATGAAGAATTAGACAAAAGGCTTAATCTCCAAATACAACTCAATAATATGATGCGTGATGCGGAAATAAAGGACGCTGAAAAGAATGGAGAGGATGTTGTGGCGATACGCATGAAGTACATGCAACGGGAAAATTCTCTCATAATGCGAAACCTCCAAGAAAGAATTGGGTTGATTGAGGTAAATACTGATAAGGTGGTAAACGAGCAGGAAACATCCGCCTTGAAAGAAGCTAATATCATAAAAAAACAATATGCAAATGGCGAAATCAGCAAAGAGGATTACGAAAAGAAATTATATGATATTGGGGTTAAGTATGCTAAGGCGCGTCTTGAAACACTTATGAAAGAGGCGGAGGCTGAAATGTCCCTTCTTGACCCAAATAGTGAAAAGTATCAGGAGCTAGAAGACAGGTTAGCCAACCTTCAAGCACAGATAAACGGAATAAATTATGATGATGCTACCAAAAAACGGGAAGAATGGATAGACAAGTTTAAAGAGGGTTTGTCAGGGATGAACTCCGCCGCAAGGGATGCACTTGGTGAAACGGCAGGAATATTCGAGGGGTTATCTGATATAATGGTTGACGTAGCAGAGGATGGAAAGTTAAGTTTTGAAAACATGGCGGAAGCCGTAGGGAAGATAGTATCAGGCATCACTTCGCTGATGACCGATATATATGATGCCCGGATAGAAAACGTTGAAAAAGAACAAGAAGCCAACGATGAAGCATACGATAAAGAAATAGAACGTATAGAAGCCCTTGAAGAAAATGGTGCAATTTCCACCGAAGAGGCAGAAGCTCGCAAACGTGCAGCCGAAGATAAGACAGCCGCCAAAAATGCAGAGCTGGAAAAGAAAAAAGCTGCATTACAAGAGAAGCAAGCCAAATGGGATAAAGCAAATTCTATTGTTCAAACGACTATTGCTACCTCATTGGCTATTATGAAAGCGTATGCAACAGCGGGACCGATTGCTGGTGCAGTATTTGCCGCAATAGTAGCCGCATTGGGAGCCGCACAAGTTGCTATCATAGCAGCCCAGCCCATTCCCAAATACGCCAAAGGAACAAAAGACCATCCCGGCGGTTTGGCAATAGTAGGTGATGGCGGCAAGAAAGAGGGTATCGTAACTAATAACGGGCTTTTTATCACTCCTGATAAGCCGACATTGGTAGACCTTCCGGCGCATGCGCAGGTAATCCCTGATTTGTCATATATCTATGACCGTAGAGGGCTTACATCGGATTATGGTTTATTGGAACAAAAGCTAAAGAATATGAGAGAAGAGGGGATTGTTGTTAATGTAAACAACGATTACAGCCGACTTGAAAGAAAGATGGAAAGCAATACCAAACAATTGCAGAACATTGGTCGGATTATGAAGAAAGCCAACCATATTGCGGATTATAATTGGATTTCAAGCAGAGTATAAGATATGATATATAATGACTTAAACAAAATATGCCTTTCCCGCTTTATAGACATATTTCTGGGGGATATTGATAAGGTTGTTCAAGGCGGAAGATATAGTATCAGAGAAAAGGCTTTAGCAGCTGAGAAGCTATGCAATGAATACTTATCAATAATAGGGGGAAAATCTGTTTCCGCCCAAATAAACCGGAAAAATGAAGTGCTGAAAATTCAGATCCGATTAAATTGCCTTGCCATATGTCAGGAACTCATTTCTTCCGGAAACTGGAGTGATGCTGTAGAAGTCATGTCTGCTTTGGGTTATAAATTCAGAGAGGGCGAACATGATAAGATAAAGAACCGGATAAGCAGCGTTTCCGCTTCTGACAATTACCGCCTTGCAAAATTGCAGGAAACATCTCCGGATATAGGGAAAATAAAAATGGATAGGGAATATTTTACCAAAGAACGCGTTTCTTTAATGTCCCATGTAAAAATGCACATTGATGAAAACACGTTCTCCGCCAAAGAATATGCCTATATGGTCAGGCGTATGTGTGATGACATAGATGCTATGATACGTTCAACTTCAAAAAAGAAATAGATATGTATTACAGATGTGAACTGTTGATAGGCGGAATGACATATGACGCCACAAATGAGCTTGTTAATTGGGACGATGTAGAGATGTCTTTCAAGAGAGGGGATTATGACGGAGTTGTTCGTAGTTTTTCCACAAAATTTGAGTTTGCCAACGGCGCTTATTCGCTATTGCTGAAAGAATATTTGTCGAATTACCTGAACTCATCCGCAACACTCGTGTTTTATACCCGGAATAACTCATGGCTGTTAAATGAAAAGTTCAGATGCGCTTTGGACTACTCCACATTTTCCTACAATGATACGACGTGCGAAATAAATGCCGTCGACAACAGTCTCGCAAGCTTGATTAAGGCAAAGAAAGGCACGCAGTATGAATATCCGGTAAAAGAAATAAAGGAGTCCCAGCCTTTGGATTATGACAGATTGTTGATGAACAGTGATATAAAATGGTCTATACCAAGTGACGCGGAAGAGCCTAATGTTTCCCATGTAATAACTGCTTATCCTAATGCTTATTATACTATTCCTTTTTATATGTTAGGACAACCGGAAATTGCGACAAAGGACATTGTAGAGGTTTTTGATACGGCTGAAAACCGATTTGAAAGTACGGAAAGTCTATTCGGAGAATATCTGTTCAAAAATATATCTGACAGGGATTTGACCATACGGATAAAAGTAAAATTCAGTGTATTCATTACGTATCAGAGACCAGGCGTATCCTTCCCGATATATATACGGCTTTCCTCTTATAATGAAAATAGTAAAGAGCTTAAAATATATTATCAATCCGCTACAATTCAAACATTTAATACATACACTGTCGATATTGATGAGAATTTGACAATATCTCCAGATGAGATGATTAATTTCAATATAGCACTTGCAAAATCTGACCCTATATATCAAAATTTTCCCGTTAATTTTAAATTCAACAGTCTTGACACACCGTTAAATATAAGTTTTTCCGAGCGTGGAAAATCTGTAAAAATAGATTGTATCAGTCCTAAAGTATTGCTTAACCGTTTACTGAGGTCTATAACTGATAAGAACAATGTAACGGGTGAAATCGCCACCGGAGTAGATGAGCGTTTAGACATGGCGATGATAGTTCCGGCAGAAAGCATACGAGGACTTCCCAATGCCAAAATATATACATCTTATACCAAATTCGCCAATTGGATGAGCGCGGAATTTGGGTTTGTCCCTGTAATCGGTGACGAGAAGGTAACATTTGTTCATCGTGATACTTTATTCCAAGATACAGAAATAAAGGACTTGCAGGACAGTACTTCCGATTTGGAATACAATGTGAATGCCGGACTGGTTTATTCGGGGGTAAAAGTCGGGTATGACAAACAGGATTACGACAGTGTAAATGGTCGCGATGAATTCCGCTTTACCAATGAATACACCACCGGCATTACATTGACAGATAACGTATTGGAATTAGTTAGCCCATATAGAGCCGATGCTTATGGTATGGAATTTCTTGCGGAAAAAAGAGGTGAAGATACGACTGACAGCGACAGTGATAATGATATATTCTTTGTTGGAGCATCACTTGACGAAGAAAAATACAAGCTTGTAAGGGATGGATATATAATATCCGGTGTCATATCTCCTTCTACTATGTTCAATGCCATGTATTCCCAAAGGCTTATGATTGAAGCAAACGCAAGGTATATAGGTGCTTTTGCCAACGCGTTGGAGTTTACATCATCTGACGGTAACAGTGATGTGACAATCAATGGAGTTAGCGAAAGGGCGAACGTTGTATTAGGAAACAAACTGTTCACGGTAGGAGAACTTTCCGTCAAGACCGGAGATTTGGAAATACCGTCAGACTTGAAGGGTTACATTCGGGTGGAAAGGAACGGGCATATTTATAAAGGCTACGTAAAAAGTGCAAGCTATAATTATGGACGACCGGAAGCGGTAAAATATTCTTTGATAGTCAAGAGTGTAGATTAATAGATGAGGAGATTCCATATAGGTCTATCAGGCACTCGTTATTTTATAAGGTATTATTTGGAATTGGTCTAAATAGTATGTATATTTGCGCATGATGTGTGAAGTTGCACATCACTATAAAAGGACGAAAAGACATGGTAAAAGTTGGTGATGTTTGCCCTCTTTTTTTCTCACCTGTAAAAGATAAGTTTGGGCTTGATATGGACTATATTCAGAAGTTCCACGCTTCTGATAAAATCCATATACAGGTATTCACTAATGCTTCTGAGGAAGTTTCAGCGAGCCTGAACAATCTTGCCGCAGGAAATTCTACACCAATATCACTTTCCACATATAATCATAATGACAATGTAGTGATGTATTACGCCATTCTTCGAGACTTGGAGGACGCCGTATATACGGTTACAATCAACGAAGATATATCAGAACCTTTTATCGTATGCTCCTCTGACGACTTGTTAGAGGAAACTGTACTTATCCGTTATTCCCATAAAAGCAATAACTCCGCTTTTGATAACATATTTTGGGTAGATGATATTCAGCAAGTATTTAATTTTCGTGTGGAAGCAGGATTTAAACCAGGAGGATATTCCCCTCGAATAGATAATGAGCAATATCGCAACCAAATGCAAGAGATAGAAGAATTATACGCAGTACCTTATGATGTGTATAATCTTACGATAGGAAATTCAAGCGGTGTCCCTTATTGGTTTGCAAAACACATAAACCGTATTTTATGCCTTTCTATGGTGGAAATTGATGGGACAAGATATGTCCGTTCGGAAAGTTCTGTTCCGGAAATGACGCAAGTTATTGAAGATAGCCAGCTGTTCCATATAAATATGGCTCTTGAATTACAGAATAACGATATTGCAGGTATTGGCGGCTCTCCTGAAGCTGGTTCTTCCGCCTCTTTCCCTGCATTCCTGATAGACCACGCCAAAGATGGAGAGATGTTGCAATTCAGCGCAGAAAAAGCTGCATTTACTAATGTTGATAAGGTTGAGGTATGAAAAAAAGGATTAGTAAAATATTATGGTTTGGTGATACTCTTAATGAAAACAATCAGGCAGCTCCCCCTGCTTTATCTCCGAGTGATGAAGAGCATTTACAAGGTCTGAATCTCGGGGAAATATATATATGCGTCGCAGATGCCGACCCAGCACTGTTCATCAGGACTTCTGCCGACCGAATTGTCTACTTTAAGGCTCTTGATATAGAGGCTTTATCCAAGTTCTTTATAAGAAAAGACAGACCGGACGAAGCTGGATTTTTAATAAAGTTCTTAGGTGGATTGTTTTCAGACTACATCCAGTCCATGAACTTTTCTTCCGGCGCACTCGGTGAAGGCTTTGTTATTAAAGTAGACAGCAAGACGGGTAAATCCTACATTGAGGTGGACGAACTCTTTGTGCGTATCAAAGCGATGTTCTCCGAACTGGAGATAAAGAAGCTCTCTTATGCAGGCGGAAACTACATGTTCACCGCTGCCGGAATGAAATGCGGAAAGGTAGAAGAACACGAGGATTTTTGGCGTTGCTATCTTTTGGTGGATGATGGAGAAACGGCTATCGAGAACCCGTTCAAGGAAGGTGACCAGATTCGTTTCCAAGACTTCAATATCAAACCGGGTGTCTACGAGAATGTGTCCAACCGTTATTATTGGCGTTTATGCGTAGGTGTTGGCGAGGATTATATAGACCTTAGCAAAACGGACTGTGATGCAAACAGCGACATACCGCAGGAAGGCGATAGCCTTGTACAACTCGGCAACAGAACAGACAAGAAGCGTCAGAACGCAATCACCTTGTCCGTGTATGGCGATGATGCACCGAGTATCCATCAGTATGCCGGGATAGATTCCTATTCTTTAGCAGGCAAGGAAGTGACGGTTATCAGTCCGCAAGGCAACAAGTTCATGGGAGACTTTATCTTGAAAACGGGAATAAACATTATGACCCAATTCAAGATATTGGAAGATTTGATTTACTCTGAAATTTCCAAAGTGCTTGACGAGGTGCAGGCAAAGGATAATTATCTGTACAATGCGACATTTGCATCCAATACGAACGGTTGGGAGACAAAGAACGATGTTCGCTTCTTTACTGTGAACGGAAAGTTCTTATTGGTTAACGACAAGTTCTATTCCCGTAAGGACGCTATGGCTGCCATTATTAGAGACGGAGATAGAAACGTGCTTCGTATCCTTTCTTCCGGAATTAAACAGTCAAATGCGGATTTAGCCAATAAACCGACCTATGAGGAAGGGGAAGAACCGAAGAATTTCTTTATCTCTTTCCGGTATAAGGTAGCTACAGCCGGAACGCTGACAATAGGATTTCCCGGTCAGAACCTGCATTTCACCGAACGTATTGAACCGGGTGAGGAATACGCAATGAAGGAATATTCCGGCACATGGGACGGAACGGGCGATTTTGAGTTGAAGTTTACGGGGGATATATACATACATTCGCTGGCTCTTGCCGAAAACGCATTCGAGGATTTGTATACTAAATTGAGTTCCGAAATAAAGCAGACAGCGGAAAGTATCAGGTTGGAAGTAAAGGAGCTTTCTGAAAGTAATAATCAGAAGTTCTCACAGATTGAGCAGACAGCGGAAAACCTCAAATTGTCTGTTACAAAAATAGAGGAAGATGTAACGCAGTTGGGGCTGGACATCAATGGGGTTACCGATGAACTTAAATTATATGTCAAAAAAGACGGATTAGGTTCAGAAATCAATGTGGCACTTGATAATATTTCCGTGGTTTCCAAAAATATATACTTTACCGGAAATATATCCGCCAACGGGAATGTGTCTATTCAGGCAGACGGGACAATAAAGGCTATTGGTGGATATTTTGAAGGAGAGATAAATGCAAACAGCGGGGTGTTTAAAAATGTAAGAACTCCTAACAACTCTTTGGTGATAGACGAAAATGGGAATGTTAGCATTGTTGGCAAAATATCAACCGCTTCGTCAGGTACAAAAATAGAAATAAACCCAAATTCAAACAGCCTAAAATTTTATAATTCAAAAGGATATGATGTGGGTGGAATTTCATTCCTTGATAGTGGAGGCGGAGGTACTTCTGTTACTTACCCAAGATTAAAATTGGACAATATAGCAAGTGATGGCAACTTAACTGCGTCTACCACCCTTTTTGCAGGGTCATTGTCAATGATTTCAAATTTAAGTGGGTCAAGATACCAAGTGTCTCTTGGCATCAGCGGACTTTCTTTTTATAAAGATGGAAGATTAACTAAATCATACCCAAGCTCATGAAAAAGATAAATTTTAAACAATTACTGATTGCTACGGACATTACCCGTAAGCATTGTGAAAATATAGATTGTAGAGAGAATTTTGCGAATGTATTATACCGGAACGGTAACGGTATCGCATCGCATGCACTCGCTTTGAAGATATACAACTCCAATGAAGAGACAGAGTATACCGATGAAGAAGTATCCTTGATACAAGAGCATGCAAATGCTTTTTGCAAACCTTTCTTCATTGACGCGCTCAATCGTGCTATCAACAATCAACCGGAAGAAGTAACCGATAAACAGGGATAATTATGGCTTGGACAGAACAGGATTATCAGGAAATAGTTGCCCGCCTTAAAACAGAGTCGCAAGGTGTTGGTGACGTCCCTAATGCAGAAACGCTTACTGGCATAAGTTCTCTGCCCGCATATCAAGAAGTAGAGGGGCAGGACATGCCGAAGATTGTACGTGCCCCACTTACATTGTTAGCCGCTCCCGCTTTGGAAGCTGCCGATAAAGCAAATGCAGCCGCTACTAAAGCAGAAAGCAACGCCACAGCAGCACAGACAGCCGCAAATTCCGCCAATGAGAAAGCAGGACTGGCGGCACAAGCTGCATCCGATGCCAACGCAGCTAAAGAAGGGGCGGAAGCGGCTACCCAATCCGCAAACAACGCTGCATCCAATGCCGAAGAAAAAGCCACCGCCGCTAATACAGCCGCACAAGATGCCGAAAAGGTTGCCAACAATCCGACATACATCGGCAAAGACCACTATGTCTATGTGTACAACAAGAAGACGGAAAGTTTCAACAAGACGGATATTTATTGCAAGGGCGAGCCGGGAAGCTCTTTCCGTGTAGCCGGCGAATACGCCACCCTTGAAGCCTTGAAATCCGCTGTTCCCGACGGTTCGGCAGTTGACGGGTTCATGGCTGTAGGTACGGAAGCCCCTTATGATTACTACGCATGGGTGAATGGTGAATGGGTAAGCCAGGGGAAGATTGGCGGCATAGACGAAGCGCCAACTGATGGCAAGGCATACGGTCGTAAGAATGGGAATTGGGCGGAAGTTTCTGAAAAGAAATATGTCAATGACAGCATTTCAAGCGCTCGTAGTGTTGGCTACATGATGCAGTTTACAGAGATTGACACTTCTGGGTTGGATGAAAATACGTGGTATCCGGTTACGATTGCTGCTGGAGGAAGAATGAACATACGAGTAGAAGTGCTGGTATCATTAGATAGCGGTACAAAACCGTCATGGTCTACACATGAGAGAGGTTTTTCTACTCGTAAAATTTGGGAATTTGCTCCGAATGCTTGGGGCGTTAATCGTGATAGCAATATTACTATATACTTATCAGATTTCGTTCATGCAGATATAGACCCTGTGAGGGGTTTAGGTAATTTGAGCCACTTTGATACATGCTATGTTTTTGTACGAGGTGGTGGTAAATACCACTTTTATGCTTCTCATGAAGCAAAAGTTATTCTTCATACTGATACATATGCACCAGGCGACCAAAGTGTTAGTCCAACTACTGAAACCCCTGCGGGAATAGTGGCGAATATAGCAACGAAGGAGTATGCGGATAATATCGGTTATGGTAAGGTTATTGATGTTGCCGATGGTTCTTTGTTAACTATCAATAAAAACATATGGGATACAGAAGCTTATGACCATGTTGTTAAAATATTTGGTTCTACTGATGTTATTAAGAATATGATTATAGATATTTGCAATAACCATACTAAATATTATATACATAGTTACTCAAACTATAGAAATTGTATAGAACTTTCTTCTGTTTATGCTTATTATACTGATGAAGAAAGATATGAAATAGAATTTAATATTAGTTATTATACTTCTCAGAGGCCTGTTTCTAAACGAATAGCAATAGCATTAAACTTATTTGATGACGATAAAAGTGATGATAGACTTTTTATTGAAGATATTCTTTGTTAAACGTACTAAATCTGAATATGATAGTATCGGTACTAAAAACGAATATACAATGTATGCTACAACAGATGCTTGATATGAGAGATAAGAATTTAGAGCGGAAATATAAACCCTGATATTAAAAAATGGAGATAGTTAGATATGGTTAAAATTGGAGCTACATCTATTAGTAATCTTGCTGTTGGAAATAAAAATATTGATTTGCTTAATATCGGCAATGCCATTTTTTATGCTGGCTATCCTTATCCTTGTGTTGGTGAGAATAATTTAACCCCCATTACTCTTCAGCAATACATTGAGTTGCCTTATTTTGGAGACCCGCAAAATTTTCAAGTAGCCCTATATTTTTCAAAATATATAGAAAGTTTTGAATATAGAATTGTATTAGCTGGAATAGATAGCGGTTTTAAAGTTTGTCCTCTTAATGAGCAAGTAATTCCTGATGTTTACGGTTCTGTCACGAATTACGGTAATTATGCTGTTCTATCATATATGTGTGCTCCTCGTTGTATTGCCAACGAAACGATCGCTCCAACGATGCTTACTGAATTTAAAATTGATGGTAAATTATACAGCTATAATTATATAAGAAAGTAATTATAAGAATTGAATTTAACTTATTTGATTATGAGAGTAAAAGTATTTTATGAAAACTGGTTTGCCAAACTTATCCTATTTGGCGACTACACAACAATCATGTTCTTCGGCTTCATCCTTACAAAACTGAAAGAGTTGTCCGAAGCAACCATACGCCATGAACGGATACATCAGAAACAGTTCTTCGAGTGCATGGAGATAGCGGCTATCCCGTCCGTATTGCTGGCATTCCATGTCAGTGCATGGTGGTTGTTACTTATCCCGCTATTCTACTACATTTTGTATCTGACAGAATGGTTTGTGAGCTTCGTGTACCATCTGTTTACAGACGATAAGATTGGGGAGGGCAAGGTCAATAAAAACGCTTACCGTGCGAGCGCATTTGAAATGGAAGCCAAACTCAACCAAGATAATTCGAACTACTTGAAAGAACGCAAATGGGGAGCGTGGTTCCGCTATTACGGTAAGATATGAAAATCCCGTCCTACTCTCACGAGCAAAACGGAATGACAGTAGTTAGCTTATTGATAAGAGACACAAAGATATGAATAATTGACAAATAACGATAAGATGAAGAATAACATTATTACCCAAAGCATACCGGGTGGTTTCTCGGTAATAGCAAGCAGTTTTATTGCACAGTCATTGGAACACATGATACCGTGGCTGATAGTAACATTTTCAGTCGTTGTATGCGATTTGATGTTCGGGATAAGGAAATGCCTGCTATTGGGTGAAGAATTTCGGTTTTCAAGTGCCGTACGCCGTACTATGGGTAAAATGGTGACATACTTTGCCTTTGTTTGTATGGTGGTGATGATAAACATTGCTTCCGGCAATAAATGGAATATTGATGTGTATTCATGCTTGTTTGTCTGCTTCATAGAGTTCTGCTCTATCATAAGCAATATCTTGAAGCCAAAGGGATATAATTTCAACTTACTGAAAGCGTTGGGATTGTTCGGAAAGAAAGTGCTCGATGTCGAGAAAGAAGATATGAGTGAAATAATAACTAAAGATAAGGAGTAACAAAATGAAAAAGAAACTGATTATCGCAGCGATTGTTATCGCTATCATCATGGGAGTTATGCTTTACATGCACTACACACCGTTTTGGGTGAACCTGACTACTGTTGTATCATTCGGTGTCGGTGTTGTTGCCGGATGGGTGGCTCGTTTAGTTTATGACAAATATTTTAGAAAGGAGAAATAACATGAGATACTTTACAATTGCAGAACTGGTTAAAAGCGAAACGGCTGATAAGAAAGCTATAGATAACAGATTACCGCAAGAACTGCTTCCCAATGCACAAGCGTTGGTTGACAATGTCCTCGACCCGTTAAGAGAGGCTTACGGCAAACCTATCACAGTGACAAGCGGATACCGTTGCCCTGCTCTGAATAAAGCGGTAGGCGGCTCTAAAACGAGCGACCACATGAACGGGTGCGCTGCCGATATTGTCGGTACGCCGAACACCCCGAAAGAGAACAAAAGATTGTTCAACCTTATACAAGAATTGAAGCTTCCCTTTGACCAGGTTATTGATGAGAAAAACTTCTCATGGGTACACGTCAGCCACCGAAGAGAAGGAAACAGAAACCAAGTATTGAAACTCTAAAAAGTAAACATCATGGCAGCAGAAGTTTTATCATTTCAAAAAGAAGAAGGCAAAACAGCGTATTACGCAACGTTTGTCAGTGACGGTAATCCCGTTACCATACAGATAAAGAACAAGGGCGGAATGGTGACTGTATTTGCCAATATCGAGGGCATGAATCCTATCCCGCTTTCCCCAAATGCCAATCAAGCCTTAGGCCCTTCCAATGTGATATTTCGTCTTATTGGCATAGCGGCAGGTATGGAAATTACAATAAGAAGTGCTACGAAAGTGTCAGAAGCGAAAATGATTAAAGAGGGATAGCCTTATGAAACCAATCACTATCCCTCACATCAGCATTCCTATAATCGGCATTCCCGTAATCAGCATACTTACCATAGGGTTTCCCGGTGCTGGCGGAAATAAGCCGCATCCATTTCCTGACGAAGGGTATTTATTATTAGCCAATGACGCTCCATTGTTGTTGACTAATGAAGAGCCGATATTGCTTACAAGTAAAAATAAATAGTAGTATGGAAGAGAAAATAGAAAAAGGACAACAAATTGGACAACTCCCCAAAAGAGACGTTTTGACGGGTAATGAGCAGTTTCCATTTCAAGAAGACAGAGAAAATGGTTCTATCACCCCTAACGCCCTAAAGAGTTTCATTAGTTCTGGAAAAGGTGGATATATGAGCTATATAACCGAGTATAATGTTTCTATTCATCATCCTTCATCCGGGATTGATGGCAGTAATAGATATACATTAGAAGATGCTATTGTTCAAGTTCCGGAAACTATAAGAATAGCCGGGCTAAAGGTGTCATTCTTGAACAATAGCGGACTTGTGGAGACGTGGGAATTTGCAGGTGGAGTATTTGAAAATATCGAGAATTGGAAATCAAATGAAGATAAATTGACCGATATCCGAGATGAAGCCATCGACAAAATAAAGGATGCGGAAAGTGATGCAATTTCCAATTTCAGTTCCCAGCGTGTTACTCCTGATATGCTGTCTGAATCAACCAAGCAGTTTATTAACGCAAGTGGTGGCGGTACAATAAACAATCTTGCGGATGACGAAGACCTTGTGTCTGTAGACAAAGGGGAAAACTTAAGTGTTTTAAAATTTGCTGACCGTGCCTATAATCTTGAAACGCATATAGGAATGGGATATAAAATTCTGCGCAGGAATATTATAGGCGGTAAAAATATACTTACACAGGATATGATAAATCAGTCTCATACGATTTATATGATTCAGTATGATTTTGATTTGGATGGTGCAACTATTAAAATACCTGAAGGGTGCATACTTGATTTCCAGGGTGGAGGTATTGTTAATGGAAAGGTCTTTAGCGATAATAAAACAACAAGAATCGTAAATCCACCTAAAATAACAGAATCTAATGATAAAATATTTTTTGGGGTGTTTTTTGATTCAAATAATGGTGAGTTGACTTATAGATTTGAAAAGATTAATAGACCTTTTGAAGTTGTAGGTCAGGTCGCTACAACAAGAGCATCTAAAGAATACTGGAATGCCAGAAGAATTGGGATAAATAAATATAATATATTTTTACCTCATGTATTTTCAAACGGAGAGTGGAGTTTTGGTGATTCTAATATAGAAGAGGCCATAGAACTGTATAAAAAATATAATATATTTATGTATAATATTAGATTTGAAGTTAGAACAGATGATTTATCAGATGATAGGATCCTTGAATATTCCAATATGGTAAAGGATAAAATTGATAAATTAATGGCTAACAATATTCCTGTTGAAAATATATTTTTATCCAATGAGACTCCTAATGTATATAATAATTACAAATGGACTTCCGCTTTGATACAACTGTCGGATTGGGTTAGAAAAAAAGGCTATAAAAGTGGAATATCTCATTATACAGGAATGCCATCATCTATTGAATCTTATGGTGCTCCTCAAGAATATAATTCTGCAAATTTTGACAAGTATGGCATTAATCTATATCCGTCATTGTCTCCAAAGGGCAATAATGATTTGGGATATAAGCCTAAACAAAGTGATATAATCAAGGCTCACAATAAGTTTAGAACTCAATTTGATTATCTTGTCGATAGGGGATACACTTCAATGACTATCACAGAAACAGGTTTCAGTGAATATAATAATGGTATGTACAGTGTAGATGACAGGACTCTTCCGATGGATACAACAGGCTATATTTATATAACAGCTTGGAAAGAGTGGTTGAATATTCTATCCCATTATGCTTCAATGATTGATTCAATGGATGTATGGGTTTCTCCTGAAATAGACAGAACTTCTGAGGCAATGTATAATATTCTTCTAAATTTTTAGTTATGAATAAATTAGGTCAATTAACTTATAATAGTTTTTTAGATAGTAGTATATGTGTTAATTTTAATACAGAACGGGAGAAATATACTATAATTGCTGCTATAGAAATGCCAATAGCAGGTTCATTGGAATTTGTATGGTATGATTCTTATAGAAAGCTTGAAAATGGATATTTTGCTTATGATATTATATCTAAGGTAAATCTTTCGAAAACTTATTCCGAAGACAGTGAAAAGCCAAGATATGTTTGGTTGAATCAAATAAGCCATGATGATGAACTTTCTACTTTAAATATTAAATTATATAAAAAGGAAGACAAGTATTATTTGATTTGCAAGGGAATAAACTCCAATATCATAGCATTTTCTGTAAAAAACTTATATACGGAAAGGCCTATAATGTTCACATTCCTTAATTTAGTTGTAGATACTATAGATGATTATAATATTCCGGCGGAAGTAAAAGTAATTACAGTAAATAACACTGTAATTAAAAATATAAAACGAGAAAGTCCAATAACTAACAGTGTGATACCTGGATATTATAATATATGGTCTAAAGAAGGACTATTACATATCGGAGATTACGAAATTAATTATTCTATACCTTTGTGGCTTTTGAAATCTGATGATAAGTTTATAGGCTCTACATCAGAGCGTCCTTCATCTCCTCCCATTGGATTTTCCTTTTATGATGCGTCACTTGGCAAGCCTATATGGTGGAACGGTTCTTCATGGACAGATGCCAGTGGTTCTACAGTGTAGTGCTTTACTAATTGTTTAATTATTTATGGTATGAGAAATAACATCTTAGGTGCGGTGGTCTATCTATCCATCGCCATAGTATTCGGTGGCAGCACTGCATTGCTGATGCTCTTTATCAAGGAGAACAGCGACCGTTGCCACTACTATAACGGCAAGTGGAATAAAACGGACTTGCTGTGTGGGGTTGCCGCAATATGTGCTGGTATGGTTGTAAATCATTATTTGTTGAGGTCATGAAAAAACTACCCTGGCTATTAGTTGTATTGCTGGCAATCGCTTGTGTGGCGGCGTGGTTCCGCCCGCTCGAGCCTTTGCCGGCAGAAATCCGCACCGAGACGAAGATACAGACAGTTGTCAAACTTGACACGGTTCTTATCTCCTCGCCGATAGCTGTCTTTTGGCAGATATTGCCGAATGACACAGTACGTATAGGTGATACTTTGCTTCATCGCAAACGGGTTGTATATGAAGACAGCTTGTATCGTGCGGTGGTGAGCGGATATGTAGACCCGCAGCTGGATAGTATGACTGTGTATCCGAGGACGGTTTATCAGACGGTAACGAATGACATCTATCATCCGGTTCCCATCAAACCGAAGAAGAAGCGTTGGGGATTAGGGTTGCAGGCTGGGTATGGGTATCCGGGCGGCATGTACGTAGGCGCAGGAATAAGTTATAATCTATTTGTATGGTAAGAAAGAAATTAACGATGTAGAAGTTGGCTTGTAGCTGACACTCTTTCGGGGCTTAGAGTAAAAAGAAAGCCCCCAACGTTCAAATAATTATTGCCACATAAAAATTTGAAAAAAGCATAAGACACCGCACGTTGGAGGCTTTAATATCTTCAACACGGTATCTTATGCTTTGTTCGTATATAATCAAATATTTTATGTGGCAGGGCAAAGATAAATATAAAATTCAGAAAAACTATGTGTAAGTCAGAAATCTTTGCCGAAACAATCAATCTCGTGGCGCAGGAGACCGAAATACCCGCCAGCCGAATACTATCTTCGGATAAGGATACGGAAACCGTAGACGCCCGCTATTTGCTTGTACAGTTGCTTGTCGAAAGGGGAATGTACCCTTCACAGATATCTCCTAAAATCCACAAGACCAAACGCGCGATAAACTATATGATTTCCAATTTCCAGGAACGTATGGAAGGCGGGAAAATGTTGAGAATATATTGGGAAAACATTAGGAAAGCGTTGGGAAACAACTGATTTCATGGCAGTACCGGTATTTATACTTTTGTGATGCGGTTGATTTTGACCGTAATACAAAATATAAATCTCTATGGAAAGAACGTATGTCTTCAATCAAGACGGGAACAACGGAAATGGTGGTGGAAGCAAATTCGACATCATGGCTATGTTGCCCAACTTGATGGGAAGCAAGGGTGTAGACCCCGGACTTCTCGCTTTACTGAACCAGGGACGTGGCAGCCAAGACCAATGGGGCGGCTCGTGGTGGTTCATCTGGATTATCCTTTTGTGGTTCTGTTGGGGCGGCAACGGCTTTGGCAACCGCTTTGGCAATGGTGGCGGTCTGCCTGCCGAGCTTAACGGTGATGTCGGTCGTGAATACCTGATGTCAGCCATTCAGGGCAATGGCAATGCCATCAACCAGCTTGCTTCTTCTTTGAACTGCTCTACCCAACAGTTACAGAGCGCCCTGTGCAACATCCAGGGACTTATCGCCAATGTAGGAAATCAGGTGGGCATGTCAAGCCAGCAAATCATCAACGCATTCCAGTCCGGAAATCAGGCTGTTCTTACTCAGATTGCAGATTGCTGCTGCAAGACTCAGAACGCCATTACCACAATGGGCTATGAGAACCAGCTTGCGATGTGCAATCAGACCAACGCGCTTGTCAACACAGCCAATCAGAATGCCCTTTCATTGCGTGACGGTGCGACCGCCAATACCAATGCTATCCTTGCGAAGCTGGACGCCATGCAGAACCAGGCATTGCAGGACAAGATTGCGGCTCTTACAGCAGAAAAAGCCACTTTGACTGCTGAAATCTCCCAACGTAACCAGAATGCTACTATCCTGAGTTCAGTAGGACAACAGATTGCTCCTTTGGCAGCAGGCTTGCAGGCATTGCAGTCCGATGTCGATGGAATAAAATGCAAGATGCCTAACACCGTTCCGGTTGTTTACCCTAATATTCAAGCCATCAACACAGACTGTTTCCGTGCTGCGGCTTTCGGTGCTTACGCCGGTGATGCAATGTATGGACGTGGCGGTTGTGGTTGTAACAACTACTGGGGTTAATTCCGGTAAGAAAGGGGGTAATTATGTGGCCTAACTTTTTTACAGGATTTCCTTTCTTGTTCCCTACTATTGGAAGGGCTAATTTCAATACCCTTCCTACGGTAGCCGTAACGGTCGGCACGGAGAACGTGACTTTGGAACTTCCTAATCATGCGTTCCGTAACAGAAGCTATGTAGGCGGTTTCTATGTCAGTCTCCGCCAGGCAATACCTGCCGGTACGACTGCTACACTCCCGATACTGATAGGGACTAATGGGGATACAAGACCGTTGCTGGCTTACAACAATGAGCCGGTGACTGTCGGCAACCTTGCTGGAACGGGTATCTACGAAATCCACTATAACAAGTACACCAACGAACTGTTCCTTGTTAACGGTGGGTATCGTCCGACAACCGCATCGGCACCGACTCCGACAGCAGAAGCAACCGCTCAAAAGAGCAAGTAGTTAACATGGGGCTTTGTGGTTGTTTCCAAAATGGAAATAGCCACACCCCTTTAAAATCAAACCAATATGTTTCAATCACTTCGTACCAATAACCAGTTGTATATACTTCATAAGGATGCTAATCCGTTTATCGAATACGGTCCGGTAGTCAGCGTTTCCGCTCCTAAGCCGAAATATCCTATGGCACCCCCTATGGGACAGTTGCCCCAAATGGAAATGGTTGTGGATGTCGTTGTCTGTATCAACGGGCAGAACACTACTTTCCAAAATCTACCTGCCGGCATGGATATAGCCGACTTCGGACAGAACGGTAATATCGTAGTGTCATGCTCTCGTGATGCGATGAACAACGAGGTCGCTTCTATGAAACAGAAAAGCATAGACATTATCAACAGCATGGACTTCCACAATTCCGTCATTGCGGGATGTGACAAGATGCTGACGCTCTTGAACCCCGAATTTGCAGAGAAACAACGTCAGGAACAGGAAATATCCTCTCTGAAAGGACAAATGGCGGAAATGAGCAAGAACATGTCCGACCTTATGGAATTGAACAAACGGCTTATGGAACAGCTCGGAGTTGCTGAAACATCTAAAACAAAGAAATAATATGGGAATGTGGGAAATATTGGAAGAAGGACGCGGAGAATATGACCGTGACTTCGGTATGAGAGGCGGTAATCCTATAGAAGAAGCCTATAGAGAGGGTTGTCGTCATGGTTACGAGAAAGCCATGCGTGAGATGCAGGGCGGTGAAATGGGCTATCGTAACAGCGGTGGTTCACGCGGTGGAAGCTATAGCGGCGGCTCAGATATGGGCGAACGCCGCATGCCGGGTTACTTCCCGGAATATCCGGTTTACAACGAACGCCGCGATTCACAGCCTTACGGTGATGATATGGGCGAACGCAGACGCAGACGCGCCAACGGAGAGTTCATGTAATGGAGAGGGGATTATTCCCCTCTTTTGCCAATCAATTAAAATCAGGAAAATATGAAACAAAGATTAGATACATACGACAGAATACCGCCTGCAATGGCTGACTATCTCAGCCAGTACGGATGGCATTTCAGCAAGAAGATGTGCCTATGGGCTGTTTCCCGCATGAAGATGGAAAATAAATCTACGGGTAAAGAAGAAAAGCTGGAGCCAATCAGCAAAGAGCAGGTAGAGGAGCTTCTGAAAAAGTACAGTGTAAACCTGGAGAAGGATGCAGGGTACGACAGCGTTTACGTGGCAAACATGGCGAAGTCGGATTACTACAAAAGTTCTATCACTGACGAAGCCCATCTCGCATTGTTCATTAAGGATTACATAGATGATGTGGACGCTTACAATGGAATGCCTTTCACTCGGTTCTATGCCGACTGCATAGGCTCCGGCAACCCGATTATTTGGTCTGAATTAATGTAATTCATATATTTGCATAAACTAAAATTTGTGCTATATGAAAGAAATTTGGAAACCAATTAGTGGATTTGAAGGACTTTATGAAGTATCTAATATGGGAAATGTAAGGTCTGTTGACAGGATTGTGAAAAGAGGGAATTGCTTTGAAAAAAGAAAATCTCACCTTATGTCTGCTGTTGCTTCTGATGGTACTCATGGATATTCTTATGTAAACTTATATATGAATGGTAAAACATACCCGAAAAGAGTGCATCGGTTAGTCGCAGAAGCATTTATTCCTAACCCTGAAAATAAGCCTTGCATTGACCATATTAATACTATAAGGAACGATAATAATGTTGAAAATTTAAGATGGGTAACATATAAAGAAAATGCTCTAAATAATATAACATATTCTCGATGTAAGCAAAATACTTATTCAAAGGATTCAATTAGAAAAGCCTTAGAAACAAAAAAGAAAAACAATAAGAAAAGAGCTCCTAAGACAGTCTACCAATTTGACAAGCAAGGTAATTTTATCGCTAAGTATTATTCTGGAGCGGAAGCATCAAGGAAAACAGGAATAGATCATAGCAGTATAATAGATGTATGTAATGGAAAATTAAATACAGCTGGAGGTTATTTTTGGGGATATGATAAGGATAACGTTAATATCAGAGAATTGCCTGTTACTGCCAATGCAAGGAAAGTTTTGGTTTATGATAATCAATGGAATTTTATAAATGAATTTGGTTCTGTGTCCGAAGCAAGCCGTTTTACAGGTGTTTCAAAGTCGCATATAGCAAGAGCTACTAAAACTAAAAAACCGAAAGGTAAATATGGATTTAGATATAAAGAACAAAAAGAAACATTTAAAACATGATAATACAGGAATTTTACATACCGGATTATGATTGGGAAGTGCGTGTATATTATGCGGTGGACTGCTATTATACCGACCGCATCATCGCCGACCTTCAGCGGGTAGGATGCAGGGGGATGGATTTGGCGAATGCCTATAAGAACATGCGCTCCTGCAATCTGAATACGGGTATCACTTACTCCAATATCCGAAACAGGCAAACCGTAATGGTTATTGCTCTTACTTCTTCGCCGGAAGAGTTTCAGAACTCTTTCGACCATGAAAAGGGGCATCTATGCCGGCATATCTCACGGGTGTTCGGCATCGACCCATACGGGGAAGAGGCGCAGTACCTTAGCGGATATGTGGGACAGAAGATGTTCCCGGTGGCGAAGAAATTTTTGTGTGAACATTGTAGACGTAGCTTATGTGGAAAATAGTACAAGCCATTTTATCAGGCAAATCACGGGAAGAAGTATATAACATGCTTTCTCCCGAACAGAAAGAGACGCTGAACAGCCTTGCCATAGCAAATGGTATAAACCGCCAACAACGTAGAAAACTTGAACGTGATGCGAAAAAGGGATTACATAGATGAACTGCTTGAATTGGCGGACAATGTCCTTTACATGGACTATTGCCGCCTTTTCCGGGTTATCCAATGGAACGTTTAGAACGCTTTGAACGGATTCTCCATTGGGTTATACCGCTTGCCGTTTTGGTGAGGGTTATATCTGTATGCCTGTAAGTTTACTATCTGCATTTAACTTTTGTAAGTCCATACTTAGCCAACCTTAGATATATCGTCCTTACACTTACATTCAGCATCTCTGCCATTCTGCGGGGCTGTATATTTTCTTCCTTGTACAACTTGGTAATGTTTTCTTCCGAAAGTGGGTCAACGAAAGGTTTCTTAGGCTCTGTTATCCCCATCCGTTTACGTGCTTTCGCTGCATATGCTTCATTCTGTTTGTCTTTTGTGACGTAAATAACAGTGGTCTTGTTAAGGCGTAGAGGGAATAGCCTTCTTTCCACTTCCTTGTGTTGTTCGGCAAGGCTTTCTACATCCCCGTTGACCGTAGTGTCAATCTTCTTGTATTTGTCCGGGATGCGGGAATGTCTGTCTCTGATTATTCTGTCTGCTCTTCTCATGACTTCTCTTCATTGTCTGAAAACACTAAATTTTGTACTTCTTCTTCCCATATATCTCCCTCATTTCCTTCAAAGTCAAGATATACCGTATCTTTAGGGCTTGGATTGTTGAAACTAGAAAGCATCCCTATTACCTGCATGGGTATGGAAAGTCTTTCTCCTTGTGGTGACGGGAGTTTTATTCTCACCCGGTCACCGATTTTTAATTCTGTTATATCCATTATTTTATTATACTAAATTTATGATACCACTTGTCCGCATGGCTGAACCATCCTATAATGAATGATTTGCCGAAGAGGGTTGCTTTGTATAGTTTACTCATGCGTTTCTTTGTTCTTTAATTTATCAAGGAACTTGCTATCTCCCGAATAATTCACACCGATAGCCTTTTTACTTTCAACAATCTGTTCCAAAAGGGTTATAGCTTCCTTTTTCACTTCTTCTACTTCATTATAACCGCAGGCTTTATCAACCAACTGCTCCATAGTCGATTTAGGCTTGGAAAGCTGTTCTTTGAGCTTGTTTAATCTCCAGTAGCAGTAATCAATTGTGGCGATGTGCTCTAATTTACTCATGGTTATATTATTCATTTATAATTAATTCACACCAACTATTATCGCTTTCCCAAAACCATTGATAGCCGCCAGCGTGTTTACGCTTTCCGGAACAGCAATTCCTGATATTACGGGCGCAAATGCCAGTCTTTCGTTCCGCATCGTTAGAGGACTGGAAAACACCTTGTAACCGTCCGCTCTTTATAGCTACTACTTTCTTTGCATTGCAGCCCGCTATATTAGGGTTTCCCGTTCTCCCTAAAGCTAATCCTTTAATCATACTTTCCCTTTTATGCGAAGGGATGTAATCATCCCATTTCTTCCCCTTGTTATGGGGGATACTTCCTTTCAAAAACCGCCCGTTAATAGGGTTGCGGTTTAATCGCTGTGGAGGTATATATAATTCATTCATCTTTAAATTCAAGTTTTGGGTTACTGGTAGTCTCGATATTCCTTTTCTTTGTCTTAACCATTCTCCGATAAACATCATCAATCAATTGCTTAAGCTCATTGACGTAGCTTTCCATGCTCCAGCCTTCGAGTTGACACACCATTAAATCAAATTCTATTTCTTGTAGCAGCTTTACTTTAAACCTCTCGCGTGCAAAGACATTTACCCGTTGACGCACATTACGGTTAATCATCGGGTCTTGTTTAGGTTCTTTGCTATTGGGGATAGATTTTTTCACGGGGTGATGGTTGTCTGTTATGTTGTTAACATGAACATTCATAGCTTTTACAAGAATTCTTACTCCTCCGTTTAAGACGCTTTTCCCGTTTGTGTAAAAGTCGTATCCGGTCAAAGGAGAACCAGTATGCTTGTCAATGGAGAAGCCTTCAGGCGGTTTATCATAGAGTTCCCAATTCATGTATTTACTCATGGTTGTTTTATTTCAATAACTCAATGTTATCGTGTATGTTGCCAATAACAAGACAATCTTTATTACTAAATGCTTCTCCAAAGAAGTGGAGATATAGCCAACCTTTTTTATCAAGCGCAAATCCGGCATAATGATTACTGTACATAACCTTGCATATATCTCCGTTGCATTCAACAATATCACCTTCGTATATTTCTTCACCGTTCTTATCACATAAGCCGGTGAACTGCCCAACAGTTTCAGCCCATACGTCATCGCACCGGCAGTCTTCCGGAGAATATATCTTCGCCTTGTCTGTGAGGATAAGTCCGTTTTCGTCCCTTCCGGCAGTATAGAAAAAAGAGAGAAATCCATATATCCATTTCCCCGTATCAGTACTTTTTCCTCTGAATTTTATTTCACGTTTCATAATTCAATGTTTCCTATTTTTCACTTTATTGAGTTCCATCTCAATACACTTGTTGATTTCGTTAGCTTCCTCGTACCGCTCCTCTTCAATCAGTTTGATTTTTATCAATTGGAGTTGATTCACATAAACAACATCGTTACGGTCTGAAACCCTACGGGCATATTCCCTTATCTCGTCCAGCTTGTCCTCCATGCGTCTATGCCATCTGCTTACCATGATTAGGATAAATCCTAATGCAATGGCATTGAATAAAGTGATGGAGATTTTAATTATCAGTTCTACGGTTTCCATAATAAATTTTAATCAATCAGTTCAAATTCGTAAACGAAGACATAAGGATTGCTCTTAAACGTACCCTTGCCAGAAACGCAATCTATTAAGGATGCAAAAGCTTCTAATGGATTACTATATTCCTTGTATTGCCCATAAGGACAATTGGAACGCGTAACTCCATGATGCCAATAATATCTTCCCCATTCACCGTCAGCGGACTTATGAATAGTTTTTATTATTCCTTCTTTCAAGCAGTCTTCGTTAGAGATTTCTTGAAGCCTTTGGATTTTGATGTTGGTAATGCGGATATGATGTGGCATAAGGTCAGCGCGGACAAACATCTTGTTTTTCCAACCGGGTGCAAATTTTGTTTTAGTATAAAATCCTATTCCGTCTTTATCATCAAGTGCGATTTCGGGATTCATACCTAAACTTTTGTAACATTGCGCAATGGCAACAACTTCACCGACTTTGTATTTTGGAATATTCCAACCCGTAAAGTCTCCTTTGTCGTTTTTCCAACCAAAAGCATAATTTAATGGAGATACTATGTTCCCGTCATTATCGTAATCATTTGGTTCAAAAACGGGGAATACAATATCATAAGTTTCATTTGGTCTGTCATACTTGCAGACCCTTCTCGTCATAGTCTTCCGACCATCCAATACAGCCTGGGTTAGACTGTATTTATCGTTGAACATTATCTTCTTCATTGTATCTTTCTTTTAACTCTTTCAAAACAATCTCCATGCCTTCATCCAGCCCCTTCTTGTAACCGGATATATGCTCACCTATATTGTAGACCAAGCATCCTGCAACGATAAGAATAACTCCTACAGCCCTATGCCAATAGGGTAGGGATACACTGAACGGTGAGAATGTCAGTCGGAAGTGACCGATGAATAATGCTGATATGATGAATATCGCAAGAAAAAATATTAGGTTTGCTTTCATAATCATATAAGTTTTAATGCTTCCTGTAATCCTGCTTCAAGTGCTTCTTCGTAGGTGACATATACTTTATAGCCATTCCCTTTGTTTATTTCGTTCTCCATCCAGTCGCTTTCTTCTGTTGGAACATTGAAATCACAAAAAGAAAACTTCCATCTTTTTCCAATAACAGGTTCTACATATACATACACACCTCTTATTTCACGCAGCCACTTTTGGGCGATATACAACACTGGACACAAAAATTCAACTGGTTCGTCATCTATTTCTGTACAACACGACATACTTTGCGGAAGGTCATATTTTGTAATAACCTTATTGCAGCCTATTATGTGTTCACACTTCCAATTGAAGCCTTTCTCTTTCAGCAACTTCGCAGTCTCTAATGTCACAAGTTCTTCGGTCATAATTAACTTTTATTAAAATGTTCAATCAGTTCGTTTATGGTAGCCTTATGATAATATAATAAGTTAAAATCATTAGGCATCCCATAGAAATCCATTCCAGGTAAACTGCCATCAGAGCCATCCCGATATATACCCCAATCGCCCTTACCATTGGTGAATAGTTGATTATCATCTGTATCATCTCTCAATGAAGCGATAGCTAAGAAAAGCTCTTCGTTGGTTCCGCAATCAATACTTCCATATTTTTTCAAAGGATGCCCATTCCTTATCACATGGTTCTCTTGGGATAGTAAAAAGAACCTTCCATTGTGACACATAATAAAATCATACTTGTTATCATCATCATCTGCATAATATTTAGGCTTACCATGTGAATACCTCAATTCTTCCAACTTCTTCCGAAGTTCCGGTTTATTCTTTCTTATGAAACACGGTGTTGTAAATCCCATAGTTATTCCTCTTTATCTATCTTAATATCTGTCACTTTGCCACGATTGACAAAGCCCTCACAACCGATAACGACACAAACAACATTAAACTCATGACACACAGATAGCAGTGAACATCTTTTACAGTCAATTTTATCATGCACCGCTTCATGTAGCACTCCGTCTATTATTATTCCGTTCTTTATTTCCATGATTATTTTCTCCTATGCGTTTTACGGTTTTTATTCTTCTTCCTGCGTTTCGCAATCTGCTTATTTGTACACCTATCATCTTTGGGTCGGTACTTCGTTTTAGAAGGTACGTCACATCGTTCTAAAATAGGTGTATCAACGTATGGATTGTAAATCTTATAATAAGGATTTTCGTTCCACGAAATTTCATTCTTCATATTTACTCCTCCTTCTTTTTAAGGCTTATATCAACTGATAACCTATCGGAAATTTCCATGATTACAACGTTAAGATTATATTGGTTTTTATATGCTCTATGGGGGAAACAGCTAACGCAGATTTATCCTTTTCTCTGCATATATAAAACATGTTGCTGACTTTTAAACCCGTTTCGGTTTCAAGTTTTTCCAGAATATGAGCTATCTCCATTTCGGCTTTCGCTTTCTTGTTTTTTGCTTCTTCTATATCCATGGTTATTCACCTTTCAATTTCTTTATTAGTGCATCAGCTACCCTCAAAGAGCCTATTGCAATATCATTATAAGTTTCACTGTCATCGTTTATTCCTAAAGCAATACAATACCCTTGCATAGCGGATTTTGCCAGTTCATAACGCCTGTGCTCCCAATCAATAGTTTCAAAATTATCAAAGAAGTCGAGTTCTGACACTTTGAAATACCTACCATTCACTAAGGCAGTCCCAACATCAAATAAGCCTTCAACCTCTACAATCTCTTCGGTTGCTTTTATTCTTGCTTTCATAACTGATTAGTTTTAATATACCCATTTTCAATACACCAGCACAACATCTCGTAGGCTGCATCAATTAATAAATCATCAGTAAAATGTTTGAGGCAATCATCTATATCTTCAACATTTCGATATGCTATGGCATCTCTTTCAATCATCCATGCAAACAATATTTGTTTGGACGGAAATGGATTCAAATAATGTGGCAGCTTATCAAAAATGTCCTGCAAAGTGTAAGTGGGAATTATTTCCCAAAATGCACTGTCTCGTTTTTGATTAATTACATCTTCATATATTTCAAGTTCCCATTTTGCATTTTTATAAGAAAGAGCGTAGCACCAACACATGCTTCCATCGCTTGTGTCCAGCCCAAGCTCCTTCAAATGCTTCATCTGTTCGACTGATAATACTTGTTTTGGTTTCATAGTTTAGTCCTCCGTTTCTGTTTCAAAAGTGTTGTATTCAATATCAGCATTACTAACGCATTTGGGCATGTTCTTATCCCGTTCTTCCTTACTCAAATAAAGAAATATATCTTCGTCTGGATTGGAAGAATAACTATTTCCGTTCCAGACTGTTCTAATTATTCCATATATCTTCATATTCAATCTCCTTTCTCCTTTAACGCATAAGAAACAACACAGCAGCTACAGCCCAACCGGACAAAGCCATCATGTAAAATATGAATTTTGTATAACCAATCCATTTAGCTTCTCGATTGAATTTATTTATTGCTCCTTTTAAGTCTCCGAACCGTTCTTCAATGTTCCACATCACATTTTCTTTGACAATTTTCCTGAATCTCTCCCGTACATTCTCTGGAATGTAGAATCTGTCATCTTTATAGAAGAAATATGTAGAACAATCAATACGACAGTAGTCATTATAGTCCCTTCCAGTATCTATATTGATTGTTATTTCTGCCACGCCTTTTTCTTTCCATAGGTCAATGGCGCGTTTTTCAATTTCTTTCTCATTGAGCTTGGCAAGGTCCGTAAGCTTGCTATACTCATATTCGTCTAACTGTACAATCTTTCTCATATTTAATCTCCTTTCTCTTTAATCCGTTCCAGTACATCCTTGTTGGCTTCGAGTATCTCATCGAAAGAGGGGATGGGCATCCAGGCCACAGGCTCCCATAATGGAGGTATACTGCTCATTGAAGTGTAAATAGGACTGTCTTTGTATATATCATTGATATAACCGTCCATACAGAACCATACTCCATTACAGTATGTGCCATTAAATATTGCGCCATGCTTGCACATGATAATGATATTCTCATTTTCTTCTGGCAACCGTCCCTCAACGCTTATCCACGGAGATTGCTTTACCTGCCAGTCTGCACCTTTCTTAAAAGCCCGTAATGCAATCGCTTTTGCCAATGCCTTGATAGCTATACTGTCTCTTTCATCATAGGCAAGCTCTGCATCTTTATTATATGTACTTTCACTCCAATGAGTGCGGGCTGCTTCTTCTACTGTCTGTTTCATATCACTGTTAGTTATACGTTAATCTTTAAAAGCCAATTCTCCATTCATAAGTAATGGCAGCATTGAATCTTTAAGTTCGGAAAGAAGCCTATTCTCTTCATTATTTAGGTAATAAATATGCTGCTTATACATATTCATAAAGAAAGGCATGATGCTTGACAATATTTCCTTATCAGTATTCTCAATACAAAATACTTTACTATTGGAAGATTGAATATACTTATTCTCAATAATTTTCTCTTTTACTTCGTAATTCTTGAATGATGCAAAACTTTCATTCATAGCTTTCACTACTTCATTGGATGATTCGCAATCTTTTATAATTTCTGTAAGTCCAAGACGTTCAGCCCATACCTTATTAACTGTCACCTTAATAACATTACGTTCTCTGATGACACGGTTAATATCTGATATTATAGCGTTGAAGTCTCGATGAATAGTTCCTTTTAATTCTATCGGCAGATATGAGCCAATAGTAAGATTGTATCCCTTTTGCTCCAGTTCTTCGATTGAAAGCCTTTTAGAGAATGAATCCTGTTCTTTTACTGTAAGTTCGCATATAGCAGCAATCTGTTCATCTGAAAAAGTATTAAATTCCTTTTTATAGATGCGGTTGTAATGAGAAGCGCCACCTTCTCCACGTTGTTCTCTTACTTCAACAGATTTCATTCCCTCCGCATTAATCAGCATCACATCTTTACTCGTTTTCTTCTTATCAAACAAAAGTATGCAAGTCGCTACAGAGGTAGACTCAAACATCTTTTCCGGCAAAGAAATAGCAGCTTGCAGCCATCCCTTCTCAATAAAGTATCTCCTGCACTCTTTCTCTTCTTTGCTTGTAAGCACACCTCTGGGAAGAATCAACGCACATCTTTCACTCCTTTGCAGGCAATGCGCCACGAAAGCAAAATTACAAGTGTATCTCTGAGGTAAAGCTTTGATTATTTCTTCAGATACAGGAACTTTTAAATTAAATGGCGGGTTGGAAATGCCTACATCAGCTTTTAGAAATTCTGTTTCCGGAAACATCGGACGCTGTATAACTCCATATGCTGAACCTCTGATTACCTTATATGAACCGATAATATCACCAGTGAGAATATTTTTGTTTACCACTGTCGCATCAATATTACGAATACAAAGATTAAACAGAAGGATAGGCAATACATTCGTATCCAATTCTTCGCAAACAAACTTTAAATCCGGATTAGTGCACCACTTTTGAATAGTCAGAGAACCGGAACCAGCGCAACAATCGTACACAACTTTCTCGCATGGTGTATAGCTAAGAAAAGCAACCAGCTTAGAAAGAGATACAGGTGTATAATCCTGTTTCTTTTCCTTTCTGTCTGCGTGGTAGAACTGATATACCCTTTGCATCCAATCTACAGTCAAATCAGGGCATAGCTCTTTGTACTTCTCAAAATACAAAGTGGGATTCTGAGAAAACAAAGCAAACATAACCTTATCAGGCAGTGTAGTAATACTGCTACATCCGAAGATGTCACATATCTTTAATGTCAATTCTTTTAATTCCATATTTACTCTTTCATTTCTTTCTTTTTGATTTAATCTTGATTGGATTGTTTTTTGTTCCAGTACCGAACCATTCTAAGCGGAAACCGTGTATCCGGAGCCAATATTTAAAAACTGGAATATTTGTTTGTTTCATATTCTTCCGATTAAATTATTACCATGACATCACGCTTTCTGGCGAATATAGAATCCGTTATATAGTACGTGATGGCTTTCTCTTCCGCATCTCTCAACAATTCATGTTTAAGAATCTTATAGTAGGAGTTGGTATGTTCTGTATAGACCATGATTTCCCTTACCCGTTTCAAATCGTCTAAAAAGGATTGAGGGTTATGTTCCTTTATTTTCTTTATATTCATAATTGACCGTCCTTCTTTACAATTCTACCATCGTCTAACAACGTGTATAGTTTACCCTTATATGCCAGAGCAAAACACCATTGGCGGGCACACTTCAAATACTGATGCAATTTGTATCTGTGCGGGTGTTTCTGCATCTTTTTTTCTATTCTTTTCTTCATGTTACGTCATTAATGTGAATTTCTCCTTTCAAAACTCGCTCTACCTGCCTGTCTATTATTCCTTGGAATTCTATTTGGCAAATAAGAGAACAATCAGGCATGATTTCTTCTGGTATTTCTCCACGGTTAGGAGAAAGCTCATCAAGAAATATTTTTCCCGATTTGTCTTTCAGACACGTTGCACCCACTTCTCGTTCAATTACTGCCATTCGGTTGAATACCTCCGGGAAGTCTTTCCGTATCTTATTCCAATAGCCCATACCACCTTTCACACAACCGATGCAGTTGTTGTTATTGTAACCCATCTTGTACATGGCAGGGATTTCAATGCCAGCTTTCCATAGCATACCCATTGCATCCTTTTTGGTTATCTGTCTTTCAATAAGCGGGAATAACGGCTTTGTATCCGGATATTGTTGCTTTAGGCGAATGGCACGGTTAATCTCTTTCGGGTCAAAATCAAATCCCCAGACTTGACCGTCCCAATTTCCCAACTCTTTTTCCAGCTTGTAACGGACTTGTTTCTTTAGTTCAAATGTACAAGCTGCGCCAGTAGGACCATTAATAAATCTTTTCTTAGCCAACACATCCTCTACGTTGAGATACTTATCGCTTCTGATAGTATGTATCGGGCGATTATACCATCTTTCACAATCAGATAGGAACCGGGTGTTATCAGGATGCCCGGAACCTGTTTCGATATAGTAAATCTGCACATTATCATACAGACTTAGTGCTATCTTACAAGCTACTGCGGATGTTACACCGCAAGAAAACCATGCTATTATCATATAGATTATTTTTAATTCGATTTCTTCCTTTTATTCCGTTCCCGATTGTCTTCCGAAACACACATCTTGCACCATGATGTCTTTGTTCAGAACCACTCTTCATCCACTCCGACCTCTACCGAAAGCCAGTCCATGAGGAGGGTTATAAGGTTATAAATAGGCTTCATCTCACTAAACTTTTATCGCGTTGGCAATATTATCCGCATCCGACAGCTTTCTTACCAGCACATCAAACGCCGCCGTGCACCGCTCTGTGTTCATATTGACTGTTTTCCCGATTTTCAAACTATCGGAAGCAAGGTTCATCACCCTTGCCACATTTGAAAGCTTCAGGTATTCCAACGTAAACCCGTTGAACCGTGAATCTTTCTTCCGAAGCTCTTTAATCCTTTCATCAAACTGGATGCAGGCGTAATCACACAATGTCCTTGCAAGTTCGAACCTTGCAATCTCTGCGGAATGGAGTATGCCGTTATCGTCAAGAACCTGCTTGAACTGCCAATACAGCATATCCACGTGCTTGTTCACTTCTTCTGTATACTTGTCGTTGCAGTCGGCGAAAAACTCGCTCCGGTCTGAACCGATAACGCTGTTTACAGTACGCTCGTATTCCTTTCTTGCCTTATCGGCATCATTCAAATACCGCTTGAATGCCTGTTTGTAATAAGGCGTTCTCTTCATTGCATGCAGGCACTCGATAACCTGCCCGCAACAGATGTCGTTCGTGAGCAGTATGTTGTAGGTGCACAGAACTACAAGGCTCTCATACTTGCTGATTATCTGATTTGCCGTGTCGGTAGTCATTGCCTTGTGTGTTCTGCCTTGTTCATATTCTTGTTTCTGCTCTCTGTTGCAAGCTCATCAATCATGCGCTGATACTTCCTTGCCACCAACGGGCAGCGTATGCGCATTGCATTGTCACGCTGCCACTCCAATTGTTCGATTTTCTTTTCAATCTCTATGTCCATAATCATTTTTTCTTGAATTTCTCGCATATCCTGCCGTATCTGCCACAAGCGCACACTCTATGGCTTCTAATTTTACAAAAGCATGAGTTCTCGATAAAGTCTGTGGCGTATGAGCATTGGCGGCAGTGGACGGGGGAGAGGGGTTCTTTTTTCTTTGCCATTATGTTCTGTTAGAAAGGCTGTTCTTCTTGGATAGAATCATTCATATTACCAATTGGCACACAATCCAAATCGTAAAATCTGGTTGTTGATGCGTCAAATCCGCATATGAATTTCAATAATCCTATATTACGTCCTTTGGCAATATCAATCATGGCAGTACCTTTTGTGCTTACGTTCTTAAATTCATCTGGATAAGACTTATCTTTTACTTCTGGACGATATATGAGGATTACCACATCAGCAGCTTCTGCTATCTGCCCGCTATCTCTAAGCCGTGCAAGAGTAGGAACCGGATTCAGGTTGTCCCTGTTTAATTGGGAAAGGGCGATAATCCATATATCCAAATCTTTTGCCAAGTTCTTCAATCTTCTCGCTACATCACCCATCTGCTGCTCCTTATTAGCACCTTTCATGTTGACATTCAATATTTGCAGGTAGTCAATCACAGCACCGTCAATATCATACTTTATCTTCATGTAACGGATAGAGGATATAATCGTGTCTATGTTTGATGTGCTCCGGTCGTCAAAGTATATGCTTTTCCCTGCAATATTTCCAACCCCTTTATCAATGGCCTGTATCTGTGAATCGGTAAGTCTCGAATACATGATTTGATTGGCTGGTACTCCACTTTCCATAGAGAGAATACGAGCTGCGATTTGCTCTTTTTTCATCTCCATTGAATACATGGCTATCTTTGCATCCGAACAGGTCGCATTTCGCATCATAGACACTGCCAATGAGGTTTTTCCCTGCGATGTTTCACCTGCAACGATTATCAAATCAGATTTCTGCAATCCTCCGGATTTGGCGTCTATCTTCTCAAATCCTGTTGGTGTTCCAGTCAGTGGCTTGCTGCCGGATAGGTTCTCGTTAATCATTTTGTACACATTTTCAATTCCTTCATTTATCGAAGAAACGGTGGTACTGCTCGATTTGAACAATGAAGCCATATCTTCATTGACCCTTTTTGCCACATCTTCAATATCTTCTGCCTCAGTGTATGAGTTGGAAACAAGATATTGTCCGATTGAATAAAACTTCCTTCGTATGTGTAAATCTTGAAGTCTTGAAGCGTATTGGTAAAGGTCGAATGTATGACACGATACAATATTCATGTATTCAACAATGTCGAACTTTACTCCGTTTTCTTCCAATTTACCCTTTACGAAAACAAGGTCAGCTCTATTCCCTGATGATACAACCTGAAGCACCGCCTTGTATATCTCCGCATGGAACGGATTATAGAAACATTCTTCGGTTAGGATGTCCCTTACCATTTCTATGGCATCACGCTCTGCTATGATAGTACCGAGAACGATTTTCTCTGCTTCCTCGTCACGTAATTGTACATTAACTTCCATTTTGATATTCAATTTGTTTTAAGACAGCATAATACAAGACATCCCATTTAGAACGTATGTCTGACCTGCCTTCAATGGTGCGCAATGCGCTTTTAAACATCTCATTCCCGTATTTACCCCGTAGTAGCAAGAACTCTTCCTCGGTAGGCAGCCGCATATTTGAAAAACAATACGGAGCTTGCCTCTTGATGTACGACAAGAATTGGTAGTACCCTCTCTTGTCCTCTTTAACAGACAACAATAACTGTTCGTTCGCCGCCTTATACATGTCCGTTTTGGACTTCCCGAGTTCAATATCCAGCCACCTAACAAAATGAGCCATTCCGTCTTTAGGGCTTTTATGGATTTCTCCCTCATTTTGAAGTTTTTCAAAGAATTTTTTGAGATATTCCTGGAAATGTTCCAGGGTAAAGTCCTGATGTCCGGCAGACCTCTTATTTATTACAACGGTTTCTATCCATGAACTATTGGCGGATAATTCCTCATAACATTCTTTCAGAGGCTTGTCTGATATTTCCGGGAGAAAAGCATCTACTTTATCTCCGTTAGGAGATTCATTAACATTATCATTATCATTATCATTAGGCTTGTTTTGGGTTGTTTGGGTTGAATTTAACCCACTGGGTTGTTTGGGTTGTTTCAATTTTGCGTTGCAATTCCCGACTGGAGCACCACCTTTACGCCCGTTGTTTCGGTTTCTCTCGACAATGCCATGATATTTAGTTTCGTCTATCTCAAATTGATTGATAAAGAAACCAAATGCCATTTCAATGTCCTCCTCTACCGTTACCTCCTCGCCAAGTTGATATTTGAAAATCGCACGAAACAACCTTCCAAGCTGTTTGTCTGATAATCTTGCTATTGGTTTGTAGAATGATTTATATATCAAAAAACTTTCTTTCCCCATTTCATTTGTTCTTTATGCAGTGTTATATGACATTCTCGACACAATGTTATGCCATTATCTATATCAAATCTCAATTCGGGATATAAAGAAAAAGGTTTGATATGATGTGCATTCAAAGTACCTCCGAATTGTTTACAGTATTGACAAGTGTAATTATCTCTATGAAACACTTCATTTCTCCAGCGCTTATAGTCGCTTGATTCTCTTTGTCTGTGATTGTTATCAGTAATTCCACCTTTCCAATTCCAGTGATTTTCTCCGCTTGGAGGTTCATGTAGTAAATTCTCATCTATTTCTTTTTTAATGAAAGAGAATGCCATTTTAGCCATTGGTTTCAGCTCCAAAATTGTCCCCGATGCAACATACTCAATGATTGCATCGTACACTTCAAGTCTGACCTCCGATGGGTAACCTAATAGTATCTCTTGCCATTCAACATTAAAAATGAAAGATTTCTTTTTTGCTTTTTCTACCATTTTCTTTACTGCTGTAATTGTCGGAAATAAATAAACGCTTTCTATCCATGTATAAATGCAAAATGTTCATCTCCCCGCTTCGGGGACATTTCGGTACATGCTCTATCTCTTTGACAACTTCTTTTATTGAGGGAACTTTAAAGCTATCTTTTATTGTTATCATACATCTTTCAAATAGTCTTCCACCACATTGATAAACTCGTCAAGTGACCGAACAACGACATATTTGGCGCCGATACCTTCAAACTCCTTCTGATAGGCTTTCTGATTCTCCGACTGCCTGCCTGTTTTAGTCTTTAATTCTACCCCACAGAAAGGATAAAACTTATTCGGTATAAGAAGTATCAAATCGGGGAATCCTGCACGAACGCCCATCTGCTTGAACTTTGCAGCTTCAATGGAATTGCGTTTTCCGCCATTTGGAGAGTGATGGAGAGTTAGTCTATATTTAGGATATGCGTAATCAAACCACTTCACGCAAGCTTTTTGGAGTTTGTCTTCTAAATGTCTCATGCAAATTATGGTAGTTTTAATTTTATTTCATTGATAAGTTCTTCATTGGATATACAATAGCCGACATTAGATATGTCGCATAAATGCCTTTTTAAATCGGTCGGATTGTTAAATTCAATAGGTTGCTCTCCAAAAGGAGTAATGGGAATTCCTTTTTTATATACCACATGCCCTCGTTTTTCTATTTCTTCAATCAAATCTTCATCAGAGGCAACGGTCATAAAATCATCGAGATAATCGTCTATATATATGTCCGTCTCAGTTGTGATTGTAATATACTCTCTTTTTTTCTTCATATATATTTGATTTTAAGTTCCACATCCACCGGCTTATCTTTCATCATGGAGAAAGCATCAAGTATCCTCTCCTTAGTCAACTGGATAGGTCGGGTCATTTTTTCACTCTCTATGTTTTCCAACGGTATCTTCTTTCCGTCATAGGTAATAAGAACCGCAGAAGTTATTACGTAAGGACTCATGTCTTGTATTGTTTCTTTATCTGCCTTGCAATCTTCTTGTTCAACTTGCTTAGACGCTCTGCCTGCTTGCTGTCACCTCCAAAATTATGAATGTCTGACTTTAGGTCTGCGATAAGCTTCTGAATGATTGCACCTTCGGATTTGGTTATTGTAAGTTTCATTCAAGTTTTTATTTAAATCCCCATTCTTTCATGTAGTCAATGTTTTCAGGAAATCCCTCTACTGATTTAGGACTAAGGAATATTTTCTCACTCTTCAATGAAGTACCTCCCCAAACAGTAGCAGGGCATTCTTCATATTCTTCTTTAGAAACTTCACTTACATTAAAATGGGGTTGGAAGCCATATCCCATTACGCTTTCCCCTAAGTAAGTACCAAACTTCTTTAAAGCCCATTGAAATGCAATATCTTTATATAGGTAATGTTTAGAAAACACAGCCACATATATTTTATGAGAGAAATTTCCTGTTTCTGTTAAGTCAGGATTACATCTGATACAGAAATACTTAATACGTGAAAGTATTTCTTCAACAAACCTTTCATGCTTTTCGCAATCTTCTTTCGTTAAGAACTCTTTCCCGTCATTTGCAATGTAAATAGTCTTGGTAATTTCTTTTGTTTCCATGCTGTTTTTTATTAAAGCCCCGAAGCGTATTCTCCGGGGCACAACCATTATTTACTAACCCTTGCCATTTATGTGGAGATGGGGCGATTCGAACACCCAATTAAGGACTTATCCTTTTGCGCTACTTCTAAGGTTAATTACTCCTTATATCTCACGTACCGTACTTTCTACCATGTGCACCTCTCGAAAGTCAAAAGCACTCCACTGCGCACCCCCATTTTCGCCCGCCCCATCTTCACAGACCGGACAGGCAGGTTAACAAATAGTTCCCGGATAGGCGGTCAAGTCACACCGGGATAGTTAACTGTTAGCTGAAATTAAATCACTTAACCCGAACCTTTCACGGGACTTCTGCGTGAGCAGAGGGCGTTTAGTTAATAATTATGGTTATTTGTTAGGGATATACCAATCCGGGATATAATCATTCATTTTTAGCCTCACTTTCTATACTGCCGTTCGGAATGACTTTAGGTTTATTTCCGGTCTTGTCTATAATAACCGATTTGCCGCCAATTGTGACCTCTGTACACTGTCCCTCTGGGAATCTATTGATAAATCGGGATACTTCTGTATTACTATCATCCTCAGTCTCGTTTGGCTCATACGGATATACATCCATGATGGCGGTTTCCGCTACCGATGCAATCTGGTAATCGACTATTGTACCTTTCATGCCCTCATCCAGCTTCTTTACCGCATCACGCAAGTCGGCTGCCTGCACCAATACCTGGGTAGACGTTTTTTTCTCAGCACCGCTTTTCTCGTCCAATGTGATGAAAACCAGCTTGCATTTGAACCAACGGTCGGCAGCTTCCTCTTCGCATGGAAACAGTTCGCTGTAGTTGGCACGTTTGATGTCCGATACCGTGAATTCTCCTGAAATAAGCGGTGTCATCTCTTCGATGATACGTGCTTCTGCTTCCGTAAAACTGAGTGCATCTACCAGATAAGATTCGGTAACTTTTTTGTTCATTCCGTTTTCCATTGTTTTTTCATAACGGATTTTACACTCAAACCATGTGTGCATAATTTTTTATTTTAAATAAATGTTTTGTTTCTGTCTATTTCAATCTCCATTAATTGCAATAACCTCTCTTCATCAGGACTTGGAAGATAAACGCCGCATTCGGCACTCGCCCAATTACGAAAACGCTCAATGCTCGTCGTCATTTCCGCTGTATCTAAATCAGTGGAGCTACGTAAAACTTCCACTTCTCCCAAAAACTTATCATTAATCTTACGGGTGAATATTGTAGGATTTACTAACTTTTTGTAATAGTTCTGTTTTACGTATTCCAGCGTGTTCCCCGTCTCACGAGCGAAGAAGCCTAAAAGGGTGTGCAGGTATTTGTTCTGCTGCGTTGTCCTCTTAGGCTTCTTTTCCGTCAGTTCCACAATGCAACCCTTTGAGAAGAGATAGTTACATCGCATTTTGAACTGCTCTTTGTGGAGTGGGTTGGATAGGTCGTATTGCATAATATTTTAGAACGGTAAATCATCTTGCGGGGATAATCCCGGAGCTTCCGCAATCTGTTCCGGTGTGGGGCTGCTCTGAACGGGCTTATATTCCTTGAAATCTCCAAAAATATACTGTATGCCTTCTTTGCGTTCTTCTTGTTTTGGGGCACAAGTAATAAAATGGGTATGCCCAAACTGTGAAGGTTCCTTGCGTTCGATAACCGCCACATTTAAATAAATTTTCTCTTTCCCGTCTTTGCAGATTACTTTCTTCATTTGCTCACGGGGAATGTCACTAAGACAAATACTTCCTGTTAAAATCATAATACTATTCTATTGTTTCTTTAAGTAAATACTTGGTCAAATCTCTGTATTCAGCCCATTCAAGAAATGAGCGAAGCAGATTATAATTATCCTGCTCCATGCCATCGTAGCGATAGCATGTTATTGCAGGATCATAACGTTTCAACGGAATACCTCTGACATCATATCCATGCTTTTCTTTATCATATCCTTCAAATATGAACAAATCAAAATGAAATATATCTGCATTGAATAATTGGAGATAAAATTTCCATTGGCAAGAATTTATGTAATCGGCATCAATAGGATAAGAATATTTGGTTTTAATATCCCTAATTTCTACGCCATCTATCATATCGGCACATCCTGTTATAATAGCATTCCCAAAGTCCTTATAAAGGCGTATCTCATGAAAAGCATCAGGATGTTCATTCCTGTATGCAAGAGCGGCCTTACATTGTGGTATGTCAAGAATTATTTTGTTCCCATCAATATCAAACGCTCGTCCGCTTGGCATTTGTTCCTTTTGTTCTTTCCCGTAATAAAGAAAGGTACGCTCACCTGCTTTAACCTTTTCGCATTTCGGTGTACCTTCTTCCACTATTTTATGAAAAGCTTTTCCAATTCTCGTATATGTATTGCCTTCAAATGCACCTGATATACTGTCAATAACCGATTGTTCAGTTATCTCATAACTGGCGTAATCGCTTTGTTCTATGTATTTTCGGAATGCTTCCAGTTGTGTTACCCTAATAAGAGGAAGTTTATTATTCATATTCATATCTGAATCCCTTATATTTTGTTCCATGCTTTAGAGACCTCCAAACATCACGCTTGTTCAAACCATATCTTTCTGCTTCACGTAAAGAGCTAAACCTATTAACTGCTATTCCGTTACCGTCTATCTGTATAATAGGAATACTTGTTGCGTTTCTATTCTTTTGGTGTATATTGCCATATTTCATGTTATATTTTTGAGTACACCATTCAAGGTTTGAATATTTATTATTTCTTTTGTTCTCATCTTTATGGTTGATGACATTATACTCGGATGGATTAGGATTGTGAACAAATTGCAATGCTACTAAACGATGTGTTTTAGCATGTTTCTTCCTACCTAATTGAAAGGTCTCATATCCATGTGTATCAATTACAGGATTAAGAACGCGACCTTTATAAAATCGTCTTCTACCATCTTTATAAACCAACCACCTATCCAATGATTTTACTCTACCAAGGTTTGATACTTTGTAAAGCCCTTCAAACCCAACTACATCTTTCCAAACTTCCTCCTCTTCTTTCATGCTTTAATAAACATTTTTTTGTCCTTGTCGAATGCGTATCCTTTTGTAGCAAGATTTTTTTGCATTTCAGAGAAGAACGGCAATTGCATGATTTTAGGCAGTGTCTTGGTTGCTTCCATCAACGAGATAATATCTTCATCAGTCATTGCAGCCGCAAGTTGCTCTCGTATTGCTGCAAGCTGCTCGTTGGCTTTTGCTTGTGCTTCTCCTTTTCCTTGAATAGATATTTTGACTTTTGAAACAATGTCAGACATGCAAGTATCAAATTGGGTTGTGCCATAATCTGGAATAGTAACAGTTTCAAGCCCGGCAACATTTTTCCCTACAAAATTATCTAACGGAGCAAAAGATATACAGCGTTTACCATTTTGGATAAATACATATCCAACTTGATCTGCAATTCTAACAAGTAGGTCTTTAGATTGCCCGGTACAATCTGGAGAGTGCTTTATCACATCACCATCTGCAGTTTCTTTATCATGGCAGATAAATATAATATCAGAGCCATTTGAACGAAGAAAATTGACGAACTCTTTAAAATCTTCACCCATCTGTCCGAAACGTTTTAAAGAATTTGTTTTTAACTTATAGTTGTTTTCAATGGCATATTGGCTCAAATAATCGTCAAGCATAGACTTGGCTGTATCGACTATAATTGTTTTATACTCTTTCATTGCTTCCCGCTCACTATCTATGTCTTTCCAGTTTTTAGCCATTATAGTATCACAACGCTGTACTGCTCGGTCTGCACCTCTGTCGCAATCAATCAATAAGGGGGTATCGGCTGTTGTAGCAACACTTGTTTTCCCACTTCCCGGTACTCCATAAAGTACAATAATAACAGGACGTTCAGGTAGAACGTCATTCTTTTTTACGATTGGCATAATTTTATAATATTAAGTTTAGCAATATCTTGATAGCCCTTGACTAACGCAAAGAAACATCCTTTCGTCTTCGAGTTCTTCAGGTGTATAATCATATTGATTACATTCGAGTTCTGCGCGCAACTCCTCAATGTCTTCCTCTATAAGCTGAATGATTTCTTCTTTTGAAGAATACCCATACTTGGGAAGATAGTCCAAATCGCAAGCTTTGACTTCGTTCAGCTCCTTGTACAGTTCTTCAAGTTCATTTTCCATTGTATTGTGTTTTTAAACCGCCCGTACAAGGTTAAAGGAAAGCGGTGCGCACTTCGCTTCTCTCACGGCTTTTAGTACGGTAATAGCACTACCTTTGATGCGGCATAGGTCAAACCTCTATAATCTCAAATTTTCCTTTTTTGATATATATCTTATGGCTGTGGTAATCTTTGACTATTGCGTAATCAGATTCCGGTCTTATATTACCTGTACAATCTTCTACATAGGAGTTGTCGTAGGCTTTCACCGTTGCACTGTCGTAGGCTTTCACCGTTGCACTGTCGTAGGCTTCCACCGTTGCACTGTCGTAGGCTTTCACCGTTGCACTGTCGTAGGCTTTCACCGTTGCACTGTCGTAGGCTTTCACCGTTGCACTGTCGTAGGCTTCCACCGTTGCACTGCCGTAGGCTTCCACCGTTGCACTGTCGTAGGCTTTCACCGTTGCACTGCCGTAGGCTTCCACCGTTGCACTGCCGCAGGCAAATGAGGCTGTTCTAACCTCGTGGGTATTCTTGGTATAAATACCGGCTTGCGATAATTCTTCTTCTGTGAAGTTATCTTCCAAATATTCAGCATCGATAATTTCTGCATCCCTCAAAACCCAAAACCAATTTTCAGTAATGGCTTTTAGCAGGTCGGCTTTCGTATTGCTTCTTAGCCCCATTGCGTAGCCGGATTGGCATGCGCCAGCATTTTTAGCGCGGGTCAAGAGTTCTTCTTTTAATTTTTCAAATGTTTTCATATGATTGTTATTAATTGGTTTCAAGAAAAACCGGACTATCTTCACAGACCGCCCAGCTACGACTAAACAAATACTTCATCTGTAGTGAAGATGTTGCGACACCCGGACTCGAACCGGGACGAGTTGTCAAGCTCCACACATCTAAGGTTTGACATTCCTATCATAGAGTGCTGCGTCTACCATTCCACCATGTCGCAGTGTTTCCCGACCAGCACGTGGACGGGACTATTTACATTAAAAAGCTATCATGAATTATTCACCCTTACAGGCTTTGTTCCCCTGAACCAATTCGATTGGCAACATCACGTTATTATCAGGGGATTTTCTTAATTTTGTGTCGCCAAACTAAAAATTAAGAAATATGGATTTATCAGAATTAATCAAATGCTACAATATGGAGCATAAGTCTTTGTTTACCGCTTTTGCGGTATCGTTCCCCGTCTTATTTACTGTCTTGTATCTGTACATACCCGAGTTTGCCAACTTGGAGTTTTATGAACAGGTTGTTTTCTCAGCCACTGCATCTATCATTTGCGTGTATATATCGTACCTTTTTGTTGCCGTTGCGTATATAGCGGCAAGAATTCGATATAAACCCCAATACTTATTCCTACTTTCGGGTACCGTCATCGCCTCCTCCCTTCTTATCTTCTTTCCTGCTAATTACAATCTTGGATATAGATATGTGATAAGGATTTTCTTTCTTACATATATCTTCTTTTACGGATTTATTGCATTTGGCTTCTTGATTGTCAGAGCATGCGTGAATTGCTTTGTCTATTATTTTCGTCATCAAATAGACAAAAATAATGCCGCATCCGAACCCGAGAAAGAAAACGAAGAATAGATTAATATAGTTGAAAAGCGTATCCATTGCTGTTACAATTTAGTTAACTCCCGTGGGCGTTCCGATGGTTGCCTTACTACTCTCAAACATCTATTGAGAGCCACGGGATAATTACATATTACTTCAATTTTCTGATTATATCACCGCCATAAGAATATTGAGTTAATTCTATAAACTCATGTACGGTATAAGTATCATTGTCAATGTCTATTCCCTTATTGGCACAGAATGACAGCCTTCCTTGCTTGCACGAACCGGTCAGCACATGATGCCAATGGAACAATTCTTTAGCCGATACCTTTTTAGTAAAGTCCTGAAAATGCTTTTTAAAAGCTTCCAACCTTTCCTCCTCGGTTGAATCGTCATACAATTTTTCTTGAAGCGAAGCAAAGGCCTCGTGCAATGTTTCTCCATGAGCGAATTTCCCATTCCTTTTTGCAACAAATGTCTCAGTCAATGTAAAGTCATCGTTCAGTATATATCCTTTAGCTACATTGTCATGAACATGCTTGATAATTGTAGGAATATCATCAATGATATATGCTTTGTCGCCATTGAATGTTTTAATTCCATAGCCAGAGCCATCGCCATAGCCATCGCCATAGCCATCGCCAGAGACAGAGCCATAGCCATAGCCAGAGCCACAGCCAGAGCCATCGCCAGAGCCGCAGTCAGAGCCAATCCTAGATAAACATCCATAGCATTCGCCATCGACACAACATGACCCCGAGACTCGCCCGCCGCCAGACTAAT
>ENA-OQNI01000272-OQNI01000272.1-human-gut-metagenome-genome-assembly--contig:-NODE-272-length-80168-cov-7.708774_pt1 | contig 80168 bp, 81 predicted proteins | sample MGYA00242627_ERZ504876 | MGnify/ENA primary metagenome ERZ504876 (study PRJEB26092, sample SAMD00036386) | human gut metagenome | host: Homo sapiens | study: EMG produced TPA metagenomics assembly of... | reverse complement strand
GATGAGATTTACCCATCCGGCTGGCTTGCCATGTTATTTTGTTGTGAAAACGCCCAATAAGGGCGCTTTTTATTTATGCTCTTTGCTGTTTTTTCTTGACTTATGCAAATTTCTATTGACTTTTAGCCTTTTCCAGGCCGCTTACCCACTGGATTTCCTGGGGAGGAACCTCCAGACCGCAGGCCGCTCCCCGCCAATTTTCTCCCAGATAGACACGAAATTGGATTTCTCCCAGGGTGTAGATCTGCCCGGGATCATAGGGCTCCCCCAGCGGGGGCACAGGCACCGCCTGACGGCTGGGCGGATAGGGCAGACCGTAGCCTGTCTGCTTGCCTGCGCTCTCCTTCAGCGCCCAGAGCTGGGCAAAGTCCTCTCCCCGGTCTCCCAGACTGGCCAGCCAGGCCCGCTCTTCCGGACGGCAGGTACGCTCCACCAGGGAAGGCCGCCAAGCGGCCCGCATCTCCTGGACATCCACTCCCACCTCCCCGTCGGCCAAGGCACACAGTGCCAGCTTTCCGCTGTGGCTCAGATTAAAGTAGCGCTGGGGACAGGCGGGAAACCAGGGCTTCCCCCGCTCCCCTGCCGCGATCTGCGGCAAGGGAGACAGCCCCCAGTACCGCTCCGCTCCCCAGGCCAGCAGCTCCCTGGCCTGCTCCCGCCGGGCAAGATCGTTGATCCCCAAAAGTATCATGTGGAGGTACTCCTTCTCTCTACTTCATTTGCTGCCCGCTCTCCTGGGAGGAATCAGTAAACAGAGCTCCCTGAGGCGGGCAGAAGGTAAACCACACCATGGCCGCCACCAGCAGCGCCGCCAATAGAGCAGGCAAATGCCACCGCAGGCCCTGGAACGGTCCGGCCATGCGGGTGGGCAGCCAGAAGCCCAGAGCCATCAGCACGCCGTACAGCACCAGATCCGCCGCCAGGCTGTTCCAGCCCAACACCACATGGAGAAGGTATCCCACCGCCAACATGGCCAGGCAGATCCCCACTCCCGTCAGCAGCCAGGGGCGCAGGCCGGTGGGCCTCCCCCAGGTGAGCCACACCGCCGACACCAGATAGGGCCAGAATAAAATTTTGGTGTGCTCCCAAATACTCTCGTTCACCGGTGAAAACAGGGCTGTGACCCCGTTGGGACACAGCCCGTAGACAAAGTGCAGCCCTGCTCCTGCCAGTACCGCCAGCACAAAGGCCAGGAGCAGCTGCTTTTTTTCATATACCATAAGGTCTCACCTCTCTCGGAGAAACCTTATGCCGCCGTTTCAATTTTTATGCGCTTATCCTACCAGTTCAAACAGACAGCCCCACAGCCGGTCCAGCCCCTCAAAGGGGGTATCCGGTCCCAGGCGGCATACCGCCAAGCCGTCTTCCACCTGGATTTGAATGTTCCAGCGCTCCCCCAACTGCTGCTGAAGCCAGACGCTGTCCTTCCCAGGCACCCGGAAACGGACCGTTCCGGTGGCCTGGTCCGCCTGGACCACCTCCGGTCCTCCCGGACCAAAGTCCTCCAGACGTGCCTTCAGATGTCGGGTCAGCCGTGCCACACGGGGCGCCTGGGCCGATGTGGGCACGATATTGCGTGTCAAATCCATGGCGTAACTCCTTACAATCTGGTCTCCAGGGGTACGCTGACCCCGTAGCCCTCTGCGGATAGGCGGCGCAGCAGAGTGGGCAGCACCCGGGCCGTCTCACTGCTGCCATCCAGCGTGAGGTACACCCGGGCATGGTTTCCGCTGATGCGGCTGAGCACCTTATTTGCATAGGTACTGGCGCTTACACCCTGATCTGGGACCGCCGAGGCCGTCTCGTTCCAACAGATCCAACCCTCTTGCTCCAGCTCCTCCCGCTGGTTCTCTGGCACCAGGACCACCGAGGCGCGGGTATAGGCCACCTCACTGAGGGTCTCGTTGGCCTGCTCCAACAGGCGGCGGGTACCGGCCGCCGTGCGGCCCTGTGCAATCAGCCCGATGCTGTGTCCGCTGCCCAGAATCCGGAAGATCAGATCGTCCTCCCGCTCCAGGCCCTCTGCGTCAAAGAAAAAAATCGCCCTTTGACTGTAGCTGTCCAGCGTATCCAGGATCTCACTCAGCCCCTGGGCATCCTCACAGGAAAAACCAAGATAGGCGGGGATCACACTGGTGTCATCCGGATCGTCTGGCACAGTGATCTCGGGCTGGGGATCCTCCGTATTGTTGGTGGGGGGCAGTACGCCGGGGGTGGGCTGGCTCTGGTTGGCCTGGTTGTAATCCCGGATCCGGCTGCGGATGGAGTTCTGGGCCGCGTCCACAAACCAGGCATCGCTGAGCACCACCGCCGAGCTTTTGATGCGCACGATATACCCCTCGTCAATATCAATGACCGAGTAGGACAGGCCAAAAAAGCTGCACACGGTAGCAACCGGCACATAGGGTCTTCCGTTGCGCAGAATGGCCCGGCCGGAGATGGTCTCTTCCGTGATGGGATTATAGCATGTCCCCCGGTTCAGATCGAAGATCATCATCTGCTGCAGGTTATACAGGGTGACGGTCCCGCCGTCCCGGCTGTAACTGCTGCTGATACCTAAATTGATGCCGGTATAGCTGCTGTCAAAGACGGTGTAGGGCACGTACAATACGCCCCCCGACCAGGTTGGCATAGTATCCGATGTGAGCTCCAGTACACTCTCATTGACTGCTGTCAGATAGATATTTCCCGCTGCCTGAGCGGTGTTCAGCAGCGCCACCAGCAGAGTCAGTACCAGGGCCAGCGCCGTCCGCTTTTTCCATTTCTTCACCGTCTTTGCCTCCTTTCCGGCACTTGCTAGCGAAATTATATCATAGTATAATCAGTTGGGCAAGACAGCCCCCCTTTAACCCATTTTTAAGAAAGGGTAAAGTACCCTTCAACCCGCGTGTGGTATCCTTAGGACACAAGCTGGGGAAAGGAGCTAACACCATGGAAATTACCCTAGAGCAGGTGGAACGCCTGCGTGAAAAAGCCGACGTGTCCTACGGCCAGGCCAAGCAGGCCCTGGAGTACAGCGGCGGCAATCTGTTGGACGCCCTGATCTATCTGGAGGAGCAGGGCGCCATTCCCCGTCCCCAGGGGGCCTACTACTCCACACGAAATGAAACGCCTCCGCCGCCTCCCTCCCAGGAGGAGCTGGCCCCTCTGGGGGAGAAAACGGACGGGACGGAACAACGAAAGAAAAAGAAGTTTAAGGGCATGGGGGTGAAGGTGGTCAGCGGCAAGACCCTGTTCGGCACCCTGCGCCGCTGGCTCATCGACAATGAGCTGGAGATCTGGCGGCGGGGCCAGCCGGTGACCTCTCTGCCCATTTTGGTGCTGATTGTACTGGTACTCTTTGCTCCCTGGGTCTCGCTGCCCCTGCTGCTTCTGGGCCTGTTTTTTGGCTTCCGGTATCAGATCTCCGGCCCGGATCTGGAGGACGAGACCATCAACGGCGTGATGGGCAGTGTGGCCGATACCGCCGCCGACTTGGGCCGCCAGGTGATGGAAGAGCTGAAAAACCAGCACGATAAGTATAACAACCGCAAGAAATAACTATTTGGAATCAAAATTTTCAACGTAAGGGAGCGAACTCAATGGCAGAGAAGATCCTTCTGGTGGAGGACGAGGAGAAGCTGGCCCGGATGGTGGAGATGGAACTGCGCTATGAGGGCTATGAGGTGACCAAGGCCTTTGACGGGCGCAGCGGGCTGGAGCAGGCTCTGAGCGGCAAGTACGATCTGGTGCTGCTGGACATCATGCTGCCCCAGCTTTCCGGGATGGAGGTGCTGCGCCGTCTGCGCCGGGAGAGCGACCTGCCCGTTATCATGCTCACCGCCCGGGACAGCGTCATCGACAAGGTGTCCGGTCTGGATTCCGGAGCGGACGACTATATCACCAAACCCTTTGCCATCGAGGAGCTGCTGGCCCGGATCCGGGCTGCTCTGCGCAAACGGGCTGTCCACACCGGCAGCATCCTCACCGCCGGAGAGCTGGCTATGGATGTGGAACGCCACCAGGTAAGCGTCCGGGGACAGAGTGTGGAGCTGACCAAGAAAGAATTTGATCTTCTGCACCAGCTGCTGGAGAACAAGGGCCGGGTACTCACCCGGGAGGCCCTGCTGGACAGCGTATGGGGCTTTGACTTTGTGGGAGAGACCAACTCGGTGGATGTGTACATCCGCTTTCTCCGCAGCAAGATCGACGAGGCCTTCTGCATCAAGCTCATCCACACCGTGCGCGGCGTGGGCTATGTGATCCGGGAGTCCTGACGCCACACAGAAAGGAAGTTATTGCAATGGTAATCGTCTACCAGTCTCACACCGGCTTTACCAAGGAGTATGCCCAGATGCTGGGCAAAGCAGAAAAGATGAAGACCTACACCTTGGCCGAGGCGGAGCGCCAGCTCCTGTCCGACGCCCAGGTGTTTTATATGGGACCTCTCACCGCCGGACACATCGGCGGTCTGGACCGGTCTATGAAGCGCTGGAAGATCCAGGGCGTATGTGGCGTGGGCATGTCCCAGCCCGGCGAGGGCACCATGGCCTCTCTGCGCCGGTCCAACTATGTGGGGGACGCGCCCCTGTTCTACCTTCAGGGCGGCTGGGCTCCCAAAAAGGTGGGGTGGCTCAAGCGGCGTATGGTAAACATGGTCACCCGCTCCACCCGCCAGTCCCTGGAGGCCAAAGGCTCCGCCCGCACCCCCCAGGAGCAGGCCATGCTGGACATGCTCCTGCACGGGGGCAGCTTTGTGGCCTTTGAGAACCTGGATTCCATCCGCGCCTGGCTCAAAACCCAAGCGTAATCATCCTTTTTGAGAAAGGAGGGCCGTCATGGCAAAAAAACGGCAGCGCTTTCACTCTCCGCCCCCCACGGCCCCCATTTCCACCGCCCGGGACACCTCTCTGGCCTTTCGGCTGAATCTGGGATTTTTCTTCCGCCAGCTGTGTATCTTTGTGGTGCTGGACCTGCTGCTGGCCGGTATGGCTCTGTGCGGGTTGATCCTCTACGGAGAAAACCGCTGTGCCGATGTGGCCGCCCTGGTGGAGGAGCGGGGCGTCCCCACCCAGGACGCCCTGGCCTGGATGGAGGCCAGCGACTACACCATCACTCTTTTGGACGGGGAGCCCACAGGCTACCCGGTGCCCGTTTTCGCCTGGCTCCCCATCCGGGAGGAGACCGCCGACGGTCTGCGGCTGTGGGACTTAAGCCGCTATTACCAGATCCAGATGCCCAGCGAGACCACCCCCTACGCCATCACGGTTAACCTGACCGGCATCTTCCAGACCTTGTACTGGGCGGGAGTTGTGGTGCTGGTGTTTCAGGGCATCTTCCTGCTCACCAGCCTGTTTGGCAACAACCGCTCCATCCGCAAGGTGCTGCGCCCCCTTCAGGAGCTGGCCGCCACCGCCTCCCGCCTCAGCTCCATGACCCACATGTCCCGCCAGGAGCTGGAGGCCCTGGCCGGGGAGCTGGAGAAGATCAACGCCAAGCATCTGGACAGCCGCATCGATCTGCCCGCCACCCAAAAGGAGCTGCGCTCTCTGGCCCAGTCCATCAACGCCATGCTGGAGCGCATCAACCGGGCTTACAGCGCCCAGGCCCGCTTCGTCTCCGATGCCAGCCACGAGCTGCGCACCCCAATCGCCGTCATCCAGGGCTACGCCGCCCTGCTGGACCGCTGGGGCAAGGACGACCCGGAGGCCCTGCAGGAGTCCATCAGCGCCATCCGCTCCGAGGCCAAGTCCATGGAGGAGCTGGTGGAGCAGCTTCTCTTCTTAGCCCGGGGAGATAACGATACCCAGCCGGTGAAACCCAGTCTGTTTGATCTGTCCGCTCTGGCCGGCGAGGTACTGCGGGAGGAAGAGATGATCTGCCCCGACCGGGTGTTCCTGCCCCGCTGGGGAGAGGAGCCGGTCCCGGTACGGGCCGACCAGGGACTGATCAAACAGGTCATGCGCATTTTAATGGACAACGCCATCAAATACAGTTCCCCGGGCAGCCGGATCTATCTGCGTCTCTCCACCCAGGAGCGCTACGCCCGTCTCACCGTACAGGATGAGGGAGACGGCATTCCTCCTGAGAGCATCCCCCACATCTTTGAGCGCTTTTACCGGACCGACCAGTCCCGGGACCGGAAAACCGGGGGCACCGGGCTGGGTCTGTCCATTGCCCGCTGGATCGTGGAGCGCCACGAGGGATGGTTTGAAGTGGTCTCCCGCCCCGGTGTGGGCACCCGCATCTCCTTTCTGCTGCCTCTGGCGCTGCCGGAACAGGAGGCAGGATAATGTGGTATGTCTATCTGCTACGCTGCGCCGACGACACCCTGTACGCCGGCTGCACCAACGATCCCCCGCGCCGCCTTCAGCAGCATAACGCCGGGCAGGGCGCCAAGTATACCCGCTTCCGCCGTCCGGTCTCCCTGGTCTATCTGGAGCAGGCCGGGGATCACGGTCAGGCCCTGCGCCGGGAGGCCGCCTTAAAGCGCCTCACCCGCAAGGAGAAACTGGCCCTGATCGCCGCCGCGCCCCCTCTTTCTGACCCACCTATACCCACTGAAAAAAAGACGCCTTAGGGCGTCTTTTTTTGCTTTCGTTTTTCAAAACGAGGCATGCGTTTTTTTCAAATGCTATTTTTTTGCAGAATGCCCTTCCTCTCTTGCTTTTTCCCTGTATCACTACTATAATGTATGCTGATTTCTTATCACATTCTCCGCACCCCCTTCTTACACCAACGACCGGAAAAGGAGATGCTTATCCGATGAAGCGCGCTGCCATCCCCCTGATCCTGCTGGTGTCTGGATTTGTTCTGGGGCTGCTGTGTTCCGTATCGCTGCGGCACCCTGCCGCCGCAACGCCCGCTGCCGTGATTCAAAAGGAAGAGACTCCCTCGGAACCCGCGGTAAACACGACCAGCCTGCTTCACACTGCCGCCGCGGTCACCAACGCCTTGCATGACCAGGACTACGAGACTCTGTCCACCTATGTGCATCCCACCCGCGGGGTGACCTTTACCCCCTACTCCACGGTAGACCTTCAGCGCGACCAGAACTTTACCGCCGATCAGATCAAGAATCTGTCGTCGGATACCAGCACCTACACCTGGGGCTATGAGGACGGCCGGGGCGAGTCCATCCAAATGACCATGTCGGAGTATTTTACCCGCTTCGTCTTTGATGCGGACTATACACAGGCCCCTAAGGTGGGCGTAGACCAGATCATCACCAGCGGCAACGCCCTGGAAAATCTGACCGAGGCCTACCCAGACTGCCACTTTGTAGATTTCTGCTATCCCAGCCGGGACCCTGCCAACGAGGGACTGGATTGGTGTTCCCTCAAGCTGGTGTTCCTGGGAGAGAAAACCTCCTGGTATTTGGTGGGTGTGGTCCACGGAGAGTGGACCATCTGATGCACCCGAGATCATCCTTCAGCCGAAGACGGCTTTCATATTAGAAAGAGAGGCTTGCCGATACTGTGAAAATCATCATTATAGGCACCGGAAAAGTCGGTTTTTCTCTGGCAGAGCAGCTTTTGAACGAAAAGCATGACATTACCATCGTGGACACCCAAGACAGCGCCCTGCGCCGGGCCACCGACGCGCTGGACATTATGAGCGTCAAGGGCAACGGCGTATCCACCGACACCCTGCGGGAAGCGGGAGCGGAGGACGCCGACCTGCTGGTAGCTGCCACCAACTCCGACGAGGTGAACATGGTCTGCTGTCTCACCGCCAAGCACCTGGGAGCCAAGTACACCATCGCCCGCATCCGCAACCCGGAGTATAACCTGGGTCTGCACGAGCTGAAAAAGAACATGGGCATCGATATGGTCATCAACCCGGAAAACGCCACGGCGGTGGAAATTTCCCGCCTGCTACGCTTCCCCTCGGCGGCCAACATCGAGACCTTCTGCCGCGGCCGGGTGGAGCTGATGGGCTTTCGCCTGCAGGAGGGGGACTTCCTGGTCAACCAGCCCCTCCACGCCCTGTCTGCCCAGGTCAAGCAGCTCTCCCTGCTGGTGTGTGCCGTAGACCGGGACGGCGAGGTCACCATCCCCAACGGCTCCTTTGTGCCCCAAGTGGGGGACAAGCTTTATCTCATCGGTCGCCCCACCAGCCTGGACCAGTTCTTCCGCCTGCTGGGCCGGTACAGCCCCAAGGTAAAGACGGTATTCATTGTGGGCGGCGGCAAGATCTCGGTGTACCTCACCGCCATTCTGGAAAAGATGAAGATGCGGGTCAAGATCGTGGAGCTGAGCGAAAAGCGCTGCCGTCTGGTCAGCGAGATGATGCCCCGCACCACCGTTATCTGCGGCGACGGCACCGACCAGGAGCTGCTGGAGTCTGAGCGCATGTCCGCCGCCGACGCCTTTGTCGCCCTCACCGACCGGGATGAGGACAACCTGATCATCTCCCTGTACGCCATGCAGCAGGGCATGCACAAGGTGGTCACCAAGTGTAACCGCCAAAACTATACCGGCATTGCCCGGGCCGTGGGTCTGGACAGCGTCATCTCCCCCAAGCTTATCACCGCCGCCCAGATCCTTCAGCTGGTACGCGGCATGCAGAACTCCCAGGGCAGCGTGATGAACACCCTCTACCGCATTGCCGACGGTAAGACTGAGGCCATGGAGTTTACCGTTGGCCCCTCCACCCGTCATCTCAATGTGCCCCTGCGGGATCTGCACCTGCACAAGGGCATCCTCATCGCCGTCATCATGCGGGACGGCGAGATCATCATCCCCGAAGGTTCCTCCTGCATCCAGGAGGGTGATTCGGTCATCATCATCTCCCGTGACCGGCCCATCCAGGATCTCAATGACATCTATGCCGAGGAGGAAGGAAGTTTTCTCCTGACTGGAGGCAAGGATGAACATTAAGCTGGTTTTTAAGCTGCTGGGCCGGATTTTGTCCATGGAGGCCGCCGTGCTAGTGCTGCCCATGGCAGTAGCTCTGCTCTACCACGAAAGCCCCATGCCCTTTGTCTGGAGCATTCTGGTCATTTTGTGCATCAGCCTTCCCCTGTCCTTTCTGCCCGCAGAGCGGCACTTCCACGTGCGGGAGGGCTTTGTGTCGGTGGGACTGCTGTGGCTGCTCACCGGCGTGGTTGGCGGACTTCCCTTCTATTTTTCCGGCTATTTCAACTCCTTTATCGACTGCGTGTTTGAGGCCTCTTCCGGCTTCACCACCACCGGAGCTACCATTCTCACCAACATTGAGGCCCTGCCCTACGGCATCCTCTTCTGGCGCGCCTTCACCCACTGGCTGGGCGGCATGGGCGTGCTGGTGCTGGTCACCGCCATCGTCCCCTCCCTGGGGGTGCGTCCCCACTACCTCACCCAGGCGGAGACCCCCGGTCCGGTCTTTTCCAAGCTGGTGCCCAAGCAGTCTCAGACCTCCAAGATTCTCTATCAGATGTACTTCGCCCTCACGCTGGCAGAGGTCATTTTGCTGAAGATCTGCGGTCTGCCTCTGTATGACGCCCTCATTCACTCCTTCTCCACCGCCGGCACCGGCGGCTTCTCCAACCGCAATCTCAGTGTGGGCGCCTACGGCAATCCCACTGCCGAAATCATCATCGCCATCTTCGCCTTGCTCTTCTCACTGAACTTTGGCCTGTATTTCCTTCTGCTTCAGCGCCGGTTCAAGGAGGCGCTCAAGAGCGATGAGGCCCGGTTCTTCCTGCTGCTGGTGGCGGGCTCTACCGCGCTGATCACCATCAATATCATGCCCATCTATGAGAACGTGTGGGACAGCCTGCGCTACGCCTTCTTCCAGGTGGCGTCCATCATTTCTACCACCGGCTTTGCCACGGCGGACTTTGTGCTCTGGCCCCACTTCTCCCAGATGATTCTGGTAATCCTCATGTTCTGCGGTGCCTGTGCCGGCTCCACCGGCGGCGGCATCAAGTGCTCCCGGGTGGTCATGCTGCTGCGCTCCATCCGCCGGGAGCTGCACCGCATCGCCCATCCCCGCTCGGTGGAAGTGGTGCGTCTGGACGGAAAGCCGGTGGATGAGAGCACTCTGCACTCCGTGCTGGTGTTTATCGGCTTTTATATCCTGATCATCCTCACTGCCGCTTTGGTGGTCTCTCTGGATAACGTCCCCTTTGACGTCTCCTTCTCTGCCGCCCTCACCTGCGTGAGCAACGTAGGTCCCGGTTTGGCAACCATCGGCCCCTCCGGCAATTTTGCCGCCTTCTCCCCGCTGAGCAAGGTGGTCCTCTCCCTGTGCATGATCATCGGCCGGTTGGAGATCTTCCCCATCCTGGTTCTGTTCAGCCGCCACACCTGGCGCCGCAATTAGCATTTCGCCTGTTTCTGCCCGCAGTGTTCTGCTGCGGGCATTTTTTATACCTCGAGACTGCGTTTTGCACAATCCGCCCTTGCATTCTATCCTTGGTATGGTAAAATGATGATAATAGGCCTGTAATTTTCTATATTTTTTGGTTGTTTCCAACAAGCGCAGGCTTCTATATCCAAAGAAAGGGCGTGTTTTCATGGAGAACCTGTACTGGCTGGGCTTTGCGGGCGCACTGGCTGCCCTCCTTTTTGCTCTGCAGCAAAAGGGGCGGGTCATGTCCTATTCGGAAGGGACCCCCACTATGCAAAAAATTGCCGGGGCTATCCGCTCCGGCGCCAATGCCTACCTCAAGCACCAGTACGCCACGGTGGCCAAGGTCTTTGCTGTGGTCTTTGTTCTGCTTCTGGTCATGGCCTTCGGCACGGGCGGACAGATGCTCTCCCGATTCACTCCCTTTGCCTTTTTGACCGGCGGCATCTGGTCCATGCTGGCCGGTCTGGTGGGCATGAAAATTGCCACCAATGCCAACGCACGCACCGCCTAGGCCGCCAGCGAGAGCCTGAACCGTGGCCTGCGGGTGGCCTTCTCCTCGGGCTGTGTGATGGGCTTTACCGTGGTGGGCCTGGGACTGCTGGACATCTCCCTGTGGTTTGTCATCCTGCGCCTGGGAGCCGGGATCGACGACCCGGTAACGCTGGGCAACATCATGGTGATGAACGGCATGGGTGCCTCTTTTATGGCTCTGTTCGCCCGGGTGGGCGGAGGCATCTACACCAAAGCCGCCGACGTGGGGGCTGACCTGGTGGGCAAGGTGGAGGCAGGCATCCCGGAGGACAACCCCCGCAACCCCGCCACCATTGCGGACAACGTGGGCGATAACGTGGGCGACGTGGCCGGCATGGGCGCTGACCTGTACGAGTCCTACGTGGGCTCCATCCTGGCCACTTTCGCTCTGGGCGCCAGCGCGGGCTACGGCTGGAATGGGCTGATTTTGCCCATCCTGCTGGCGGTGTGCGGCATTTTGTGCTCCATCGTGGGCAGCTTCTTTGTCAAGACCGAGGAGAACGCCTCCCAGAAATCCCTGCTGCGCTCCCTGCGCACCGGCACCTATCTGGCCGCTGCTCTCTCCGCCATCGCCGCCGCTCCCCTCACCTATTTCCTGCTGGGCCACTGGGGCATCTATGTGGCCATTCTGGCCGGACTGGCTGGAGGCTGCGCCATCGGCTACTTTACCGAGTACTACACCTCCGACACCTATAAGCCCACCCAACGGCTGGCTGCCGCCTCCGAGACCGGCGCGGCCACCGTGATTATCGGCGGCATCTCTCTGGGAATGCTGTCCACCATTGCCTCCATCTTGGTGGTGGCTATCGCCATCCTGGTCAGCTTCTACGCCGCCGGGGGAGCCTCCTCCTTTAACCAGGGGCTCTACGGCATCGGCATTGCCGCCGTGGGCATGCTGTCCACCCTGGGTATCACCCTGGCCACCGACGCCTACGGCCCCGTGGCCGACAACGCGGGCGGCATTGCCGAGATGTCCGGCCTGCCCGAGTCGGTTCGGGAGCGCACCGACGCTCTGGACTCCCTGGGCAACACCACCGCCGCCACCGGCAAGGGCTTTGCCATCGGCTCGGCCTCTCTCACCGCCCTGGCCCTGCTGGTGTCCTACGTGAACATCGTGCAGACCAAGACTCCCGAGGTGCTGGACCTCACCCTCACCAACCCTCTGATGCTGGTGGAGCTCTTCATCGGAGCCATGCTCACCTTCGTCTTCTCCGCCCTCACCATGAACGCGGTGCAGACTGCCGCCCAGTCCATTGTGGTGGAGGTACGCCGCCAGTTTAAAGAGATTGCGGGAATCATGGAACACGAGACCGACCCGGACTACGCCTCCTGCGTGGCTCTGTGTACCAAGGGCGCGCTGCGGGAGATGGTGGTCCCCGCCCTGCTGGCCATTGTGGTGCCCATCCTCACCGGCCTTATTCTGGGCCCCATCGGCGTGGTGGGTCTTCTGGGCGGCGTATCGGTGACCGGCTTTGCCATGGCGGTATTCATGTCCAACGCGGGCGGCGCCTGGGACAACGCGAAGAAGTACATCGAGGCGGGCCATCACGGAGGCAAGGGCTCCGACTGCCACAAGGCCGCCGTGGTGGGCGACACGGTGGGCGACCCCTTTAAGGACACCTCCGGTCCCTCCCTGAACATCCTCATCAAGCTGGTGTCCACGGTGTCCATCGTGTTCTCCGGATTGGTGGTGGCCTTTCACATTTTGTAATGTTTCTCCCTGATATCACAAAGAGGACCCGGCTCAGGCCGGGTCCTCTTCTGTTTCCTCACTGATCCAGTTAATGGAGGCCTGGGCTGTCTGGAAACTTCCTGATCTCCAAATTCCAAGCTTTTCATACTCTTCCGCCGTCATCAGGGGGTAGTTCCAAAATCCCACCTGGTGAGTATAATTCATCCAGGACTGCAAAATCTTGTTGTCCTCCCCGGTACTCATGGGATAGGTGAGATAGCCCCGGCAGTTCTCCCCACCCAGCGGGATAGAAAACAGCGCCATGAACAAGTGCTTTTCTGTCGGGCTCCAGAAGATAGAATTTGTAGTGAACACTTCCTCCTCCAGGCGGTAGTAGTCCCCCAGATAGGTCGTTCCATCCTTGTCATAGAGCAGCCGCCCGGTAACGGTTCCCTCCATGTGAACACTCTCTACGCCTGTGTGTGCCGCAGACTTGAGAGCAATGCACTCGGTGGTGCGGTACTTGGGCTGGACCTGCCACTGGAAGTGGTGGATGATCTTCCACTGCCTGCCCGGAAGCTCCACCGCCAGGTTGGTCACCTTCAGCTCTTTTACTACATATTCGCTGTAATAGACCCCCGTGGAGGTGTACATCATCTTCCCATTGTTAAAGGGCGCTTCAGTTACCTCCGCCTCCACTCTCAGGGCCCCCTCCAGGCTGAACAAGTCCTCCGCTGACAGGTCGTCCGCCACCTGCTCCGGCACCCCCAGCTCCACCAGGTGGGAGCGGATCTCCTCCAGGCCCGCCTGCTCCCCCTCCGGCCTTGGCGACCACTCCATGGGATAGCGGCTAAAAAGGAGGGTGGCCGCCGAAATGCACACCAGCAGAGCAGCGAACCAAGTGATCCAGATACTTCGGTCAGACACCCGCACCGGGGCAGGCTGCACCTGATAACCTGCCTCGTCCAGCAGATGGGCAAACTTACTCAGGCTGCGCATGATCAGGATATAGACCACCAGGAGAGCTCCTACAACAATCAGCCCCTGGACATTCAGCAGGGCAAATGCAGCCAACACCAGATAGAACCAGATGAGCGCTCCGGCGGCTCTCGCCTCGGCCGGCTGTCCCGCCCGGCGGCGTACTTCTATGATACCCTGCCACAGGCAGATATACTGGATCAGCGGAAGCATCAGTCCAGAATAGGACAGCCAGCTAAGGGGCTGTTCTGAAACCCAGATGGTGGCATTGAGTATCAAACCAGCAAACTGAAATGCCGCCTGGATCAAACTGATGACCCAGCAGGCAGTAAAGCACCGATTCTCCCGCCGCAATGCCCGAAGCCCCAGCCACAGCAGCACCGTACCCACAGCCAGCATCAGATACTTTACGATCCAAACATTCAAGGTACACGTGGTCAGTCCGATGCCCCAGACAATGCGGTATATTGCCCGCTTCCAGGGCGTGATCGCCTCATCCACCACCGGGGGAGGGGGCAGCTCCCCCGCCTCCTGGGTCAGAAAAACGTCCAGTTTGTCCTCCTCACGCATCAAACTCACCTCCCAGCGCCTTCTGCAGCTTTTTGCGCAGGCGGTACAGCTTGCCCTCCACCGCCCGCTCGCTGGTACCCAGCTCCGCGGCGATCTGCCGGGTGGACTGCAAGTAGTAATATTTTCGGTAAAACAATACCTGCTCCTGGTGGGACAAATTGCGGATGGCCTGCTGAAGCCGCTCCCGCTCCTCCGCCTTGAGCACCTGCTCCTCCGGGCCGTCCCCAGGGTGGGGCAGCTTCTCATCCCACTCCGCTCGCCCTGCCTCCCGGCGGCGCTGTGCTCTTTTTCCGTTGAGGGCCGCGTTCCGTGCCAGAATGGTGAGCCAGGTGGTAAAGCTGCCCCGTTTCGCGTCAAACTGCTCCCGGGTTTGCCACACCTGGTGGAGCACGTCGGCCAGGCACTCCTCCCGCTCCTGCTTGTCTTCCAGAATGGCGAAAATCACATAGTTCAAAAGCGGCGTATAGGCCGCCGACACCCCATCCAGGGCATCCGGCTCCCCGTCTACCAGACGGCGTACCGCCTCCTCTCCCTTCATGGCCCTCACCTCCTCCTGTGCGCCTCTATTCTATTATACACGGCCCGCCTGGTTACCCCACGGCGTTTTTCCAAAATATTCGTTTCTCTCCTCCATTTTCTTGGTTCTTTTTCCTCTTTTTATTTTCCTACTAATTTAGTAGGATAATAGTACCGAATGGCACTCCGAAAAACGGGCAACACTACTGCCAACTGGAAAGGAGCGTTTATACTATGATCAACGTACGAAAGGCCGCGGTGATCGGCTGCGGTTTTGTGGGAGCCTCTATCGCTTTCAGTCTGATGCAGAAGGGCATTTTCTCCGAGCTGGTGCTCATCGACGCCAACCGGGAGAAGGCGGAAGGCGAGGCCATGGACCTGAGCCACGGTCTGCCCTACACTGCCTCCATGCGCATCTACGCCGGAGACTACGACGACGTGGCCGACTGCGCCATGGTCATCGTCACCGCCGGAGCCAACCAGAAGCCCGGCGAGACCCGCCTGGACCTGATTGGCAAGAACGTAGCGATTTTGAAAAGCATTATTCCCCAGCTCACCAGCCGGAATTTCAAGGGCATCCTGATGATCGTGTCCAATCCGGTGGATGTGCTCACCTACGCCGCCTGGCGGCTGTCCGGACTGCCTGCCCACCGGGTGATCGGCTCGGGCACTGTGCTGGACACTGCCCGCCTCAAGTATCTGCTCAGCCAGGAGTTGGGGGTAGACAGCCGCAATGTCCACGCCGCCATCATCGGCGAGCACGGGGACAGCGAGCTGGCCGTGTGGAGCAGCGCCAACATTTCCAGCGTGGATCTGGCCCAGTTCTGCACCCTGCGCGGCATCCAGGACCAGGCCGCCCTGCGGGACAAGATCTACCACGAGGTGCGGGACAGCGCCTATGAGATCATCCAGCGCAAGGGTGCCACCTACTACGGCATCGCCATGGCGGTCTCCCGCATCGCCGAGTGTGTGATGAAGGACGAGCACGCCATGCTCCCTGTGTCGGTGCTGCTGGAGGGCCAGTACGGCCTGGACGGCCTGTGCCTGAGCGTTCCCTCCATCGTGGGAGAGAACGGCGTGGAAACCGTGCTGGAGATTCCTCTGGACGAGAAGGAGCACCAGGCCCTTCTGTCCTCCGCCCAGCAGCTCAAAGAGGTCATCGCCACCCTGGACCTGCCCTAATTTTCATAAAAAAGCCGGAGAGCGACGTGCTCTCCGGCTTTTTGATTATAGATTCTGGATGTCCGCCACCAGCGCATCCACATTCTCCTCCCGGGTGGCCCAGCTGGTGCAGAAACGCACCGCTGCCCGGTCCTCGTCCACGCTCTGCCAGAAAGAGAAGGCGTACTTCTCCCCCAGCTTATCCCGCTGGGCCTGGGTCAGGACGGGGAACTGCTGGTTGGTGGGAGATTTATGGAGCATGGAGATGCCCTTTGCCCCAAACGCTGCCGCCAGCTTCTGGGCCAGAGCCACGGTGCGGCGGCCCAACTGTTCATAGAGGCCGTCCTGGAACAGGACCTCAAACTGGATTCCCAGCAGCCGGCCCTTGGCCAGCATACCGCCCATGCGCTTGATCATATAGCGGAAATCTTTCTGAATGGCCGGGTCGGGGATGACCACCGCCTCTCCGAACAAGGCGCCCACCTTGGTGCCGCCGATATAAAACACATTGGCCAGCCGGGCCAAATCGGCCAGGGTCACGTCGTTCTCCGCTGCACCCAGGCCATAGCCGCACCGGGCCCCGTCGATGTACAGGGGCAGGTGGTACTCATCGCAGGCCGCACGGATGTCCTCCAGTTCGGAGCGGGTATAGAGGGTACCCTCCTCGGTGGGCTGGGAGAGATAGACCAGACCGGGCTGGACGATATGCTCATGGGTGGCGTCCTCCCAGTGGTCCCGGCAGGCGCGGCGGATTTCCTGAGCGGTGATTTTCCCCTCCTTGGCAGGCAGAGGCAACACCTTGTGGCCGCTGGCCTCAATGGCTCCTGTCTCGTGGACGTTGATGTGTCCCGTCTGGGCGCACAGGGCGCCCTGGTAGGGCCGCAGGATGGCGGCGATCACGGTGGCGTTGGCCTGGGTACCGCCCACCAAAAACTCCACCGCCGCCTCCGGGGCCTGGCAGGCCTGGCAGATAAGTTCCCGGGCGTGGTCGCAGTGGGGGTCCAGGCCGTAGCCCGCCGTTTGCTCCAGATTGGTCTGGGTCAGGGCCTCCAGAATTTTGGGGTGGGCCCCCTCCCCGTAGTCACATTCAAAGCGTATCATGTTCTTGCTCCCTTCCCGCCCTTTGGAAAGGGCGCTTTTTTTTTCTTATCATACCGCGCCCGCCACAACGGCGCAAGAATCCGCCCCTCACTTTTTATAATTTTGCATATTTTCTTTGTTTCCTCTTCCTTTTTTATGGACAATCTGCTACAATAAGGTCAGCAAATTGGATGACAAAAGACACGGGTCCGGACTCTCTGCCCTTCTGTGCAGAGGCCCGGCCTTTCTGCGCCTGAGGCAGAGATACCATCAGAGGAGGAATTACCATGGACGAACTTCTGGAGCAGCTGATCGAGGAGAATCGCCATTATACCAAGGAAGGGCGCTTGGCCAATTACATCCCTGAGCTTGCCAAGGCCAACCAGGATGACCTGGGCATCTACGTAGTCTCCAGCGACGGCAAGACCAGCTTCGCCGGGGACTTTCAGAAGCGGTTTACCATCCAGAGCATTGTAAAGCCGCTCTTTTTACTCCTGGCTCTGATGGACAACGGGGAGGAGATGGTCCGCGCCCACGTGGGTGTGGAGGCCACGGGAAAGCCTTTTGACGCCATCAACTACACCGACCAGGCCCTGCTCAGCGAGCATCTTAACCCCATGGTCAATATGGGCGCCATTCTGCTGTGCACCCTTATCAAGGGTGAGACCTATGAAACGCGCTTTCAGCGTCTGCTGGAACTGACCCGGAAGGTAGCGGGCAACCCGGACATCGACATCAGCCAGGCCGTCTATGAGTCGGAGAAGCGTACCGGCAGCCGCAACCGTGCCCTGGCCTTCCTGCTCAAGAGCCATGGCCTTATCCAGGATGACGTGGAGGAGGTGCTGGACTGCTACTTCAAGGCCTGCTCCATCCTGGTAAACTGCAAGGACCTTGCCAACATCGCCTTCGTCTTTGCCAACCGGGGCCGCCGCCCGGTGTCGGAGGAGCGTGTGTTCTCCAGCCGCTACGCCCACTATGTCAATGCCATCCTCATGACCTGCGGCATGTACAACGGCGCGGGCGACTTTGCCATCAAGGTGGGACTGCCCGCCAAGAGCGGTGTTGGCGGCGGCATTATGGCCGTCTCCCCCACCCGTATGGGTATCGGCATCTACTCCCCCGGCCTGGATGACAAGGGCAACAGCCTGGCTGGAATCCACGTACTGGAGGACCTGAGCCGCAAGCTCTACCTCAGCGTATTTTAACCGCAAAAAATTGCCGCCCATATGGGCGGCAATTTTTTATGCCTCTCTAGTCCAGGGCCTGCTCCAGAGCGTGGATGACGATTTTCATCGCTTTGATGCGGGCGTAGCGCTTGTCCACCGACTCCAGGATATGCCAGGGGGCATTCTCCGTGTTGGTGCGGGCAAGCATCTCGTTGACCGCCACCTGATAGGCATCCCACTTCTCCCGGTTGCGCCAGTCCTCATCGGTGATCTTCCAGCGCTTCTCCGGGGTGTTCTCCCGGGCCTGGAAGCGCTGGAGCTGGGTGTCCTTGTCGATCTGCACCCAGAACTTCAGCACCACCGCGCCTGCGTCGGTGAGCTCCCGCTCAAACTCATTGATCTCATCATAGGCCCGCTGCCAGTCCTCAATCGTACAAAAACCCTCCAGACGCTCCACCATCACTCGGCCGTACCAGCTGCGGTCAAAGATGGCGATGTGGCCCGTCTTGGGCAGCTTGCGCCAGAAGCGCCAGAGATAATGGCGGTGCTTTTCATCCGGGGTTGGGCTGGCGATGGGCACCACTTCATAGCCCCGGGGGTCCAGGGCGGAGGCCAAGCGCTTGATGTTGCCCCCCTTTCCGGCGGCGTCCCATCCCTCGTAGGCGATGACCACGGGAATCTTCTTGCGGTAGAGCTGGTTGTGCAGGTCCTCCAGCTTCTCCCGGCATGCCTCCAGCTCCCGCTGGTACTTCTCCTTATCCAGCGACTTGTCCAGCTTCACCTTCTCCAGGGACTGGATGTCCACCAGAGGCCAGCGGTGCACCGGCGGCTCCGCTGTGGGCGGACAGCGCAGGGCGGCGGTAATCTGCTGGTACAGCCAGTCGGCCGCCGCCAGCTGGGCACAGGGACCGGAGGTGGCGTCGATCACCTTCCAGGGAGCCCAGTCGGTGTGGGTGGCCTGCATGAAGTCGTCAAAGGCCTCCTGGGTGCGGCGGTAGTTCTTGTTCTGCCGCCAGTCGTTCTCCCCCGCCCGCCAGGCGGTGTCCTTGTGCTTTTCCAGCTTCTCCAGGCGCTTGCGCTGGGTGTCCTGCTCAATGTGCAGAAACAGCTTCACCAGCAGGTAGCCTCCTGCCGCCAGCTGCCGTTCAAAGAGGTTCACACTCTCCAGCCGCCGCTGGTACTCCCCGTCGGACAGGTCGCCCCGCAGCCGCTCCCGCACCGTCTCGTCCATCCACCCGGAGTCCAGTAATAAAATTTTCCCCTGCTCCGGAATAGCCTCAAAGTGGCGCTTGAGGAAGGGCCAGCGCCGCTCCTCCTGGGTGGGCATGGTCACGCTGCGCACCAGAAACCCCCGAGGGTCCAGCTCCCGGATGAGGGAGCGGATCATGCTGCCCTTGCCGGAGGCCCCCCAGCCCTCGATGAGCACGATCACCGGCAGGCCCGCCCCCTTGATGGGCTGCTGCAAACCGGCCAGATCCAGCCGCCGGGCCTTCAGACGGACTTTGCACTCCGCCTCGTCCAACTTTTTCCAGTCAAATTTCCACTCCTCAAGCATAAAAAGCGCCCCCTTTTGTTTTTTCTTTAGTGTATACGCACAGGCTGAAAATTACAATGAAAAAACGCGTCAAAAAGAGGTGATTTTCCTCTTTTTGACGCGCAGCTGGGCTTAGCCGCCCAGATAGGCTTTTTTGATCTCGGGGCTGCGGATGAGCTCCTCGCCGGTACCGGTGGTGACGATCTTTCCCGTCTCCAGTACATAGCCGCGGTGAGCCACGGACAGAGCCATCTGGGCGTTCTGCTCCACCAGCAGAATGGTGGAGCCCTGCTTATTCAGGTTCTTGATGATCTCAAAGATCTGCTCCACCAGCAGGGGGGCAAGGCCCATGGAGGGCTCGTCCAGCATCAGCAGCTTGGGGTGGGACATCATAGCCCGGCCCATGGCCAGCATCTGCTGCTCGCCGCCGGACAGGGTGCCCGCCACCTGGTTGCGCCGCTCCTTCAGCCGGGGGAACAGCTCAAAGACCATCTCCAGATCCTTGGGCACTCCGGCCTGAGACTGGGTGTAGGCTCCCATCTCCAGGTTCTCCTGCACCGACATCTGCAAAAAGACCCGCCGTCCCTCGGGAACCTGAGCCAGGCCCCGGGAGACCAGCTTGTCCGCCCGGATGTTGGTGATGTTCTGGCCCTGGAAGGTAATGCTTCCGGTGCGGGTATGCAGCAGGCCGGAAATGGTCTGCAAGGTGGTGGTCTTGCCCGCGCCGTTGGCGCCGATCAGGGTGACGATCTCCCCCTGATTTACCTCAAAGGAGATGTCCTTGATGGCGTGGATGGCGCCGTAGTAGACGTTGATCCCCTCAACTTTCAAAATGGTCTCCATGGATCACGCCTCCTTCTGCTTGCCCAGGTAGGCCTCAATGACCACCGGGTCGTTCTTGATCTCGTCAGGGGTGCCCTTGGCGATGATCTGGCCGAAGTTGAGTACCGCGATACCCTCACAGATGCCCATGACCAGGTTCATATCGTGCTCGATGAGCAGGATGGCGATGCCGAAGGTGTCCCGGATCTTGACGATGTTCTCCATCAGCTCCGCCGTCTCAGAGGGGTTCATGCCGGCCGCCGGCTCGTCCAGCAGCAGCAGGCTGGGGTTGGTGGCCAGGGCGCGGACGATCTCCAGGCGGCGCTGGGCGCCGTAGGGCAGGGAGCCCGCCTTGTACTTGGCCAGATAGCCCATATCAAAGATGGACAGCAGCTCCATGGCCCGGTCGTGGGCCACCTTCTCCTCTTTCCAGTAGTTGGGCAGACGGAAGATGCCGCTCCACATCCCGTAGTTGATGTGGTTATGAAGGCCCAGCTTTACGTTGTCCTCCACGGTGAGGTTGTCAAACAGGCGGATATTCTGGAAGGTACGGGCGATGCCCGCCTTGTTCACCTGGACGGTATTCATGTTGTGGGTGTCCACACCGTCCACCAGGATGGTGCCACGGGTGGGCTGGTACACCTTGGTGAGCAGGTTGAAGACGGTTGTCTTGCCCGCGCCGTTGGGGCCGATGAGGCCGGCAATCTCGGTGCGGCCGATGGCCATGTTGAAGTCCTTTACCGCGGCCAAACCGCCAAAGTCGATGCCCAGGTGGCGGCACTCCAGAATGGGGCTTTTATCAATATCACGCTCGGGAATCTTGTTGGTGCTGGGCACCTCTACAAGCTTCACCGGCTCTTTGGGAATTCGGCTCATTGTGCCCCTCCTTTCTTCTCCGCCGCGCGGCTGCGCAGCCGGGCAAAGAAGCCCTGAATACTGGGGTTATTGGTGGCCAGCATGACCAGAATGAGGACGATGGCGTACACCAGCATACGGTAGTCGGCAAACTGGCGCAGGGCCTCGGGCAGGATGGTCAGAGCAGCGGCAGCGATCACCGAGCCCCACATATTGCCCAGACCGCCCAGAACCACGAACACCAGGATCAGGATGGAGGTGTTGAAGTCAAACTTGGTGGCGGTAAAGGTAACCTGGCTGCATCCATACAGAGTACCGGCGGCACCGGCCAGAGCAGCAGAGGTAACAAAGGCAATCATCTTGTACTTGGTCACGCTGATGCCCACGCTCTCGGCAGCGATGCGGTTGTCCCGGGCGGCCATGATGGCCCGGCCGGTGCGGCTGTTGACCAGATTGAAAATAATGATCAGGGTGATCATCACCAGGATAAAACCAGCAATAAAGGAGGAAATCCGGGCGGTGTTCATCACGCCCATGGGACCCTTAATGAGCTGGATGCCGCCCTCGCCCAGGGTGTTCTTATCGCTGAGGAAGCTGAACTGGAAGCCGTCCTTATCCACACCCAGATAGACGTTGGTCAGCAGGCTCTTGATGATCTCGCCGAAGGCCAGGGTAACAATAGCCAGATAGTCGCCGTTGAGGCGCAGCACGGGGATACCGATAAGGAAGCCGAAGAAACCGGCCAGGGCGGCGCCCACCAGCATGGCCACGGCCAGGCGCAGGGGAGCAAAGGGAATCACACCTGCCAGAGCGCTGGCAGCGGAGCAGCCCATAAAGGCGCCGATGCTCATAAATCCGGCGTGGCCCAGGCTCAGCTCGCCGGACACGCCAACCACCAGGTTCAGGGCCAGAGCCATGGTGACGTAGGCACAGATGGGGATCAGCTGTCCCTCCAGCACAGAGCCGATGCCAACGGTACCCCGCAGCACCTGGATGATCAGGAAGGCCACAATGACCAGAGCATAGGTAAACAGGCTGGACCGGGTGGTCTTGTTCATATTCGCAAGTCGAATCATTCCTACCACCTCACACTTTCTCGCGCACGGTCTTGCCCAGCAGACCAGCGGGCTTGACCAGCAGCACCACGATCAGCACACCGAACACCACGGCGGTGGACAGCTGGGTGGAGATATAGGCGCTGGCAAAGATCTCGATGATGCCCAGCAGCAGACCGCCCAGCAGAGCGCCGGGGATGGAGCCGATGCCGCCGAAGACGGCCGCGGTGAAGGCCTTGATACCAGGCATGGAACCGGTGGTGGGGGTCAGGGTGGGATAGGCGGAGCACAGCAGCACGCCGGCAATGGCCGCCAGAGCGGAACCAATGGCAAAGGTCATGGAGATGGTGCGGTTGACGTTGATGCCCATGAGCTGAGCCGCGCCCTTGTCCTCAGACACGGCGCGCATGGCCTTGCCCATCTTGGTCTTGCCGGTGAACAGGGTCAGGCACACCATGATCACGATACAGGCCACAATGGTCACCAAAGTCACGTAGGAGATGTTCAGCGGGCCTACCTGGAGCTGTCCGCTGCCTACAATGGGGGAGAAGATCTTGGGGCTGGAGGACCAAAGCAGCAGGGCGGCGTTCTGCAAAAAGTAGCTCACGCCGATGGCGGTAATCAGCACGGCCAGGGAGGGCGCCTGACGCAGGGGCTTGTAGGCCAGCCCCTCAATGACCACGCCCAGGGCGGTACACACTACCATGGACAGCACCACGCCAGCCAGGGCGGGAACCACCATGGCAGCCACGCTGCCCTCCTCAAACATGGGGCTCATGCCCGTCACCGTAAAGAAGCAGGCGTAGGCGCCTACCATGATCACGTCTCCGTGGGCAAAGTTGAGCATTTTTGCAATGCCATACACCATGGTGTAGCCCAGGGCGATGATGGCATAGATGCTGCCCAGACTCAGCCCTCGGATCAGATAATCCAACAGGGTCAAGAAATCCATAATTCACTCACCTTTTCTCTCTTTTTGGGCGCATGGGAAAATTGCCGGGCCCTTCCGGCCCCTTTCCCATGCGTCCCCTTCTCACTTCAGAAATGGGTATCCCAGGGGGCTGCCGCGCAGCCCCCTGGGGATCGCTTTACGTTTTGACTGGGCTTAGTCCATGCCGACGTAAGCGCCGTCCCTGATGACCATGCCCTTGGGGCTCTTGGACACCGCACCAGTGGAATCCCAGGTGATGCCCGCGCCGTCGCCGGTCAGGCCGGTGAAGGTGATGGTGGGGAAGGTCTCCTTCAGCTTGGCATTGATATCAGCCGCGCTCATATCGGGGGTGCAGCCAGCAGTCTCCAGAGCCTGCTTGTAGGCGTAGACGCAGTCGTAGGCGTCAGCGGCAAACTGGATGGGAGTCTCGTTGTACTTCTCCTGATAAGCCTTGACAAAGTGCTGGGTGGCCTCATCCTCGTCATCGGCGTTGAAGGGGGTCAGCAGCATGACGCCCTCGGCCAGGGAGGTATCAAAATTCGCCTGGGTCAGGATACCGTCCATGCCGTCCACGCCGAAGAACTTGGGGGCATAGCCCATGGCGTTGGCCTGGGTCAGGATCAGGGAAGCAGCATCATAGTAGATGGGCAGGAACAGCAGGTCGGCCCCGGCCTGCTTGGCCTGGGTCAGCTGCACGGTAAAATCGTTCTTGCTGTCCGCGGTGAAGGTCGCATTGCCCACTACGTTCAGGCCAAGAGTCTCAGCCTCAGCCACAAACTTATCCTTGATGCCGGTGGAGTAGTTGTCGTCGCTCTTCCAGATGATAAAGACCTTCTCGCCCAGCTTCTGCTCGGAGATGTATTTGGCGGAAGCGGTGCCCTGGTTGGGGTCGGAGAAGCACATCTGATAGACGTTATCCTTGCCGGAGATGACGTCGGGGGAGGAGGCGGAGGGGGTCAGAGCAAAGATGCTGTCGGCAAAGTTGTAGCTGGAGGTAGCGATACAGGGCTGGGTGGTAACGGAGCCCAGGGAGATCTGCATGCCCCACTCCTTCAGTGCGTTGTAGGCGTTGACAGCCTTCTCAGGGTCGTTGACGTCGTCCTCGTACTTCAGCTCGAACTGGATAGCGCCGCCCTCGGCGTTGATCTCATCCACAGCGATCTGAGCGCCGCGCTGGGCAGCCAGGCCGTAGATGGAGGCGTCGCCGGTCAGGGGGCCGGTGCCGCCCAGCTTGAACGCGGCGCTGCCGGAGCCGTCAGCGCTGGTATTGGAGCCGGAACTGGAACCGCCGCCGCAGGCAGCCAGAGACAGCGTCATCGCTGCCGCCATGGTGAAGGCAAGAAACTTTTTCATAACAATCTCTCCTTACAGTTGGATTTCATATTGCGTATGATATATAAAAAGCGGCTTCGTTCCTGGGAACGCAGCCGCTTTTTAACCCGTTACACCCCACCTGATGGTGGAGAAAGCTGCGTTCGCTGAACCATCACGCCCAGAATGACCAATACCGCCAGCAGGGCGGCCAGAATAATTCGAGTGCTGAGCAGTACGGTTACACCCAGCAAAATAGCAAAAATGGACACCAGCAGAATGGTGTCCATCATGGCGTGATTCAGGAAAAAGCGCGCAAAGGAACCAGCCTCACGCTGGGGAGCAGCGTGGGACATGCACTGATATCGAGCTGCATAGCACTGCATCATCATGATCACGCACTCCTTTCCTTTCGCACTTCATCCGGATAAATCATTTTCCTTATTTTATGACAGCCCCGCACGTTCGTCAATGGGGCTTTCGTACAGAAACAGCACAGGTATCACTGTATATCCTGTCTCTTATGCACAACTTTCGACTCTTAAGCTTCTTCCAGGGGCACCGGGGCGGGTACCTTCTCCGGGTCGCTGTCCAAATACTCCTGGGATACGGCTTCCAGAGCCACCTCCTGCTCCCCGAGCATCTGGTTAAGCTGGTCCAAGCACCGGCCCGCTTTGCTCAGCTCATCGGCGGCGTGGGAGACGGTGGATTCCACCTGGCTGCGCAGCTGCTCATACTCCTGCTGCACCTGGCGCAGCCACTGCTCCATCTGCCGGCGGACCTGGCGGGCCTGCTGATCGGCCTGCTCCTGCACCGCGTGAGCCCGGCAGTGGGCCTGCAGCTCCATGCCCGCGGTGCGGTCCTTCACCGCCGCATAGGCGGCGGCATCGGGCTCCAGTGCAGCCACCCGGGCACGCAGACGGTCCCGTTCCTGGCGCAGCTGGGTCAGCTCCTCACTCTGGGCCTTTTCCCGCTGCCGGATGTCCTGAAGCACCCCCTTGGTCTGCTCCAGCTCCCGGGACATGCTTTCCCGCTCCCGGCTGAAGATGGCCTCCCGCTCCTCCAGCTCGCCGGAGCGGCGGCGCAGCTGCTCCAGTTCCTGCTTCTGCTGTTCCAGCTGCTTTTCCAGCTCCTGCTGCTTCTGCGCATTCTCCGCGGCGGTCTTTTCCAAATAATCCAGCACGTCCTGGCGGTTAAATCCGCCTACGGCGGCACTTCGGAAGGGATGATCCATGGGGCACCTCGTCTCTGCCCCAAAATCCGGGGCGTTTTGTCAGTTTCCGTGTTATTCTACCACACTTCCAAAAGAATTACAATTCTTTCTGTCCTTTTGCCCGTTGCTTTTCATTGACGGCCCAAATTCGGGATGGTATACTATATTAGTTTTAAATGAAACGAGAGGGGTAACTTTATGTGGGTTTCCGACCAATGGAAGGACTATGAGCTCATTGACTGCGGGCGCGGCGAAAAGCTGGAGCGCTGGGGGGAGCAGCTGCTGGTGCGGCCCGATCCTCAGGCCATCTGGAACACGCCCCGCACCCACCGCGGCTGGAAGGTGAATGCCGGGCGGTATGCCCGCTCCTCCACCGGAGGCGGCCAGTGGCAGAACAAGTCCATGCCCCAGCGCTGGACCGTGTCCTACCGGGACCTTACCTTTAATATTAAGCCCATGAACTTCAAGCACACTGGCCTGTTTCCGGAGCAGGCGGCCAACTGGGACTGGGCCCGGGAGCAAATTCAGAAAGCGGGCCGTCCCATCAGCGTGCTGAACCTGTTTGCTTACACCGGCGGAGCCACCGTGGCCTGCGCGGCGGCGGGCGCCAAGGTGTGCCACGTGGACGCGGCCAAGGGCATGGTCCAGTGGGCCCGGGAAAACGCCAAGAGCTCCGGGCTGGAGGACGCCCCCATCCGCTGGATCGTGGACGACTGCGGCAAGTTTGTAGAGCGGGAGATCCGTCGGGGCCGGAAGTATGACGCCATCATCATGGACCCCCCCTCTTACGGCCGGGGTCCCACCGGCGAGGTGTGGAAGCTGGAGGAGAACCTCTACCCCTTTGTGGAGCTGGTGAGCGGGGTACTCTCCGATGATCCCCTGTTCATTATCCTCAATTCCTACACCACCGGCCTGGCTCCCAGCGTGGTCACCTACATTCTGGAGACCGTGGTCTCCAAAAAATTCGGCGGCCACACCGTCAGCGACGAGCTGGGCCTGCCTGTCACCCAGACGGGCCTGGTGCTGCCCTGCGGCGCCACCGGCCGCTGGAGCAAGTAAGATTCCATCCTTGATCTCACAAGTGAGGTATTGCTATGAGCGAACCCATCATTTCCGCCCAGGATGTGCGCTTCTCCTACGTCACCGCTGAAGGAGTGGCCCCCATTGTGCTGGGCGGCGTCAGTCTGGATATTGAGAAAGGCTCCTTTGTGGCCGTTCTGGGCCACAATGGCAGCGGAAAGTCCACCCTGGCCAAGCATATGAACGCCATCCTGCTGCCCACCGGGGGCAAGGTGTACGTCAGCGGCATGGACACCAGCGAGGACCAGCTGCTGCTGGATATCCGGCGCACCGTGGGCATGGTATTCCAGAACCCGGACAACCAGATCGTAGCCAACGTGGTGGAGGAGGATGTGGCCTTTGCCCCGGAAAATTTAGGCGTTCCCTCCGACGAGATCCGCCGCCGGGTGGATGACGCCCTGAAGGCCGTAGGTATGTATGAATACCGGGAGCACGCCCCCCACCTTCTCTCCGGCGGCCAGAAGCAACGCATTGCCATCGCGGGCGTCATCGCCATGCAGCCCCGGTGCATCGTGCTGGATGAGCCCACCGCCATGCTGGACCCCATCGGCCGTGCCGACGTGCTGCGCACCATCAAGACCCTGAACCGGGAGCGCGGTGTCACGGTGGTCCTTATCACCCACCACATGGACGAGGCCGCCCAGGCCGACCGCCTGGTGGTCATGGCCAAGGGCAAGGTCATTGCCGACGGCACCCCCAAGGAGGTCTTTCAGGACGTGGAGGGACTCAAGGCAGTAGGCCTCACCGTCCCCGACACCACGGAGCTTCTCTGGCAGCTGCGCCAGGATGGGCTGGACCTGCCTCTGGACGCTCTGAGCGATGAGGAGTGTGCCCAGGCTCTCTATCAGCTGCTGAAAACTTAACAAGAGAAAACCAGACTCACAGAAGGGAGACTTCGCTATGAGCAATTCAGAAGGAAGCGCCCGGGTCTTTGCGGGCATCGCCACGTTTTTCGTCGTTTTCTTTCTTCCCAAACTACTCGTGCCCATTTTTGAAGAAAGCTCTCTCACCGTACTGTGGGGTCTGGTTGCTCTGGCCGCCGCATGGGTGGCCGTGTGTCTGGTCTCCCTGAAACAGCGGGTCAAACGGCTGGAGATGCAGACCTATTATCTCCAAACCCAGTTGGAAAAACTGGACAAACACTCTGACGAACCGTAAGTACCGCGTTTTCTCTTTCGGGCGCGATCCCAGCGGGACATGCACCACTCTGCCATAAGGATGGTACCACAATGGAAGCGATCATCGAAACAAAACATCTCACCCACACCTACTCGGCGGGCACTCCCTTTGAGCGCTCCGCCCTGCTGGATGTGGACTTTTCCACCTATAAGGGGGAGTACCTGGGCATCATCGGCCACACCGGCTCGGGAAAATCCACCCTCATTCAGCACCTCAACGGCCTGCTGAAACCCACCTCCGGCCAGGTGCTCTTTCAGGGGGAGGACATCTGGTCCGATCCCAAGCGCACCCGGATGACCCGGTTTCAGGTAGGTCTGGTGTTCCAGTATCCGGAGTATCAGCTGTTTGAGGAGACGGTATATAAAGACATCGCCTTTGGCCCCACAAACATGGGCCTGGACGAGAAGGAGATCGACCGGCGGGTGCGCTCGGCGGCCTACTTTGTTGGCCTGCGGGACGACCAGCTGGACAAGTCCCCCTTTGAGCTCTCCGGCGGCCAGAAGCGCCGGGTGGCCATTGCGGGCGTCATCGCCATGGAGCCCAAGGTGCTCATTCTGGACGAGCCCACCGCCGGACTGGACCCGGTGGGCGTGGAGTCCATTCTGGGCAACATCCGGGACTACCACAAGGCTCAGAACGCCACCATTATCCTGGTGTCCCACTCCATGGAGGAGGTGGCCCGGTCGGTGGACCGCCTGGTGGTGGTCAACGACGGAAAGATCCCCTTCCAGGGTGCACCCCGGGAGGTCTTTGCCCACGGAGATGAGCTGGAGGCCATGGGTCTGGGCGTGCCTCAGATGACCCGGGTGTTCCACCGCCTGCGCCAGATGGGCGTGGACATCGACCCGTCGGTGTACACCATTGACCAGGCCAGACAGGCCATTCTGGCCAAGCTGGGAAAGGCGGTGAAGTAAATGGCACTGAAAGACATTACCCTGGGCCAGTACTTCCCCGGCCACTCCTTTGTCCACAAGCTGGACCCCCGCACCAAGCTGCTGGCGGTGGTGCTGTATATCGTGGCCCTGTTCCTGGCCAAGAGCTTTCTTACCTACGGCATCATGTTCCTGCTGCTGGCGGTGTCCATCGCCATCTCCAAGGTGCCTCTGAAATTCATTGTCCGCGGACTGAAGCCTGTGGTGTTCATTGTGGTGTTTACCGCAATTTTGAACCTGTTTTATACACCTGGTGATCACGTGCTGGCCAAAGTTTGGATTTTGACCATCACGCTGGAGGGTGTGTTCAACGCATTTTTCATGGTGGTGCGTATTCTGATGCTCATTGCGGGCACTTTCCTGCTCACCTACACCACCTCCCCCATTCTTCTTACCGACGCCCTGGAATCTCTGCTGGGACCGCTGAAGAAGATCAAGGTGCCGGTGCATGAGCTGGCCATGATCATGTCCATTGCCCTGCGCTTTATCCCCACCCTCATTGAGGAGACCGACAAGATCATGTCCGCCCAGCGTGCCAGGGGTGCCGACTTTGAAAGCGGCAATCTCATCCAGCGGGCCAAGGCTCTCATTCCCCTGCTGGTGCCTCTGTTTATTTCCGCCTTCCGCCGTGCCGACGAGCTGGCGGTGGCCATGGAGTGCCGCTGCTACCACGGCGGCGAGGGCCGTACCCGTCTGCGTCAGCTCCACTACGTGGGCCGGGACTATTTTGTGCTGGCGCTGTTTGTGGTGCTCACCGTGCTGGTGGGCGTGCTGGGTCGTATGGGCCTTTAAAATCTCACTTGTTTGGTGATTCAATGGAACGAAATATTGCCCTGAAACTGATGTACAACGGCACCGCCTACCACGGCTGGCAGGTGCAGAAAAACGCTATTTCTGTGGCGGAAACTCTGGAAAAGGCCCTGTCTACCGTAGTGTGCCACCCGGTAAAGTGTACCGGCGCCGGCCGCACCGACGCCGGGGTCCACGCCGAGGTATATATCGCCAACTTCCGCACCACCTCCACCATCCCCTGCGACCGCATCCCCTTGGCGGTGAACACCCGCCTGCCCCGGGATATCGTGGTGGTGAAAGCCACGGAGGTGCCCATGGAGTTCAACGCCATCGGCTCCTGCCACCGCAAGGAGTACACCTACCGCATCTATAACTCCCGCCTGGGCAACCCCTTCTATGTGGACCGGGCCTGGTTTTACCCCAAGTACCTGGACGAGAAGATCATGCAGCAGGCGGCCGACCAGTTTGTGGGTACCCACGACTTCCGGGCGGTGCGGTCGGTGGGCACGGAGACCCGCACCACCGTGCGCACTGTGTACTACTTTGACGTGACGCGGCACGACCAGCTCATCGAGTGCAAGGTGTGCGCCAACGGCTTTCTCTACAACATGGTCCGGGCTATGACCGGCACCATCGTCTACGCCGCCGAGGGCAAGCTGTCCCCTCAGGACATCCCGGCCATTCTGGAGTCGGGCAACCGCACGCTGGCCGGACCCACCGTACCCCCCGGAGGACTGTACATGACAAAGCTGTGGTACGACGAGGACGTGCTGTAACCGCTGTCCTGTCTCCACCCCAACAAGAAAGGGTTTTCTATGAGCGAGATGGAATCGAAACCCAAAAAGCCGAATATCTTGGTTCGTGTGCTGGCCCTTCTGGTCACAGCCGCCCTGCTCATCGGGGCGGTATTTCTGGTGGCCAACCGGGACAAATTCAATCTGGACGCTCTGAAGCGCTGGTTTGAATACCGGGACCTGAAAACCAGCGACACCGGCGAGGCCACCCCCTTCTCCCACGCGGGAGGAGACCAGGCCACCTTCGCCTATCTGGAGGACGGCATCCTGCTCTCCTCCACCTCCGGTGTGCGCTACTACTCCTTCTCGGGCGAGACCTACGCCCAAGAGGTACTCACCCTGGAGCCCCCCACCCTCTCCACCGCCGGAGCCACCGGCGTGGCCTACGATGTGGGCGGTCAGAACCTGTTTGTCTTCCGCAACACCCAGGAGGCCTTCCGCCTCACTCTGGACGACGGAAACAGCCTGCTCTCCGCCCGGGTCAACGAGGCGGGCTGGCTGGCTGTCACCGCCCAGCAGAGCGGCTATAAGGGCAGCGTCACGGTGTACAACAGTACCTTCGACAAGACGGTCATTCAGATCAATCTCTCCAGCACCTTTATCATGGACGCCGTTCTCTCCCCCGACTGCAAAACAGTGGCCATTCTAACCTTGGGGCAGTCGGGCGGCTCCTATGAAAGCCAGGTCCGCTTCTACCCCGTGGACCAGAAGGAGCCCTCTGCGGTGGTCTCTCTGGGCAACCTGGTTCCCCTGGACCTGGACTACGAGAACGGAGCCCTGTGGGTGCTGGGCGAGGACGAGGTGGTCATTGTCTCCCCCAACGGAAAGGAGACCGCCACCTACTCTCTGGGCGGCAACTATCTAAAGGGCTGTGACCTGGGCGGCGACGGCTTTGCCGTGCTGCTGCTGGGCCGCTACCGGGCGGGCTCGGCCAACCAGATCGTTACCGTGGATTCCAATGGGGAGGAGATCGCCACTCAGTCTCTCACCTCCTCCGTGCTCTCCTTTGACGCGGCAGGGCGGTATTTCTCCCTGCTCACCGGCGATACCCTCACCATCTACACCTCTGATATGACAACATATAGTATTCTGGAGCATACGCAAAACGCCCGGTATACGGCGCTGTCCTCCTCCGGGGCCGCCGTGCTGGCCAATGCCCAGCAGGCTTGGCTGTACCTGCCCAACTAAGAAGCGCCCCCCACGTGGGGAAATAAGGAGATTCCCATGAGCTATCTTTTCTTTGACCTGATCCTTGCCGTTGTCCTGGCCGTTACTGTATTTCAAGGCTACCGCAAGGGCTTTGTCCTGACCCTGTGCGGCTTTCTGGCTGTGTTCGTGGCTTTTATCGGGGCCTCCGTTCTCTCTGACGCTCTGGCAGAGCCGGTCAGCCAGATGGTCCGCCCCGCTATTGAACTCAACATCAACTCCGCTCTGGAGGAAAGCCTCCAGGAGCAGGGCGTGACCCTGCCCGAGGGAAGCACTTCCTCTTCGGACAGCTCCGGCCTGGACGGCCTGGGTGACGACTTCTCCCTGGAGCAGATCCTGGAGCTGGTGGGCGACTCCGCTCTGGTACAGTATTTCTCAGACGCCATTCACGGCGCGGTGAGCCAGGGCGTGCTGGCGGTGACCTCCAATGTGGTGGAGTCCATTGCCGGATACATCGCCCTGCAAATCGCCCAGGGCGTGCTGTTTATCATCTGCTTTGTCCTGGTGCTGGTGGCCTGGCACTTCCTCAGCCAGGCTCTGAATCTGGCCTTCAAGCTGCCGGTACTGTCCACCCTCAACCACTGGGCGGGCGCGGGCATGGGTTTCATCAAGGGAGCCGCCCTGCTGTTTATCGCCTGCTGGCTGCTGCGCAGCATGATCCCCCAGGAGGCGGTGGACGGCACCATGCTGCTCCACTTCTTCTGCACCACCAATCCCTTTGCCCTGATGGCCAGCTTTCTGTAATTCATGACCAGTTCATAATTGTGGTGTATGATACCCCGTAACTTGGAGCGTAACACGTTCACTCCGGAAAGGAGCGCAATATATGCAGCCTACTTTATGCAGCCGCTGCAATAAAAACGTAGCGGTTATTTTTATTACCAAGCTGGAGGGCGGACAGACCAAAAATGAGGGTCTGTGCCTGAAATGTGCCCGGGAGCTTGGCATCAAGCCCATCGACGACATGATGAAGAAAATGGGCATTACCGACGAGGAGCTTGACAACCTCACCAATGAGATGATGTCCGCCTTCGGCGGCGCCGAGGGTATGGAAGGTCTGATGCTCCAGCCCGATGGGGACAGCGACGGCGAGGACGACGGCCGCACCGCCACCTTCCCCTTCCTCAACCAGCTCTTTGGCGGCAACGGCAACGCCCCCGCCGCCGGAGAGACTCCCCGCAGCGAGAAATCCGCGCCCAACCCCAAGGGGGAGCGCCCCGCTAAGCGGAAATTTTTGGAGAATTACTGCATCTCTCTGACCAAGAAGGCCCAGGAGGGCAAGCTGGACAAACTCATCGGCCGGGACCGGGAGCTGGAGCGCGTCATCCAGATCCTCAACCGCCGTCAGAAGAATAACCCCTGTCTCATCGGCGAGCCCGGCGTGGGCAAGACCGCCATTGCCGAGGGTCTGGCCATGAAAATTGCCAAGGGTCAGGTGCCCTACAAGCTGCTGGACAAGGAGGTCTATCTTCTGGACCTCACCGCCCTGGTGGCGGGCACCCAGTTCCGCGGCCAGTTTGAGAGCCGCATGAAGGGCCTCATTGAGGAGATCCGCAAGCTGGGCAATATCATCCTGGTCATCGACGAGGTCCACAACATTGTGGGCGCCGGCGATGCCGAGGGCAGCATGAACGCCGCCAACATCCTGAAACCCGCCCTCTCCCGGGGGGAGCTCCAGGTCATTGGCGCCACCACCCTCAACGAGTACCGCAAGCACATCGAGAAGGACACCGCCCTGGAGCGCCGCTTCCAGCCCGTCATTGTGGAGGAGCCCTCCATCGAGGAGAGCGTCAAGATCATTGAGGGCATCGCCCCCTACTATGAGGCCTACCACCAGGTGTCCATCTCCCCGGAGATGTGCCGTCTGGCGGTGACCATGAGTGAGCGGTACATCACCGACCGCTATCTGCCTGACAAGGCCATCGACCTCATCGACGAGGCCTGTTCCAACGTCAACCTGAAAAACACCACCCTGGCCCGTCAGGCCGCTATCACCAAGGAGCTGGCCGACCTGAACAAGGAAAAAGAGGTCATGATGGCCGCCGACACCGAGGAGGCCTATGCCCGTCTGGCCAATATCCGCAGCCAGGAGCTGCGCCTGGAGGCCGAGCAGCACCAGCTGGAGGCCCAGTCGGTGCCCGCTCTGGAAGTGGAACATCTGGCCAACGTGATCGAGCTTTGGACCAACATCCCCGCCAGCCAGATCCGGGAGCAAGAGTATGAACAGCTCTCCAAGCTGGAGGAGCGCCTGAAAAAGCACATCATCGGCCAGGACGAGGCGGTAAAGGCAGTCGCCGCCGCCATCCGCCGTGGTCGTGTGGGCATCAGCCCCAAGCATAAGCCGGTATCCTTTATCTTCGTGGGCTCCACCGGCGTGGGTAAGACCGAGCTGGTCAAGCAGCTGGCCCAGGACCTGTTCCACGCCCCGGAATCTCTCATCCGTCTGGATATGTCCGAGTTTATGGAGAAGTACGCCGTCTCCCGCATCATCGGCTCTCCCCCGGGCTATGTGGGCTATGACGAGGCGGGCCAGCTCACCGAGAAGATTCGGAGAAAACCCTACTCCGTGGTCCTCTTTGATGAGATTGAGAAGGCCCACCCCGATGTACTCAATATTCTCCTGCAGATTCTGGACGATGGCCATATCACCGACGCCCACGGCCGCAAGGTGAACTTTGAGAACACCGTCATCGTCATGACCTCCAACGCAGGCAGCAACTCCAAGGTGGGCAGCGTGGGCTTTGACCGCACCGCCGAGGAGCAGGGCAAGGAGCGGGCCATGAAGGCCCTGCAGGACTTCCTGCGGCCCGAGTTTATTAACCGCGTGGACGAGATCGTCTACTTCCACCAGCTCACCGAGGACAACTTCAAGGATATTGCAGCGCTCATGCTTCAGGAATTGAAGGACTCCCTGGCTGAGAAGCACATCACCCTCACCTGGGACGAGAGCCTGCTCAGCTATCTGGTCAAAAAGTCCTACTCCGCCGCCTACGGTGCCCGGAACCTGCGCCGGTGCATCCAGAAGGAGCTGGAGGACGTGATCGCCCAGCGCATCATTGACAGCTGGCAGAACCCGGTCACCCATCTGAATGTATTGGCTGATGAGGATAAGATCCAGCTGATCTCTCTGTAACAAAATACAAAACCGCTTTTGCGGCATAAACCAGTGGGCCAGTCCAAACGGACTGGCCCACTGGTTTTCTTTTGATTAAAAATTCGTTTTCGTTGTACTTAGGGCATGGTCGGCTCAGTGGGGATGAGAGAGCCCAGCAGCTCCATCAGGTCCACAACGGAAGCGCCTGCGGGAGGCTCCGTCGCGGGCTGGGTGCTGGTGGTCTGATAGGTCCCGTCCATCATCATATCCAAAGTCATATCCACCTGATAGAGGGTTCCGCTGCCCTCCTGGCCCTCACCCTGAGAGGCCTCCATATTCATGGCCAGCTCCATTTTGGAGCCCTTCATGGAGGTGGTAATGGACAGCTCTCCGCCTGCCACATCGGGATCGGCTTTCAGCTCCATGGCGTAGCCGTTCACCTTGCCGCCGCTGGTGTAGAGGGTGAAGGTGCCCTGGATCCCGCCCTCATTGAGGAAGGTATTCACATAGCTGGAGCCGGACTTGACAAAGTGGCTGTCGCCGCAGATGGTGTTGAGCAGCTCCAGATAGTCCGTGGTGGTAAAGGCTACGCTGTTAAGGGGCATATCCTTCAGCATCTGGGGCAGCAGCTGGGAGAAGCTCTCGTCCAGAGAGGCGTTGGACAGCTCCATAAGCTGGGCATAGGTCATGCCGGTCTGCTCAGACATGGCATCATAAAACGCGGCCATATCCATCTTATACCAGCTCTCGGTATCCCAGCCATTGAGGTTCCCCAGCTGTTTGGAATCCAGCTTGAAGTAGAAGATTCCGTCGGTGGTATCACCCCGCATGGAGAAGCCCAGATCCATGGGGAACAGAGGCTCCCCTTCCGGAGAGGTCATCGCGCCGATCAGATCCAACCCGCCTGTTACCATCGAGGCATCCATGGTCATATCGGTATCAAATTCAAACGCAGTGGTGCCGCCGGTGATCATATCGTAGTCGCCCTTGGCCGTAAACGAGAGATCGCTGTTGGTCTCCTGGATCTTCTGCTTCATGGTCAGGTCCATGGAATAGCTGCCGGTGACCTTCTGGTTTTTCTCCACAAAGGTGCGGTTATAGGCCTGATACTCATCCATCCGATCATAGGTCTCGGTGTTGGCGGCCAGAATGGCATCTACGTCATCGATGATGACCGCTGCCACCTCGCCGTCCCAGCCTACATTGTAGCTCAGCGCATCGGCCAGCAGGCCGAAGGGAATATAGGTGCGGTTCTGGTAGACATAGGGGGCCACTTCACTCTGGATGTGCTCCACAACCTGGGCCTGATGCCCATGGGGGTCTGCCGTGGTATTTCCCTCATACCAGTAGGTAATGTCGTTGGAGCCAATGGTGAGCTCGACGGTCAAATCTCCCTGTTTGGTATTCCCCTGAAAGGCGGTATAAGACACATCGGGCTTGACGGCGGTGACCGTACCGGTGGCGCCATCCCAGGTCATATCCTCCTCTGCAAAGCCCAGCTGCTCAAACACAGCCACAAAGGGCAGGCAGGAGCGGTTCTCCCGGATCTGAGGCACTGCATCGGGGAAGGTGACGTACTCTCCATTGACCATCACATAGAAGTCCCCCTGCTTGGCGGGGAGGGTATCGTTGTCCGCAGCCAGAGCGGGCAGCGTCAAAAGGGCGGCAGTTACGCCGGTGCACAGCAGCAGGCGAAGATACTTTTTCATACAAGGCTCCTTTCTCAGATAGAGGATTGGTACCTTAATTATATATTTCAGAAAATTTTAAGTCAATTAAGATCGTCTTAGTTTTTTGATATAACGAATCTTTTCTGCTGCTCCGAGAAAAACGAATCTCCTTACTCTAAATTAAACCAGCAATAAAAACGGACACTGTACCCCTCATCCAGCACCAGACGGAACGTCCATGTTTTCCCAGCGCTGTCTCCGTTCATGGCGGCGTTGTCCGAGAGCGTAAACTCAATTCCCTCAAAGCCCTTCTCCACACGGTCTGTGATGGTAAAGGAGCTCCAGCTCCAGTCAGTGTACATGCCATCTATTTTCTCACCGCAGGGTACGTCATCCCGGAAATAGAGCGCTCCCTCATAGAACAGGAAGGGGGCATCGGGCCCGGAGAGCATTTCATCCACCATACGCTGCGCCAAGGCATCGGAGAAGTAGAACTGGAACGCTCCCAGCAGTTCGTTCCGGTTCTGTGGGTATCCTCCGCCCCGCACCAGCTTCCACTGTTCGGGCAGGGTCTGGGCCTGGTAGCCCGCCTGGGCCAGCTCTTCCCGGGAAAAGGCGCACTCCCCGGTCCCGCCGATATAGCCCTGGTACAGCTGCATCCATTCTTCCGCCCCGGCATAGGCCACCTGAGCCATAGCCTGCCATTTCTCCTCCTCCGACAGGTCGGGCAGTTCATACCAAAACAGGGGGTACTCCGGAGAAATATCAGAAATTCTTAGCCCCACAATGCTCCCGTTGCGGACGATCAAATAGGCCGTCATAGAGTAATCCCGCAGCCAGCCCTCCTCATCCAGCTCCATGCCTCCGGCAACCACCACGTTTTCCGGGTGGTCCACCAAAAAGCGGTACTCAATCTCATATACCGCGTATCCCAGCTCCATTCTCTGGAAGGACAGGCACTGGACGCGGCCGTCCAGGTAGTCATAGCCCTGGGTCCCTTCCGGCGGCCCCTGCTTCACTCGATCCTCCAGCCACTCCTGGACCAGGGCGTGGATGCTGTCCAGCTGGAAGCTGTCCAGCAGTTCGTCCACCCGCTCATACAGGGCATTGTACCGCTCCATCTCCCCGGGAACGGTTTCGTCATAGCGCACGTCGCTGGGACCAATAGCATACAAAACCCCTTGGGCTGTCTGGCCCAGGAAACGCTGTCCATGGGGACAGCCCGCATCGGCAATGCCCTGCCAATCGGTTGGGTCGGTCAAGTAAATACCTACCAGCCAGCCCGCTCCATCCCAGTCTCCCGCGCTCTTCATGTAGAAGTCCACGCCGCCGTCCATTTCCTGGATGTCCACGCCCTCTGCCCAGCCTTCGGGCAGGGTAAGGGTAAAGCCATAGTCGTAGTTGTGGTAGTACGGGTAGGGCTTGGAATATTCCCTCACATGGGGCAGCAGATCCACCGTGTACGACTGTCCCTCCAGATCAATGTACATGGACAGCTCGGTGATATCACCAACAGATTCCCCGTCCAGGTCAAAGGAGTAGGTCTCCCCCGGGGTCCAGGCCGTCTCGTCCAGGTAGTGCAGGCTCATGCCGCCCAGCCATTCGACCTCGGCCCGCCCCGCAATGTGCAGACTCCAGTCCCGCTTCCCCTCCGGCAGGGTAAAGGAGACGGTCTGCCCGTCATAGGTGATGGTGTTTTCCAGCTCCTCCACCGCCTGGTCCGGCCCGCCGTTCTGGGTCTGCTCACAGGCCACCAGACCACCTACCAGCACGGCGCAGGCCAGCGCCAGACATACCAGCGCACGGCCCCGCTTTTTTACCACAAACAGGTTGGTGAGCCGGGCCTTCAGCTCCTCCTTGCTGCTGCCAAAGCGGCTGGAGAGAACGGGCCCTGCCCCTTCCGCCGCGCACTCCAGCAGCAGCCGACCATACCGATGGCGGAAGGCAGAATTTTCTTTGCCCGCTACGTCCTCGTCACAGCACAGCTCCAGATTCCGACCTGCCACCCGGCTCATCCACCACACCAGAGGGTTGAACCAGTGCAGCCAGCAGGCTGCCATCATCAGGCCCTTGTACTCCAGGTCCCGGCGGCGCAGGTGGTTAAGCTCATGGAGGACCACCAGAGGGTCGCACTCCTCCTGAGGGATCAGCAGCACCGGACGCAGCACGCCCAGCACCATGGCAGTGCGTACCCGGTCACTGCGCCGCACCTGGAAGGTCCGTTTCAGTCCCAGCCGCAGAGCCAAATATTGAATCTGCTCCCGGGTCTCGGGGGATACCGGACGCGCCCAGCGCAGCAGAGCCCGCCGGGTGACCAGGTAGCTGCTGATTTGGATGAGGGCGATGGCAAACACACCGGTCAGCCATAACGTCCCTAATACCACCGCCACCGGTACCTCGGTTTGGGCGGTCAGGTCAGGCTCTTGCTCCATTTGGGGAAGGGATGGTTCCACATTGGGCTCCACCGGAGAGAGTTGATCGTTCGGCAGCTCTTCCGAGGGACGATTCGTGGGGATGGTCACCTCATACTGGGGCACCTGCACTGTCACCGCAGGCTTGGGCAGAGTGATCTCCACCGGTACCACTAGCCGAACGGCCAGCAGCAGCCACAGGATGTACAAGCTCTTGGCCTTTACCCGGCTTTGCAGCCACCGGGAGGCCAGCAGCAGAGGCAGCAGCACCGCCGACACGGTGGCCGACAGCCAGACCACGCGCAAAAACAGGGTCTCCATTTACATGCCCCCCTTTTCCTCCAGCTCATCCAGATAGGCCCGCAGCTCCTCCACCTCGCTTTGGTCTAACGCTCCGCCGTCGTGGAGGGCGGCGGCAAAGCGCTTGAGGGACCCCTCGTACAGCTTTCCCAGGATGGCGCGTCCCTCCTGGCGGCGATAGGCCTCCCGCTCCACCAGCGGGGTGTAGCGGTTCGTTTTCCCCTCCTTGCGGCAGGCCAGATAGCCCTTCTCCTCCAGGCGCTTGAGGTAGCTGTGCAGGGCGCTGGCGGTAAGGGGCCGTTCAAGCCGCTCCAAAATAGCGGGCGCGGTGGCCTCCTTCAGCTCCCACACCACCAGCATAATGTCCAGCTCCGACTCGGGCAGACGGGGATAGTCCTTCATGGAGCACTCCTCCTTTCTATTTCTGCATTTGCAGATCTTTCAATAATATTCTACATTTGCAGAAATTGATTGTCAAGAAGTTTTCCCCAATTTATTTCCAAATGTGCAAAAAGAACCGCGCCATGCTCCACCCCAGGACCACGCAGCCGGGGAAGGTGAGCCCCCAGGCCAGGGTAATGGTACCCGCCACCCTCCAGTCCGCCTTCTTTCCCCCGGCACAGCCCACTCCCAGCAGAGCGGCGGTGCGGGTATGGGTGGTGGAAACGGGCAGGCCCAGCACCGTGGCCACCAACAGGCAGCCCACCCCTGCCACGTCGCAGGCTACCCCATCCCGGGGGTTGAGGGTCACCATCTCCCGGCCTACGGTATCGATGATCCGCCGTCCCCCCATTCCGGTGCCCAGCGCCATTCCCACCGCGCAGAACACCAGCAGCCAAAGAGGCACTACAAAGGTCTGCTCGTCCTGCCGTCCCTGGACCAGAGCCGTCCCCAGCAGAAACACCCCCAGAAACTTCTGGCCGTCCTGCGCTCCGTGGAAAAAGGCGGTGGCCGCCGCTCCGGGAAGCTGAAGGCAGCAAAAGAGGCGGTCCGATCCCTTCCATGTTCCGGCCCACCGTCCCATCTGCCGCCCACACCAAAATCCGGCTGCGGTGGACAGCAGGAGGCCCAGCAGCACTTTCCCCCAGCTCTCCCAGCGCACACAGTTCCAGCTTCCCTCCAGGGCCACCGCCGCCCCGGTGATCCCCGCCACTAAGGCGTGGCTCTCGCTGGTAGGGATACCCCACCGCCAGCACACCACTGCCCAAATCACTACCCCTGCCATTCCTGCGCTCAGAGCAATGGAGGCCGCCCGTGGGCCGCCGGAAAAGGCGGCGATGGAGTAGACCGTCTCGGCCACCGAGGCGTTTACCGCCGTCACGCAGCACACTCCGGCAAAGTTGCACACCGCCGCCAGAATTACCGCCCGGCGAAAGGGCAGCGCTCCCGTGACCACCGCTCCGGCAATGGCGTTGGGAGCATCGGTCCAGCCGTTGACCAGCAACACCCCCAGGGTAAGCAGCGTAAACAGGGCCAGAGCCGGGGTTTCTCCCAACTGCTGCAAAAAGGCAAAAAAAGAGTGGGACATGAACTCACCTCCATGTCCCACGGTATGTCCCTATTTTGGATGATATGTGCCCCCCGGCGGCGGAGCGTGCCGCTCCCGGTCCATCCCCTTGGGGGTGGACGCCCGGCCAATGGCCCCCTTGCCGTACTTGTCCCGGATGGCGTCCATGGCCCGGTCCAGCTGCTCCAGTCGCTGACGCTTTTCTTCCTCCGCCTCGGCAAACAGGTCCTGCTGAGCCACGGCCTCGTCCTCAGCCACCAGATAGATGGCGGTAACGGTGAGCGCCCGCACCGGCAGGCTCATATTCCACAGCTGGTCGGCCAGATCCATGGCCTCCCGGGCCAGCTCCCGACTGAGATTGGTCGGGTGGTCCAGCTGCTTCTGGCGGCTCACATCCCGAAAATCCGGGTCCCGAACGGTGAGAGCCACACCGCCGCACTTCATACCATGGCGGCGCAGGCGGGCGGCTACTTGGTCGGAGAGCATGGCAATGCCGGAGGCGATCTCCTCCCGTCCCTGGAGGTTTTTAGGAAAGGTCAGCCCGTTGCCCACCGACTTGGGGGGCGCGTGCTCCCCCGCCGGAGCCACCGGAGCGCGGTCCAGGCCGTTGGCGTAGTCGTGGAGCTGGGCTCCCGGCCGCCCCAACAGCTGATAGAGGGCCTCCCGGTCAAACCGGGCCAGCTCACCAATGGTGCGCACCCCAAACTTCTCCAACGTGCGCCCCGCCGCCCGGCCCACAAACAGCAGGTCAGTCACCGGGAGAGGCCAAACGATGGTTTTGAAATTTTCGGGAGTGATACAGGTGGTGGCGTCGGGCTTTTTGTAGTCGCTGCCCAGCTTGGCAAACACCTTGTTGAAGGACACCCCCACCGAGATGGTCAGCCCCAGCTCTCCCCGCATCCGCTCCCGCAGGCGATCGGCCAGGGCTGCCGCTTCCCCTCCGAAGAGATGGAGGGTGCCGGTGACATCCAGCCAGCTCTCGTCGATACCAAAGGGCTCCACCAGATCGGTGTACTCCTGGTAGAGCTCATTGACCCGCCGGGAGTATTCCCGGTACCGGTCATGGTGGGCGGGCAGCAACACCAGATCCGGGCACTTTTTCCGGGCCTGCCAGATGGTCTCGGCAGTCTTTACCCCGAACCGCTTGGCTGGCTCATTTTTGGCCAGGATGATGCCGTGGCGGCTCTCCGGGTCGCCGCACACCGCCACGGGCAGGTGGCGCAGCTCCGGGTGGCTCAGCAGCTCCACCGAGGCGTAAAAGCTATTCAGATCACAGTGGAAAATCACCCGCTCCACGGCCCCACCCCCTTTTCTTTATCATAGCGCGTCCGCCCATTTATGTCAAACAAACGTTCTGTTTTCTCCATTGACATCCGCTTCTCTCCCCGATACAATGGGGCTGGAGATAAAAACACAGGGCGGTTGGTAGTCCGTCCGCGGGCCGCGCTCCCGTCAGTAGCCTTCCCTCCCGGGTCGTCCCTTCTCCATATTCACATTTTTATGGGAGGAAACTGAATATGGAACGGAACATCAGCCAGTTCACTGTGTTGTTCCAGCCCCCCTTCTGGGTGGGCATTGCCGAACGCTGGAGTCAGGACGGCTACCAGGCCGCCCGGGTGGTTTTTGGGGCGGAGCCCACCGACGCCCAGTTGTACCAGTGGCTCCAGAGAGAGTGGCCCCGGCTGCCCTTTGGCCCTGTCTTACCAGAGACGGCCCCCCGGCCAGCCTTGGCTAATCCAAAGCGGATGCAGCGGGAAGCCGCCAAAGCCACCCAGCCAAAGGGACTGGGTACCAAAGCCCAGGAGGCCCTCGCCCGTCAGCGGGAGGCCGTTGGTTTGGAGCGACAGGCCCGCCGGGCCGCCCAAAAACGGCAGACACAGGAGGAACGCTTCCGGCTCCGTCAGGAAAAAAAGCGCGAAAAGCGGCGCGGGCATTAAGCCCGCGCCGCTTTATTTTATCAAATCAGATTACACCGGCCAGCACCAGAGCAAACACCACAAAGGTGGCCAGCAGAGCCAGAGAGAACAGCACGAAACCAGCGCTGATCTTCTTGGCCTGGGTGCTCTGAGAGGGAGGCACCACGCCGGCACCCCGCAGGGCAGCCACCACAGGGGGATAAATGAGCAGGGTAGCAGCCATGTTCATGCCGCCCTTCGCCAGGTTAAAGGGCAGGAACAGGGTGGGCAGCATGGCTGCCACATCCGCCCGGGAGAAACCAGTCATGTACAGGGGGGTGATGAGGTAGTTCCACAGCAGCATCACCGCGGTCAGGGCGACTACACCGCAGGCCAGGCCCAGCACAGCGCCCTTCTTGGTGTGCATCTTTTTGTAAATGAAGGATGCGGTGCAGCAGAAGGCACAGGTAGCCAGGGCGTTCATGATAAAGCCAATGGGACCGGTGGTGCTGATGGTGATCATCTCGATAAACGCCACCAGAATAGAGATGATGGCGGCAGCCATAGGACCAAAGGTGAAGCCGCCGATGCAGATGATTACATCTTTGAAGTCAAAATCCAGGAACATGACGCTGGGCATCAGCTTGGAGGCCAGCATCACAATGTAGGCGATTCCGGTAAGCATGGCCATGCTCACCATCACTTTGGTATTCATTCTGGAGCGGGCGGAGGTGCTGGTCATGGAAGGTGCGGACATAAAAAAACACTCCTTTTTGTTTGATACATCTGAAAGAGCATGTCTTCCAGGTGTAAAACAATCAAGGAGGTGCGCTTTATGCATGCCGGAACGGCATACACTATTGTTTTGACACACATCTTCTTCCATCCGGACTATACCGTTGGTCCCGGAGTTTCACCGGGTCAGCGGACCTGCTTGCAGGTCCGGTCGCGGACTATACCGCCAGTGGGGAATTTCACCCCGCCCTGAAGACATATCATTCAGTTGTCCATGTCTTATTATACACGGCGCAAAGAAAATTGCAACCCCCCGTTTTTTGGCAAATTAGAACAAATATTCGACTCTCCGTTGACTTTCCCTGTCCGCTATATTACAATGATTCCAAATCCCTGTCGGAGAGGAGGACCTGCCATGGACAAGAGCACCACCTGCTGCTTTACCGGCCACCGCCCGGACAAGCTGCCCTGGGGCACCCACGAGGATGATCCACGCTGCATGGCGCTGAAGCAGCGGCTGGACGCTGCCCTGATGCAGGTCTATGACGGAGGCGTCCGCCATTTTATCTGCGGCATGGCCTGGGGAGCTGATCTCTACTTTGCCGAGGCGGTACTCGCTCTGCGGGAGCGTCGGCCCGGAGTCACCCTGGAGTGTGCCCGCCCCTGCGAGAGTCAGGCCCACAGCTGGCCCAAGAAAGAGCAGGAGCGCTATCAGTCCATTCTGGACCGGTGCGACTATGAGACTCTGGTGCAGCACCGCTACGACCGCTTCTGCATGATGCGCCGCAACCGCTACATGGTAGACCACGCCGCCCATATTCTCACCGTCTACAACGGCGTGCCCCAGGGGGGCACGGCCCAAACTTTGTTATATGCCATTCGGAAGGGCCTGCTGGTCCATCCGGTACCACTGGAGGAAGAAACATGAACACGCTCATGCACATCTGCTGCGCCCCCTGCGCCAACCGCCCCATCGCCCAGCTGCGGGAGGAGGGACACTCTGTCACCGGCTTCTGGTTTAACCCTAACATCCACCCCTATACCGAGTACCAGGCCCGGAAGGCCACTCTGGAGGGCTACGCCAAGGAGATCGGCATGAAACTGATCATCGGCGGCCGGTATGACCTGCGCTCCTTTATTACCAACGTAGCCGACAACATCGACGGCCGCTGCGCCTACTGCTACCGGGTGCGCATGGAGGAGACCGCCAAATACGCCGCCGAGCACGGGTTTGACTCCTTCACCACTTCCCTGCTCATCTCCCCCTACCAAAAACACGATGCTATCGCTGCCATTGCCCGGGAGATGGGACAGCAATATGGAGTAGAATTCCTCTACCGGGACTTCCGCCCCCTGTTTCGTGAGGGACAGGACTTTGCCCGGGAGCACGGCTTTTACATGCAGAAGTACTGCGGCTGCATCTTCAGCGAGGAGGAGCGCTACATGGCCGCCAAGTGGAAGAAGGAGGCCAAGCGCCGGGAGCAGGAAAACGCCGGCCTGACTTGATGCTGCTTTTTCTTTTGAATATAAAAAAGCCAGTCCCGATTGGGACTGGCTTTTTCGTTTGGCTGGGAAACTTTCTGAACTTAGCCGAAGATGGGCAGGATGTTCAGGAAGCCGGTGATGATCAGGCCGTTGAAGAAGTCGATGAACAGGGAGCCGACCAGAGGCACTACGAAGTAGGCCTGAGGAGCAGGACCATAGCGCTTGGTAACAGCCTGCATGTTGGCCATGGCGTTGGGGGTAGCGCCCATGCCGAAGCCACAGAAGGCAGCGGTCATAACAGCGGCCTCGTAGTCGCGGCCCATGATGTTGTACACCACGAAGCGGGCGTAGAAGTACATCAGGATGGTCTGAGCAGCCAGCATGGCGATCATGGCAACGGCGACGCTGGCCAGCTGCCACAGAGCCACGGACATCAGAGCGATGGCCAGGAAGATGGACAGAGAAACATTGCCCCACAGGTCCAGAGCGCGGGAAGGCATCACGATGTGCTTGGCATCGCAGAAGTTACGGATAACAGCAGCGATGAGCATGGCGCCGATGTAAGTGGGGAAGGTGAAGCTGAAGTGGAAGTTGCCGATGTTGATCTGGATGCCGTTCAGAGCGGCGGTGAGCAGGGTGCCCAGGCCGGCGGCAACGATCAGCAGGATAGCGGCGTTGGTGAAGGAGTCCACGTCCACGCGCTCAGCCTTCTCACGGTCGGCCTCGCTCATGTCGTTCAACTCCACACCGGTCTCGCTCTCGGTGGACTTCAGGTTGTACTTGTTGATGATGCCGCGGGCAGTGGGGCCACCCATCAGGGAGCCGGCCACCAGACCATAGGTAGCGGCAGCAATGGCAATGACGTTGGCGCTCTCAATGCCCATGTCCTCCATCAGAGGACCATAGGAGCCAGCAGTGCCGTGGCCGCCAACCATGGGGATGGAGCCGGTGCACAGGCCCAGGCGCAGATCCCAACCGAAGACGCCGGCCAGGATGGAGCTGAGCACGTTCTGCAGGCACACCATCACGATGGCCACCAGCAGGAAGGTGATAACCTTCTTGCCGCCCTTCTTCAGCAGGCGGAAGCAAGCGGTGTAACCGACGCTGGTGAAGAACAGGGTCATGAAGAAGTCCTTGACGTTAGAGTCAAAGGTGAACTCCACGATACCGCCCATGTACAGGCACAGGTGGACGATAGCGAAGATCAGGCCGCCCACCACGGGGGCAGGGATACAACACTTTCTCAGGAATTCAACGCGGTTGGTCAGGAATCGTCCCAGGACAAACAGCATCATGGCGATGGCTGCAGTCTGGTACATATTCAGAGCAATCTGGGGCATGTTTTCCTCTCTCCTTTTCTATGTACTAATTGGTTTCCCAGTTCCTACATGAGGGGATTTTACACAGCTTCCTTCAAATTGCTTCAAAATCCTACGGCGTAAAAATTTTTTCCCCAAATTTCACAATTTTTCGTTTTTCATTTTGGGGCATCTGACCACTTATTTACGATATTTTCCTGTTTCTTCCTCCTGATTTGTATTATCCTACCCTTTGACTTCCAAGATGGAAGATTATCGCAGAAATAGGTCAAGATATGCAAACTTACAGGTCAATGGGTCAATCTTCCTCCGCCAGCACCAACATACCATCCAAAAAGCATTTCAGGTTAGCCTTGCCCTTACTGCCCTTGCCCTGGATAAAGGCCATCTCCGCGCGCACCTCCTGGAATGGGAACAGCCGGGAGGCATACTGAGTAAAGACCTCGTTTCCATAGTCGTCCAGTCCCAGGCTGGCCAGATGGTTGAGCCCACGCTCTACCGCCCGGCGTGCCCGCTGCTCCATAGACTTGGGACTGTCGCTGAGCTGGGCACACAGGGCGCCCACCCCCACCTGGCACACCTGCTGGTGCCGGTCCAGCAGGTACATGCACATATCCATAATATCCTTTGCCCCTTTCTCTCCAGCCATGCCCAGCTGGCTCAGGGCATATTGAATCCGCTTGCGCTGCACATCAGAGCGAGACTGCCGCTCCACCACGGGAGTCTGCTTGATGGTAAATACACTTTGAATGGTGTTCAGATCCCGCTCATTTTCCATCTGCTGACGGATATTACGAATCACCTGACGCACTTCAATGAGGTTGATAGGCTTGTTGATAAAGAAATCCACTCCGGCCAGGTAGGCCTTGGCTACCATCTCTTTGCTACTGACCTGGGAGATCATGATAAATTTTGCCAGACAGCCCCGCTCCTTCAGCTCCCGGACCACCTGTATCCCGTCCTTGCCGGGCATCAGCAGGTCCACCAACACCAGGTCCGGTGCCAGTGCCAGGATCTTATCCAGGTCCAGTCCGCTTCCGCTGTCTCCGCACACGGTCCCCAGGTCGTTGCTCTCTACAATATCCTCTAAAATGCTGATGACTGAGATATCGTCTTCTACAATATAGATTCTCATGCTTCTCCTCCCCTCAGTGCATCCATGGGAATGGTCACCTGAAAACAGGCTCCCTCCCCCTCACTGCTGGTCACCTCAATGGTTCCATCCAGCTCCTCTACCAAAAACCGTACCGCCGGCAGGCCTACGCCCCGGTTGATGTTTCCGGTCTGGGGATCAAATTTGGTGGAATAGCCCACCTGGAACAGGTTCTGCATGGCCCGCTTGGAAATGCCAGGCCCGGTATCCCGCACGGTCAGCACCATCTGCTCCCGGACCACCCGTTCCTCCACCAGGATCATCCCTGAACCCCGTCCGCTTTGAATGGCTTCCGCGGCGTTCATCACCAGATTTTTCAGTACCGACATAAGCCGGTAGTGCTCCGCAGTGGCAAAATCCGTCTCACACCGACATTCCAGCAGCACATCATTCTGACGTTCTCCCAAGATATGCCGCATGGTATCCCGCAAAATATGCAGCAGATCGGACATGCGCATAGTCTCATCGTTGTAGGCGTCGGCTACCTCACCCTCAATGCCCCGGATAATACTGAGATTGTCCTTTTTTACCTCGTGCACGTCCCGGGCGATGGACAGGGCAAGCTGACGCAGAGGCTCAGGATAGTCCTCCGCTCCCAGCTGCTCGTAGAGCTGATAGGCCCGGGTCATGATCCCTTCAATGTTTTCTGCGTCTTTTTTTAAAAAATACAGTTCATTTTTCAAATTGGCGGTAAGCAGGAACAAACGCTGATAGCGCCGCTCGTGTTCCTCCTCCATCAGCAGGCGCTGATAGCGCCGCATCCCCCACAGAATACCCGCAGCCAGCAGAGAGCGTGCCAGTCCCAGCAGCACCAGGGTCACAATGGCCGGCGCATCCGGCAACGCCATCCGGGACAAGGTCAGGTCCTCCATATTGGAGAGCATATCGCAGATCCAGAAGCTGCGCCACAGCGTGGTAAGGGATGCCTCATACCGGTTTGGCACCTGGAGACACAGCAGGCAGTCGTAGCAGAGATAGAACAAGGCTCCCGGGTACTCCTGGCAGGCCACGAACATCAAATCTTCGCCCCCGGCCACTCCAATGATACACCGCACCACCAGAACCGTCAGCGCAGTCAGCACTCCGGTATCGGGCTTGCGGCTATCCTGCATCAGGGTAAGCAGAAGCACAGGGTAGAGTACCACAGCCGCTGAGATACGGAAATTTTCCGCCCAGATGTTGAAGAACAGCTCCGCGCTTAAAGCCGTGCCCAGAGCCGCCAGCATCTTGCGTTCCCATCGGCTGGCCCGCCATCGAATGAGTTGTCTCTTTTTTCCCTCCAAACCTATGTCCTCCTTCGTATACCGCCCAAGGGGGCAACCGGTCTTATTATACCACGTCTTTGTTCTTTTGCCTAGAAACACACTGCTCCACCAGCTTGTTTATGGTATAAAAAAACGTCTGCGCGGAACGCGCAGACGTTTGAAAGGATAAAACTTAGGCCAGGGCCTTCTTGGCAGTCTCAGTGAGCTGAGCGAAAGCGGCCTTATCGTTCACAGCCAGCTCGGAGAGCATCTTGCGGTTGATCACGATGCCAGCCTTCTTCAGGCCGTTCATGAAGGTGGAATAGTTCATGCCGTTCATCTTGCAGGCGGCATTGATGCGGGTGATCCACAGCTGACGGAAGTCACGCTTCTTCAGCTTACGGCCGGTGTAGGCGTAAGAGCCGGACTTCATCACGGCCTGGTTGGCCATCTTGAAGTGCTTGGACTTAGCACCCCAGTAGCCCTTGGCCATCTTCAGGATCTTATTTCTTCTCTTGCGCGTCATCATCGCGCCCTTAACTCTTGCCATTGTTCGTTCCCTCCCTCTTCTTACTTGTACAGGATCATGCGCTTGATGGCGGCCTCATTGGTCTTGTCGGCATAAGTGGTGCCGCGCAGAGCCCGCTTGAGCTTGGTGGTCTTGCCGTGACCGTTGAGCAGGTGACGCTTCTTGGTCATGGCGCGCTTGACCTTGCCGGACTTCGTGAGGGAAAAGCGCTTCTTAGCGCCGCTATGAGTCTTGATCTTGATCTTCGGCATAACAGAAAACTCCTTTGCTTCTTACTTTTTGGCGTCCTTGGCAGGCTTGGGGGACAGGAAGATGGACATGTGGCGTCCCTCCAGCTTCGGACTTTTATCCATCACGGCGGTCTCGCCGCAGGACTCGGCAAACTTCAGCAGCAGATCCTGACCGATGTTGGTGTGGGCCATCTCACGGCCGCGGAACCGCACGGTCACCTTGCAGCGGTTGCCCTCAGACAGGAACTTCTGGGCGTTGCGCAGCTTAACATTGAAGTCGTTGACGTCAATGCTGGGGGACATGCGAATCTCTTTGATCTCCACTACCCGCTGGTTTTTACGGGCTTCCTTTTCGCGCTTGGTCTGCTCGAACCGGTACTTGCCGTAGTCCATCAGCTTGCATACCGGGGGCACAGCGTTGGGAGAGATCTTGACCAGGTCCAGATTCTGCTCCTCAGCCATGCGCAGCGCCTCCTGAGAGGACATGATGCCAAGCTGCTCACCGGTCTCAGAGATCAGGCGGACCTCCTTGTCCCGGATTTCTTCGTTGGTTTGATGACCTGTGTTAGCGATGGGAAAGCACCTCCAAACAAAAAAATAAACGCGGCTGCCGGAATGGCGCCCGCGTCACAAAAATCCCCGCCAAGTCTCCCTGGCGAAGAAGTGAAACCTTGTTAACCCTTTGGCTCTGGCCTGGGGTGAGGTACGGGGCACCGTTCCTGCTTTCTTTTGCTCATACATTTTATCAGTGTGTCTCGCCCTTGTCAAGTATTATTTTATCTTTTTCCGTCTTTCCTTCCATCCCCGCAAATATTTACATAACCTTCTTTTTTCGCCCTGCTTCTACAAAAAGTTTTACACACTTTCCACACTACTTTCCACATTTTATTGTTATTTCCTGCACATTGTTCTAAATCTTCTTGTTTTCTCCCTTCCATTTTCTTCTTGATTCCATCTTGTAAGGTTACATAATGCGTAAAACTGCTTTTTTATTTGAAAAGAATAAGCCCTCCCCCGACGGTATTGTTCCCGCAGAGGAGGGCTTGAAAATTTCGATGTTTAACCCAGGGAAATATCCCGGGTCGCGTAGGCGTTCAGATCTAGGCCGGCCACATGCCCGGCCTGGTACTCATAAAATCCCTGGCAGCCGATCATGGCGGCGTTGTCGCCGCAGTACTTCAGCTCCGGCAGGTAAAGCTTGTCCCCGCTCTTGGCGCAGGCGGCTTGCAGGTCGGCGCGGATGCGGCTGTTGGCCGCCACGCCTCCGGCCACCGCCAGTCGGCCGTAGCCCTTCATTCGGGCGGCCGCCATGGCCCGGGGCACCAGCGAGTCGCTCACCGCCCGGCCAAAGCTTGCGGCAAAGTCGGGCAGGGATAACTCCTCCCCCTTCTGCTGGGTGTTGTGGATAAGGTTGAGACTGGCCGTCTTCAAGCCGGAGAAGGACATATCCAGCTCATGGCCGGCCACATGGGCGCGGGGCAGCTCGTACCGGCTGTCATCTCCACCCTGAGCCAAGCGGTCCATGGGGCCGCCGCCAGGGTAACCGATATCCAGCACCCGGGCCACCTTGTCAAAGCACTCCCCTGCTGCATCGTCACGGGTGCCGCCCAGCACCTCCATCTCGGTATAGGACTTCACATCCACAATGGCAGTTGTGCCGCCAGAGACGCATAGGCAGACAAAAGGGGGCTCCAGATCAGGGTGGGTGAGGTAATTTGCCGCAATATGGCCCCGCACATGGTGGACTGGGATCAGGGGCAGATCCAGGGCCATGGACGCGCCCTTGGCAAAGTTCACTCCCACCAGCACCGCGCCGATGAGACCAGGCGCATAGGTCACAGCGATGGCATCCAGGTCGCCCCGGGTCATCCCCGCCTGCTCCAAAGCCTGGTCGGCCAGACCGGTCACCGCCTCCACATGCTTGCGGGAGGCGATCTCGGGTACTACGCCGCCGTAAATGGTGTGCATCTCGATCTGAGAGGCCACACAGTTTGACAGTACCGTCCGCCCGTCTTTGACAACTGCGGCGGCGGTCTCGTCGCAGGAGGATTCAATGGCTAAAATATTCATACTGCTCCTTCTTCCAGTTTGCAGGAAACAAAGTTAATATAGTTTTTCTTTCTCCATAACCGCATCGATTCGGCTAAAGCGTTCGGTGCTGGTCACATCCCGCTGTCCACTGATGGCCAGCAGGAACACCTCCGACAGACTGAGCGGAGCCACATAGGAGTTGGTAAATCCCAGTCCTTCCACCTGTGCCACCACCACCACATCCGCCTTACTGGCCAGAGGGCAGGTACGCCGGTCTGTCATCAAAATAATTTTTGCCCCGTTCTCCCGGGCAATGTCCATCAGCACACCACAGATCTCAGAATAGCGCGGGAAGCTGTACAGAAACAGACAGTCCTTATCGGTAATATCCAATACATTTTCCACTGCCGTGGCATCTGCATGGGTTACCGGAACCACGTGCGGGGTCAAAAACAGCAGCTTGCTGGCCATATATTGGGCGCAGCAGGCCGTTCCGCGAAATCCCACAATATACTTGCGGTCACTGCTGAGCAGGATGTCCACCACTTGGTCCACCGTTCCCTGATCCAGCTGGGCAAAGCTCTTTTGCAGATTCTCTAAGGTATAGCCCCCCACATCACTGATCAGGCTGTCCTGCTTGAGCTGCGCTCTGCTGCGGGCATACTTCTCTCCGGGAGACAAGTCCTGCTGAACCTGATTGATCTGTCTGGCCGCCCTCGCGTTCATCTCTCCCCGGAAGTCTGCATAACCTTTGAACCCGAGTTTGCGGATAAAGCGGATCACCGACGTGTCGCTGACTCCGATGGCTTCTGCAAGGGAGGTGGAGGTCTGAAACCCAATGGTATTCAGATTGGCTAAAATATACTCCGCAATCTCCGCGTCGGTGCGTGTCAGGGACATTCCCTGTATCTTTTTCACCAAATCATCCATGTTACCCTCTCCTCACTGATACAGGGAAAGGATACCACAGTTTGCCATTGTGGTCAATCTCCAGCCAATTGCAGCGGGCGGCATGGACACGCCATACCGCCCGCTGCAAGAAGGGAAAACATCATTGATTTATCTTTGTTTACTTCAACTGGGCCAATGCATGCTCCAGTCGATCCAGCGCCTTTTCCAGATTCTCCATGGAATTGGAATAGGAGATTCGGATCTTCCCGGGGACATTGTACGCCTCACCGGGCACTGTGGAGATCAGCGCCTCATCCAGAAGATATTGGCACAGGTCTACAGCGTTCTCGATCATCTTATCTCCAAACCGCTTACCGAGATAGGGCTGCACATCCGGATATACATAGAACGCGCCCTTTACATCCGGACATGTAATCCCTTCTATGGCATTGAGCCGCTGCACCACATAGTCTTTTCTCCGCTTGAACTCTTCCACCATAACCTGCATGTCATGCTGAGAGCCCTGCAGAGCCGCTAGAGCCGCCTTCTGGGAAATCGCGCTGGTGGCAGAGGTAGTCTGGCTCTGCACCGCCATGATTCCCTTGATCACATCCGCCCGGGCCGCAGCATAACCGATACGCCAGCCCGTCATGGCGTAAGCCTTGGAAAAACCATTGACCGTAATGGTCCGCTCCCACACCTCCCGAGAGATGGAGGCCACACTGAAGTGCTTTGCGCCGTCATAGACCATTTTTTCATAGATCTCATCAGCCACGATAAAGAAATCGTGCTTGACCGCCAGATCGGCCAGCTCCCGCAGGCTCTTCTCGCTGTACACCGCACCGGTGGGATTGTTGGGGGTGCAGATGACGATAGCCTTGGTGCGCGGGGTGATAGCTGCCCGGATGGCATCCAGGTCCAGCTCATAATTGTCCTGCCGCACCGGCACAAACACCGGAGTAGCACCCGCCAGACGAATCATCTCCGTGTAGCTGACCCAACAGGGAATGGGGAGCAGTACCTCGTCTCCAGGCCCTGCAATCACCATCATGGCACTGGCAATGGCCTGCTTGGCTCCCACCGCGGTGGTCACCTCATTGACGGTATAGTCCAAACCATTGTCCTCTTTCAGCTTCTTTATAATGGCCTGGCGAAGCTCCAGAATGCCGTTGCCGGGGGTATATTTGGTGAAATTATCTGCGATGGCCTTCATACCGGCCACCTTGATGTAATCGGGAGTTCCAAAATCCGGTTCCCCTACGTTAAGGGAAATAATATCTTTCCCCTGCCGCTTCAGCTCTGCCACCTTGGCGATCAGAGCCGAGGTGGGGGAACCGCTAAACTTACTCATTCGTTCCGCAAGTGTGGTTGCCATACTCGTTCTCCTCTAAAAATCATATTCTTCGTCGTCATACTCACTTGCTTGCCATTGTCTTATTGTAGTCTTCACCTGTCCACAGATGTTCGTTTTTAGCCACCAACATAGTACCCAGTACATCACCGGAAACATTGACCGTAGTGTGAGACATATCGATCAAACGATACATACCGGAAATGGGCCCCATAAGATCCATGGGCAGGCCCAGCAATTCCAGGAAGATGGCGCCAGTCACGATTCCTCCGCCAGGAATACCAGGCGCTGCAATAGACATCAGTGTAGAAATGGTAATAACCATGATAATCTGAGACATGGTCAACTGCAGACCGTAAATCTGAGCTACAAAGAAAGCCAAAACCGTCTTGTACAAAGCTGCACCTGTCAGGTTGATGGTAGCGCCCAATGGAATGGAGAAGGAAGCAATGCTGTTCGGAATCTGAAGCCGCCGAGTAGCCTCCATGGTGATGGGAATAGTACCGGAGCTGGAGTTTGTCGCCACGGTATTGACCCAAATGGGAATCATCTCTTTACACATTCCGCGGTAATTAATCTTCGTATAGGCCTTGGTGATCAAACTATAAATCAGCCAGATCAGCAAGCATCCAGTCCAGTCGGTAGCCACAAACTTTGCCAAGTTGCCAAACAGCTGCGGTCCATACACTGCAGTAACATTAGCCATCAATGCAAAGATACCAATAGGAGAATAGATCATTACAATATCCAGCATTTTGTAGGTAAGTGTTGCGCCCGCATTCATAAAATCAGTAAATGGCTTTACTTTATCGCCCAAGAGCACTAATGCAACACCCAAAATTACGGTAAAGAACACCAGCTTCATAATGTCCTGGTCGGCCATAGCTGCAACAATATTGGTAGGAATCATATCCATCAGGAAGGCCGAGAAGGAAGGCGTCGTCACTTCCGAGGCATCAAAGGCTGTAAGACCAGTCGTATCGAAACCTACACCCGGATTAAAAACATGTACTACGGCAATACCGATCAAGCAGGCCCCGACGGTCATGACTACATAAACCAGCAGCACCTTTAATCCAACGCGCTTCAGCTTATTTACGTCACCAATGGCTGCAATGCCACTGGCAATACTGAAAAGAACTACCGGTACGATCAACATTTTGATCAAATTCATAAAAGCGGTTCCAAATGGTTCCACCCAAACAGCAAAATCATAAAACAGAAGGCCAGCAACAATACCAAGAACCAGTGCAATCATTGAGCGGTGGGGTAGATACTTTTTACCAAACAAGTATTCTTTCATTTCCTTCACCTCAAAATCCATTTCTCCCAAAGGCTCTGCCTTTGTTTACTCAATACTTTTCCTGCTTCTCCTCATTTAAATGCCATTTGATAATTTTTATTCTCCATACGCTCCATCAATAAACTCAGTATTCTTTGCCTGCAGGGTCTTCATCACCCAGGCACGGTTGGAGGTTCCATTTTTGGCCGCCTCCACCTTGGCCTCATCCTGCTGATGGAACTTCTTCGCCGCCTCCAGCACAGCCGGGGCGTCTTTCAGCGGAATCACAATAATGCCGTCGGCGTCAGCCACAATGATGTCGCCCGGATTCACACTCACTCCGCCGCAGGCAATGGGCACATTGATCTCCCCGGGTCCCTCTTTATGGGGGCCGCCAGGGGTAGAACCGTTGGCATAGACCGGCAGATCCATCTGCCGCACCGCGTCCACATCCCGAATGGGGCCATCCAGCACCAGCCCGCCCAGCTTACGCTGGTACTTGGCATAGGTAAACATGATCTCACCCATCAAAGACCGGGTCTGATCCTCATCGTTGGACACCACAATGATGTCACCCGGCTGAGCCATGTCCAGCGCCTGATGGAGAAACAGGTTGTCGCCCGCTCTGGCTTTTACCGTCAGCGCCGGACCCACCATGATCCCCTGAAAGCCGCTCATAAGCTTGATTCTGGGATTCATGGCGCAGGAGCGCCCCATGGTATCGGCAATGTTTGCCGCGGGCAGCCCTGCAAAGCCATCCAACAGTTCCTGGCTTGGCATGGGCCGCTTTAAAAACACACGATTTCCAACTGCCATTTCTGCCTTCCTTTCTGTATGTACCGGTTGGGTGTTGTTCTGCATTCATTTTAGCTTTCTGTTGTTTATTTGTCAACATCTTATCTTGCAAGTGAATATTTTTCTGCATAATAAACAACACAAAAATTCCCGCCTGTGGTTTTTCAACCATTTTCAGGCGGGAATCCATCCAATATTTTTATTTTTTACTGTTTTTCAAAATATCTGGTCATAAGAACCGCATCTTCCCTGGGCTTGTCATAGTAGTTTTTCCGCAGTCCTGCCTGAGTAAATCCGTGCTTCTCATACAGGGCGATAGCCGCCTGGTTGGAAGCACGCACCTCCAGGGTGAGGAAAGCCAGGTTTACCTCGCCAAAGCGGCAGAACACGTCCAGAAGGGCGCTGGCTACCCCGTGGCGGCGAGCGTCGGGTTCCACCGCCACGTTGTCAATGTACCCCTCATCTACAATGACGTGCAGGCCCGCGTAGCCCAGCACGTTGCCCTCCTCATCCTCGGCCACGATAAAGCTGGCCTGGGTATCAAACAGGGCGTCGGCCAGCATGTTCTCCGTCCAGGGACTGGAGAAGCAGGCCTGCTCCAGCCGGGCGATCTGCTCAATGTGACTGCGGTCCATGGGAACGATCTGATAATACATATAAAACAATCTCCTAAACCCTTTTTTCAGGCTCCTGCCGGAATTATTGTTTTAATCATACACCATCCGCTTTCCTGTGTAAAGCGGCACAACTGCACCGGCAGATTTCACAATTTCATTGCCTGATTTTCGTGAAAGCTACGATTTTTCTTTTCCTGTCAAAATGTTGAAACCTTTTCCTGTGTATCCCCGTCTATATAAATAAGGTTATTATTTTGTCTCTATTTCCAGCCGACCACGCAAGCCCTTCCACCCCGGGGCGCTCTGCGCGCTCCCCCATCAGAAAGGAAATGACCATGCTTCGACGTGCCCTCTCCCTCCTGCTTACCGCCTGCGCTCTGTGCGCTCTGCTGGTTCCAAGCAGTCTGGCCGCCACCATCCAGAGCAATCAGGCCGTTTACCATCTCTCCCAGGACCCGGACGGGACAGAGAGCTTTCTCTACTCCCCCACCCTGTCCCACACCTTGACGCTGCTGCCTCCCGGCACTGTCGTGCGCAGTGACCTTGGCAATCAGATCATCGTGGAGCGCTTTACCTACCGCTCCTCCTCCGGCTACTGGGAGCTGGAAAATACCCTCACCTCCCAGGAGCACCTGACTGTGCGGGACCACAACTATATCTACCATGTCATCACTCAGGATCCCCACTCCAATCAGGCCATGGACGCCGGGGTTTGGGTGCGCGCATCGGGAAGCGGCGGGCTCAACACCACCACCATTACCGGGGAGCCGGTGGATGAGTGGGCAGTGGATCTGGTCAACGAGGCCATTGCCATGAATCTGATGCCGGCGCGCCTTAAGGGCCAGGACCTGTGCGGCTCCATCAGCCGGCTGCAGTTTGCCTCCCTGGCAGTGCGGCTGTATGAGGCCATGGGCGGAGAGGCCATCTCTGCCCCCAGCCACACTCCCTTCACCGACACCTCCGACCCGGAGGCAGGCAAGGCCTGGGCACTGGGGCTGACTGCCGGCACCTCTGCCACCACCTTCTCTCCCTCCCAGTCCATCTCCCGGGAGCAGGCAGCCACCATGCTCGCCGCCGTCTACCGCAAGCTGGGCGGCAGCGTGGAGGGACAGTCCGGCTCCTTTGCCGATGACAGTTCCATTGCCTCCTGGGCCAAGAGCAGCGTGTACTTTATGGCTCGCCACAACATTATCGTGGGTACCGGAAACAACCGCTTTTCTCCTCAGCGCAGCGCCCAGCGTCAGTCCTGCCTTATCATGGCCCTGCGCATGTTCCAAACTCTGAACCCTGCCGATTGACACGGACAAAACTGCCCCCGCCGGCTGAATGAACTGCCGGCGGGGGCTTTCTTGTTTAAGGGGTCAGCTCTGCCTGACGGCGCAGCAGGGACAGAGGAGGCACCGGCTGGGGCAGCTTCATTCGGAAGACCATCTGGGGCTTGCGCACCTGCTCCAAAGCTTCTCCCGCCTCGTCCCACAGTCCCCCCACCGTGAGGGTCTGGGGCCGCACGTCGGGACCTACCAGCTCCAGAGTATCCCCCACAGAGAACTTGTTGTTCAGCGTGAGGGTGGCGTTGCCCTGCTCGTCACAGGACTGCACCTTGGCCACGATCTTCCAGTCCCGGACATAGCGGGAGTTTTCGGTATACTGGCCCGGCTGGCCAAAATAGAAGCCGGTGGAGTAATGCCGGTGGCTGATGTGCTCCACCTCATCCCGCCATACCGGGTCCAGAGGCTGTCCCGCCGCCGCCGCGTCGATGGCATGGCGGTAAGCGCCGGTGACAATGGCGGCATAGTAGGCGCTCTTGGCCCGGCCCTCCAGCTTCAGAGAGTCCAGACCCGCCTCCATCAGCTCGGCCACGTGGTCGATCATGCACATATCCTTGGAGTTCATAATGTAGGTCTCCCCATTCTCCTCAAAGACGGGGAAATACTCGCCAGGCCGCTTCTCCTCCATCAGGGCGTACTGGTAGCGGCAGGGCTGGGCGCAGGCTCCCCGGTTGGAGTCCCGGCCCGTCATGTAGTTGGACAGCAGGCACCGTCCAGAATAGCTTACGCACATAGCCCCGTGAGCGAAGGCCTCGATCTCCAGTTCTTTGGGGGTCTTGAGGCGGATCTCCCGGATCTCATCAAGGCTCAGCTCCCGGGCCAGGATCACCCGGCTGGCTCCCAGGTCGTGCCAAGCGGTGGCAGACTGGTAGTTGACGATGCTGGCCTGGGTAGAAATGTGGCACTGGACGTGGGGGGCGTGGCGCTTGGCCAGAGCCAGGGTACCCACATCGGCCAGGATGATGGCATCCACTCCCACGCTGTCCAGATACTCCAGCCACTCCGGGAGCCGGGCCACCTCCTCATTGCGGGGCATGGTGTTGCAGGTCACATGGACCCGCACTCCCTTGCTGTGGCACAGTTCCACGGCGGTTTTCAGCTCTTCGGGGGTAAAATTGCCCGCAAAGGAGCGCATACCAAACATGGTACCCGCCAGATAGACCGCGTCCGCTCCGTAGGCCAGTGCCATCTGAAGCCGCTCCATATCTCCTGCCGGAGCCAGCAGTTCCGGTTTTTTCATATCGGTTCTCCCTCCAGAGTACAGGCCCCGGAGTAGCTCCGGGGCCTGCTTTTGTTATTTGTTGTAAAGTTCCTGAGTAGCAATAAAGTTCTGCTGCTCCCGCAAGGTCTTGAAAAAGTGGTGTACTCCGTCGTCGCCCAGGGCGTAGTAGTAGTACGAAGTGCTGTTGGGATTCATAGCTGCCTTGATGGACTCCAGACCGGGGTTGGAGATGGGTCCGGCGGGCAGTCCCTTGTAGAGGTAGGTGTTGTAGGGGGAATCAATGGACTTGTCCGCCTCCGTGGGCACCTTGCCGCCGTTAATATAGGCCAGGGTGGCGTCGATCTGCAGATATCCCTGGGTTCCGCCGCTGGGGTTATTCAGGCGGTTGTAGATGACCGAGGCGATATCGGCCCGGTCATTGCCGTCTGTCTCCTTCTCGATCATGGATGCAATAGTGATGATCTCATGGATGGTACGGCCGCTGTCTGCCACCTCCTGGCGCATTGCGTCGGTAAACTGCTCGTCAAAGTGCACCAGCATCTTGTTGATGACATACAGGGGGTTCTGGGGGGTGGTAAATTCGTAGGTGTCCGGGTAGAGATAGCCCTCCAGGCGGTGATAGTCCCCCAGCTCCAAATCCTGAAGGAAGGAGAAGGCGTAGTCGTGGTTGGCCGCCATATCCTGCAGGTCCTCCACGCTGGCCACACCCTTCTCCTCCAACAGCGTGAAGATCTGATCCACGGTGTAGCCCTCGGGAATGGTCACGGTGACGGTGGCCCGGGTGGCCGAGTTGGCACTCATGCCGGACAGCAGGGCCCGGTAGTCCATATCGGTGTTCAGGGTAAAGGTGCCTGCCACCACGTCATCCTTGCTGCGGGTGAAGGTGGCAAAGAGATTGAAGAGGAACTTATATTCGATGAGTCCCTCGTCCTTGAGCTTTTCAGCCACATCACCAAAGCTGTCGTCATTGGTAATGGTAATGGTAGCGGTCTTCTCTGGTTTGTTCAGAGCCAGCACGTCGTTGGCAGCCACCCAGCCGATGCAGGCCAGCAGCGCGGACACGCCGATGACAAAAATCGCATAGATGGCCGCTCCGCTCAGGCCAGAGCGCTTTTTCCGGCGCCGTGTGTTGGATGAGCGCTGCGTCTCCTCCCGCCGCCGCGGCTGTCTGGAGGAGGAAGATTGATAATCCTGTGCCATAGAGTCAGCTCCTAAATCAAATCTGCCGGATGGACCGGGCCTTGGCTCCGGCTCCGTCGGCTCCGGTCCTTGGGCCGGTCCAATGGTTGGGTTGGGAACGGCGCCCGCCCGCAAGAAAATTTTCTTTGCCAGGGAACCTGGGACAGGGGGCTGCCATAGACTATACCAGAACGCCGGGAAAACCCCGGCGGGGTAAGTGAGGTGAAACAACAATGTGCTTTGGCAATAACGGCTTTGGCGGCAACGGCTGCCTGTGGATCATCCTGCTGATCATCGTCCTGTGCTGCTGCTGCGGCAACAACGGTGCCAGCGAGAACAGCAACGGCTGCGGCTGCAACAACGGCTGCGGCTGCTGACCCTACACTAGGCCCCGGCGCGGGGCAAAGCGGGACTTCAAGTCCCGCTTTTTTTATGTCTGTATCCAGATGGCCTCCTGCTCGGTGAGTACCACCTCCACCCGGGCGTCGTGACCCTCGATGGGAACCTGCTCCTGAAGAAGGACACCCCGGCACAGACCTGCCGTCCGGCCGGAAAAATCCTCCAGCCACCGGTCGTAGTAGCCGCCCCCAAAGCCCAGCCGGTACCCCCGGCGGTCATAGCTTACGGCGGGAACAAGGGCCAGCGCAATGTCTTTTTTCTCCAGCAGCGGAGCTTCTTCCGATGGCTCCCAGATGCCGAAGGCGGCCTGCTTCATTGGGATGCGGGGATCAAACTGCCGCACCTCCATCTGGTGTCCGGGCAGCATCCGGGGAAGGCCTACCCGCTTGCCCTGCCGGGTCAGCTCCCGCACCAGCCGCTCCGTCTCCGGCTCCCGTCCCGGGATACCCCAGAACAAAAACAGCGTGTCCGCCGCCTGTACCTGAGGCAGGGACAAAAAGCGGTCAAACAGGGCCCGGTCGCTCTCCAGACACTCCTGCGGCGTCAGGGCAGCGATCGCCTGCCGCACCCGGGCGCGTAACGCCTTTTTGGCCTCAGCGATAGTAGAAGATACGTCCATTGATCTCGTCAGCAACCTCTTTGCCACGCAGTACCTCCACCAGCTTCAGACCGAAGTCGAAGGAGGAGCCGCAGGCGTGGCCGGTAACAAACTTGCCGTCTGCCACGGCCCGCTCCTGGGGCAGCACCTCTGCCTTGCCCAGCTGGTCGTGGCGGGTGGGATAGGAGGTGGCCTTTCGGCCGTCCAGCAGACCCCAGCGGGCCAGCAGCACGGGGCCGGCGCACAGGGCGGCCAGCCAGATATTCCGCTTGGCGGCCTCCTGGATGAGCTGGGAAACCGCTTCACTGTTCCACAGGTTCTCCACGCCCACGCCGCCGCCGGGCAGCACGATCATCTCCGCCTGGTCCAGATCCACCTGGGACAGCTCCAGGTCGGCCTGGACGGTAATGTTGTGTCCCCCGGTGACGGTGGGGCCGGACAGAGAGACCAGCGCGGTCTCCAGCCCGCCCTGCCGCAGCAGATCGGTGGGGACAATGGCCTCGGACTCCTCAAAGCCGGGGGCCAGCAGTACATATACCATGGATAACCCTCCTTGTTGTCCTGTTGTCCGGTCTCTTACAGCACAGGGGCTGCCAGGGACCAGATCTCCTCATGAATCTCCTCCACGCTGCGCACCTCGCCCTGGGCGTTAACGCAGGGAATCACCTTCCAGCCCAGCAGCTGGGCGGCCTGCAGGGCACTGTCCCGGCAGGCCGCAAGGTATCCGGTGTCCAGCTCGTGGATGTCGGCCTTGGTGTGGGTGGCGGCCTCCCGATGGCGCAGCAGTTCTACGGCCCGCTCGGTGGGCATATCCAGATAGAGCACCAGGTCGGGCTGGGGCAGGCCCAGCTTGTCGTGCTCAAAGTCGTCCAGCCAGCGCAGGAAGGCCTCCCGCTCCTGGGGGGCACACTTCACCGCCTGGTGTACCGCGTTGGAGGTGGTGTACCGGTCGGTGAGCACCAGTCCACCCTGCTCATAGTACTCCCCCCACACCTTTTTCAGGGAGGCGTACCGGTCCACCGCATAGAAGGCGGAGGCGGCGTAGGGGTTTACATCCTGGGGATGGGTGCCGAATTCCCCCGCCAGATACATGCGGATGAGGGCGGAGGAGGGCTCTTTATACTGGGGAAAAACCAGCTTCTGGTAGTCCCGGCCGCTCTGGGTCACCCGGCGGCACAGGGCCTGAAACTGGGTGGACTTGCCGGAGCCGTCGGTACCCTCGAATACAATCAGCCGTCCCGCCATCACAGAACCCCCGGACGGCGGCGGCCGGTGACGCGCTGCCCAGCGGCCTTCACCAGCACCAGGGGCAGCTTGGCCATGCGGCCAAAGCGCTTGGGCTCACGGCTGAGACGGTACGCCCACTCCATACCCATCTTCTGCCACTTCTCGGGAGCCCGCTCCACGTTGCCGGCGAACACGTCCAGCGCGCCGCCCAGGCCGATGGCCATCTTGGCTCCGGTGAGCAGGCCAAAGCGGGCAATCCACTTCTCCTGCTTGGGGGCGCCCAGGCAGACAAACAGCAGATCGGGCTGCGCGGCGGCCACTTCCCGGGCCACCGGATCAGACTCCTTGAAGTAGCCGTCGTGGGTGCCGCAGATCACGATCTTGGGGTGCTGCTCCACGATCTTGGCGGCGGCCTCCTCGGCCACGCCGAGCTTGGCGCCCAGCAGATAGAGCCGGCCGCCCAGCTCGTTGAGCTCCTCCAGCATATCGCAGGCAAAGTCAAAGCCGGCTACCCGCTCCTTTAAAGGTGTACCCAAAATCTTGGCGGAATAGACCACCCCGATGCCGTCGGGCAGCACCAAATCGGCACGGTTGAGGATCTTCTGGAACTCCAGGTCCTTTTCCGCAGCCAGCAGAAACTCGGGATTGGGGGTAACTACGTAGTGAAAATCGCTGCCCCGCAGAAGCTCCCGGCCCGCCTGGCGGGCCTCCTCGCGGGTCAGGTTGTCAAATTGGATGCCTAACACATTCGTTTTCAATGGAACATCCTCCACATCATCAAAGAATTGGTTGGACTATGGTCATGCCTTTTTGAGGGCAATGGTTTCATTCAGGCATCTTATTCTATCACGCTTCCGGAAAAAAGTCCATGAAAAAGGGGTAAACAATCCGATTTCCGGGAAATTCCCCGAATTTCGATTGACGAAGGGGGCTGGTGGCACCATAATAGAGACAACAGCAAAAGAAGGAGCGAATGTTCCATGGAGTTTTATGCCACTCTGGGTGGCTCCTGCGCCGACCGAGCCACCCTGGACGGGCTGTTTGCCGCCGGAATGACCGGCGCGCGGCTCAATCTGTCTCACACCACCCTCCCCCAGTGCGCCCCCCTGCTGGAGGATATTTATTGGCCTGCCGCCCGCGCCTGCGGCCGGGCCGCCCATCTCATCATAGACCTGCAAGGCCCGGAGCTGCGGGTGGGTACCCTCACTGCTCCCGTTGCACTGGAGTCCGGGAGCCGGACCGTGCTTGGCCCCGGCGGCATCCCCATTCCCACCGCCGCCCTGGAGGCTGCCCAGCCGGGAGACCGCATCTCCCTGGACGACAGCGCCCTGCTGGTACAGGTGGAGGAAAAGCGCCCGGACGGTCTTTTCTGCCGGGTAGAGCGGGGCGGGCAGCTCCAAAGCCGCAAGAGCCTGGCCATTCTGGGCCGGGAGGTCCATACTCCCACCCTCACCCAAGCGGACCTGGACAATCTGGCCCAGGCCAAACGCTTCGGCGTGACCCACATTCTGCAGCCCTTTGTCCGGGGCGCGGAGGATGTCCACACCCTGCGCCGGGCCATGGCTGAGGCCGAGCTGGAACACGGGAAGATCATGGCGAAAATTGAAAACCAGCGGGGGCTGGAGAAGCTGGACGAGATCATCGATTCTGCCGACATCGTCTGTATTGCCCGGGGCGACCTGGGCAACAGCATGCCCCTGTGGCAGCTGCCCTCCGCCCAAAAGCACATTGCCCGCGCCTGCCGCTCGGCAGGGAAGCCGTTCTTTGTAGTCACCCAGCTGCTCTGGTCCATGCAGCAGCGGGCCGTGCCCACCCGGGCAGAGGTGAGCGATATCTACAACGCGGTGCTGGACGGCTCCTGCGCGCTGATGCTCACCGGCGAGACCGCCGCGGGAGACTACCCTGTGGAAGCCATGGATTATCTGGTCAAAACCGCAAGCCAGGCCCTGGCCGATCTTGGAAAGGAGAATGCAGTATGATACAGCATATTTTGTTTGTCAACGCCTGTATGCGCGGCCGTGAGGAATCCCGCACCTGGCTTTTGAGCCAGGCCTTTTTGGAGGCCTGCAAAGAACGCTGGCCCAAGGCGGAAATTCTGGAGCGGGACCTCGCCGTCTGCGACCTGCCGGTGCTCACCGGCCCCATGACCACAGAGCGGGACGCGCGCTTCCAGGCCGACCCCTGGGATCCCATGTTTGCCCCCGCCCATGAGATGCAGGGCGCTGATCTGGTGGTGGTGGCAGCGCCCTATTGGGACCTCACCTTCCCCGCCGCCCTAAAAGTCTACCTGGAGTGGGCCAGCGTGCTGGGCATCACCTTCCACTACACCCTGGAAGGCCAGCAGGAGGGCCTGTGCAAGGCAGGCAACCTGGTGTATATTACCACCGCCGGAGGGGAGATCGGCGATAAAAACTTCGGCTATGACTATTTAAAGGGACTTAGCGACATGTTCGGCATCTCCCGCACCCACTGTCTCACCGCCGAGGGACTGGACGTGTGGGAAAATGACGCCCAGGCCATTTTGAACCGGGCCAAAAAGCAGGCGGAAAAGCTGGCAGCCAGTCTTTGAGCTCCGGGCGCCTGTTCTTGCTCCATACCGGGAAGACTGATATACTAGAGCAGATATTTTACCCCCTTGAGGGAAGAAACGAGAGGATACCCACATGAAAAAACTGATGGTCCTGGACGGCAACTCCCTGGTCAACCGTGCTTTTTACGGAGTGAGCCAGAATCTCACCACCCGCTCCGGCCAGCCTACCAACGCCATCTTCGGCTTTTTAAATATCCTGGGCAAGCTGCTGGACGACAGCAACCCCGACGCTCTGTGCGTCACCTTTGACCGCAAGGCTCCCACCTTCCGCCACCTGGCCTATGACGGCTACAAGGCCACCCGGAAGGGAATGCCCGATGAGCTGGCCAGCCAGATGCCCATTTTGAAGGACGTGCTGTCCGCCATGAACATCCCTATCTACGAGATGGACGGCTGGGAGGCAGACGACCTGATGGGCACCATCGCCGCCAAAGACACCGCCGCCGGGTGGGACACCATCGTGGTCACCGGCGACAAGGACTCCCTCCAGCTGGTCACCGACCACACCACGGTGAAGCTGGTGTCCACCCGCATGGGCCGCACCACCACCAAGGACATGACGCCCGATGCTTTCCGGGAGGAATACGGCTTTGACCCCATCCACATCATCGACCTGAAGGCCCTCATGGGCGACGCCAGCGATAACATCCCCGGTGTCAAGGGAGTGGGCGAAAAGACCGCCATGGCCCTGGTGGGACGGTACGGTTCCATTGACGATCTGTACGAGGCCATGCCAACCCCGGAGATGGCCCCCGGCACCCCCGCCAAGCCGGGCGTCATCAAAAAGCTCCAGGAGGGGGAGGAGATGGCCCGCATGTCCTACGACCTGGCCACCATCCGCACCAATGCCCCTCTGGATTTTGATCCGGAACAGAATCTGCACAAAGAGGTGGATAATAACCGCCTCTATCAGCTTTTCCTGGAGCTGGAGTTTGCCAAGCTCATCGACAAATACCACCTCACCGCCCCCCAGGGGGAGGGCACGCCCCAGGAGAGCAAGATGGTAGAGGGTACCTGTACTAGCGAGGTGGTGCAGGATGCCACCCGGGCCCAGGAACTGCTTGCCCTGTGGCGGCAGGCCGACTATGTGGCTGTGCTGGCTCTGCCCGGCTTGGACGCGATGTGCGTCAGCTTCAACCCCAGCCCCACGGAAGGCCACGGGGCCCTGCTCTTCGCCAACCGACTGGAGAATTATAACCAGGTACTCCAGGCACTCTTCGCCGCCGACATCCAGAAGGTGGTTCACGGGGCCAAGGAGCTGGAGAAGGAACTGATGGACCAGGGCATCCACCCCCAGGGCATCCGGTTTGATACCGAGCTGGCGGCCTACCTTCTCTCCCCCACCGACGGCAGCTACGAGCTGGAGAAGCTGGGGATCACTTACTACAACCAGGAGTTTGCCAAAGCTAAGGAGTATCTGACCCCCGGCGCGTTTGACTCTCTGTTCTCTCTGGATTCAGAAGGACAATCTGCCGGTCCCATGGGTGCATTTTTGAGCCACTGTGCCCTCATTGACTGCCTCTACGAGACCCTGTCCCAGCGCCTGGAGGAGCTGGGGCTCACCAAGCTCTATGAGGAGATCGAGCTTCCCCTATGTCCGGTGCTGGCCGAGATGGAGCGATCCGGCGTGCTGGTGGATCGGAAGGCTCTGGCTGCCTTCGGCGAAGCTCTGGCTCAGGGCATCGAGAAGGACCAGGCCCTCATCTATGAGCTGGCCGGAGAGGAGTTCAACATCAACTCCACCCAACAGCTGGGCAAGATCCTCTTTGACAAGCTGGGCCTGCCTCCGGTGAAGAAGACAAAAACCGGCTACTCCACCAACGCCGAGGTACTGGAGAAGCTGCGGGGCAAGCACCCCATCATCGAGGCCATTCTGGACTACCGCCAGCTCACCAAACTGAAATCTACCTACGCCGACGGCCTGGGTAAGGTCATCGCCCCCGACGGGCGCATCCACACCTGCTTCCAGAACACGGTCACCGCCACTGGGCGGCTCTCCTCCACCGAGCCCAACCTCCAGAACATCCCCATCCGCACCCAGTTGGGTGCCCAGCTCCGGGAGATGTTTGTGGCCGCACCCGGCAAGGTGCTGGTGGACGCGGACTACTCCCAGATCGAGCTGCGTCTGCTGGCCCACATGGCCGGAGATCAGGCCATGATCGAGGGTTTCCACAGCGGAGCGGACATCCACACCATCACCGCCTCCCAGGTCTTTGGGGTGACCCCCGACCAGGTCACGCCCCAGATGCGCCGCAGCGCCAAGGCGGTAAACTTCGGCATCGTTTACGGCATCTCTCCCTTCTCCCTGAGCCAGGATATCGGGGTGTCGGTGCAGCAGGCAAAGGAGTATATGGATAAGTACTTTGCCCACTATTCCGGCGTGCGGGCCTATATGGACGGGGTAGTGGAGCAGGGCAAGCAGGACGGCTATGTGGCCACCCTGTTTGGCCGCCGCCGCTGGCTGCCGGAGCTCAAGTCCTCCAACTTCAATACCCGCTCCTTCGGCGAGCGGGTGGCGCTGAACATGCCCATTCAGGGAACTGCCGCCGACATCATCAAGCTGGCTATGATTCGGGTGCGGGACCGCCTGCTCCGGGAGGGACTGGAGGGCCGTCTGGTACTCCAGGTCCACGACGAACTGATCGTGGAGTGCCCCGAGGCCGAGGCTGAGACGGTGTGTAAGCTAGTCAAGGAGGAGATGGAGGGCGTGTGCCAGCTGTCTGTACCTCTGCTGGCCGAGACTCACGCCGGTACTACCTGGGCCTCCGCCCACTGAGCTACTTTTCTTGAAAGAAAAGTAACCAAAAGAACTTTCTGCAAAACTTCGTTTTGCTTCTGCCCCGCTCGTAAGTAAGTTTTTATCGAAAATTGTCCGCCGCCACCTCATCTTCCTATTTTATTTCACCCGGTTTTTCCTTGCATTTTGTCGAAATGTAACTTAAAATGGAAGCATACGAGAGAGGTCCTACTCGGCGCAGCTGCGTAGGATCACTCCCGATCCAGAAGCGAAACGCAGTTTCGCACAAAGTTCTTTGCCAAGCTTTCTTACAAGAAAGCGGCAAGAAAGCGGGCAAGAAAGTGCGAAAAAGGAGGTAATGTATGAACTGGCTGAGATGGTTATTTGATCGGGCGGACGAGTACGCCGCCGAGAGCACCTGGCGTGACTTCGCCCTGGTGAAGATCTGCCTTTGTGCCGTAGGAATTTTGCTGGGCCTTCTGGTTCCCTCCCGGCACAAGCCCAAAGTGGCCATTCTGGCCGGGATCGCCTTCGTGGCCACCTACATCCCCCTGATGGCCGACTTCCTCCCCTACCTGCTGGAGTCCAAAGAAGAATACTAAACGCAAAGCGCCCGTCCACAAGGACGGGCGCTTTTTAGTTTCCGGCAAACAGTCCCCGCAGTTCTCCCAGCAACTCCAGGGACTTGAATTTCAGTACATACCCCTCATTCTCCCGGGTCATCAGCCCGGCCTGATCCTCCGTAAAGAGCCCCGCCGCCGTGGCCTCCTCTACGCTCTCGGTGGCCGCTCCCAGGCACAGGGGCGGAAAGGCCACGCACCACCAGTTCTGACCCTCTCCCTCTCCAATCACTACCCGCAGTGCTGTATACTCTCCGGCAGGCAGGGCAAAGTTTTCATATTTCTTGGTGGGGAACCAGCACTCCTCCAGCTGAGCAGTAACGGGATAGTCCTTGCCTGCCTCGTCCACCACCTGCTGCCCAGCCGCGGCCAACTCGTCCAGGTTGTCCTCCAAAATCTCTCGTGCCTGCTCCAGGGTAGCATCTTCCGGATAGAGATCCTCGGCTTGCTCCAGCACCCTGTCCCGCACGGCCAGCTTCAGCTCCTGGTCGGCCTGGCTGTCGGAGTTGGCCAGCACATGCAGGCGGATCACCTGCCCAGCCAGCTCTGCCTGCTCCTGCCCGGCCCAGGCGCTCCACAACAGCGCCGCCAGCACGCCGCACAACAGGGCCACTTCCCACCGCTTCAGCTTCCGATCCATAAAAAACACCGTCCATCCTATGTAGTACATAGTAGGATGGACGGCTTTTTTCCATTTTAAACACTCCGGCACAAAAAAGTATCCCGGTATCCCTCTTGCAGGGCTGCCTGAGCCTCTCGGGCCGCCGCCTCGCTGTCAAACAAGCCAAAGGCTGTTGGGCCGGTGCCGCTCATGTTGGCGCCCAGGGCTCCCTTCTGGATAAGCACATGCTTGATCTCCGCCACCCGGGCCTGATAGCGCTCGGGCAGCACATCTTCAAACACGTTGTACATCCGCCGAGCCACCTCCTCCAGGCTGCCCGCCCTCAGCGCCTCCAGCATGCCGGCCGTGTCGGGACGGCAGCGGATCTTACAGCTGTCAATGCGGGCAAACAGCTCGGGGGTAGAGATGGGAAAATCCGGCTTGCAGGCCACCACCCAGCAGGGCGGCAGGGCGGGCAGCGGGGTGAGCACCTCGCCTCGTCCCTCGGCCAGGGCGGTGCCTCCCAGCACACAGTAGGGCACGTCGGAACCTACATTCTCCCCCACTTTGGCCAGCTCTGTGGGAGTAAAGGGGCTGCCTGCCAACTCATTGAGTGCCCGCAGCACCGCGGCCGCGTCGCTGCTGCCTCCTGCCATACCGGCACAGACCGGAATACGCTTTTGTATCTCAATATCCAGGTGCTCCGGCTCCCGACCCAAGGCCTCCCAAAATCGCAGGGCGGCGGCGGCGGCCAGGTTTTTGTCTCCCGTGGGCAAAAAACGCAGATTGGTCTTTACCCGCAGCCCCTGTCCTTCGTTGGGCGTGAGGGTGAGGGTATCATGCAGGGTGACTGACTGCATCACCATGCACAGATCGTGATAGCCGTCCTCCCGCTTTCCCAGCACATCCAGGGTCAAATTCAGCTTTGCCCAGGCCCGCGTCTTCATGCACGGCGCCCCCTTTCTTTCAGTCCCGGATCCTCCGGGCCTCCAGGTAAAACCGTTTATCCTGCGCCCGCCCCATGGAGAAGGTCTTCCGTGGCAGCACCCCATCGTGAATCACGGTGGGGAACAGCTCCTCCTTGCCCATGGCGGGCAGCAAAAAGGCAATGGTATCCTTCCGCCGGGCCAGATCCCGGGCCACCTGGGCTCCGTGGATGTAGTCCACCCGGCCGGGATTGTTTTGCAGATAGTCATCCAGGAAACGCTGAAGGGTCCCCACCGGCAGCTGAGCCTTGGGGTTGGGAACCGTCACAGTCCCCTGACATTCTCCCCAGACATAGGGCAGCACGTGGCCCTCCCCCTCTCCGTGGATGAAGCCGGGGTAATATGCCTCCATAGCCTCCAGCAGCTGCTGGGGCTCCACTCCAAACACCACCCGGTGGATGGGTTCAAACTCCAGAACGCTGTCATGGAGGTTGTTAAGCTCCACCAGGGCAAACCGGGCGGGCAGCGCGTCCCAATGCTCCGGAGGGGTGAGCCGCTTTTGCCGCTCATAGCACTCCTTGGCAGTGGCCAGGGAGTGGTTTCCGTCCCCTACCGCAAACAGCAGCACGGGCAGGTCCTCCTTCAAATGGTACCGCGCCCGGAAGGCTTCCGGGTCGGCCAGGGCGGTGAGAGCCTGGGCCACCTGCTCCTTCTGCTGCTGGGTCAGCTCCCAGCCCCGCAGGCGGCCGCCGCCCTCCATGAGATCAAAGTCATAAAGAAGGGTCATATCCTCCGTCTGATCCGCCAGAGGCTCGATGACCGTCTTGTCCGGATCGTCGGCCAGCAGCATCACGTGGGGCAGCTCGATGGGGGCGTTTTTCCGCACCGCCACCCGGGGCGGGATGCGGGAGAGAACGGTACCCTCGGTGGCCCGCACCAGACTCTCGGCTCCAGGCTCATAGTCGTACTGCTCCAGATCCACCATGCCCATCAGGCCCCGGCGCACCTTTCCGCCCTCCAGAATGCGCTCCACATAGAACAGGGCGTCAGGGTGGCAGACAAAGCGGCCCTCCCGGAGGTAGCGGCTCATGGTGTTGTTGATCTCCATGATATCGGTCTCCACATTGGGACCCTCCAGGCAGCTCTCCGGCAGAATGAGCCGCAACGCAGAGGGGGCGCGGCCCACATACTCTGCTACCCGCTGCCAGTATTCCGGCTGAGAGGTATACTGGTCGCAGGCCACCACGCTCCACTTGGAGTATTCACAGTCCTTGGGCAGCAGAATGTCCGCAGGACGGAAGGGCAGGGATTCAAACGCGTTCATGATTTTCACCTATGTTTCCAAAATTAGGTCAAAGGGCCTTGCGGATGCCCTCCAGCAGCTCTCCAAACTCCTCAAAGGCGGGCAGCTCGGGGTGGTCGGCCTTGATTTTGTCGGTGCTCTTGAAGAGGAAACCCGCCTTGCTGGCCTGGATCATACCCAGGTCGTTGTAGCTGTCTCCGGCGGCGATGGTCTCATAGCCCATGGACTGCAGGGCCTTCACCGTGGTGAGCTTGGACTGCTCGCAGCGCATCTTGAAGCCGGTGATTTCCCCGTCGGGAGCCACCTCCAGGCTGTTGCAGAAGATGGTGGGCCAGCCCAGCTTTTTCATCAGGGGCTGTGCAAACTCCTCAAAGGTGTCGCTGAGGATGACCACCTGGGTCATGGTGCGCAGCTCATCCAAAAACTCCTTGGCCCCGGGCAGGGGGTCGATCTTGGCGATGGTGGACTGGATCTCCTTCAGACCCAGTCCGTGCTCCTTCAGGATGCCCAGACGCCAGCGCATGAGCTTGTCGTAGTCGGGCTCATCCCGGGTGGTGCGCTTGAGCTCAGGGATGCCGCTCTCTTCCGCAAAGGCGATCCAGATTTCGGGGACCAGAACGCCCTCCATATCCAAACATACGATATTCATGATCTTATTCCTCCATGCCGCTTCTCAGTTCGTCCGGCTTATTCTTCTCCCTGCTTACGGCGCAGGTTCTGCAAAAAGTTATCCATACGGCTGACCGCCTCGGCGATGTCCTTCATGGAAGCGGCGTAGCAGGCCCGCACAAAGCCCTCGCCGCCCGGTCCAAAGGCAGTGCCGGGAATGACGGCCACCTTCTCCTCCATGAGGAAGCGCTCACAGAACTCCTCCGAGGTCAGGCCGCTGGACTTGATGCAGGGGAATACGTAAAAGGCGCCCTTGGGCTCAAAGCAGGTAAGGCCGATGCGGTTGAGGTTTTCCACCAGGTAGCGGCGGCGGCTGTCGTACTCCTCCCGCATATGTTCAATGTCCTTGTCGCCGTTGCGCATGGCTTCGATGGCGGCGTACTGGCTGGTGGTGGGCGCGGACATGATGCCAAACTGGTGCAGCTTGGTCATAGCGGCGATCACCGGCTGGGGAGCGCACACATAGCCCATGCGCCAGCCGGTCATGGCATGGCTCTTGGAGAAGCCGTTGACCACCACGGTGCGCTCATACATATCGGTAAGGTTGGCCATGGACACGTGGCGCTGGCCGTAGGTAAGCTCGGCGTAAATTTCGTCGGAGATCACCATGATATCAGTGCCCCGCAGCACCTCGGCAATAGCCTCCAGGTCGGGGCGGCTCATGATGCCGCCGGTGGGATTGGAGGGGAAGGGCAGCACCAGCACCTTGGTCTTGGGGGTGATGGCGGCCTTGAGCTGCTCGGGGGTGAGGCGGAACTGGTCCTCCGCCTTCAGCTCCACATAGACCGGCACGCCGCCCGCCATCTCGGTAAGAGGTCCGTAGCACACAAAGGAGGGCACGGGCACGATGACCTCGTCACCGGGGTTCAGCAGGCAGCGCAGGGCCAGGTCAATGGCCTCGCTGCCGCCCACGGTGACCAGGATCTGCTTGGCGTAGTCGTAGTTGAGATCAAAGCGGCGGCGCAGGTAGTTGGAGATCTCCCGCCGCAGTTCCAGCATACCGGCGTTGGAGGTGTACTTGGTGTGGCCGCGCTCCAGGGAGTAGATACCCGCGTCCCGGATGTGCCAGGGGGTGACAAAGTCGGGCTCGCCGATACCCAGGGAGATGGCGTCGGTCATCTCCTCCAGGATGTCGAAAAACTTACGGATGCCCGAGGGCTTGATATTCTGGATGCGCTGAGAAATGATCTGGTCGTAATTCATGAAAACACAAACTCCCTCTCCTGGGGCTCCGGACGGCGGAATACCAGGTGTTTTTCCTTATATTTCTTCAAAATGAAGTGGGTGGCCGTGCCGGTGACTCCCTCCAGAGGAGCCAGACGCTCGCCCACAAACTGGGCTACCTCCCGCAGGGTGCGGCCGGAGATAATGACCGTCAGGTCAAACGAACCGCTCATCAGGTACATGCTCTCTACCTCGTCGTACTGGTAGATGCGCTCCGCGATGCGGTCAAAACCGTCGATGCTCTGGGGGACGACCTTCACCTCGATGAGCGCGGTGACATTCTCCCGCTTCACCCGGTCCCAGTCAATAATGGCCTGATAGCCCAGAATGGTCCCGTCCTGCTCCAGGCGTGCCATCTCCGCCTTCACCTGCTCCTCGGTCATGCCCGCCTGTGCGGCCAACTGTGCTGCGGACTGGGTGCAGTCCTGCTCCAGCAGCTCCAGCAGTGTGTTCATAGGATACGTCCTCCTTTTTTGCCAATATCAAATTGGTGTGTTCTGAATATTATAGCGCATTTTGACTGTATGCGCAATGCTGGGTCTGTTCTTTCCGCACAAAAAAGACGCCCGCCAGCGGCGGACGTCTTTTGCTTATGCTCAATTGTGTTACGCAGCCACAGAGCGATCCTTTTTGGCGCTCAGATACTGATATACACAGATACCAGCCACCAGAACCAGACCGATCAGGTCGGTCACGGTGCCGGGGATCATCATGCACAGGCCGCCGACAGCCATAATAAAACGGAACAGGGGGTTGATCTTCTTGTAGAGGAAGCCGTTGAGGGCGGCAGCCACACCGAAGATGCCCAGCAGAGAGGTGACACAGATCTGGATGATCTGGACCACCATCATAGCCGTAGAGGTACCCTTACTGAACTCGAAGAGCATCACAGGGCTAAACGCAAAGATGTAGGGGACAATAAAGGCCGCGATGGCAAGTCGTGTTGCGTTGAATGCGGTCTTCATGGGAGGAGCCTTGGCGATAGCGGAGCCGGCGTAGGCAGCCAGAGCCACGGGCGGGGTAATGTCGGCCACGATGCCGAAGTAGAACACGAAGAAGTGGGCAGCCACCTTGGGGATGCCGATGGCAGGGCTCATCAGGATGGGGGCGCAGGTGGAAGCCATGATGCAGTAGTTAGCGGTGGTAGGCACGCCCATGCCCAGCACGATGCAGCACAGCATGGTGAGGAACAGAGCGATAATCGCCTGGCCGCCGGAGATCTTTACGATGGCGGTAATGAGCTTGGAAGCCAGACCGGTGGAGGTGATGCAGCCAGCCACGATACCAGCCATGGCGCAGGCCACAGCCACGGTGATGGTGCCCTTGCCGCCGGCCTCCAGGGCGTCGAAGATCTTGGCGGGGGTAATGCGGTCTTCCTTATTGACAATACCCACCAGAATGGTGATCACGATGGCCACCGCAGCGCAGAACTGCATGGTCTTCATGTTCAGGGAGACCATGACCACCAGAACAACCAGGGGCAGCAGCAGGTAAACCTTGGGCAGCAGCTTGCGCATCTTGGGCAGCTGCTCTCTGGGAATACCCTTCAGGCCCAGCTTCTTGGCTTCCAGATGGACCGCAATGTAAATGCCGGTGAAGTAGAGGATAGCGGGCAGGATAGCCTTCAGTGCCACCTGAGCATAGGGAATTCCCATGTACTCAGCCATCAGGAAGGCAGCAGCGCCCATGATGGGGGGCATGATCTGACCGCCGGTGGAGGCAGCAGCCTCAACGGCGCCGGCAAACTGAGGTTTATAGCCCGTCTTCTTCATCATGGGGATGGTGACGGAGCCGGTGGTCACAGTGTTGCCCACGGAGGAGCCGGACACCATGCCGCACAGAGCGGAGGAGATAACAGCTACCTTGGCGGGGCCGCCGGAGGAAGAACCGGCCACGGAGTTTGCCAAATCAATAAAGAAGTTGGAAATTCCGGTGCGTTCCAGGAAGGCGCCGAAAATAATAAACACAACAATGTAGGTGGCACACACCTTTACAGGAGTGCCCATCACGCCGCTGGTGGTATAGAACAGGTCATAGATGACCTTTCCGAACCGGACATTGGCAAAGGTGTAAATCAGCAGAGCGCCCGCCACACACAAAATGGGCAACCCTACGCAGCGGCGGCACAGCTCCGCCAGCGCCAGTACACCGATAATGACAATAGCCACCATGAAGGGCTCATTGGTTACCTTTGTTGCTTTCAGCAGGATATCCTTGGCGTTGGCTGCAAAGTAGAAGAAGGAGCCTGCGCCAAGCACCATGATAACCAAATCATACCAAGGGATGTAGTTTACCTTCATATATCCCTTTTTCACAGGATAGTTCAGGTAACCGATGATAAGGATCAGACCCAGGAACATGGTCAGACGAACCTCCAGCAGGCCGCTGACAAACAAAGTCACGATGATACAGTACAGGGAAAAGAGCGCCATGATGGTCTTGACCACCAGCTTGGGCTTTCCTTCCCAAATACGGGTGTTGGACTCACGGTCATATTTTTTCATGACCTCGTCCACTGCGTCGGCAACGTTCACGTCCGCTTCCACGTCGGCTGCAGCTGCCTGTTTCTCCCTTTCTTTTTCGTAATCCATAGAGCAAAATCCTTTCTGCGTTCTCCTTTACGGTTCCGCGGCTGCCTGAGGAACACACGCGCCCGCACGCCCTTTAGGGAATGCGGGCGCTTCTGCTTCGCAAGTTGATCCCGCAATTCACAGCGGGCTGCGGCGGACTAATCCGCCGCAGCCCATCAATTGACTGTCAGCAGGGATTGGATTTACTTGGTGGGAACTTCGATGCCCTTCTCAGCGAAGTAGGCCGCAGCACCGGGATGATAGGGAACAGCGGTGTTGGAAGCGGCAAACTCCAGATCCAGCTCAGCGCCCTTACTGTGGGCAGCAGCCAGAGCCTCGGTGTTCTCGAAGATACCGAACAGGAAGTTGTACACATCGGCCTCAGACACGTCGTCGCGGGCGATCACGGTAGCGACCACGGCCACGGTGGTGGCGTCAGCTTCCATCTCATAAGTATCAGCGGAGATGACGGCCTTCTCGTAGTAGGGAGAGCTCTCCTTCAGCTTGTCGATGTGCTCGTCGTCCAGGTTAACCAGATACACGTCCTTGGTGGTGGCCAGGGAGGTGATGGCGGTGGTGGGAGCGCCGGCAACCACGAAAGCGGCGTCGATCTTGCCGTCCTGCAGGGACTCAGCGCTGGTGCCGAAGTCCTCCAGAGTGGCCTGGATGTCGTTCTCGGTCATATCATAAGCGGCCAGAACGTCAATGGCATTATAGTACACGCCGGAACCGGGAGCGCCGATGGACACGCGCTTACCCTTCAGATCGGCAACAGTCTTGATGTTAGGATCCAGGGTAACGATCTGGACCTGCTCCATGTACAGGGAAGCGACGGTGGAGAAGTCCGTGACGGCAGCGCCATCGAAGTTACGGATGCCCTGATAGGCATAAGCCATAACGTCGGACTGCACAAAGCCCAGCTGGGCGTCGCCAATCTCCATGTTCTCAATGTTAGCCTGAGAACCGCCGGAAGAAATAACGGTCACTTGGGTGCTGGTAGCCTCGCCAACCTTACCGGCCAGAACGCCGCCAAAGCCGAAGTAGGTACCCTGATCACCGCCAGTGGTGAAGGTCAGGCTGGTGCCGCCCTCTTTGCCGCCGGTCACGGTCTCAGTGCCAGCATTGGAGCCGGAGCCAGAACCAGAGCCGGAACCAGAACTGGTACCGCCGGAAGTGGTGCAGGCCGTGAGGGACAGGCTGGCAGTAAGAGCCAGAGCCAGAACCAGAGCAAGTTTCTTTTTCATGTAGATTCCTCCAATTCAATGATTGATTTGCAGGGACAATACTTGCAGGCTTATTATAGTATATTTGTTAAAAAAACGCAATAACGTTTTTTAACGTTTTGTGAACTACGTCAAAAATATTATCGTTTTTACCTATTTCTGTATTTTTTTCATAACGTTTTTGAATGTTCTTTATGACATTTTAACATCGTCTTTTTGACTAAGGACGCCATCCGTCCATGGCCTGTTCCAGCTTTGCCAGGGCCCGTTTTTCGATACGGGACACGTAGCGCGGGAACTATTGTAAGTGATTTCGTCTTGAAAATCGCGCCGCTCATAACGGCGCAAACCACTGATATGACTGGATTTATCCCACTTCATCAAGCTCCGTAAAACGGAATTTGATGATGACCCGCTTCTCCTCGGTCAGCTCGATCCGGTCAATGAGGCTGACCAGCAGCTCCCGGCTGGCAAAGGCCGAGTCCATGAAGCGCTGTACCAATTCTTTTGCCCTGTCCTCTGCGGGGACGGGGCTTTTTCTTCGCAGCTCCAGCTCCTGCTTCTTTTCGTCAAGAAGGCTTCTTTCCAATTTGACCTTGCTGTAGATGCGCTCAAAATCCGCTTCGGGCAGCAGGCCGCTGAGCCGGTCCATATACACCTTATCCAGATTGGCCGTCAGGCTGTCGATCTTGCTCTGCACAGCCTGCAATTCCGTCTCCAGCGCGTTTTCCTTCTGCGCCTGCTCCACCGCTCGCTGCGCGATGGGGAGCAGTTCAGCGGGATGTAAATAGGCTTCGCAGACTTCCCGCACCTTTGCGATGACTGCATCGGTGACCGTCTTTTCCTTGATGGAGTGGCAGGTGCAGATGCCTGCCTTTGTGAACCGCTGATAGGTGCGGCAGACGAAGTACAGCACATCCTCTCCGGCTGCGTTCTTCCGGTTGAGCACCGCCAGCGGATAACCGCACTCATGGCAGAAAATCATTCCTTTCAGCAGGAAGTCGTAGGTCCGGCTCCTGGTGTGCTTGCGGCTGTTGACCAGCATCCGTACCTTGCGGAAGGTCTCGGCGTCAATCAGCGGCTCATGGGTGCCTTCTACAACGACCCAGTTCTTCCGCTCTTGGTGCAGGCACTTCTTGGATTTGTAGCTGATCTTTACGCTGCGGCCCTGCACCATATTGCCGATGTAGGTCTCATTTTGCAGCATATCGGAAATACGCTCACTGCTCCACAGACCGGTATAGGGACCGGGATTGGGTACCGGCAGCCCCGCATAGGTGGCCGGGGTCGGGACACCCTCCTCGTTCAGCGTAGCGGCAATTTGGCGGCAACTAACGCCGTCCAGCGCCATGGCAAAGATCCGCCGCACTATGGGCGCAACCTCCTCATCAATGATGATCTTGTTCTTTTCGGTCGGGTGCATTTTGTAGCCATATACCGGTTTGCCGCCGATAAACTGCCCCTTGCGCTGCTTATCCCGCTTGACGGACTTGATCTTCTTGGAAATGTCCTTGGCATACATGTCGTTCATAATGGCGCGGAAGGGCGTAATATCATTGGCGCTGGACTCCACGCCGGTGTCAATACCGTCCAAGAGGGAAATGTAGCGCACCCGATGCTCTGGAAAGTACCGCTCCATGTAGTGACCGGTCATGATGTAGTCACGTCCCAGACGGCTCAAGTCCTTGGTAATGACCATGTTGACCTTCTTAGCTTCAATATCGCCGATCATTCGCTGGAAATCTGGGCGGTCAAAGTTGGTTCCGCTCCAGCCATCGTCAATGTAGGTGTCATAAACTTGTAAACGGTGCTTTTGGACAAATTCATCTAAAAGAGACTTCTGATTGGTCACGCTCTGCGATGGTCCTTCGCTCTCATCCTCCTTTGATAGTCTGATGTATAATGCCACATGATAATCCATAGGGTTGCTTATCTCTTGATACATACTCTAACCTCCTGAGATAAGCGGCCATTCATCCCGTCTATCATACAGGATGCTCCTGTGCGGGCGCAAATTTTCCAAGCTCCCGCTTGAGGAAGGCAGCGAAGGATGAATATAGCAAGTCCCGTATGGACTCCCCATCATTATCGTAAAAACAGCTGATTACCAGTTCCTGTGCTTTCATGGCACACCTCCTTCATGAATTGGTACAGACTATGCGGCAATGCAGGTAAATTTGCTTTTGCGTATCAAAAAAGCGATGGGTCACATGGACTCATCGCTGATTTTTCTGATTCAGTTATCGATTGAGCAGCCACACCCCGAGATTCAGGTATGCGGCAAAGGTCACCCAAAGCAGATACGGAATTTGCAGCCATGCAGCCGGTTGATCCACTTTCCGGAAGGACAAAATCATCAGCAGGATCAAAACCCACAACGCGATCAGCCAAAGGAAAGCGAAACCAAAGGCCTGCAAATTGAAAAAGATGATGCTCCAGAAGAAATTGAACGCCAACTGTACAAGGAACAGCAGCAGACTGCGTGACCGGGCATTGGATGCCGCAGCCAGATAAATCCGCGCAGCCCCAACACCTATGAGGACAAACAAAATTCCCCAAACGATGGGGAACACAATGCTCGGCGGAGACAAGGTTGGCTGCTCGACGGTGGCGCTATAGATTTTGACCCCTTTTCGCGTCAGCCATCCGGAGAGTGCGTCGACCGCTTCCGCCAGAACGATCCAGAAGGCATAGGTTTTCCAAGTTGGTTTTTTCATATACAATCACCTACGATTAGGATATGTAGCTTTCACCACAAATTATACCTGTAAAAATCAACCCGATAATTCAGAGAGGATTTCGCCAAAGTCCGCAAGAAATTCCCCCGCAAAATCGCACTTATCTTTTTCGGTGATGATTCTGTCGTAAAATTCCTGCGGCAGCGCAATTCCCGATGTTCTAAACAGTGTGTAGATCAAGTCAAATGCCCGAACGCCGCAGCCATTGTTGTAGAGCATTGTCAATATCTGTAGCAAGATGTTCAACGCTTCGACACTTTGATATTCTGCAAATAATTCGCTAATCAGTGGTAACGCAAGCACGCCCGATAAATTGTTGATAGAGATCTCGTACTCATCTTTCATATTTGTTGCTTCCTTCCTTTTTGAATTAGATGATTTATTTTGTGTCAGGACTTTCGCCCCTTCTTGTTGTCAATTCAGTAGGTTTTCTCCTTGTGAGGACGATGTCAAATCTGAGTGCATAAATTGTAATCGTATCGTTTTCTGTAATGTGAAAATTGGCACCTGATACTTTTAAGCATTGAGCGTCCCCCTCCTAAGCGCACGGACATCAATTACCGATGGCACCGTTTTTCCTACAATTTGATATTCGTGCGCATGATTTGCGTCTGTAGCTCAGTTGGATAGAGCACGAGCCTCCTAAGGTTGCATTACAACGGCCACCTCAAAAAAAACTAAATAAGGGATTGCAGTTCGACTTTGATCGGGCTATAATCATATATCAGACACGTCCATATAGCTCAGCTGGATAGAGCACACGCCTCCTAAGCGTGGGGT